>Ga0210387_10001818_pt1 | contig 16204 bp, 17 predicted proteins | sample IncBWC7OmetaG_FD_160108 | JGI IMG/M metagenome (GOLD analysis project Ga0210387, IMG submission 160108) | Forest soil microbial communities from Barre Woods Harvard Forest LTER site, Petersham, Massachusetts, United States - Inc-BW-C-7-O ...
CCGGCGCTATCGACTTCACCCTTGGCGCGAGCTTTTCCGGCAAGGACCTGAAGGATTTTTCCGCAGTCGATAAAATCCGCGCCGCTGATCGCAACACCGTGTTCGCGTGCCGTCAGGGATTGGGGGCGCTCATCACAAAATTGGGCGGAGACGTTCCGGTTTCGCTGTCGACGCCGGTGAGCCGCATCTCCTGGAGCAATCGCGACGTCAGCGTGGAAACGCCATCGGGCAAGATCGCCGCGCGCTCGGCCATTCTCACGGTGTCGAGCAACGTGCTCACGGCGGGCGGCATCAAATTCGCGCCCGACATTCCCAAGCGTACGCTCGATGCGGCCTCGAAACTCAGCCTCGGCAGCTACGATCACATCGCCCTGCAGATGCCGGGCAATCCGCTTGGGCTGGCGCGCGACGACGTCATCATCGAGCAAAGCACCTCGAACCGCACCGCGCTTCTGCTTGCCAATATGGGCGGCTCGTCGCTGTGCTCGATCGATGTCGCGGGTTCCTTCGGCCGCGATCTCTCGGCGAAGGGCGAGGCGGCGATGCTGGCGTTCGCCACGGATTGGCTGGCCAATCTGTTCGGCAGCGATGTCGTGAAAGCGGTGAAGAAATCCAGTGCCACGCGCTGGAACGCCTCGCCCTATGTATTGGGCGCGATGTCGGCGGCCGCGCCGGGTGGGCAGGGCTCGCGCAAGATCCTGACCGAGCCGATCGGCGCCGTGTTCCTCGCGGGCGAAGCCACGCATGAGACCCTGTGGGGAACGGTCGATGGCGCCTGGGAAAGCGGCGAGCGCGCAGCTGATGCCGCCTTGCGCCGGATCGGCGCGATCAAGGACAACGAGCCGGTCGCCGCCGTTCCGGCCCCGCGCGCGCAGAGATCGCGGAGACGGGCTGCACCGGCAAGAACCGCTTCGCCGTACGGCGAAAATTTCTAGCGCAGAACGCGGTCGAGCACGGGCAGGCCGAAGACCACGGCGAGCGCGATCAAGACATAACAGATGCCACGGAACAGCGTCTCACTGGCGCGGCCGAACAACAGCGCGCCGCAGCGCACGCCGATCGCATAGACCGGGCCGACCACCAACGAAAACAGGATCGCATCGCGATTGATCAGGCCGCTGACCGCGTAGCTGACGGCGGAAAAGGAGTCGCATGCACCAAAAAACAGCAGGATGTTGGCACGCGCAGTCTTCGAATCGATCGGCCGCCCGAGCCAATAGCCCACAATCGGCGGTCCGCCGGTTTGCGCCAGTCCGGAGCAGAAGCCGGACAGCGCTCCAATGCCGATCGAGAGCGGCACGTAATCCTTGCCGCGGTAGCGCCAGCCCGAGATCAACAACAGCAACAGCGCGATCACAAAGCAGGAAATGATCCAGCGTGTCGTCACCGGATCGAGCCGGGTCAGCAGGTACGTGCCGAGCGGCACGCCGACCAGCGCGCCGATCACGATGATGGCGGTTGCCTTGCGATCGGCCTGACGCCAGGCGTTCGGCAGGAGCGGTGCTGCGGCCACGAAGTCGATGATCAGGAGCAGCGCCGCGACCAGGCGCGGCGCCGCCAGGCTGCTCGCAAGCGGCATGAAGATCAGTGCGGCGCCGAAACCGGAAAAGCCGCGTGCCGTGCCTGCGATGAACGCGACGATGCAGATCGCAAGCGCGGCGTGGGTACTGACGTCTGCCGGAATGAGCTCCGGCAGGGTCATGCTCTCAGAAGACCACCGGTCTTCTTCGTCACCTCGGCCACGATCTTGGCACCGACCGCGTCGATCTCTTCATCGGTCATGGTCTTCTCGCGCGGCTGCAAGGTCACCGCGATCGCGATCGACTTCTTGCCGTCGTCGATGCCCTTGCCTTCATAAACGTCGAACACGGTGACGTCGGTGATCAGCTTCTTGTCGACGCCTATCGCTGCGCGCACCATGTCGCCGGCTTTGACCGTGCGGTCGACGATGAAAGCGAAGTCGCGCGACACCGGCTGGAAGGCCGAAAGCTCCAGCGGCGGCTTGGCGCGGGTCGGCTTCTGCTTCGCTGCCGGAATACGGTCGAGGATCACCTCGAAAGCCATCAGCGGGCCATCGGCGCGGAGTGTTTCGAGCGTACGCGGATGCAGTTCGCCGAAATAGCCCAGCACGTTCTGCGGCCCGATCTGGATCGTGCCGGAGCGACCCGGATGTAGCCAGTCGGGTCCGCCCGGCACAATTTGCAAGGCTTGCATCGGCGCTCCCGCGGCGGCCAGCACCGCGAACGCATCTGCCTTGACGTCGAATGCGTCTGATGCCGACGAGCCGGACCAGTGCCGGCCGAGTCCTTTGGCCGAAGCAAAGCCGTGGCGTATTCCGGCTGCTGCGATCCATTGATCCGCCGGTCCGTCGCTGGTGAAGACCTGTCCGACCTCGAACATTGCCAGATCGGGGAAGCCACGGTCGATATTGGCTTGCACCACCTTGACCAAACCCGGCAGCAGACTTGGCCGCATGTCGGACATGTCAGAGGCGATCGGGTTGGCGAGCGACAGCTCGGGATGGCCGCGCCGGTTGGTCTGCGCGTGGGTCGGTGGATCGCGGTCGAACAATTCCGCGGCCGGCTTCGAAATGAACGACCAGGTCACCGCCTCGACCATGCCGCGCGCCGCCAGCACGCGCTTGGCGCGGCGGGTGCGGAGCTGGATCGGCGTCAGTACGGGCTTGCGCCCATCCTCGCCGCGCTCGAATGGCGTCATCGGCACCTTGTCGACGCCGACAATGCGCACGATCTCCTCGACGATATCGGCCTTGCCCTGCACGTCGGTGCGCCAGGACGGGATCGCGATCTTCATGACAGGGCCTGAGCCTGCCATCATGAAGCCGAGCCGGGTCAGGATGCTGCGCATTTCCGGCAGCGGCACCTCGATGCCGGCCAGCCGTTTCACCTCAGTGAGCGGAAAGTCGATGATCCGATCGTCGCCATGGGTCTTGCCGACCACGACGTTTTCCGACGGCGCGCCGCCGCACAGCTCCATCACCATGCGGGTTGCCATCTCCAGCCCCGGCACCATGAAGGCCGGGTCAACGCCGCGCTCGAAGCGGTAGCGCGCATCGGAATTGATGCCGAGCTTGCGGCCGGATTGCGCGATATTGATCTCGTTCCACAGCGCCGATTCGATCAGGACATCCGTGGTGTTCTCGTCGCAGCCCGAAGCCTCGCCGCCCATGATGCCGGCGAGCGACTCCACACCATGATCATCGGCGATGACGCAGACGCCAGAGTCGAGCGTGTAAGTGCGGCCGTCGAGCGCAAGCAGGGTCTCGCCGTCGCGGGCGCGGCGCACGACGAGATTGCCCTTCACCTTCCTGGCGTCGAACACGTGCAGCGGGCGCGCGCGGTCATAGGTCATGAAGTTGGTGATATCGACCAGCGCGTTGATGGGGCGCAGTCCGATCGAGGTGAGCCGCTTCTGCAGCCACTCCGGCGATGGGCCGTTCTTCACGCCACGGACCAGCCGCAGCGCAAAGCCCGGACAGAGGCTTTCGTCCTCGACTGTGAGCTTCACCGGGCACGGGAACTCGCCCTTCACCTGCTTGATGCCGGGGTCTTTAAACTTGCCCATGTCGGCGGCGGAAAGATCGCGCGCGATGCCGTGCACGCCGGTGCAGTCCTGCCGGTTCGGCGTCAGGTTGATCTCGAATAGGGGATCGCCAAGCGCGGCCCACTCAACATAGCCCTTGCCGATCGGGGCGTCCGCCGGCAGTTCCATGATGCCGTCATGGTCCTCGGAAATCTGCAGCTCGGCAGCCGAGCACAGCATGCCGCGGCTCTCGACGCCGCGGATGGTGCCGACCCCAAGCGTGATGTTCTTGCCGGGAATGAACGTGCCGGGCGGCGAGAACACGCTGATAAGCCCCGCACGTGCGTTCGGCGCGCCGCAGACGACCTGCACGGGCTCAGCGCCGTTGCCGGTATCGACCATGCAGACGCGCAAGCGATCGGCATTCGGATGCGGCTCGGCGGAAATCACCCGCGCGATGGTGAACGGCGCAAGCAGCTTCGCCTTGTCTTCGATGCTCTCGACCTCGAGCCCGATCATGGTGAGCTTGTCGGCGAGCTTCTCGACGGAATCGTCGGTGTCGAGATGTTCCTTCAGCCAGGAGAGGGTGAATTTCACGAGCTCAGCCCTCCCGCAAGCGTCGGCACGTCGAGCGGCTTGAAGCCGTAATGGTTCAGGAAGCGGACGTCGCCTTCGAACAATTGCCGCAGATCCGAGATGCCGTATTTCAGCATCGCGATGCGGTCGATGCCCATGCCCCAGGCAAAGCCCTGATAGACGTCGGGATCGAGGCCGCAGAGGCGCAGCACGTTCGGGTGCACCATGCCGCAGCCGAGAATCTCCAGCCAGTCCTCGCCCTCGCCGAAGCGGATTTCGCCCTTGTCGCGGCGGCACTGGATGTCGACCTCGAGCGATGGCTCGGTGAACGGGAAGAACGACGGCCGGAACCGCATGTTGATGTGATCGACCTCGAAGAACGCCTTACAGAACTCGTGCAGGATCCATTTGAGGTGGCCGAGATGCGAGCCCTTGTCGATGACAAGGCCCTCGACCTGATGGAATTGCGGCGTGTGGGTCGCGTCCGAATCGATACGATAGGTGCGCCCCGGGCAGATCACGCGGATCGGCGGCTTTTGTGTCAGCATCGTGCGCACCTGCACCGGCGAGGTGTGCGTGCGCAACAGCATGCGCGAGCCGTCTTCTTTCGGATTGAAGAAGAAGGTGTCGTGCATCTCGCGCGCGGGATGGCCGATCGGGAAATTCAGCTTGGTGAAGTTGTAGTCGTCGGTCTCGATATCGGGGCCTTCGGCAACCGAGAATCCCATGTCGGCGAAGATCGCCGTCAGCTCGTCCCACACCTGGCTCAGCGGATGAATGCGGCCAGCTTCCGCCGGCGCCTCGCGCAGCGGCAGCGTGACGTCGACGGTCTCCTTCGCAAGGCGTGCATCGAGCGCGGCGGATTTCAGCACGTCGCGGCGCTCGGTCAGCGCCTGCGTGACCTTGTCCTTCGCGAGGTTGATAGCGGCGCCTTGCGTCTTGCGCTCGTCGGGCGACATCTTGCCGAGAGTGGCGAGCAAGGCCGAGATTGAGCCTTTCTTGCCGAGGGCTGCGACACGGACGGCTTCGAGGGCGGCTTCATCACCAGCACCGGCGATTTCGCCAAGGATTGTTTGTTCAAGCGTTGCGAGGTCGGACACGGTTTGATCCTGCTTCAGCGGGCGGGAGGGTTGTGGCTGCCGGAGGGCAAAAACTCAAGCAAAAAGCCCTCAAATCAGCCCTGCGACCTGCCGCCTTTGAACCCATTTGCCGCGCGTCCCACCAAGGTGAGCATAGGCAGGAGCACACGATGCGTTTTGGACCTGGTCTGGCCATTCTGGCCGTCATTTTCTGTTTCAACGCGGGCCCGGCACGCGCGTCGATCTGTCTCGGCCAGTCGATGAGCCAGGAAGAGACCGTCGCTGCGATCAGCGCCACGTCCGGATGCGACAAGGCGATGAAGCTGTTCAAGGACTGCGCTTACACGGCGAGCGGCGACGTCCTGCTCGGCGAAGCCGTCGAGAAGAAATGCGAGGTCGATTTTCTGCCGCGGCTCTCGGCGATCGAGAAGCGGGCCTATCAGGGCGAGCTGAAGCGCTGCGACAACAAATACCTCCACAAGGAAGGCACGATGTACCTGTCGCTCACGGCCTTTTGCCGCGCGGAGGTCTCGCAACGCTACGCACGGCAGGGACGCAAAGCTTCGCGTTAGGCTGCGAGCGCGGCCTTGGCCTTCTCGGCGATCGCCTGGAACGCCACCGGCTCGTGGATCGCGAGATCCGAGAGCACCTTGCGGTCCACGGTCATGCCGGACTTGGAGAGCCCGTCGATAAATCGGCTGTAGGTCAACCCGAACGGACGCACAGCGGCATTGAGGCGCTGGATCCAAAGCGCGCGGAAGGTGCGCTTCTTGCGCTTGCGGTCGCGGAACGCGTACTGGCCGGCCTTTTCGACCGCCTGCTTCGCGGTGCGGATCGTGTTCTTGCGGCGGCCGTAATAGCCCTTGGCGGCCTTGAAGACTTTCTTGTGCTTGGCGTGGGAAGTCACACCGCGTTTGACGCGAGACATGACGGAAATCCTTGAGTTCTAAATGGTGACATAACGCCGCGCGGACGCGGCTCGATGGTTCAGCGGACGCGAACGCAATCAGGCGTTCGGCAAGAAGTATTTCTTGACGTTGTCGCCGTCCGTCTTGAACAGCACGCGGGTGCCGCGGAGCTGGCGAATTTGCTTCTTGGTCCGCTTGATCATGCCATGGCGCTTGCCGCGCTGGGCGTGCATCACTTTGCCGGTGGCAGTCACCTTGAAGCGCTTTTTGGCGCCTGACTTGGTCTTCAGCTTGGGCATTTGGCTCTCCTAATGGCCGCAACGCAAAGCCGCCCCGGAGGGGGCGTTCGGCGGCTAAAATGCTCGTTAGAGCGTTGAAAGTGCGCAGGTTTTCGCCAAAAGGCAGAATACCCGCACGGAAATCGCCACGGCAGCCCTTGATCAGCCGGGCGATTAAGGTCCGGGCTTATGCCAGAGGAAGGGCAAATTGGCAATGTCAAATGGGTGAACCACGACCCCTGTTACGGTGACGAACTGCTCGATTCCCCAGCATCACCGGAACAGGTTGAACATGACCATTTCAGCAAAAATTGTCCCCTCTTTCCGCTTTCGCTCGATCCTGGCGGCCGCCGCCCTTGTTGCTACGGTCGCCCTCCCCGGCGCCGCCGATGCCGGGAGGATGGCTGGTGGTTCCTATGACGGCCTCTGGAACGTCACCTTCGCCACCACCCGCGGTACTTGCAGCTCCGGTTACAGCGTGCCCTTCACCGTGACCGGCAGCCGGGTGACCTCGGCCGGCGGCGGTCGGGTTTCAGGTTCCGTCAATCGTGCAGGCGCCGTCGCCGTGCAGGTCTCGGTCGGAGCATCCCATGCGGCTGGCGGCGGTCGGCTCGCCGCCACTTCCGGCGCCGGTTCCTGGCGCGGCGTGATCCAGGGTGACAATTGCAGCGGCACCTGGCAGGCAACGCGCTCCTGATCATTCGCCTAAGAAAATCGGCCCGCCAGGTAGCCTGACGGGCCGATTTGATTCTGTGGAACGCAGAGCCTAGCGCGGCGCCAGTACCATCACGACCTGGCGGCCTTCGAACCTGGCGTCCTGCTCGACCTTCGCGAACTCGGCGACGTCGGCCTTCACTTTGTCGAGCAGCTTGGTGCCGATCTCCTGGTGCGCCATTTCGCGGCCGCGGTAGCGCAAGGTGATCTTGACCTTGTCGCCTTCCTCGAAGAAGCGCTGCATGGCGCGCATTTTCACGTCATAGTCGTGATCGTCGATCATCGGGCGGAGCTTGATCTCCTTGATCTCGACCACCTTCTGTTTCTTGCGGGCTTCGGCCGCTTTCTTCTGCGCCGAATATTTGTACTTCCCGTAGTCCATAATCTTGCAGACGGGAGGATTGTTGTTCGGCGAAATTTCCACCAGATCCATGCCCGCTTCCATGGCCATCTTGATGGCCATCATGGTCTCGACCGTGCCATGGTTCAGGCCGGTATGATCGATCAGCTGGATCTGCGCATTACGGATATCATCATTGACGCGCGGCCCGTCTTTGGCGGCAGCGGGCGGGGCTCTATTCGGACGGCGAATGGGGGCTTCTCCAATGTAGTGAACGGAAGGGCGATATTTTGAAGCAATACGCGGCTACGAGCAAGCGCAGTCGCAGGTTGCGCAAGAAAACCGACAAATGCGAGGCATTTCGGTCACGGCAGCGACATAGCCACCGTGCGCGGCTTTCGCAAGGTGACGGAATGCCTTAGGTCAACGGGCGGTTTCCGTCGGCGGATGATCCGGCCCTCGCGGGAGCCGCGTTGGAGCGATATCCATGACCGATTTTCCTTCCGTCCCGGCCGACCCCGCCTTTATCGAGGTCGGTCAGGGTAGCGCCATGCGCCAGATCGCCGTGCGTGCGCGCCCCGGCACCGCGCCCGGGCTGCTCTGGCTCGGCGGTTTCAATTCGGACATGAAGGGCACCAAGGCGCTGGCGCTGGATGCCTGGGCGGCCGAACACGGCCGCGCCTGCGTGCGCTTCGACTATTCCGGCCATGGCGAATCCGGCGGCAAGTTCATCGACGGCACCATCGGCCGCTGGCTGGAAGAGTGCGTTGCGGTGTTCGAGCGGTTCTGCCGCGGCCCGCAGGTCGTGGTCGGTTCCTCCATGGGCGGATGGATGGCGCTTCTGTTGGCGCGCGAAGTCATCAGGCGATCGATGGGCGCGTCGCTGGCTGGTCTGGTGCTGATCGCCCCTGCCCCTGACTTCACCGAGGAGTTGATGTGGAAGGGCTTCTCGGGCGACATCCGCGCGGAGATCGAGAGCAAGGGCGTCTGGATGCGGCCCTCGGAATATGGCGACGGCTCGCCCTACCCGATCACGCGCGCGCTGATCGAGGAAGGCCGCCAACATCTGTTGCTCGGCGGTTCCGTCGAAGTCGGCTGTCCCGTCCGCATCCTGCAGGGCGCGAAAGATCCTGATGTGCCCTGGCAGCACGCTTTCACCCTGGTGCACCGGCTGCCGGCCGATGACGTCGTGCTGACCATGATCCAGGACGGCGACCATCGCCTGTCGCGGCCGCAGGACATTGCGCGGATGATCGCGGCGGTGGCGGAGATCGGCTAGACTTTTCGTTGGGAGAAACGTCAATGAACGTCACTGCCATGCTCCGCTCTTTCTGCGACGCGGTCGAACGCCGTGATGGCAAGGCCTTTGCTGCGCTGTTCACCGAGGACGGTGTCTATCACGACGTGTTCTATGGCGTGTTCGAGGGTCGCGAGAAGATCGCGGCGCTGATCGACGACTGGTTCTATCGCACGGCGAATGATTTTCGCTGGGATATGCACGCGCCGGTCTCCGACGGCTCAACGCTCTATGCGCGCTACACGTTCAGCTATCGCTCGACGCTTCCGGAAGCGAACGGTGCGCGGGCGATGTTCGAGGGTGTCTCGATCATGAAGCTGCGCGACGGGCTGATCGCCGAATATCAGGAGGTCGCGAACACTGCGCCGGCCTTCGTCGACATGAATTTTGCGTCGGAACGCATCGCCAAGATCGTCGCCAAGCAGGGCGCCGCGTTGAAAGCGCGGCCGGAGATGGCGAGGCATCTCAAGTAACCACCCTCGCGTGACGACGAGCAGCCTACGGCGGCGGGACGTTGGTCATCGGCTTGCGCTGTGCGAGGGCTGCGACGGTGGAGGTGCCGATGGCACCTTGCTCGTCATAGAGCCAGCATTCGCCGATGCAGATGCCTTCCGTGGCGTGGTGGTTCACCACGTCGAAGCCGATCCAGTTGGTCACCGGCAGGCGGTGCAGATAGAGCGTGACGTCGCTGTTGATGAAGCCGAGGCCCTTTTCGCCGGCATTGGCAAAGGGGCTGGTGAAATCCGCGGCCAGCGCCACGCGTGCGAACGGCGTCAGCGGCACGCCTTCGACCAGCTCACGCACCTCGCTCATCCAGAGCCGGCGCTGCCCCAGCGATCCCATGCGGCCCGCGATCGGGCGCGTGGTCCATTTGCCGTTCATGCCGAGCCGCGGATCGGTCGGCGCGGGAATGTCCGCGGGCTTCGGCACCTCCCAGTTCGGCGGCGACCATACCTGCCCGACCGGATTTTCCGTCCGCCGCAACAACTGGCCGGAGGCGCGCGCCATCGCGACACCGCCGGAAAGGAAGTCGGCCTCGATCACGCGGATGCGCAATCCATCGCGGATCAGCTTCGTCTTCACCTCGATCGGCGTCATGATGTTGGGCAGGCGGAACATGTCGACCGTCAGCCGCGCCGGCACGAACTCTTCGCCGCCATGACGCTGCTCGATCACATGCGCGAGCAGCCCGATGACGACACGGCCGTGCATCGATTTCGGGTCCCATGGTCCGTTGCAGACCGGCGTCGGAATGAAGGCGTCACGATCGAGGGTGAAGAAAGGCTGGTTGGTCGTTGCAATGTTCATGGCCGCCGACCATGACGGATTGGGCGATGAAATCAAGGTGCCTGCCCCTCATGGTGAGGAGGCGCAAAGCGCCGTCTCCGGACGATGCTTCGCATCGCCGGGAGAACCATGAGGCCCGACGGTGGCCTCATCCTTCGAGACGCGCTTCGCGCTCCTCAGGATGAGGGATAAGCAGCGAGCCACTCCGCACGGACATTGGCGTCAGTTTCCGTGTCGAGCGCCTTAGAGGCAAACGCGTCGAATTGCGTGCGTTCGATGAGCTGCGCCAGCGCCCAGACCGCGGCCCCGCGCACCAGTGGGCTTTCATCGGCTAGCAGACGCTCGGCCTCCTGCGCTAACGCGCCCTCGCCTGAATTGCCGATCGCGATCAGCACATTCCGGACAAAGCGGTCGCGCCCGATGCGCTTGACCGGCGACTTGGCGAAACGCGCGCGGAACGCGGCATCGTTGAGCCGTGCCAGCTCGGCCAATTCCGGCGCGCGCAATTCGTCGCGTGCGGCAAGTTTGGTCTCGCGGCCCGCTCGCGCAAACTTGTTCCAGGGGCACACCGCAAGGCAATCGTCGCAGCCATAGATGCGGTTGCCGATGGCGTTGCGAAATTCGTGCGGGATCGGTCCCTTGTTCTCGATGGTGAGATACGAGATGCAACGTCGCGCATCGAGCTTGTAAGGCGCGGGGAATGCCGCCGTCGGGCAGATGTCGAGGCAGGCGTGGCAGGAGCCGCAATGATCGATCTCCGCCTCATCGTGCGGCAGCTCGAGCGTGGTGAAGATTGCGCCGAGGAACAGCCACGAGCCGAACCCGCGCGAGACGAGGTTGGTGTGCTTGCCCTGCCAGCCGACACCCGAAGCCTGCGCCAGCGGCTTTTCCATCACGGCTGCGGTATCGACGAAGACCTTCACCTCGCTCGGCACCGTCGCGACCAGCCAGCGTGCGAGAGCTTTCAGCCGTTTCTTGATCACGTCGTGATAATCATCGCCCTGCGCATAGACGGATATCGCGCCGCGCGAACGCTGCTTGAGGATCGCGAGCGGATCCTCGTCCGGTCCGTAATTGACGCCAAGCATGATGACCGAGCGCACATCCGGCCACAGCCCGCGCGGATCGGCGCGTCGCTCCGGATTTTGCGCCAGCCATTCCATGTCGCCATGGGCGCCGATCTCGAGAAATTCGTGGAAATGTCTTGCCGCGTCCGCGATCGTGTCCGGTGCGGTGATGCCGATGCAGTCGAAGCCGAGCGCACGCGCTTCCTGCGCCAGCGCGCTGCGCAGATCGAGGCCGCTCAGAAGTCCAGCGCTCAGAAGTCCAGGTCCACGTAGGTCCGCGACGCCGGCACGCCTGCCAGCCACTCGCTGAGCAGCGGACGGAACGACGGGCGGGATTTCACCCGCGCGTACCACGCCTTTGCCGCCTCGTCCTCGATCCATGGCACGTCGCCCAGATAGTCGATCGCCGAAAGATGCGCCGCGGCGGCGAGGTCCGCATAGGTGAGCCGGTCACCGGCGAGATAATTGCGCTTCTGCGCCAGCCAGCCGATATAGGCCAGATGATAGCGCACATTGGTTTTCGCCGCGCGGATCACGTCTGTCGATGGCGCACCGCCGCCATCCCCCTCGCTCATGAAGCGCTTGTAGATGCGCTCGGTGACCAGCGGGCTTGAGACCTCCTCGGAGAATTTTTCGTTGAACCACGTCATCAGGCGGCGCACTTCGATGCGCTCGCTCATCGTGGTCGGCAACAGCCTCCGCTCGCCCATTTCGGCGCCGCGGGTCTCGTCGATGAACTCGGCGATGATCGCCGCGGTCGGGATCGCCGGCTGCCCCTCGGTGAACAGCACCGGCGTCGTGCAGGCCGGATTGAGCGCCAGGAAACCTTCGCGCCTTTCCCAGACCCGTTCCTCTACCAGACGCAAATCGAGGCTGTATTCGCCGAGCACGAGGCGAATGAAGCGCGAATGCGGACAGAAGGGATGGTGAAACAGCGTGTACATGTGACCTTTTTAGTATGTCTCGGGCGCTTAACGAAGCGTTCAAATGCCCGAAAGGAGCGGCAAACTACCTAAGCGAACGCGGGGCACAAGCGGCGTTTTTGCATTTTGCGATTGCGGCAACGAGGCGAATAAGCGAGAAGAACGCGGCTTTTCGGCCGAAATTCGATCACAACGGAATGGCTCATGATGTCAGATGCAATACGGGCGGTGATTCTCGGCATTATCGAGGGCGTCACGGAATTCCTCCCCGTCTCCTCGACCGGCCATTTGTTGCTGGCGGAACGTTTCTTCAATCTCGGCGAAGACAATTTCTGGAAGAGCTTTGCGATCCTGATCCAGCTCGGCGCAATCCTCGCCATCGTCGTGCTTTATTTCGCTAAATTATGGCGCATCGCGCTCGGCATGTTCTCCAATGCGGATGATCGCCGCTTCGTCATTGGCGTCCTGATCGCGTTCCTGCCGGCGGTGATCGTCGGCCTGATCGTGGGCAAATACATCAAGGAAGTGCTGTTCAATCCCTGGGTCGTCTGCTTTGCGCTGATCGTCGGCGGCGCGATCCTGCTCTGGGTCGACCAGATCGACCACAATCCGCATGAGCACGACGCGACACGCTTTCCCCTCCTCACCTATCTCTGGATCGGCATGGCGCAGTGTCTGGCGATGATTCCGGGCGTCTCGCGCTCAGGCGCGAGCATCGTGGCGGCAATGCTGCTGGGGGCCGACAAGCCCGCAGCGGCGGAGTTCTCGTTCTTCCTGGCGATCCCGACCATGGTCGGCGCCTTCGCCTATGATTTCTACAAAAGCCGCGCCGAGATGACGACCGATCACCTCGGCATCATCGCTATCGGTTTCGTGGTGTCGTTCATCACTGCGATCATCGTCGTGAGGATGTTCTTGAGCTATGTCGGCCGCCACGGCTTCACGCTGTTTGCGTGGTGGCGCGTCATCGTCGGCACGCTCGGTCTCGTCGCGCTGGCGATGGGGTTCTAACGGGAAGGAACGTAGGGTGGGTTAGCGAAGCGTAACCCACCAACTTTCTTTCCGCGGATACGCGGTGGGTTACGCTTCGCTAACCCACCCTACAAGAGCTCACGCATTCTTGCGCTGGAATTGGCCGGAGGGCCGGAAGCGCCAGAGATATTGCGGGGCCACCGCTTCCATCGAATCCGGCGTGATGCCGAGACCTTCGAAGGTGAGGCTAGCAGCCTTCGCGGCATCGGAGACGATATTGTCCCGGCGCAGCAGCTCGACCTGATCCGGCGTCAGTGTGAACGGCGCGGGCGCGAATTGCAGGAACGTCGATTGCAGCTTCGCGAGGCCGAACGGCAGTGATGGCAGCAGGCGCTTGCGATCGGTGATCGAAAGGATCAGCTCCATAATCTCGCGCATGGTCAGGACTTCCGGTCCGCCGAGCTCGTAGGTCGCACCTGGCTTGGCCTTGCCATCGACGACGTCGGCCACGGCGGTCGCGACATCGGCGACATAAGCCGGCTGCATCCGGGTCGTGCCGCCGCCAAGGAGCGGGAGCATCGGGGATAGCCGCGCCAGGCTCGCAAAACGATTGGTGAACTCGTCCTCGGGGCCGAACATCAGCGAGGGTCGCAGGATGGTTGCCGACGGCAGAGCTGCCAGTACGGCCTTTTCGCCGGCCGCCTTGGCACGGGCGTAATGCGAGGTCGCGTTTTCGTCGGCACCGATCGCCGAAACGTGCACCATGCGCGCGCCGCCCGCGGCAGCGGCCTTCGCAACCGTCTCAGCGCCCTTGACCTGCACGGCGTCGAAGGTCTGCGCGCCGCTCTGGGAGAGGATGGCGACCAGATTGATGGCGACATGCGCATCGCGCATCGCGGCTTCTACCGAGGCCGGGTAGCGCAGATTGGCCTGCACCGCGTGGATCTGGCCGACCTTACCGAGCGGCTGCAGATGGCCCGCCAGCTCCGGCCGCCGGACGGCGACCCGGATGCGGTAGTCACGCTTGCAGAGCGCGCGGACGACGTTTCGTCCCAGAAAGCCCGAGCCGCCGAAAACCGTGACCAACGTGTCCTGATTCGATGCCATGCGATCAGCTTCCTCGTCAAAAAACGGCGCATTTGCTGGGGATTCGCGATACGCCATCAGATCGGCCCTGTACAGGATATTTGCCCTGCAAGGCGCCTATTTGACAAGCGCGCGACCGATCCGTAGTAAGCGCGCCCATGCCCAGGTGGCGGAATTGGTAGACGCGCTGGCTTCAGGTGCCAGTGGCTTAACAGCCGTGAAGGTTCGAGTCCTTTCCTGGGCACCACGCTTCGCCCTGCGGGCTACGCGTGGCGCAGCCGCGCGGAGATCGTAGGAAAAAGCGTGTCCGGCGTAGCCGTTTGGCGAAGCCGGACTGTCGCGGCATCGGCCGCCCCCACCAGCTACTCACCTTCGGAATCGCCGTTGACCGACCGGTGGCCGTCCTCGCCTCGGCCGAAAACACCGAAATTGCTCGATTTTATACCGGCGGTGCCTTCACTCACGAAGACAGTCAGTCCGAGCCTCAGCAGCTCGCGCACTGCGGCTGCGCGGGTCGGCATCCGGTGCTGGAAACGAAAATCGTCGACGGCGGCAAGCTCCTCCGGCGAAAGCATGACCTGCAGCCTTTCACCCCTCATGTCGTTCATCGGAAACACCCAAATTTTGCTGTTTGAGTAATTTACTCAACTTTGTAAGTGGGCGTTGGTTCCATGATCCGCTATTTTGCCGTCAAATTAGTAAAATTATATAACAAAAACAATAAGTTGATGTTGATTTTTGGCTGATTCAGAGCCATGCTGGTTGCCGTGGAGAACAGCGATGACAGAGGAAATCAAACTGCCTCGTAAGCTGTCAGACGAGCCGAAAGCGCCAAAGCCGCGCCGGCCGAGCCATCGGGACGTCATCGAGAATCTCGACCGCTGGGCCAACAGCCCCGGCCTGCGGCCGCCGACATCACCGGACCCGGAAGCGGCCTGAAACGTCGGCTCGATTGACCGCAAAACGAAATTCGCGGCCCTCGGACGCGACGAATCAGCCAATTGAGCGGGCAGGGCCCGCCTCAGACCACCGCCCGGCCGACCTTCCGCGCGACCTGCTTCTGCACAAAATACATCGCGGTCAGCGCTACCAGCGAGGTGCCGACCACGACATAGCCGATGCGATCGAAATGGCTGAGCGAGCCGTCCGCATTTTGCGTGATGATCGCCGCCGCGAACACCGATCCGAGTCCGCCGGATAGCTGCTGCACCGAGGCGCTGATCGCGCTGAACGAGCCGCGCTGGTTGGCGGCCGGGATCGCCGAGATCAGCGCCTGCGACGGGATCATGCGCGAGAAGATGCCGACGAACATCAGCACGTTGACGATGATCGCCACGGTTAATGTGGTCTGGCCGAGATGCGTATAGATCAGCACCATCACGATCGACATCGCGGTGCCGAACACGAAGGTCGGAAACTTGCCAATGGCGTCGCTGAGGCGGCCGACCAGCGGCCCGGTGAAGATGCTGAACAGTCCGGACACAAGATAGATCGTCGGCAGATGTTCGATGTCGATGCCGAGATTATGCACGGTGAAAGCGCTGCCGAACGGCATCAGCATGAAGCCGCCGGTGGCGAGCAGCGTCGTCACGCCAAACGCCAGCGTGTAGCTCGGCTCGGTTACGGTCGCGATCAGATGCGCGAATGCATTGCGATCCTGCTTGAGTTTCAGATGCTCGTTCACCGGCCGCATCAAGAGCAGCACGGAGACGATCACGACGATTGCGAGGATCACGATCGCTCCGAACGCGACGTGCCAGTTCCAGCGATTGGCCAGAAAGAGCCCAACCGGGATGCCGAGCACCTGGCTTGCGGCGAACGCCGTCTGCACGAAGCCCATCACCCGGCCGCGCAGATGCAGCGGAAACAGGTCGGTGATGATGGCGAGCACAACGGAGCCGACCACGCCGCCGAACAGGCCGGTCACAATGCGGCCGAGCAGCAGCAGGTGATAGTTCGGCGCCAGTGCGCAGAGCATCGTGCCGGCGGTGAAGCCGACATAGAAAAACAGCAACAGGCGCTTGCGGTCGAATTTGTCGGCAAACCCCGCCGCAAGCACGCCCGAAATGCCGGCGCTGAACGCATAGGCCGAAACCGCAACGCCGAACTGCGCCGCGGTGATGTCCAGGGCCGG
>Ga0210387_10001819_pt1 | contig 16200 bp, 16 predicted proteins | sample IncBWC7OmetaG_FD_160108 | JGI IMG/M metagenome (GOLD analysis project Ga0210387, IMG submission 160108) | Forest soil microbial communities from Barre Woods Harvard Forest LTER site, Petersham, Massachusetts, United States - Inc-BW-C-7-O ...
TAGCGCATGGTGGAAAAAATCTTGACCACCGAATTTTCGAGCGCCGCGGACGGCACGTCTGCGGAGCGCGTCTGGGCGGCCTGCGACGCGCCGGTCAGGAACAGCCCCAATCCCAAGAATGCGATTCCTGCCAAATTTGCCATGTGTAGTTTTGCGTCCTATTTTCCGTCGACTGAAAAGGCCAGCAGCGCGTTGCCCGAGTTGATATAGACGATGCCGTTCACGATGGTGGCGCCCCCATGATCCAAGGGACCGCCGCCGGCATGCACGCCGTTCTGGGTTTGAAAGGCTTTGGCCGAGTCAAAGTCCCATAGAATCTTGCCATCGATGGTCGAATAGGCTCGCAGGTGCCCGTCCATCGAGCCTGAGAATGCGCTGCCCGGCATGACGCTGACGGCTTGCGATTGCGCGTGCGAACAATCTGCATCCCCCCAAGAACACGCAGGTTGCGGTGCCGGCGTGTGCCAACGCAGCAAACCGGTCTTCATATCGAGGGCCGTGAGACTTCCCGATGTATTGCTCGGCTGGGCCAGCAAACCGGACAGGGCGACATACAGATTGCGGTGATCGGCCGCCATCCCCCACGCGATGCCGCCGATGCCGGCGCCGGCGGTCGACCCGGCATTGGCCACCCGGGTTTGCCAGGCGATCTCACCCCCATGATCGGGATCGAGCGCGTACACGACGCCTGATTTTTGGCCGGCGAATATGAGTTGATTGCCGCTCGCCAGGCTTCTAAGAACGGGTGCGCTGCTGAAGCCGCTCGACGCCAACTCGCCCTTGAGCGTCAGCTGCTTCACCCAGCGCAGCTTGCCGTCATTCAAGTCGAACGCCACCACGGCGTCGGTCAGGGACTGCTCCAGTTCCGTGGCGGAGCCGCCGGTTGCCACGTACAACGCACCGCGCTTCGCATCGATGGTGGGCGTCGCGGAAACCGCGGCGCCGGCAGGGCCGAACTCCTGAATGCCCGCCGCGTTCTTGTGGGTGGGCCGCGGCTCCTCGAGCACGGTGTAGCTCCTCCATAGCACTCGCCCGCTGGCGATATCGAGCGCGACCACACTGCCGCGAAAAGTGCAGCAGCCGTAGGCGGGATTCGCTGGTTTCTCCTCGCCCGAGGCGACTGCGACATACAGCCGGTCGTTATACAGCGTGGGCGCGGCCACAATGCGCGCCGCGGGGTGGGCGTCCGCTTGGGTTTTCCACAGCAGTGTGCCTTTCTGCGCATCGACCGCGTAAACCGCGCCGCTGTCGTCGCCGAAGAATGCGGCGCTCGCCGCCTTGATCACATCGAGGTGGGCCAGGGTGCGTTTCAATTTTTTGGGCAGTACGGCTCGTTTGGACTGACCGAGCTCGCCGATGGCGACCGCCGTATGCGTGCCGGCCGCCGCCTCAAAGGTCCAATAGGTGCAGCCGCTCTTGGCATCGAGCGAGTACAGGCGGCCCGCGGAGCTCGTGACGAATACCCGGCCATCCACCACCGTGGGCTGCCCGAACTGCGTGCCGCCTTGATAGCCAAACGCCCATTTCAGCGCCAGTTTCGGCACATCCGTGGCTCGAATCGCTGGTTCCGGCTGGTAGCGCGTATTGTCGAGGTCGCGGCCCCAACCATTCCATTGCACACTGCCGACCGCCACCGCTTCGGCGCGCGTTGCACAAGAATTTTTCTCCGGCACGAACGCGGCGACTGGCGCGGCAGACTGCTGCTCCACGCCCGCAGCGGGGGCAACAGCGGCGCCCGCCAACAGCACTAGCGAGAGTGCTCGCAACCACCCCATGCCTCGCGCCTGCATCCGATCAGCGCTTTTCGATGGGCTGATAATCTCGCTTCGTTGGCCCGGTGTAGAGCTGGCGGGGGCGACCGATTTTCATGTGCGGGTCCGAGACCATCTCCTGCCAATGCGCAACCCAGCCGGCGGTGCGTGCGATCGCGAACATGACGGTGAACATGGAACGCGGAATTCCCAAGGCGCTGTAGATGATGCCGGAATAGAAATCGACGTTGGGATAGAGCTTGCGCGAAACGAAGTAGTCGTCCTTGAGGGCGATTTCCTCCAGCTTCAGCGATAGATCGAACAGCGGATTGTTGCCCTTGCCCATCTTTTCCAGCACTCGGTAGCACATGTCGCGAATGATCTTGGCCCGAGGATCGAAGTTCTTATAGACGCGATGGCCGAAGCCCATGAGACGCACGCTGTCATTCTTGTCCTTGACGCGTGCCAGAAACTTGTCGATGTTCGCGACCGAGCCGATGCCGTCCAGCATATCGAGCACCGCTTCATTGGCGCCGCCGTGCGCCGGGCCCCATAGCGCGGATACGCCGGCTGAAATCGCCGCGTAAGGATTCGCACCCGTGCTGCCCGCCAGGCGCACCGTGGAGGTGCTGGCGTTCTGCTCATGATCCGCGTGCAGAATGAACAAGAGATCCAACGCTTCGGCGGCGACCGGATCGATGGCGTACGGTTCGCAGGGCACCGCGAAGAACATGTTGAGCATGTTCGAGCAGTACTGCAGATCATTGCGCGGATAGATGAACGGCTGTCCCAAGGTATGCTTATAGGCCGCGGCCGCAATCGTCGGCAGTTTTGCGATGATTCTATGCGCGAAGATTTCCCGGTGCCGCGGATCGCCGATGTGCGTGGTGTCGTGATAGAACGCCGCCATCGAGGCCACCACCGCGGACACCATCGCCATCGGATGCGCGTCGTGGTGAAAGCCCTGGAAGAAGCGCAGTAGCTGCTCATTGACCATGGTGTGGCGCATGATCGAATCGTGGAAAGCGGCGAGTTCCGTTTTGGTGGGCAGCGTGCCGTTGATCAGAAGCGTTGCCACCTCGAGAAAGCTCGACTGCTTGGCCAACTGCTCGACGGGATAGCCGCGATACAAGAGCACGCCCGCATCACCGTCGATATAAGTGATTTTGCTTTCAGTGCTCGCCGTGGCCATGAAGCCTGGATCGAAAGTGAATACCCCCTGATCCTTGGTGAGATTGGAGATATCGATCACATCGGGGCCGATCGTCCCCGAGATCGCATTCAATTCGCTGGTCTTTCCGGTCGTCAGGTTCTTGAGTTCAAATTTCTTGCTCATGCGCGTTATCCGGCGGGTAAGTGTCGTTTGTTTGAACCCCGCAGCCTTGCACGGCCGTACAACGGAATCAAGCGCACGCGTCGCTGCGCGAGAAACTCGAGCGCAGACCGATGCCGATCACGACGCGCGCAACAGGGGCGTTGCGCGCGTTTGCGAACTATCGAACTCGAAGGTGTTAGGTCTTCGCCGGCGTCGGCGCGGGCGCAGCCTTCGGCGCTACCGCATACTTCTTGCGGAATTTGTCGACGCGGCCGCCGGTATCCACAATTTTCTGCTTACCCGTGTAGAACGGATGGCAGTTCGAGCACACTTCAACCTGTAAATCTTGTCCGATGGTCGAACGCGTCTCGAACTTGTTACCGCAGGTACAAGTCACCATGATCTGTTTGTAATCGGGATGGATGCCGGCTTTCATTGGAAACCTCGTATTTGTTGCGGGCAGAATCGATGTGCTCGAATCGAGCGGCATCGCCACGCCTAGACCCCATAACTTCCGGCTGGATCGCAAAAATCAATGCCAAAAACTGGGTCGCGCATCATATGCGCAGTTAACTTCACTCACAAGTGGCTTAGGAAAGCGACGGATTGTCCACAATATCTGTGGATAACTCTGTGGACGGCGCACCACGCAGGCGACTCATACGGCGGAAATTCGCGTAATTGTTAATTTGATCAAAAAATAGACAGGCCATTTTCCCAATATAATTCAATATGTTACGTGGTGCATCTGACCTACTGCAACCGCAATGTGCTGTAGGTCTCACTTTCGGCGAGGCGTTCGTTTTGGTGTGCATAAACTCAGGCTAGGAAACTCGCCTGCAGATCATTGAGGAAACGCAACCCCAAGGGCGTCGGCCGCCAACCGCCCGGCTGCTCCTCTAATAGGCCGCGTTTTTGTGCCTGCGTCAGTCTTTCGTCCAGCTGTTCCAGCAGAAGTCCGGTGCGCTGGCGGTATGCGTCGCGCTCAAACCCTGCATTCAAGCGCAGCGAATTCAACATGAATTCGAACGGCAGGTCCGCGACGGCTATATACGCGCCCTCGCCGATGCTCTTTCCAGTCCCTGCACCGGCGAGGCGAATTTGATCTTGGTATTCGCGGGGCTGTTTTGGTTTGGTGGTGCGCAAAATCCGTCCCGGCGTTTCGATACTCAACTTGCCATGCGCACCCGCGCCAAGACCCAGGTAGTCGCCGAACAACCAATAGTTGAGGTTGTGAAGGCAGCGCGCGCCGTCCTTGGCATAGGCCGATACTTCATACTGCACGTAGCCTGCGTCGGCGAGCAATTTTTGCCCGGCGGATTGAATTTCCCAGGCTGCTTCTTCGTCCGGCAACACGGGCGGCCGCGAATGAAATACGGTGCCCGGCTCGAGCGTGAGCTGATAGTAGGAAATGTGCGCGGGCTTGAGTGAACACGCGATGCGCACATCGGCAAGTGCCGCTTCCGGGGTTTGCTGCGGCAGCGCATACATGAGATCCAGATTGAAATTGGTGAGATTCGCGGCACGCAATTCCTCGACCGCCCGATACGTGTCGTCGGCGGAGTGAATGCGTCCCAGCAATTCGAGAGCGCGGTGGTCGAAACTCTGCGCACCCAGGGACACCCGATTGATGCCGGCTTGGGCGTAGCCGGCAAATCTACCGCGTTCGATGGTACCGGGGTTCGCCTCCATGGTGATCTCGGCTTCGTCGGCAAATGCGATCCGTTGTCGCAGCGCTTGCAGCAAGCGGGCGAACTCCTCGGGTTGGAACAAACTCGGCGTGCCGCCGCCAAAAAACACCGTGTCGATTCGACGGCCCGCCAGCCGCGGTGCCTCCAGGTCGAAGTCTCGAAGCAGCGCATCGATGTAGGAAACATCCGGCTGCGCCGATTTCAATTGATGCGAATTGAAATCGCAGTACGGGCATTTGCGCACGCACCATGGCATGTGCACGTAAAGCGCCAGCGAGTCGTCCGTCATTGACTTGCACTGCGCGAGATCAACTTTTCGCGCAGCGCCCGCATGGCCAAGCCGCGATGACTGACGCGGTTCTTGTCGTCGAGACTGATTTCGGCTGCGGTGGCATTCAGCTCCGGCAGCCAAAAATAAGGGTCATAGCCAAAGCCACCCAGGCCGCGCGGCGCATCAAGTATGAATCCTCGCCACACGCCCTCTGCCGTCAGGGGCGCGGCGTCCCGCTCCGCGTCGACCATCACCAATGCGCAGCGGTAAGACGCGCCGCGCTTATCTTGCGGCACGCCGCGAAGCTCGTTCAAGAGTTTTGCGTTATTGGCGGCATCGTCGGCACCGACGCCCGCGTAGCGCGCCGAGTATATTCCCGGCGCGCCGCCGAGCGCATCGACTTCGAGTCCTGAATCGTCGGCCACTGCTGCGAAGCCGCTCAACCTAGCCGCATGGCGCGCCTTCAATGTGGCGTTGGCGAGGAAACTGTCGCCGGTCTCCGCAGGCGAGGCCAGGCCCAGCTCGGCGAGGCTGCAGATCTCGAAAGGCAAGCCCTGCAGCAGGGCACGAAATTCGCGTAGCTTGCCGGGATTCGCGCTGGCGACGACCAGCCTAGCCGGCGCGGGCGCTGAGCTGTGCGGCATGCAATCGCGCAATACCTTGCGTCGCAAGGTCCAATAATTGGTCGAGTTCATGGCGGCGAAACGCATGGCCTTCGGCGGTGCCCTGGACTTCGACGAACGCGCCGCCGCTGTTCATGACCACGTTCATGTCCGTCTCCGCGTTGGAGTCTTCGGCGTAGTCCAAATCCAGCACCGGCGTGCCGCGGTAGATGCCCACTGATACCGCGGCCACCTGGCCGTGCAGCGGGTTCGCACTGATCGCACGTCGTTTCAGCAGCGTGTCAATGGCGTCCGCCAGCGCCACGAAGCCGCCGGTAATGGCCGCAGTGCGCGTGCCGCCGTCAGCCTGCAATACATCGCAGTCGACCGTGACGGTCCGCTCCCCGAGTCCTTTCAAATCCACCACCGCGCGCAGTGCCCGTCCGATAAGACGCTGAATCTCCTGAGTGCGGCCGGTTTGTTTGCCGCGCGCCGCTTCGCGGGCCGAACGGGTATGCGTGGCGCGCGGCAGCATGCCGTACTCGGCCGTCACCCAACCCTGCCCCTGGCCCCGCAAAAAACCCGGCACGCTGTCTTCGATGCTCGCCGTGCACAGAACGCGTGTCGCGCCGAAGCTCACCAGCACCGAGCCCTCGGCGTGCTTGGTGAAGCCGCACTCGAACTTGAGCTCACGCAATTCGTCGGGCGCTCGGCCGCTCGGCCGGATGCTCACGCCGCCCGCCATCGCAGCGCCGCCGCACTGGTGTTGTCGCTATAGGGCGCCGACGCCTCGACGGCCTGCGTGCCCAAATCGGTCAAGCTGTCGCGCAACGGCTTGACGGTGTTTTGCGCGAAGCGCACGAAATCCTGATCTCGCAGGTTGGCCCACAGACCGTCCGTGCAAAGCAACAGCACATCGCCCGGTTTGAGCCGGCGCCGAGTGGAAATCGTCATCTCGGGCAATGCCGCATCGCCGCCGAGGCAGCACTCGACATAGTTGCGCATCGGATGGCCGTGCACCTCGGCTTCGGTGATCAGGCCCTCGCGCAGCAACACTTCGACGTGGCTGTGATCGCGCGTGCGCTCCAATACCTGCGACTGGCGCATCTGGTATATGCGGCTGTCACCGACATGCGCCCAATAGGCCGCCGAATCCTGCACCAAACATACCGCGCAGGTAGCGCGCGGACGCGCCTCGACGCTCAATGTGGCTCCCAGCTTCACCACCTCTTCGTGCGCGCGGCCCAAGGACAGGTGCAAAAACCCCAGCGGATCGAAAATCGGATGCGGCGTTTGCCAGAATGCTTCGAGCAGGGTCGAGAGCGCGGTTTCGGCAGCGCGCGCACCCTCCGCATGACCGCCCATGCCATCGATCACGACCAACAGCACGGCCTGGTCGGCGGCCGCCACCGCCACCCGGTCCTGGTTTTCTTCGCGGTGGCCGATCAGGCTCACATCCGCGGTTTCGATCTGCAATGACTGCTCCTCGATCTGATAAACTCCGAAGCTGATTATGGCCGATTTTAGCGACGACCCCTATGATTCGTAGCATGACCGGCTTTGCCCGCCGCGAGCGGCAGTTTCCCTGGGGCCTGCTCGCCTGGGAAATCAAGACCGTCAATCATCGTTTTCTCGAGGTTGGCTGCCGCTTACCCGAGGAATTCCGCAGCGCCGAGTCGGATTTTCGCGCGTCCCTGGCGGCGGCCATACGCCGCGGCAAAGTCGAGTGTTCGCTGCACTTTCGGCCGAGCGTGGTCGCGAGCGCTCTCGAAGTCGACGCGGAACTCCTGGAGAGCCTGACCTCTCGGGCACAGCAGACCGCCGCGCAAGCCGGCGCCGCCGCCCGCATCGATGTCATGGATTTGCTGCGCTGGCCCGGGGTCATCCGCGACGGCAGCCGCGACACCGTACCCATGGTTGCCGCTGCGCACGCGTTGCTTGCGGAGGCGCTTGCGGACCTCACACGCTTCCGTGACAGCGAGGGAGGACGGTTGCGCGATGCCTTGGAACAGCGCTGCGCGGGCCTGCTCGAATTCTCGGGACGCGTCACCGAGCGGCTGCCGGAGATTCGAACGCGCATGCGCACCAGATTGCTCGACCGCATCGCCCAGCTGGTCACCGACGTCGATCAAAACCGGCTCGAACAAGAACTCGCCATTTTGGCCCAGCGCCTCGATGTGGATGAGGAGATCGACCGCCTGCGCGGCCATGTCACCGAGGTTCGCAAAACTTTCGACGACCGCGAGCCCGCCGGCCGGCGGCTGGATTTTTTGATGCAGGAGTTGAATCGCGAAGCCAACACGCTGTCGTCGAAGAGCCAGGACATAGATACCACGCGTGCGGCCGTCGACATGAAAGTGCTGATCGAGCAGATGCGCGAGCAGGTGCAGAACATCGAGTAGCTTCCGGTGAGGCCATCCGGCAACCCATGACCGATACTAAAGTGCTTGTGAAGAAGCGCTTCGCGACCGCGGCAGCCTGGCACCATTGGCTCGAAAAGCACCATGCGGGGTCACGAGGCCTGTGGTTGGAGTTCGCCAAGAAGGAGAACGAACGGCCCTCGATTACCCATGCACAAGCACTCGAGACCGCTCTTTGTTTTGGCTGGATCGACGGCCAAACCAAGTCCAGCGCAGATGGATGGTGGTGTCAGCGTTTCACTCCCCGCGGTCCACGAAGCAAGTGGTCTCAGGTCAACTGCGCCGCAGTCGAGCGTTTGAGAGCGCAAGGCAAGCTCACAGCGGCAGGCCTCGAGCAAATGGAAGCCGCAAAGAGCGACGGACGCTGGTCTGCCGCGTACGCACCCCAGAGTAAAATCATCGTGCCCGATGATTTAAAGGCGGCATTGGCGGCTTCTCCGATTGCGAGGAAGTTCTTCGAATCGCTGGACAGCAAGAACCGCTATTCCATTCTCTATCGACTGCACAACGCAAAAAAACCTGAGACTCGCGAGAGGCGATTGGTAAAGTTCGTTCAAATGCTCAAGGCAGGCGAGACCTTGCACGAGCATCCCGGTAAATCCGTACGCCGTGCAGTTCAGAAATGAACCTGTTGGAACCGTGAACAGCTTCTGGCAGGAGCGGCCAGTCATCCAGTTGACTGACTCCGCGCCTCAGTTAGCCGAAAGATCGGAAGGGTCCAAGACTCGGCCGTTGAGTATCACTTTCACTATCCCGGCATACGCGTCGATCGTCTGTGTCGGATCCTGTCGCAGTAGCAGCAAATTGGCACGTTTTCCCACCTGCACGGTGCCGATGTCCCGATCCAGATTCATTGCCCGAGCGTTCGTCAGCGTCGCTGATTTGAAGATCAGTGCCGGAGTTGCGCCTGCCTCGATGAGGCGTCGCATCTCGAGAAACCCGTTAAGACCGGGCGGATTGGCGAAGGTAGGAGCACTCGGCGTATCGGTGCCGAACAAGATACGGCCGTGCCGTGCGATGACGTATGCCGCCGCACGTTTGCCTCGCTCGATGACCGGGTCAATTGCTTCGTTGAAGATGCGCTCCATCTGACTTGCGCTGGAGTTGGCGGGAAACGTCATGTCCTGCGAGGTCAACACACGAAACCATTGCCCCTCCGCTGACCGGTACCACTCAATCAGGTTCAATGGCAAAACGCGTAATAGTCGTGGGTCTGAGAGAAACGACGCGCTGAACAGATCTTTGATGCCGTAAAGCACCTGCATCGTCGGCTGCAATCCGACGTTCTGCGCGATTTCGTCGTCCAGAATCTTCTTGATGCCCGGCGTCACGCTCGCTGTGGAATGCTCTCGAGGCCAATTCCACAGTCCATGCGCCAAGATATCGACGCCCGCGTCGATCCCGAACCTGTGAGCCTCGGCGGAGTTGGCGTGCATCAGCACGGGCAGCGCCTCGGCGTGCGCGGCCTTCACGACTTCGCGTATCGTCTCGAGCTTTGGTACCGGCAGATCCCGGACCCCGCCAAAGCCGCGCTCGAAGAATGTCTTCACGCAGATGGCGCCATCGGCCTTCATCCTTGAAATCACGGCCTGAGGCGTGTGCATTGCCGGATCGATCCCCTCGGGAGCTTGCGTACCGGGCTCGATCAACATATAGGGCCAAGCTTGATAGCGTTGCGCCTTGGGCGCGTAGTTCATCGGGTAGCCATCCATCAGCGCGGCGCCGCCACAGAAATAGGTGTCGGGGACGATGTCGTGGCCCTTCCAGCGCACCATGCTTTCCGGCGTCGAAATCAGATCGATTAGAGTCGTGAATCCGTAGAGTAGGTAGCTGCGCGGAATCTGATCCCGCGCGGCCCGGGCGATTTCCGGATGCTGGGCTTCCTGATCAGGAGTCATCCCGGGGATGTCACCCAGGTGGACATGGCTGTCGATCAAACCGGGAGCCAGGAACAGGCCCGTGCCATCCACCCTTATCGTGTCCGTGCCGAACTGAGCCGCGGCGCGGTTGGCATTCGAAATCGCGACGATGCGGCCATCGTGCACGCGGACCAGAGCGTCACGCATAGGACTGCGTCTCTCGGGCGACACGATCGTTACGTGCTCGATCGCAAGGTCTGCCGCCAACAGGGCACCCGGCAAGATGACAGCGAATACCAGCCAGCAGATACGGAATGCCAACGAGCCTATCGGCGGCATGGTGTCTCTCCGAAGGCGCAGCGAGCGTCGACTCAAGTGAAGCAATTCATCGGGCAACCGCCAATTCACGCTCCAGGTCCGTGGTATCGAGCTCAAAGACGTGATTGTCGTAGTCGAAGAAATAGAGCGCGGTGTCCGATCTGGCAAGAAAAAACTCCACGTTCATTTTCTCGAGCTTCTCCGCGATTTCCAGCAGCGTGGACTTTGAAACCGAGAACGCGATGTGATCGCCGGTGCGGGGACGAACCACTTCAGCCTGTGCCAGAACGAACCACGTTCGACCAAGCCTCACGTAGGTCTCCTCGTGGCCATCGTCATCTTTGCGCGTCACAATTGCCGCGCCGAACAGATCCTTGAACAGCGTGGCCGTTCTGCTTGAATCCTTTACGATCAGTGCGATGTGGCCGATGGTGTCCAGCATAGGTGATCCCCAATGACAAGACGCGCAATGAATCGGATCCGACAATACCCCAGCGGTAGCAGCAGAGCTACCTTTGGCAACGTCGCGCTAAGCGTGATCGTGTTCCTGGTGGCGATTGCACCTGCCGCTGCCCAGAGCACCACACCAAACGGCCGCCCTCGTGCCGCGGATTTGGGATTGAAGGTCGGCATTCTCCCGACCGGGCCGCTTGATGCGATCACTGATGTTGCCGGCGTCGAGGTCGGGCAGACGACCATCATTCGCGGCGACAATATCCGTACGGGTGTGACCGCCGTTCTGCCGCATTCCGGCAATCTGTATCGCGAGAAAGTGCCGGCGGCGATTTTCGTGGGAAATGGTTTCGGAAAGCTCGCAGGTTCGACGCAGGTCGATGAAATGGGCGAAATCGAAACGCCGATCTTGCTGACGTCCACGACAAGCGTGCCGCGGGTTGCCGACGCGCTGATCGGTTACATGCTGGCCCTGCCGGGCAATGAGGACGTGCTATCCGTCAACGCCGTGGTGGGCGAAACGAATGACGGGTACTTGAGCGATATTCGTGGCCGCCACATCACACCGAGCGATGTGCTGGCAGCAATCAAGAACGCAAAAGCAGGCCCGGTGGAAGAGGGCAACGTGGGCGCGGGAACCGGCACCGTGGTCTTCGGTTGGAAAGGCGGCATTGGTACCGCATCGCGGCGCCTGCCTGCGAACCTCGGCGGTTACACGGTGGGCGTTCTCGTGCAGACAAATTTCGGTGGCGACCTGACTATCGCAGGAGCTCCCATAGGCCAGGAACTCGGCCAGTATTATCTGCGCAAGGAACTTCAACAGCAGCGGCCGGGCAGCGTGAACGAGAAAGCGGATGGATCATGCATGATCATCGTCGCCACCGATGCGCCGCTGGACGCGCGCAACTTGAAGAGGCTTGCGGCAAGGGCATGGCTCGGTGTGGCCCGCACGGGCAGTTCGGCCTCCAACGGCAGCGGGGACTACGCAATTGCATTCTCGGCCGCGCCCCAGGTGCGGCTCCATCGCGTTGACCCAGCGTTAACTCGCAGCCAGGAAGTGCTCGCCAACGATGCGATGTCGCCACTGTTTCAGGCCACGATCGAGGCGACAGAGGAGGCGGTGTACAACTCCATGCTGAAGGCGGCTACCATGACCGGCAACGGACACACGGTGGAGGCACTGCCGATCGACAGAACCGTGGAGATTCTCAAGGAACACCGGGTGATCAAGTAGGCCACTCGGATCCGCTGGGTGTCGAGGAAGAGGAACAGGTGCCGAAAACACGAATGCAGCGTGCGGCGATCGTCGGCGTGGCCGAGCACGGCAACTCGGCGGTGCTCATCACTCTGGCGCCCGGCGGGGAGCTGCTCGATCGTCGGCGCGTCGACCTTACCCACGGCTTGCCCACACACCCCTACCACCACGAGGGATCATGGGCAGTGGGACGCTACCTAAACAGCTCGTGGGCGCGGCCAATTTCGCTCGCTGACGCCGTGGCGCTGGTCGAGCGCGTGCGCGATGCCGCCGCGCGCGGCGCGCGCCAGAGCCTGGAGACACTGGCCGCGGCCGTACCCGTGCCCATAGCCAGCATTGCAATCCGCGTGTGCCCCGAGCTGCCACCGACGACAGAAGAGCGGATCGCTGACAATCGTGCGGCAAATGTCGCCGACTCCATCATGTACCGCGAGGCCCTGGCCGCTGGGGCCGTGGAGCGCGGCTGGTCGGTACATTGGTACCACCGCGAGCGTGTGTTTCGGGACGCCGCAGCGGCGCTCGACGGCAAGGATGTCGATGCCTTCCTCCACGCGATGGGCCGATCCATCGGGCCGCCTTGGCAGGCTAAACACAAGCTTGCTGCCGCCGCGGCGCTCGCGGCGGCCGCGCGCAGGTGAGGTAGAGGTCTCACGTCCGGGCTCAACTAACGAGCATTTCCGGCGTTGTCATGTGGCTCAATGGCGGCCGGGCAGCTATCCTCCGCGCACCATGCAAACCCCAAGCGAGCAGGGACGTCTCTTCGTCGTCGCAGCACCGTCCGGCGCAGGTAAAACCAGCCTGGTGAAAGCGTTGATGGAGCGCGAGCCGCGCATTCAATTCTCCGTCTCCTACACCACGCGCAAACCGCGGCCCAATGAGATTCCGGGGCGCGATTACCACTTTGTCACCCCAGAGCGCTTTGCGGAAATGGTTGCCGCCCGTGAGTTTCTGGAACATGCCCAGGTATTCGACAATTATTACGGCACCGGCGTGCGCGCCGTGCAGGAGGCGCTATCGAACGGCGAGCAACTGCTGCTGGAGATCGATTGGCAAGGCGCGCGTCAGGTACGGGCGCGCCTGCCGGAGGCCATCAGCATTTTCATTCTGCCGCCCTCGCGCCAAGCGCTGGAGCTGCGGCTGAAGGCGCGCAGCACGGATTCCGACGAAGTCATCCAGCGGCGCCTGCGGGACGCCGCCAAGGACTTGGGCCATTGGGCCGAATTCGATTATGTGGTCATCAATGATCGTTTCGAACAGGCGCTCGAGGACTTGCAGGCCATCGTCGCCGGGCGCGGCGGCAACTTGCTCGCCGGGCGCCCGGAAGCCGCGCAATTCGCCGCGAAGCTGCTGAATCTGGCTTGAGAGGCGCTGTTTCTGCTATGATTTCAATCCCTCCATTGGAACCTTAAGCATGGCGCGTATCACAGTCGAAGACTGCCTTCAGAATGAACCCAATTTATTCAACCTGGTGTTGTTGGCCGCCAAGCGCGCCCGGCGCCTGGCCAACGGCGCGGAAGCCACCGTTGAATGGGAAAACGATAAACCGACCGTAGTTGCGCTTCGCGAGATCGCTGCCGGGAATATCACCCTCGAGATGTTGGAAGAGCCCGAAGAGCCGGCCCCTGCGCCGGTGAGCGAGCTCGACATTCCGTCGGATTTCCGTGCTCCGCAACTCGGGCTTGGGGACTAACCAAGACCGGCCTCACACAAGAGCGGCAATGGACTATGCGTCTTCCATACTCGGTTTCTTGCCTGGTGGAAGACGCTCCACCGGGATCAGCCAGCTCTTAGATAAACTCGAAGCCTATCTGTCGCCCGCCCAAGTGGAGCGGGTGCGCGAAGCCTACGACTTCGGCGCGGAACGACACCACGGACAGAAACGCGTATCGGGCGAGCCGTACATCACGCACCCCGTCGCGGTTGCGGATATTCTCGCCGATCTGCGTTTGGATGCCGACACGTTGGTGGCGGCCATCCTGCACGACGTCATCGAAGATACGCCGACCGCCAAAGCCGAGATCGCCTCGATCTTCGGCCAAGTGGTCGCAGAGCTGGTCGACGGCGTCAGCAAGCTGGATCAGATCCAGTTCAAGAACCGCCAGGAAGCACAGGCCGAGAGTTTTCGCAAAATGCTGCTGGCCATGGTGCGCGACATCCGCGTCATCATGGTCAAGCTTGCCGACCGCATGCACAACATGCGCACGCTCGGCGTCATGCCGCCGGTCAAGCGTCGCCGCAGCGCCCGCGAGACGCTGGAGATTTACGCACCCATCGCCGAGCGTCTGGGACTCTATGCGGTCAAGCTCGAACTCGAGGATTTGGGGTTTCGCGCACTGTACCCGTACCGCTACAAGGTGCTCGAGCGCGAATTAAAACGGGCACGCGGCAACCAAAAGGAATTCATCGGCAAGATCGCGGAGACTTTCAAAAGCGCGCTCAAGAAGGCCGAGATCGTCGGTGCGGTGGAAGGCCGCGAGAAGCACCTGTACAGCATCTATAAAAAGATGCAGAACAAGAAAATCTCGCTGAACGAAATGGTGGACGTGTACGGATTTCGCATCATCGTCGACAATGCGGACGTGTGCTATCGCGTATTGGGATTGGTGCACGGGGTCTACAAACCCATGCCGGGGCGATTCAAGGATTACATCGCCATCCCCCGCGTCAACGGCTATCAATCCCTGCACACCACGCTTTTCGGCCCCAACGGCATCCCCATCGAGGTCCAGATCCGCTCCGAACAAATGCACCGCGTTGCGGAATCGGGAATTGCCGCGCATTGGAAATACAAGTCCGGCGGCGACTCATTCGGCGGCGTGGAGCATGACCGCGCGCGCGAATGGCTGGCGAGCCTGGTGCAGATTCAAGAGGGCGGCAGCTCCGAGGAATTTCTCGAGAGCGTCAAGGTCGACTTGTTTCCCGACAAGGTGTACGTGTTTACGCCGAAGGGAAAAATTCTGCGCCTTCCCACCGGCGCCACCGCCGTGGATTTTGCTTACGCCATTCACACCGATATCGGCAACCGCACCGTCGCCGCCAAAGTAGACCGCCGCCTGGTGCCGCTGCGCACGCCGCTGCGCAACGGCCAGACGGTGGAGATCATCACGGCCAAGGGCGCGACACCGAACCCGTCGTGGTCGAGCTTCCTGGTCACCGCGAAGGCGCGCGCCGCCATCCGGCAGTACTTGAAGAATCTCAAGCGCGGTGAGGCGCTGGAACTCGGCAGGCGCCTGCTCGGCCTCGCGCTCGAAGAGTTTTCGCTGAATCTGAAAAAAATACCCGCGGCGAGCATCGAGGCGGTGGTCAAGGAACTCAACCTGCGGGATGCCAACGAATTGTATGAAAAGATAGGCCTGGGCGAACGCTTGGCGCCGTTGGTGGCGCGGCGGCTGCAGCCCACGCCGGAGACCGGCGTGGCAGGCGGCGCCAACGGCAGAAGCCCGTTGATGATCGCGGGCACCGAAGGCCTGCTCGTGACCTACGCCCGCTGCTGTTTCCCCATCCCCAACGATCCCATCATGGCGTATTTGAGCGCCGGCCGCGGCGTCATGATACATCGGCAGAACTGCGGTAATCTCGCCGAGTACCGCAAGCAGCCGGACAAATGGCTGTCGGTGGCGTGGGAAGCAACGCATGGCCGATCGTTCAGCTCCGAGATTCAATTGGAAATCAATAATCGTGTCGGCGTGCTCGCGGCGGTCGCGTCGAGCATCGCGGGAACCGAAACCAATATCGATCAGGTATCGTTGGAAGAACGCGACGCGAACAGTTCGTCGCTGAAATTTCAGATTCAGGTCCGCGACCGCCGCCATCTGGCTCAGGTCATTCGCACTATCCGGCGCATGCCCGACGTGCAGCGGGTGTTTCGCACATTGGCATGATGCCCCCGGGGCGCTGCGTTTCCATCAACCAACAGCAAGGCTATGAGCAAACAAATCATTTCGACCGCCAATGCACCCGCGGCCATCGGCGTCTATTCGCAGGCAGTCAGAGTGGGAAATACCATTTGGGTTTCCGGACAGATCCCGCTGGATCCTAAGACCAAGGAATTGGTGAAGGGCGACATCGAGGCCCAGGTGCGTCAGGCATTCGAGAATCTGCAAGCCATCGTTCTTGCCGCCGGCGCGACTCTCGATGATGTGGTCAAGGCCACCGTGTTTTTGCTCGATCTGTCCCACTTCGCGCTCGTCAACAAGGTGATGGCCGAGTATTTTCGCGAGCCCTACCCTGCGCGCGCCGCCTTAGCGATGACCTCGCTGCCGCCC
>Ga0210387_10001820_pt1 | contig 16184 bp, 12 predicted proteins | sample IncBWC7OmetaG_FD_160108 | JGI IMG/M metagenome (GOLD analysis project Ga0210387, IMG submission 160108) | Forest soil microbial communities from Barre Woods Harvard Forest LTER site, Petersham, Massachusetts, United States - Inc-BW-C-7-O ...
CACTTTCTTAGGTGACGGTCTCAGCTCACTGGCAGTCGGCGGCACACTCGTTACGATCGGCTATACCGCGGGCCGCAAAGCCGCCATCGATGTCACCGACCTGATCTGGAAGCGCGCTCGCATGAGCGGATTCGCGCTCCTTGTGCAGACGTCCACCGTGAAGCGGAAAGCCTGGGAACAAATCATGGCGCTGATCGCCAGCGGCGCTCTCGTGCCTGTCATCGCGCGGACCTATCCGCTTGAGCAAGCCACCGAGGCGCTGCGCTATCTCCACGAGGACCGTCCGTTCGGGAAGGTCATTTTGGTCCCATGATCTGACAGCGCAATTGAACTCGTGTTTTTCCCTCTGTGAGGGACGCGCCCCGCATCAAGGCCGGCCTCTTCCAGAGGCAACCTCATGCGTTGTTTAGCGTTCGTTCGAGAAATTTCGTGCAAACCGAATACATATTCGACGCACTCACATCTACTCTCAATCGAAATCCCTCTGGGCTAATCGCCCCAGGCGGACGAAACAGTCACGCTGCATCCGGTAAGCGCGCCGGGCGCAGCCGCGACAGTCGTCTTCCTTGCGGGCTGTCGCATCCCGGATGCGATCAAAATAGAGGCTGTTCGGCCAGGGTCGACGAACTTCTCTCGTCGTGACCGAGCAGTAGGATTCCAAGTTCTCGCATTTGGCAACGCTAGCTGAGAGAATCCGATGCACCCAACTTCACGACTTTCCAACCAAGGCAAACGCAGCCCCCGTATGACGCTCGAACAGAGCGAAATAACTACTACGACCAGGTCATGAGCTTGCCGTTCCCGAACTCTTAGTGTCCGGGCCCGAATAACAATCGACATTCAAACCCCGTTGCAAGAGCCGGACCGAACGTTGGACGGGTCTGCTCCCGTCTGCGCGCGTTGCGCCGTTGACTCAGGCAGGAAGCATGAAGGAGACAGCCATGTTGAGAGCGAGAGCACTAAAACTCCTGACCGGAGCGGCCGCCATCACCGTTGTCGCGTTTGGCGTCGCCTATGCGCAGCAGGGGCCGCGTGGCAAGTCGAGCTATATGGAAGTCGAGATCAATGAGCCGTTCTCGGCGATCTTCGCCCGCTTGTCGGCAGAGAAGCCGGAGGTCACGCGGGAGCATATGGCTGTTCTCAGCGAGCGATACGATCTGAGCGATCGGCCCGCCGCCGGCGTCACCATGGACCGCACGAAACCGGTGCAGGAAGGCGTTCGCATCAAGCTGCCCGCAGGAAAGAGCTGGGAGGCTCTTGCGGCGATGAGCCCGGAGCAGATTCGCGAGCAGAACGCGTTTCCCAAAGGATTCTATCCATTGCCCCACCCGAAGCATTCGGCGGGCGGCTTCGTGTTTCCGCATTTCGTGATCGACGAGATCAATCGGCAGGAAGGACGCGATCTTAAGCGGTTCGACGTCGAATACGACATCCCCGATCATTTCCTGCCGGAATTCCCGCCGGCAATGTATCTCAATCAGCGCACCGATCTCGGCGACGTCTCGCAAGGCAAGCTCGTCACCATCGAGAACTATTACGAACTGTTCAACGGCATTATTCCTCCCAAGCAACTGGAAGGCTTGCGCCTGCTCGTCACGGCGTTCCCGCAACAGCAGTTCAACGCGACGGAGGATCGCCGCTCGGAGAAGCCAAGCCGCGGTACAACGTGCTTCGACTGCCATTCGAACGGCCACACCAACAAGGCCACGCATCTTGCCCCCGATGCCCGGCCGGAAGAATCCCGCCATCGCGTCGTCACCCCGACGCTGCGCGGCGTGCAAATTCAGCGGTTGTTCGGCTCGCAGCGGGCGCTCAAGACTGTCGAGGACTTCACCCAGTTCGAACAGGCCGGCGCGTATTTCGACGGTGACCACGTGATTGCGGCCAAGAAAGGCCTGAACCCTCTCGATCGGATCAGCCAAGTCGGTCTGATGGCGGAGTTCCAGGAGGAGCTCGGCTTCCCGCCGGCGCCGAAACTCGACGTGTTCGGCAAGCTCGATCCGAGCAAGGCCACGCAAGCCGAACTGCGCGGGCAGGAGGTCTTCTTCGGCAAGGGGCGATGCGACTCCTGCCATGCCGCGCCCTATTACACCGACAACCTGATGCACGATCTCAAGACCGCGCGTTTCTTCAAGCCCACGATGATCAACGGCTTGAGTGAAGTCGGTGATGGCGCCGTAAAGACGTTCCCGCTGCGCGGCATCAAGGATTCACCGCCGTACCTGCACGACGGGCGCCTTCTGACACTCGACGATACGGTCGAGTTCTTCAACCTGGTGCTCGGCACGAAATTGACCAGCGAGGAGAAGCACGACCTCGTCGAGTTCCTGCGCACGCTCTGAACGCGGGGCTTTGACGTCGGGCTTTCGGTTGAACAAAGCGCTTGGCGCTTAACAAAGGAGAGCTTTGATGGCTCTCCTTTTATTTCCTATCGCCAGCGGCTCGCGGGCGCAGTCGGACAGATCGGAACAATCGGCCCGAAGCAGCGCAACTGACGAGACTTTGTAACATTGAACGCGACGGCCCCAGCACGCGGGGCCGGATGAGCTGGGGCCGTCTTCGGATGGTGCCATTGGGGGGAACGGCACAATCGTGATGTGGGTTCGCGGCCGGCTACCGCAATTAACGTTTGCGTGAAGGGCGACGGGCGGCGCATTCGCACTTTGCGAGTGACGATTTGGCAGCCAATGCCTGAAGCTGCGACGCGGCAACGGATTCATCCCACCTCGTTCACGCCCGCTTGAAGCTTCTAACAAGCAATTTAGTCGTGCGGACGAACTGCATTCCTATGTCAGGTGTACGAGACATCGGCATCCCAGCAAATAACGAGTACCTCGCTTGCTGCGATTGCTGACATCGTTTTTCGCCAGACGAACGGAGATTGTGGATTCAGGAGATATGGCCACGATCTTTGGCAACCAACAATGGAGACGACTATGCAGAAGAAATTCCTCACGGTTCTTTTTATTCCGCTTGTGGCTGCATTAACAATGCAAGCGGCGGCGGCGGCTTCTGAACATCACTACACCAGAGCGAAGGACCGCGCCGCCATCGGCGAGCAGTTCCGTAACAGCAATGCTTATGACGCAGCCGGTGATATCGCTCTGCCAGCTCGCGCGGCAGACTACGATGAGGGTGCGATGGCCTCGGGGCCCGCTGGTCATTGATGCGAAAAAGAGCGCCGCGTGTAGCGGCGCCCTTTTCCAACCAACCAGGATCTTAGTAGGAGCAAGGGCACTCTCTGCACGCGCCCGAACCCAGCCGTCCAGAACATGCCGGAGGTCAAGAACCGTGGCCATCAATAAACGGTCTGCATTGATCAAGCCTTCACTTCTGTTGGAGGTTGCCAGCCACACGGCAATGGGAATTGCCGTCGGTCTCGCCTTTGCATTCCTCGCAACCCACATCGAGCCGTTGGGCATCGCGACCTTGATCGGTTACAGCCACGCGCCGCGTAATGTGATGCTGATGTTCGTCGGTACATCCACGATAGGCTTCGGTATCGGAGCGACGCTGACGGGGCTGGCAATTACGTTGACCGAAACGTCCGACAACAAACAGCGCTGAAATAACCACAGCGGGGTTTCTGTTTGGACATGAGCGAGCGCTTTGTGTCGGCGGCAGACCAAAGCAGCGTTTCCAGATCGGCCTTCTGACACTCCTCACCAGACGGGCCACCAAAGCAAGCTGCCGCATTTTTTTAACAGCACTTAACCAAGGTTTTAATGGTGACGGCTCGTTTGCGCTTTATGTGAGGAGTGTCCGCCTAACAATGGAGACGACCATGCAATCGACGCCGGCCACATCACGCTCTGCGTTCTCGTTAGATAACCGCGAATGGATCAGCTGCTCTCACTGGGGTTTGTTTCCCGTGCCGGCGAAATCCCTGGAAGCGCGCGGGGAAAAGTAAGCTCAACGCGACTCCGGAGAAAATGCTCCGAGTTGGCGGTCAGCCTTCGCAGCTGACACAAAACGACCTTTGTCGTCGGGCCGCAGCACGTTTTGGGATTGCCCAATGAACCGGATCTCTGCCATTTCCTGTCCCAGGTCCTTGCCCGACAACTTCACCTTAGCGCTGATCGGGACGCTCGTGCTGGCAAGCCTCCTGCCCTGCCGCGGCGCAGCGCTGGAGGCCGTGGACCATCTCACCAATGTCGCCATCGCCGCGCTATTTTTCCTGCATGGGGCAAAGCTGTCGCGCCAAGCCGTGATCGCGGGAGCAAGTAACTGGCGCCTGCACACCGTTGTCTTTCTGGCGACGTTCGTCCTGTTTCCCCTGTTGGGCCTCGCGCTCAAACCGCTGCTGTCGCCGCTCGTAACGCCTACGCTTTACGCCGGAGTCCTGTTCCTTTGCACGCTGCCGTCCACGGTCCAGTCCTCAATCGCCCTTACAGCTATCGCGAAGGGGAACGTCCCGGCGGCGATCTGCAGCGCCTCTGCTTCAAGCGTGATCGGCATCTTCTTGACACCGGTGCTTGTGAGTCTCCTGCTCTCGAGTCATATCGGATCTGGCTCGGCCTGGATCACCATCGGCGAAATCCTGCTGCAGTTATTCGTTCCCTTCGTGGGCGGACAGCTTCTGCGGCCGTGGATCGGCGGATGGCTCGAGCGTAACGGGAAGATCGTCGGCATCGTCGATCAGGGGTCGCTCCTGCTCATCGTCTATTCGGCTTTCAGCGCAGCGGTCGCCGAAGGCCTGTGGCACAAAGTGCCGCCTTCGGCGCTGGCCGGGTTGCTGGCCGCTGACAGCGTCGTCCTCGCTGCCGCGCTGGTCGTGACCGGGATAATCAGCAAATGGCTGGGCTTCGAGCGCGCCGATCGGGTGACCATTATCTTCTGCGGCTCGAAGAAGAGTTTGTCTCAGGGCATCACCATGGCAAAGATAATCTTCTCTTCGCACGCCGTAGGTCCGGCTGTCCTGCCCCTCATGCTATTTCATCAGATTCAGTTGATGGTCTGCGCGACGTTGGCCCAACGGTGGGGCCGGCTCGCCGCGCCCGCCCCAATCCCGGCTTCGGCAAACGAGAAAGCCCCTGTTGTAACGCCGGCGGGGGCTCCCGCCATGTTCGCCGCGGCTTCACTTTCGGGCCGCGAGTGCGGCCGATCAGTGACACCACATCGGGGCGAGGACTGCCGTCGCCTTGTTGAGGTCGACTGATCAACCGCGAAAACGTTCGCGATATTCGCTTGGGCTAATGCCGATTCGCCTGAGAAAGGCACGGCGCATGGTGTCAGGATTCACAAAGCCCGAGCTCGAAGCCACCCGCTGCAGGGGCTTGTCGGTATCCTCGAGCAAACGTCGCGCCGAGTCGACGCGCGCCATTTCGACAAAATCCGCCGGAGTCATCCCCGCTTCGCGCTGAAAGACGCGCTTAAAATTGCGCAGGCTCATCCCGGCACGCGAAGCAAGCGTCTTCACCGTCAACTCGAGCGGCAGATGATCAAGAATCCAGTGCTGAACCGCCTGGATCCGCCCCTCGGTTGCGATCTGGGCCGCAAGATGGGCACTGAATTGCGACTGGCCGCCTGGACGCTTGAGGAAAACGACCAACCGGCGCGCGACCGAAAGAGCCACGTCACGCCCGTGATCGTCCTCGACCAGCTTCAGCGCAAGGTCGATTCCCGCGGTTACGCCGGCCGAAGTCCAAAGCGATCCATCCTGAACGAAGATCTGATCCGGGGTGACTTTGGCCGCAGGAAACCTCTCCGCCAGTTCCGCTGCATGCTGCCAATGCGTTGTCACGTTAAGGCCGTCGAGCAAGCCCGCGGCACCCAGGAAGAAGGCGCCCGTGCAGACCGAACCATGCCGGCGGCTTCGCGGAGCATGACGTCGTAACCAGGTGTGCACAGCGGTTTCAGCGTCGGCTTGCGCATAGGTCGGCGTACCCGCGACCAGCAGGGTGTCGATCGCTCCCTCATCATCGAAAATCGAACCGTCGGCAACAAGCGACATTCCGCCAGCCTTGATCACCCGGTCCGGACCGATCGACAGCAGACGCACCGCGTAATTGCATTTGTCGGGAGCTTGCCGATTGGCTTCGAGAAAGGCGTCCAGTGGACCAGCAACGTCCAGTGACTGCGCATTCTGCGGAACGACGATAACAATCGGCTTGCGGTCCATTTCGTTCTCCGGATGCGAGACCGCCTGTCATAGCACAGCAGGCCCGCGCCGATTGCGCGCGGACCTGCCATGCGAGGCGACTTCAGCCTGGCCAGTTAGAGCTTGCCGGCCGCGAAGCTAACTAACGCGTCGGCGACACCTTTGCCATAGGCCGGGTCTGCCTTGGCGCAATTGGCCACGTGACGTTCCTGGACGAGCCGGGAAGCGTTGCCGACCTGTCGCGCGGTGTTGTCGAACAAGACCTGCTTCTGCGTGGCATTCATCTTCCGGAACAGATCGCCCGGCTGTTGCCAGTGGTCGTCATCGACCCGATGATCCCAATGCGCGGCAGCACCTTCGATCTCCAGCGACGGCTCGTTGAGTTTGGGCTGGTCCGTCCACTCGCCGTGACTGTTGGGCCAATAGCTTGGCGTACCGCCAAGATTGCCATCGGTGCGCATGGCACCATCCCGATGGTAGCTGTGAAACGGGCATTTCGGCGCGTTGACCGGAATCTGGTGATGATTGACGCCGAGACGGTAGCGTTGCGCGTCGCCGTAGGAAAACAGGCGGGCCTGCAGCATTTTGTCGGGCGAATAGCCGATGCCGGGCACGATGTTGGCCGGCGTGAACGCCGCCTGCTCGGTCTCGGCAAAGAAGTTCTCCGGGTTCCGGTTGAGTTCGTAATAGCCGACCTCGATCAGCGGATAGTCTGCCTTCGGCCAGACCTTGGTCAGATCGAACGGGTTGAAGGCAAACTTCTTCGCCTGATCTTCCGTCATCACCTGGATGAACAGCGTCCAGCGCGGGAAATCCCCGCGTTCGATGCTGTTGAAGAGATCGCGCTGATGACTCTCGCGGTCCTTGCCGACCAGTGCCTCGGCTTCAGCATCGCTCAAATTCTGGATGCCCTGCTGGGTCCGGAAGTGGAATTTCACCCAGACGCGTTCGTTGTTCGCGTTGATAAAGCTGTAAGTGTGGCTACCGAAGCCGTGCATGTGGCGGAAGCTTTTCGGAATGCCGCGCTCGCTCATGACGACCGTCACCTGGTGTAGCGCCTCGGGGAGCAGCGTCCAAAAATCCCAGTTCATATCCGCGTCCCGCATTCCGGTGCGGGGGTGGCGCTTGATCGCGTGGTTCAGGTCGATGAAACGTAAGGGATCGCGGAAGAAGAACACCGGCGTGTTGTTGCCGACTACGTCCCAGTTGCCTTCATCGGTGTAGAACTTGAGCGCGTATCCACGGATGTCCCGCTCCGCGTCCGCGGCGCCGCGCTCGCCGGCCACGGTCGAAAATCGGGCGAACATCGGCGTCTGCTTGCCAATCTTCGAAAAGATCTTGGCCTTGGTGTAACGGGTGATGTCGTGTGTGACCGTGAACGTGCCGTGGGCACCAGCGCCCTTGGCATGCATGCGCCGCTCCGGAATCACTTCCCGGTGGAAGTGCGCCAGCTTTTCGATCAGCCAGACGTCTTGCAGCAAGGCGGGCCCGCGCGGCCCGGCGGTCTGTATGTTCAGATTGTCCGTCACCGGCGCGCCAGAGGCATGGGTCAGAAACGGTCTTTTGGTCGTATCGTTCATTGGAAGCTCCTGTTGGATTGGTTCATGGACGGTCGCTGCTGGCGCCGCACGAGCAACGCCGGCAGAAAATTCGTGCTGCAACGGGTTACGATTGGCGACGTCGTTTCGCACGCTCGTGGAAGATGGACCCGATGAAGTCGAGACTGGTGCGAGCCGCGAGCAGCGCGGTGATCCCGGACGGATCGTAAGGAGGCGACACCTCGACAAAATCGGCGCCGACCACCTCGAAACGCCTGGCTACTTCGCGCAGAAGGTCTTTGGCTTCGTAATAGGTGAAGCCGCCATGGCTGATTGTCGCGGTGCCCGGAGCGATCGACGGATCGAAGCTGTCGATATCGATCGAGACGTAAACGCGTTCGCCATCGGGAATGTGCGCGAGTGCGGCTTTCGCACCGATCGCGCGAAACTTCCTCAAAGGGACCACGTGGGTCCCATAGGCCTTCGCCGCCTCGTAGTCCCTCTTGCTGACCGAGGCCATGTTGTGCGGCCCGAGCGTCGTAATGCCCTTCACATGCGCCATTTCGGATGCGCGGCGCATCGGACTACCGTGCCCCCAGGTGATGCCGTTGCGCTCGTCGATGAAATCGAAATGCGCGTCGAGATGCACGATGTGGACCGGCTTCTCGTCGGAATAGGCTGCGATCGTCGCCATGGTGATGGCGTGGTCGCCGCCAAGAATGTATGGCATCGTCTTGGCATCGAGCAGCGCGCGTACGGCCAGTTCGGCGTTCGCCAGGCTGCGCTTGGTATCGGCGTAGATGACGTCGCTGTCGCCGGCATCGACGATCTTGACCTCTTCCGCAGTGAGATAGGTCACTTCGTCCTCGAAATCGAAGACGCCTTCCGGGCCAAAACCGTGGAACATCGACACTTCGCGGATCGCGCGCGGCCCAAAGCGGGTTCCAACGCGATAACTCGAGGCCGTATCGATCGGGATACCCAGAATGGCAACGTCGGCGCCATCGAGCTTGTCCCAGTCGGTGCAGGCAGGCTGGCCTGCAAAGGTCGTCAATCCAACAAACGGCAAATCCATTCGTACCGGCATGTTCCGGCTTACAGGCTGTGTGTCCATTGTAATCTCCTGGTTCAGAAAGTCGGGCCGACAAGTCGGCGGATTCGGTTGTTCAGCAGATTTCGGCAGTGACGCCCTCGCCCGCGTAGGCACGACGGACTGCGGGGAGAGCGGTCACGATGTCGAGCAGTTTTGCGATGTTCGGCCGCGAACGGGGCGGGTTGGCCATCGGGCGGGCCCAGCGAGCGAGCATGACCAGATAAAAATCGGCCGCGCTTAGTGTCTCACCGAGAAAGAGCGGACCGTTTGTATTGAGGTGCTGCTCGATGACGTTGAGGTAGTTTTCCGCGCGCTTCTCCGCGCCACGCTTGACGACCTCGGTCGCGCCGGCATCAGTGCCTGCCAGCCGCTCCGGATATTGCCAAATCATCAGCTCTTCCTGCAGCGAGTTCGTAAGGAAGGTCATCCATTGATAGAATTTCGCGCGCTCCGGCGTGCCCACCTTGGGCGCCAGACCTGCCTCGGGGTGCCGGTCAACCAGGTGAAGTACGATCGCTGCCGACTCGAACAGCACCAGGTCGCCGTCGATCAGCGCCGGGATGCGGCCATTCGGATTGATCTTCAGATATTCCTTGGACTTTTGCGCGTTCTTCGCGCGGTCGACGAGAAACAGTTCGTATTTCTGGCCGATCTCTTCGAGCACCATATGAGGTGCCGCGTTCGCATTGCTTGGAAAGTAGTGAAGCTGGTACATCAAACTCACTCCGGGTTCGGGTTGCATGAGTTGAGAATTAGAAACTGGCTGCCTGGCCGCAACGGGACAGCTCCGTCGATTCAGGCCAAAGCTCCGTCGATAAGGGCCAATCCGATCCTCGGCCGCAGAAACGCGTCACGTCGAGCGTATCGAAAGGCTGCTGCTGATGAGAGATCACGGCCGGTCGGGCGATGTAGAGCGATCGAACGGCCCGGAACCTTGGTTGTGTCTTGAACATCATCACCCGCCGCCAAGTCTGCATTGCAATTGCCCTGAGATAGCAAGCGCGCGCGCCCGAGCTATGTTCAGGCGGGACAAGCTCAATGCGATTGATCTGAACCGAACGGCTCGATCAATCGTTCACGCGTCATTTTTCGGGATGTACTTGCCCATGACACATCTGTAGCCCAGCAGTTTCCAGTCATGGTACGGACCATGGGCGATCCATTCGGCAATGCCCGCCTGTGCGTTTACCTGACAGGCCGCCATCGTGATGCTCGACTGATCGCTATTGGTAACGACTTTCTCCAGGCAGAGCTGGCTGGTGTTGCAGAGGATGGCAACAAGAGTGACAAGCATCGGCGCCTTCCTTGGTCAGGATCAAGCCGTGAGATTTTCTTCGCGTTTTGTCGCGCGGATCGCCTGCCAAAAAACTAGGTCGATCGAAATTTGAATTCGATTGTACGAAGGTTCGCACGTCTATTTCGAAAGGGTCGCAAGCCTATACGATGGTATGTCTACCCTCGTATTGAAGCGTAATGCGGTTGCAGACCACGCTTTCCTCGGAATGAATTGGAGCGGTCATCACCCGGCCGCGCACAAGCCTTTGCGTTGCTTGGAAAGCCTCTTGCGACATAAGGAACGGCACGTAAGCAAGGCGAAGCAGCATTGCTTGCCAGCGTGGCGGCCACAGAATAATCGTCAACAACCCTGGGGCATCACGCCGGGTGTGGCCGCGGCACCGGTCGCATTCGCCGGTGGCATCATGGCGGGATTGGCAAGGTTCATCGAGACGCTTTCGTTGCATGCGGCCGAATTCGGCGTGGGCATGACAGTCATTGCAGGCTGAATACTCGTGCTGCCGAGGTCAGCGACCGGCGACTGAATGTCCCCCGGCGGCGGGTTTGCCGGAATATCGCCGATCGCCAGCGGCAAAGCGGCGGAGCTCATCAGAGCGTTTCCCGGAGACGACGTGCATGAGCCGGCCCCTGAGAGGCTTCCGAGCGGTGGCGCGGCTGAGATGGTGCCTGTCGTGCTCCCGCTCGGCGCGCTCACGATCGACACCGGCTGCGCCGGCGGCAACTGCAGCGTCTGGGTTGTAAGCGAGGTCATCGTCGTGGGGGTCGACATCGTTGCGCTGGACATCGGCATGGAGGTCACCCCGACTGGACTCGGGCTTGTCAGCAGGGTTGTGCCCGCCATCGTCGGAGCGTTGCCCAGCAGCGGCGCGGTCGTCGTCACGACTTGCGCCATCGAGGTCGCTGGGGTCGCCGAAACAGCCGTGGTGGCGGAGGCCACGGACAGTTGGGATGGCGACACTGCGACTACATCGGGAGAACAACTCACGCTCGTGCCGGGAAGCGTCGGATTCTGCGCCAATGGCGGAGCAGCCAGCGTGGTTGCCGGGGCTCCCGGGACGGTGAAGGGGGAAAACAGACTGACGAATGGGCTCGGTCCGCTGAGCGGAGACGAGACGATCGCCCCCGGCGTGGTCGGAACCCCCAATTCCGTTGTGCCTACGGTCGACACCTGCGCCAGACATTGCCCGCTACCAAGCAAAAGCGCGGCAAGACTCCCGAGAACGATACGCATTCCGAAATTGCTCCGGCTAGAGTTGCTCCGGTCCCGCGGCGCCGTCACGAGCTTGCTGGCTGGGTTTGCGTTGTGACCTTTCGGCCCTCGGCAAGATCCACCATCGGGTTGAGAATCACGGTGTCCCCTCGCTTGAGGCCTTGCTCAATCAGAACTTCCTTGCCGAAATCGCGCGCAATCGAAATCTTCTGCATGTGCACGATTCCGTCCCTGACGAGCGCGACGTGCAGGCCGTTCTGGTCGAAAACGACCGCGTCGGCAGGAACCACAAAGGACGGCGTCTTCCGCGGTATCTTCAGATCGACGATGCAATAGATCCCGGGACTGAGCGCACCATCCGGATTCGGTACGTCGATTTCGGTGAGCAGCGTGCGACTGCCCGGCTGCAAGGCACGCGCATAGCGAGTGACCGTGCCCGGAAAAACGCGATCCGGTATTTCCGGAACGTGCACCTCGGCCTTGACGCCGGGTTCGATGCCGATGGCTTCGTCCTGCGGCACATAGAGCTGGATGCGGATCACGTCGCTGTGCATCATCGTGTACATCATGGTCGATCCGGACTGCACCAGGCTGCCATTATCGATAAAGCGCTGGGTGACGACTCCATCGAATGGCGCGATCACACGCTGATACGCCTTCTCCTGGCCGAGCACCTTGAGCTGCGCTTCCTGCGCCGAAATATTGGATCGGGCGACGCCCACCGCAGCCTCCTGTGCCGCAAGTGTCAGGCGGTCGTTGTCGCCCTGCTGCTGGGTCAACCATCCCTTTGTCACGAGGCTGGAGTCACGGGCATTAGTCACGCGCGCCAGCTCGTGGCTCGCCTCGGTCTGATGCAGCGTCGCCTGGTACTGCGCCAGCGTCGCCTGGGCCTGCGATATCTGGTGATCGAGCTCAGGCGCGGTGATTTCGGCCAGCAGCGTACCCGCCTTGACCTGATCTCCGATGTCGACATAGCGCTTTTCGATGTAGCCGCTGGTGCGGGCGAAAATGTTTGCTGCCTCGAAGGCGGTCGTCGTGGCCGGCAGCGACACCGTCATGACGCCGTCGCTCGGCCGGATTTGCGCAACCCGCACGTTCGGGACGAACTCGCTGCGTTGCTTAGCCGTTGCCACCGCGTCCTGCCCAGCTTTGTAGTGCCGCACAGCGCCCGCGACCAGACCGCCCGGCAATAGCAGGAGCAGCGCCATGCCGACGATGGACCCGCCGCCGAACCGGCGGAAGGATTTCCGCTGAGGCTCGGCCGGTGACATCTCGTCCGCCGCCGGTTCGGGGGCGTACGTACTGACGCCTGGTTCTACCGGGGTTATCTCTGCTTCGCTCATTCGAGTGGTCCTTCAAATACGCCGTGATGGGGTTTGCCGTCATTTCCCTTGCGCAGCTTCGCGAACAGGTAAGGCACGACCAGCAGCGTCGTGGGCGTAGCGAACAGCAGCCCGCCGATGACGGCTCGCGCCAGCGCCGCATTCTGTTCCTCGCCCGCACCACCGATCGCCATCGGAATCATGCCGACGATCATCGCGGCCGCGGTCATCAACACCGGCCTTATCCGGGTGTGCCCCGCGCTCAGCGCGGCTTCGAGTGCAGAATGGCCTGCGAGTTGCTGTTCGCGCGCAAATGTCACCAGCAGGATCGAGTTCGCCGAGGCGACGCCGACCGCCATGATCGCCCCCATCAGCGAAGGCACGCTCAGCGTGGTGCCGGTCATGAAAAGCATCGTGACAATCCCGCACAGGACTACGGGCAATGCGAGGATCACCACGAACGGATCGCCAAAATTCTGATAGTTCACGACCATCAGCAGATAGACCAACACCGCAGCGAACAGCAAACCGATGCCCAGATTCCGGAACGAATCGTTCATGCTCTGCACCTGGCCAAGAATCTGGATCCGGTTCCCCGGCTGGAGCTCCTTCTGCAGCGAAGCAGTCACCTTGTTGATGTCGGACGCAACGCTGCCGAGATCACGCCCCTGAACGCTCGCATAGACCTCGAACACCGGCTGAATGTTCGACTGGTTGGAATTCGTCGGGACGGTGTCACGCTTCAGCTTGGCAACATTGCTGAGCATTCCCGGAACCGGCTGACCGCCGACCGTCAGCACGCTGGACACCGGCGTGTTGTTCAGCGCGTTCAGTGAGTTGACCCGATATTCCGGAGTCTGCACCGCGAGATAGTAAGGAATACCCGAAGACAGATCGGTCCAGAAATTGGGCGCCACCTGCACCGAAGATGAGAGGCTTACATTGATGTTGGTTGCAACCGTGCTCGCGTTGACGCCGAGCTGGGCGGCGCGGGTGCGATCGATCTCCGCAAAGAAATCCGGCCCATCGGTCTCCTGTTGAAGATGGACGTCGACGAGGCCGGGAATGTCGGCGAGGCGCTTGCGCAATTCCTTTGCAACCTGGAGGTTGTTCGTGCCGCGGCCCATGGTGCGGACGTCGATTTGCGCCGGCAATCCGAAATTCAGGATCTGGGTGACCATATCGGCGGCCTGGAAGTAGAACGTGTCTTCCGGAAAGGCGGCAGGAAGCACTTCGCGCAATTTGCGAACATAGTCCGCGGTCGGCTTGTGACCTTCCTTCAGCGCCACCAGGATCACGCCGTCGTTGATGCCGATCGTTGACCCATCGGCAAAAGCCAGATTGTAGGCGCGCGCCGGAAGACCCATGTTGTCGACGATCAGCTCCCGCTCCTTTTCGGGAATGACCTCGCGAATCTTGTCCTCGACCGACTGGAAAATGCGTTCCGTACTCTCGATCCGCGTGCCCGCGGGCGCGCGGACGTGAAGCTGGATCTGGCCACCGTCGATGACGGGAAAGAAGTCGCGGCCGACAAAGATCGACAAGGTCCCACCAAGGGCCAGCACGCAAACGAGCGCGACAGGCACGATCGCCCGCCGATGCAGCAGGCTTGTCAGCAACTTGCGGTGCCCTTCCCGCAAGCGCTCGAACGAACGTTCGAACGCCATCGAAATGCGGGCGAACAGACCCGCGGCGGCCGAACCGGGCGCGTGATGCTTTTCTCCCCGCAGCAACAACCCGATCGTGATCGGCGTCAAGGTGCGGGACAGGCCATAGGATGCCAGCATCGCGAACACCACGGCGAGCCCGAGCGGCGTGAACAGATATTTGGCCGGCCCGTCGAGGAACACCACGGAGGTGAACACGCAGCTTATCGCAAGCGTGGAGACAAGTGTCGGAACGGCGATCTCGGCGGCGCCGTGAAGCGTGGCGCGCGCCAGCGGCATGTGCTCTTCGGTAAGTAGACGGTGCGTATTCTCGATCGTCACGGTGGAGTCGTCGACGAGAATGCCGACCGCTAGCGCGAGACCTCCAAGCGTCATCGTGTTCAGCGTTTCGCCGAGGAAGTACAGGACGATCAGGGATGACAGGATCGCCAGCGGAATCGAGATCATCACCACCAGCGTGGAGCGCCATGAGCCGAGAAAGACCAGGATCATCAGCGCGGTCAGCCCGGCGGCAATCGCGCCCTCGCGGAGCACGCCCCGCACCGCATCGGTGACGAAGACCGACTGGTCGAACAGCTGGCTGATCTTGAGGCCAGGGGGCGCTGCGGCCTGCATCTCCTTCAGAACCCGCTTGACCCCGTTGACCACCGTCAGCGTCGAGGCATTGCCGTTCTTGATGATGCTCAGCAGCACCGAGCGGCGGCCGTCTTCCCGCACGATATTCTGCTGCACCATCGATCCGTCACGCACCTGCGCAACATCCTTGAGGAAGATGGTCGATCCATTCATGAATTTGACCGGCATCATGTTCAGGTCATCAATGGTCGCCGGCGTTGCGTTGGTGCGCACCGTGTATTGCTTGTCGTCGATCTTGGCGGTTCCCGACGGGAGGGTCAGGTTTTGCGTATTGACGGCATTGACGATGTCGAGTGGCGTAAGCCCCCTCGCAAGCAGTTTGTCCGGATTGATGTCGACCATGATCTGACGGTATTTGCCGCCAGCAGGCGTCGGCAAAGTGACGCCGGGCACCGGGGCGAGCTGTTGCCGCGCACGATAGATGCCGTAATCATAGAGCTCCTGTTCGTTCAGCCTGTCCGAGCTCAGACTGAGTTGTAGGACGGGAACGCTCGAGGCGTTGAATTGCACGACGATCGGCGGCTCAATGCCTGCCGGCAGCAGCGCTCGGATCGAATTGGTCGCCGAAACGATCTGGGCGATCGCGAGGTCCAGATTGACGTCGGGCTGGAAGTAGATCTTCTGAATGGACAGCCCGTTCAGCGTCTGGGCTTCCATGTTTTTAATGCCGTTGACGTTCGAGCTGATCGTATACTCGCTGTAGGTAGTGACGCGCTGCTCCATCTCGGGCGTGCTGAGGCCGGTGTACTGCCAGATCACCGTAACTACCGGAATATTGATCTCCGGAAAAATGTCCGTCGGCATCGCATAGATCGTGCTGATGCCCAGAAACAATATCAGCGCAGCAACCACATAGAATGTATGCGGAAACCTCAGAGCGAAGCGAACGATAGCCATCTTGTATTTCCCGTATTCCGAAAATGGTCCGGATCGAAAGAGATAGGCTCAACTGAATCGACAGGGCGCTCCAGTTTCAGACAGGATGGGATTTGCGTGTAACGCGCCCCCACACGACGAATGCGGCTGTAAACATTTGCAGTTGGGCATGGAAATAAGCAGTGCACTGCCAATGCCAAATAACATTTGATTTATGTTCGCTCGTGCCCGCTCGTTGAATCAGACAACCCGCTCCGGGTGCGACTGCAATTCCGTGCTGACCGCTGTGCTCTGCCTACCTTCGTATAGGTCTTCCAATCTTTCCGATGCAGTTGGACCTACCCTCGTAGGATGGTGCCGAACTCGTGACTTCCGACATCATTCTCATCACGGAGGTTTCTCGGAAAATGAAAAAGCAGCTAGTCATCGCTATCGCCTTTTGCCTT
>Ga0210387_10001821_pt1 | contig 16183 bp, 22 predicted proteins | sample IncBWC7OmetaG_FD_160108 | JGI IMG/M metagenome (GOLD analysis project Ga0210387, IMG submission 160108) | Forest soil microbial communities from Barre Woods Harvard Forest LTER site, Petersham, Massachusetts, United States - Inc-BW-C-7-O ...
ACATAGGCCCTCGTTTGGTGAGTGCAGACCCGCCCCGAGATATCCATACTTCAAAAGCAGTGAGCTGGTCTGCAAAGAATCGACTTGGAACATAGGTATACGGTTTATCAGTGGACTTGGAGGATGAGGACGTTGACTTATCCTGTTGCGTAGTCTGCCCAATCCGACCTGATCTCGAACCTACATTGGACGCAGTTGATGCCGAATTTGAGCCAGCTTCGGGACCCTTATAAAGAAGGTCAGGCAGCTGCCTGAGGCAAGTATCAACTGCGAGGTCCCATGTAGCCCATAAGGGGTGTGTATTGGTAGGTGGAAGTGCCGGGTAGGTGTGCGGGGTGCAATGATAGTTCTTCATGATTCGCTCTGCGAGGAGGAAATTGCGAAAGAGAGATGCAATCAGGAGATCGCACCTATACAATCGCGTAAACACATCCCGAGAGAAGGTGGTCCACGCAATGGTGTCGGTAATGGCGGTAAATATCCAATTAAGTTCTCCCAGAGGAGTCCGACGGTCTTTGAGATCGCCGGGTAACTGCATGACCATGTCAGCGGTAATATTGTTTGGGAGCTGATGGTTCATGATGAAATATCTGAGGGCGATATCGATAGGTGAAGTGAGGCAAGAAGTGAAGATATCGGCAGGAAGTTCAGGACATGATGGAAGTTGTTCATTTGCTGCACAAGCGGCGAGCTGAAGCGATTGCATGAATGGTTGGGTCCCATCTACGTATCCGCCATGCATCATGTTGATTTCGTGATCATGTCGTTCGGCGAAAGTATTGAAATTCTGTAACAGGTGTCCAGCCGCAGAGCAGTCCCATATATAAACCCCAGGTGACCCCAGCCAACCCTGTACCTCTTGGAGAGACACTGGAATATACTGCGTGTAAGTTTTATTGAAACACCAGAGCTCGCCGCTTGACGTTGGCTTAGGAACGCCATGGCCATTATAATAGAGGACAATAGCATCCTCCTTTGCCTGCTTTCGCATATTCATACAGAATCGACCCAAGTCCTCGTATGACGGGTCTAGAAGATATTTATAAGGAATCTTGGTACTGAGTCCTTCGAATTGATGCTGCAAATTTGTTCCAATAGCTTCTAGAGCCTTGTGAGAGGGCATTGTATGGGGATCAACCCAACACTCTAGCACTGCGCATGGGTTGGTTTTGATGACATCAGGGGGGTCAACGTCGATGTTAAGGCAGAGTACCAGGGCTGCATTCGCAGTTTTGAGCTTCCCTGGAGCCGAACCACGCCACGGAATCGGTTTTGAGGACCATGGCGGGGCTGGCGTTGGGTTTCCACATGTGAGATGCCGTTTGGCCGACCAATACGGCAAGCTGGGAGTAGGATCAAGTGAAGTTTCAATAGATCCGTTTACTCGCCCGTCAGGCGTCTGAGCACCATTCAGCCCTCTGGTGTTGCGAGCCTGAGACGATGGGTCAGAACGTGAAGTGGAACGATATTCACGTTCAGTGTCCGAGTCGGAGCCTTGAGCGTCTCGCTTCGAAGCTGGCCATGGTCCCCCACCTGTAAGACGAGGATGGTAGTGACAGTAAAATAGTATACCTATTCAGACGCACCTGGCGCAAACCGAGGGCCATTGCGTGGTGTTTGGTTCAATTGAGTGAACATTCACAAGGGATAGATACACGTCTACGACCTGATTTCTTAGAATCGCAAGGCAAGAATCTCGGTGTTACTCACTCGTGAGTCGTGACGTTTAGATATCGAATTCGCGGTAAGGTCAATACTGGATGCACGGAGGGAAGCTAGAGCTTGGAAGATATTAGGACGCCGTAGTCGGTTAACCGCTTCAGCCTCGACTGACTGAGTCGACTCGGAGTCGGTAACGTGAGGTCACGCAAACGTTACGACACTGAACATATGGTTGTACTACTATAACAACTCTGGAATAATTAGACTCCTACCAATCCGAGACTCCTTTGAATGAGTCCTACCGATCCCTCACTCGGAACTATCGTCGAAATTCCCGTTGGACGGGGCGTGGTTCGCTTTTCTGGTGCGACCTCTTTCTCGTCTGGAAAATGGGTCGGAATAGAGTTATACGAACCCAAGGGGAAGAACGACGGGTCTGTGGGCGAGATTACCTACTTTACTTGCAAGATGGGGTACGGCGTTTTCGTTCGACCCAGTCAAGTGAAGGCCACATTCGGTTCAGAGAATGAAGCGGGACCTAGTACGGTATGTCACAGTCTACAAGTTCTTGCTTCGTGCTCACCTTATGAAATTTTCAGCGTCCCCCACGTCCTGGTATTGGTCATCAGCGAACGTCGTCAAGCACCGTAGTATTGCGGCCTAACCCTCTGCGTTCCTCCCCGTCCTCCGGCTCTTCGCGCTCCGCAAGTCCAGGAAAACCTTTAGTTACCCCAGCACCTCCACCTACCGCTCGCACCGCCAGACTTGGCCAGGGATCCCCTACGAAACGTGCACCATTACTCTCGCTGCATCCACGAAAGTCCATTCCACTGCGGCAATCCCCAGCCCAGGATTCCACCGCCCCTTCAAGTCCATCATCACGAAATATCGAATCGCCTACCCGCCTCAATGCTGTACCTCTCAACTCCCAATCCACAAAGCGGACGGCATCACCTCTTGCCATGCCCCCACGAGTACCGTCACCTCTGTCGCCACAGCCACCACCGCCTTTCCAACATGTTCCCCCGACTGCAAAGTCCCCCTCTCGTCCACCATCATCACTGAACAATCCCATTGTACATAGTCTTACTATTCTGATAATATTAACATTCACATTTTTTCCCTAGCAACGGGTTCAAGACGACCAGGAAAGTCAAGAACTACGCGCTAAAATTCGCGTTCTCGAGGCCAAACGCACCGATGAAGCGCGCCACATCCGTGAACTCGAAACCCGTCTATCCGAAGCCGAATCTTTCGTCGCCCTCCGGCCGAAACTCCAAGCAAAACTCAACTCGCAACAAACAGAGCTTATCGCTACCCGTCGAGAACTTGCTGATGCACAGCAGCTCTCGCAGCTCGCGGAGAGCAGGGGCCTTGATGCGCAGGAGCAGCTAGAGATGGCAATGCTGGACAAAGAAGTTGCAGAGGAGAGGGCCGAGATTGCTGAGGCAGAGTTGGAGGAGATTAAGGAGAGGTTAGCTGTAGTCGAGGTTGAGATTGGAGTACTCAGAGAAGGTGGTGGTATGTATTGGTTTATGATCTGGTGGTGACTATCCTGACGTGAAAGCAGATGTGTTGGGTGGTACAGAAAGTGGTGGTAGTAGTGGAAAGGATTCGTTGGCGTATATTCAGCTCGAAAAACACAATGAGCGGCTGAAGGAGGCTCTCATTCGGTTTGTGGTACAATTTTTACTCTTGATAGTCACTGATGGCTGTGTCCAGTTTGCGAGACATGTCTCAAGAGACCGAACAGGACCAACGTAAGCGAATCACAGAAATGGAAAAGGACATCACAGGAATTGACGACCTCCAATGTACGTGGGTCCTTCCGGCCGTCGGGATAGTATCCTCACTCGTCAATCCGTGCAGCCCAATATGAGTCATCGTTAATCAAACTTTCCAACGCTGAAATCCAGATCGAGGACCTCAAATTACAGCTCGATGATGCATTGGGCGCGGAAGAGATGCTGGTTCAACTGACGGAGCGTAATCTTGTGCTCGGCGAGGTGTGTCGGCTCATTTTTCACAATTCTTTTACTCAATCAATAATCTTCCGTAGAAAATCGAAGAGATGCGCATTACTATAGAGGACCTCGAAGCTCTGAAGGAACTCAACGATGAACTGGAAGAGAATCACATGGAGACCGAAAAATCCCTGCACGAAGACCTCGGTTGGTTCTTCCATTTACACTCCAGTCTTTCTATACACTGATCCCAACATCTCTTTGATCAGAGTTGAAGGACGTTCAAATTCGTGACCACGCACGCAAAGTCGAGGGTCTAGAAGAAAGTTGTCAAGACTTGGAAATCACTATTGGCCAGTTTAGGGAGCTTGTTTTACAGCTGCAAAGGTAATTCCTTCTGTGGTGTTTTCTTTCCTGACCGGCTGATGTCTGGTCTGTACCTTTCAGTGAACTAGACAACCTCCGAGCACAAACCCAGACCGCTCAAAACGAATCAGCCACGGCGGCATCCCAATCTGCGGCTATGATGTCATTGAATCTCAAATTGCAGTCATCCGCTTCTAAGAACCAAGCCAAGAACATTGAGCTTGAGATTAAGAAATTGGAGGCAAGGGAAACTAGGGAGCTATTGGGCATTGTTCAGGTATTTTTATCATGAAATTACCGAGAGCTAGCTGACGTTTGTGTCTTTTGTAGCCATATCTACCTCAGCTCTATGTAGAGTCCGATAGCGACGCTACTAGCTGTTACCTCTTTTTCCAGCGCCTTGCATACAAGGCAGACTTGATTAATACCGTGGTTGCCCAGGCTCACGGTTTACCAGAATCCCTAAACGGAGCCGTGTCAGAGGTTCTCGTTGGCGTTTGTGAGGTCAGTGGTGATAAGACCTGGTTCATATTTGTATTGTTTGACACAATTTCTCCTTGTCTCAGATGAGAGGACGCATATCGGGCCTTTCTACGCTCTGCAAACGTTTTTCAGCTGTTTTGCGTAGATGTGACCCCGAGTCTTTCTTGAACATTGGCCGAATTTATCCAGAAATTGCGCCAATGGAAAAACGTATCGACATGCACATTGATCTGTTGCGTCGAGATGAGTTCCGAGAGATGGAATGTGTCAGCGACGTGATCAAGTGATATTTTGCATTTCTCAAGTCCTACTTCCCATGCTAATGACTAAATAGGATACAAGCACAATTCGATCATCTTGCGGAGACATACTTCGACGGCTTTGATCATGACCTGGGTGAACGAGAGTTAGGTTATGTCACGTCCTTCGGTCATGACCTCGATGCGTTTGCCGCTTCCATTGGACTCACTAAGACCTCTGTTACTTCGATTATTCAAGATGAAGGTATGACCAAAAATTCTCCACGTATTTATATATATATTTATATTTATATTTAATCAGATGCCGTTGTGGATATGGGAGGACTTGATATCGAGAGCGAACTTTTTAAACCCTTGCAAAAATTATTGGATCAATGCAAGGGAACCAGAACACTATCCAAGTGAGTCAATGATACCAATATACATAATGGATGCTGACATGCAGGATATAGGAAACTCATCAAGCGTCTGGAGGATCTCATCCAAGATTCCACCGCGCTGAAGTCACACCTTATGCCTCAGATGAAAACCCTAAGCAACATTGTTCCTGAACTCGTCAATTTCGGTATCTCGGTTCGTATTTTCCCTTTACCCTTTACCCATTCGTTTGTCGACGCCTACTATATAATTTAGTTGGCGCAACAAATTATGCCTCACCTCAGCGACGTGCGTAGCTCCAAGTCGTCATTCCAGTTGACCACAGTATTGTCTTTCGTGAAACAAATTGCCGCCTCAACTGTGGCAAAGGACATGAAACCTGGAGTCTCTGTTTGGGATTCAATTGGGGAATCTATCACCCAGCTTGTTGAAGAAGGTGGCAAGTTATTACCTTTGGCGATGGAACCTGAGAACGTCCTGAAAGGCAAGCGGCTGCGTTCCCTCTGTTGTCCCAATACTCATTGCACCATTTTTATAGTCTCTGGCATGGCTCCCTGGGTTGTACGAGTTGATGAAATCAAAGCGAACACCGCTATCAATGTTGAAGCCGAGAGAAAAGTCATTCAACTCAATGACGAGATGCAAGGGCTAGTGCGGAGTCTTAGAACCAAGGAACAAAACATCCAAGAATCAGTTGTTAAAATAGAGCTGATGGAGCGACGGATGGAGGCTGCCAAGAAGCAAGCTGACACTATCGTTGACCTCGAAGGCGAACTCTCCAAAGCCAGGAAACAGGAACGCGCCTACGAAGAAGCTATGGAGCAGCTACAAGCAGATCTGGACACATTGGAACAGGACAATGCAAAACTGAAGGCTTTGACCGTCGGTCATGAACGACAAGGTAAGTTGTCTCAATCATCGGTACCATGGTTAGGATCATTGACCGTCGCAGTATCAGGTGCCCAGCCCGTGGAGACTGAAAATATCCCCTTCGAAGGCAGTCTGGAGACATCCCACCTGCTAGATCAGGTGAGATTTAATGAAACGCCAACAAATAACTTTCTCATCATTCGTCGACCAGATCGACGCACTTCGCGGAACGGTTCGGTTCCTTCGTACTGAGAATTCATATCTCAAGGGTCAAGACTTACTTCGAGAAATCGAAAATTTGCCCGCACTTCCGGAACCTATCAGTCGGCGTTCAACCCCACCACTGGATCCCTCAGGTTTGTCGGACTCGGATGAGTCAGATTCAGACATCCCACGATCTCCTCCGACTCTACACTCGCTTGCGACGGAGACAAAGATGTTATACCGCGATGTAATTAAATTCTCGTCTTCCCCCCGTGTCGTTGATCTGTCGGTGCTCAACGCAAAGCGGGCGGAAGCGAATGGAGGAAAAGTTTGGATGCCGCGGAAACAAACACCCTCTCATCACATTTGGGAACGAAAGATGGAGGCGGAGCGGTTGAGTAGACGAGTCCATGGCTTGCTAGATAGAGCAAGTGCAATTGGGGGAAGGTTGTGATAGAAAGGTCATTCTCTGATACCAGCACCGTACATTTATGATAACATATCCTGTCCCCTCGATGATACTAACTGAACTCGGAGCACAAATGCAAGGATAAGTGACAAGTCGACAAACACCTCAGGCTGAAGGCCTGAAAACCAGTCTCCATAATTGTATACATTGATATGTCGTGATAATATTAATTCGAGTCATTTGACCCGGCAAGTTCCCTTGCGTTCTCCGTCGATGATGCCAGTGACAGTTCTGTTATCCTCGGGATCGAATGCTCATGGTCAGCTTGCCAACGAGACCCTAGAAGACATACACACATTTTCTCGGTGCTCGTTTTCTGGGTTTGCTCCTGGCTCGCTACCTGCAGGTACTCGCCAAATCCTGCATACCACCAGCGGTGCCAATCACACACTGGCCCTTCTTGAATGCAGTGATGACTCTGGAGAACTACGGACAGAGTTATGGGGTTGTGGAGATGGAACTGCAGGACAGCTGGGTCCTTCATACTTGAAGGACCTACAATCTGGAGCACCAACGTCGATCTTCAGACGAATCGATCTTTCGCTGGAAGGTTTTCAAGGGTACACCTGCCGATTAGTTTCTGCATCTTGGGAAACAACCTATGTGGTTTTGACATGTACCGGCAAGGGGGATGTTTTGATTTCTATGGGAGCGAATTATTTTGGGGATCTTGGAATTGGACGCCTGGAGAGAGGCAAACAGCCAGTCCGACCTTTCCACGTTGTCAATTTTGGCCATCTTGTTGTCAACGGACTGCCACTCGAAACCGGTAACATCATCGTAAACTCGCTAGCTGCCGGGCAACATCATGTTGTCGTTCACTTGAAAACGACATTAAGTGACGGCTCTGCTCGATACCTTACTGTTGGCTGGGGTACTTCACGACATGGGCAGCTCGGAATTGTAACAACTGACACCGGCCAAGCTGTACCTTTCCTTTCCCTCCCTAAGATAATAGCAGTTGATGACGACGAGAACCGCGTTGTATCCTCTGCGCTAGGCAATCAGCATACTATACTCTTGTACACCTCTGGGCGTGTATCTGGCTTTGGTTCCCAACGGAAAGGCCAGCTAAGGGGTATCAAGGATTTCGAGAACGTCCGAAGTGTAGATTGTACATGGAATGGGACGTACGTCATTATGAACGACAACGCCACTCCCTGGATCCTTGCGACTGGAAATCACTCGAAGGGACAACTTGGTCGGGCTATCTCTTCGATGTCAGATGACTCGAGGGCCCTTTTTCCCGCTCCGGTGGAATTCCCATTTACACCAGCAAGCCACCGCTTGTTGAAAATAGCATGCGGAAGCGAGCATGTTCTCTCCCTGTTTTTAGTTGAGCCGTCTTCGTCGAGACGTGCGGGTGATTCCAAAACAGAGGTTTGGGGTTGGGGGTGGAATGAACATGGGAATTTGGGAATTGGGACAACGGATGATGTAGTATTACCTACCAAGCTCTGGCCGTCGTCTGAAGAGTCACGGAACCATGGGCAAAGAGTAGTTGATATTTGGGCCGGGTGTGGGACGAGCTGGATCGCCATCAACACGACCAGATGAACGACTTTATTATAATAAACATGTTAACCGATAGAACAAAGAGATTACTGCGAATTCGGGACAATGCTTCTAGTCGGTGTCGGTGAGTTCAAGGTCTTTGTGTATCTGCCTGACGGTCATCTCTTTGAGTGTAGCAAGCTAAAAGATCTTAATGTGAGTTCCGTGACAGTTGCTGTTTATGCTCACTCGTCCGATAAGAATCTAAATGAAAGTGAGTGTATGGAATATCACGAAGAATGTCCTTGAGCCCACCTGCGTAGCATCCTTGGCCTCATTATACTGATGAAGCAGTTTGATGTGTGTCTTCGCTATCTGCTCTGCGTCCTCATTTTCCCTGTAGAACTTGCGGAAGTCAGACGGACGGCGCGTAGAGCAAGCACAAACCCTAATGTCTGTTGTAAGCTGTCAACTTCTGCTTGTAAAGCGTCGATACGAGCTTCCCGTTTCTATCAAATATCAGTACTCGAATGACAGCGGATTTGAAGATTTGTCCTTACTTTCGGACAGGTGGAAATGTGCATGACCGTTATGGTTTGTATCAGACGCGCTCGATTTGTTTACGCGTTGTTGTGCTGAATGTCATACAATGTCAATTTACCCGGGCCGTTACTCCGCGATCGCAAGCAGCCTATGATCATTCTCATGCGGTCACAAACGACCTCGAGTCCTATCTTCTCAGCGCTAGCTTCTGTTGAACCTTTCATCTGTATTGCATTGTGCACCACATTGATTGGCCGCTTCACTTGACTGAACCTCTTAAGCTGTCGCTTGTAACTTCAAGTTCTTTGGTGTAGAGATGGTAACACTCTTCTGGCGGCAATTCGGAATCCTCTTCTGGAAAAATTGGATCGTTCTTTCCAAGCACCCTTTTGTTCGTGAAGTTTTACTGTCTTTGTATGATCTCCTGAAGTCGTTCTGTAGTTGAACGTTTTGCGGTGCTTCGTAGGCCCTATTGCATATGGTGTCTTGCTATCTGTGGCTCAAATATTTCTCAACAAGCCCAACAACGTGAGCTACAATACTCCCAAACTAGATTACTGCTGGGTTTTCAACTCTCATAAATGTATTTAGTATGGTATCGGAAACCCCATCCCAATTCCTAACATGCGGGACCAGTTTGACGGTTCGACTACCTTGATATGGACAGACGCAACGAATGGTGCTAGTGCACCTTCGCCTTCCGATATAATCTCGCACATCACAAGTGGTTTTTCCGCCTCGCAGCTCCGAGCTGTTAAGAACGTTGCCATACCGGCTGACATTCCTTCAGAATGTCCCCAAAATTTCAACCTGTTTTCGGAATGCTTCGCCGCCATTGTATTCAATGACATCCCGACTAATGGTAATTCCACGAATCCAATTAATTACACAATCAGAGCCGATGCAGGACTCTCCTATATCAATGTTCAACGTCACAATAGTGATTTTGAGAAAAGGATTTTGCCATTACAGTGGGCAGTTGACAAGGTAAATACACTGCATTTCCCCGTGTCCGATAACACAGGCAGACAACAATCCCGTCACAGGCGATCATAGAGCTCAAAACTGGATCCAGCATACCAACTCCATTGGAGTGGCCATTCACGCAAGAAACTAACGAAGAGCAAAGTACTAATATTCGACTCAGTACGTCCCCAAGTCATTGCATCTTGTAGTTACCTTCAAACATCGCGCAGGTTACATCAGAGGAATCCGAACGTTACTCTCATTCCCGTTGTCCGCATCTCTGTTTTCAAGCTCATACTGCAGCTTACAAGGATTCTAGATTCATCTGTTTCATTGGCATCGCATATCAACTCCCCGGAGCAGTCGCAGCCGAACGATCAAACCTAATAACATCTCATATGAACGTCATGGGGCTTCTCGATTCAGCCAGAATCATGTAAGTTTCTTTCACACTATGATAGGCCCCTCCATTAAAACGAGGTGTTAGTTCCTGGCATCTCAGCATATCCCTGGCATACCTCCCGGCCTGGATAATCGTTGGTTTGACATGGCATTATCGCATCTTTACCCTCACGAATGTCGGTTTGATTCTTCTGGTTCACCTTTTATTGGGCCTTTCTCTAGCTAGCTGGTCCTTCTTTGTTGCGGCCCCCTTCGGCAAAAGTCCTCAGTTGGCAGCAGTCGTGTCTACCTTCCTGGCCATCCTCCTGGCCATTCTTGCCCTTGTTGTCACAAAAGCTAGCACTGGGGCAGCTTTCGCCTTTTCCATCATATTTCCCCCCGGTTTCTACATATTTGCCATCCGAGCCATATGTGGATTCGAGAATCACCTTAGACCATCTGATGCCCTACGTGGAGATCCTGACAATAATATCTGTTTACTACCACTCATCGTTGCTGCGATTGTATGTGCTTGTTAGTGCCATCCGTCTCTGTTTCTCATGACTGTCCCTTCGATTCCAGATAAATGTCTTTCTATGGCCATATTTGGCAGCATTGCTTGAGCGCAGGCTATACAATGCTCATTATCCCTAGAACTCATTGCGGTCGTTCTGGAGACGACGAAGGGCACTCAGCAGTATTCCCATTCCAGCAGACATTGCCATCTCTATACAGAATCTAGGAAAGACCTTCACTACATCCGTGTTGCGTCCTAACAAAGGACTGGTCACTGCGATTTCTGATCTGACCCTCGACATACCAAAATTCGGTATTTTCGTGCTCCTGGGGTCTAACGGGCAAGTTTCTGCGAATTCTTGTAATCTTCACGCGTTGACACTGTCGCAGCGCCGGAAAGTCGACCGTATTGTCAATCTTGGGGGGCTTGATTAACCGCACGCATGGCTCTGTGACTTTCGAAGGTGGAGTTTCCCGGCCTCAACGTGGAACCCTGGGCATCGTCCCCCAAAAGAATGTTCTATTTCCTGAACTGTCGTGCTACCAAACATTGCGTGTATGGCGTGCGGTCAAGTGGTCCAGTAACTCTTCGCCCAGTGAAGATATTGAACAACTACTACGGGACTGCGATTTGGAATCCAAGATCCACTCTAATGCCGATATTCTCTCGGGAGGGCAGAAAAGGAAGCTACAGCTAGCTATTGGTCTTGTCGGAGGATCAAAGAGTATGTTTCATTTCTATCACTGAAAGTTCTCGAATCTCAATTCTTATGCTATCTCGCTTATAGCTGTTCTAATTGATGAAGCGAGTCAAATCTAACTCTTTTTTGCCGTCGTTAACAATTAGTTCATGACAGTGTACGTCTGGGGTTGATCCTTTATCACGACGTGCTCTATGGAGGACACTCACATCATATCGTCACGAACGAACAATTGTATTTACAACTCACGTAAGTTACTTCAGCTTGATAACTCATCTTCTAACTTATCAACGACAGTTTCTCGATGAGGCAGATCTTCTCGCAGACCACATTGCTATATTGGCCGCCCCAGGCAAATTGATTGCGAATGGTTCTCCTATCTCCTTGAAATGTGACCTTGGAGAAGGCTACAGCGTTCAAGTCACGTTCAATCCCTCCAACTCGACGGAAAGGGATTGGGTTGGCCCACCGACCGAGCTGCTCCACCAAATACACACCATCGCGCCAAGTAGCCATGTATCAGTATCGTCACCTCTTCAAGCATCATATCATCTCAAGTCCAGGGACGCTGTCACCGTCGAGAAAGTACTTCAATTACTCGACACCAAAACTGACAGTTTCAACATAGCTTCATATGACGTCCTCTCGACGTCTATTGAAGATATCTTTTTGGACCTTATGAGTAAATGCGAACAGCCTGAGGAGCTCGAGAAAGTGACACATGACAACTCGACTTCACTATCGGTGAAACCCGAGCCAGCTGTTCTGCAGCTCGCTGACAGTCGATCGATATCGCCTTTCCGACAAGCGTTCACAATCCTACACAAACGCGTCCTGATAGCGCGTAGAAGCTGGCTAACGCCATTACTCACAGTTCTCATTGCTGTCGCGGGGTCGACCATCCCTCTTGTTTTCATTTCTGGCAGAACACAATCGTGCACTGTCGTCTTCACGAAAACAACGAACATCCCTCTTTATCTTCCCTCTTCAACGTTTATGCTCGATCCTTCATTGCGGCTCTTGGATTCTCCTCCTGGTGTTGTATCATCGCTCGGTAGCACAACAAAATTCCTTCAGGTAACAGATATCGTGGATAATGCTACATTTGTTGGTACCATCAACCAGAACTACCGCAATCTACCCCTCGGGGGCATCTCGTTGGACCTTACATCAGGAAGCTCGCTGATAGCTTGGGAGGCCACACCGCCGGGCTTAACGGGACCTCACATGCTCAATCTGGCGACGAACATCTTGTACAATCATGCGCTCAATTCCTCGGGACATGCTGCAAATATGGCGACCATCATCCAGGCAAATTACGAAAGCTTCCCTCCCGTCGATACAAAAACTCTGTTCGCGCTGAAGTGGATGGGTTTTTTTTCAGCTGTGATTCCTTTTGTTCTCACTCCTTTTTTTTCACTTACTTACGTTTCTCGATCTAATAGTCTATGGTGAGTTTCAGACACTGCAAGCAAGCTAATGTTCTAAACAGTTCGCAGGCCGTGTTTCCAGCCTTTTTTTCCTTGTATGTATCTAGAGAGCGTCGTTCGTCTGTCCAAGCCATGCAGTCATCGAACGGATTGTCGGACCCTATCGGCCTTTGGATGGGACACCTCATGTTTGATTCGATCTTTTCTGTCACACTAGCCACCGTTATTATCGCTGTATTTGCTACAGCCTCTAACCAGTTCCATGGTCTCGCGCTACTTGTGAGTTTTGATATTTTTACAAACTCTCGTTATCTGATAAAGTCAAATTTTCCCATATAGTGGGTGGCTCTCGTGCTTTACGGGATTACAGGGGCTTTGTTTTCGTATTGTGTTTCACTTGTAGCATCTCCACTTGCAGGTTTCGCAGTAGTGGCTGGCTATCAAATCGTGATGTTTATAGTTGGTGCAAATATTTTGTCTCCGTGGTGATGATTCTAATCTCCTCTCAGTTATATCTCGCTGGCTACCTCCTCACCCTCACATTCGCGAAGACATCGGACGCTGACCACATCATAACAATCATTCATTTCACATTATCAATCTTGTCTCCAGTAGTTAGCGTGGTGAGTCAGTTTTTGGACCTACTACTTATTTTAGACTGATGAAATGGTAAGATGAGGGCCGCCCTCGTCTCTGTCAACCTGTTTTCTCTTTTGTGTGATGGAAATGCTTCTTTAACCACATCCTCCATAGGTACAATCATGAGATTTGGGGGTCCGATTCTCTATCTTTTTTTCTACTCATTCACCCTATTTGGTATCCTCATTTGGGTTGATTCTGGGTCACTTTTACCTCCTCAATTTTGGACATCCTGGTCAGCACTATCTTCGGGACCAGGGCAACTGTTCAGACCCGATGTAGTGGCAGAAACTCACTCAGCATCAGTCTCTCATGATTTACTTCGAGTCCTCGATGTCACAAAGTCCTTTGGAGGTAACATTGTTGTCGAGCACATGAGCCTTGGGGTTTCTCGAGACACAGTATTCGCCTTGTTGGGGCCCAATGGAGCCGGTAAAACTACAATGTTTAATCTCATTCGTGAGTTACTCTCATTCATGAGATCTTCGGATACTCAGTTCAATTCAATAAATAGGTGGTGATGTCCTACCAGATTCGGGTGATGTGTTGATCGGTGGTACATCCGTCATCCACCATCCAAAGACAGCTCGCCTTTCCCTTGGAGTTTGTCCGCAATTCACAGCTATAGATTCCCAGCTCACAGTGCGAGAGCATCTCATGATATACGGCCGGCTCAAAGGACTTAATCGAGGCGAAGAATTACAGAATAATATCAAGTCATTGTTACAAGTAACTGGAATGATTCAATATGCCGACCGATTGGCAAGCAAGTTGTCTGGAGGGAATAAGAGAAAACTGTCGCTTGCCATTGCCTTGATAGGTTGGTTTCTATTGTATGAGGTAAATCTTATCCTGATGGACCTTCTAGGAAATCCATCTGTCATACTTATTGATGAATTTTCAACGGGAATTGACGCGAAGATGAAACGAGAGATGTGGGGGACACTCCGGAATGTAGTGATTGGAAAAGCTGTTATCATCACAACCCGTATGCTCCGCAGAGAACCTCGATGGTGGGCAAGCTAAGACATTGACTCGTTTTAGACTCTATGGAAGAAGCTTCGGCGCTTGCGAATAAAGTTGGTATCATGGCAAAATGCATGCTTGGTATGCTGCTCCTGCCATATAAATTCATTGTCGATGGTTGACCACTTTTACCGAAGCTGTTGGTACTCCCCAGTCACTCTCAGCTCGCTATGCAACATACGAAGTGCATATTGCTTGTCGCACACGTGAAGAAGTCACCAGAGCCCAGCTACTGATGGGGCATATCCCTGGCTCACGGCTGGCAGATGATGTCGCAACGCGCTTCGAGGTTCCTATTGAAGGTCAGGATGGTAAATCTCTGTTGCAGCTCTTTCATACGTTATCGAGCCTGGGCGACTTCTCGGAATACACTGTAGAGAAAGCGACGTTGGAAAGCATATTTTTGAAGGTGATCAGAGAGAATAATGTTCTCGAAGAGGACCGTAGACAGGATAGGGGTCATCGATGGTGGCCGTGGTAGTAACTCTTCCTACATTTCATAAAAAACCCCGAACAATAGCTATTTTTTGTTAGATGCTACGTATCACAAGAAAACATGAGATTTATATAGGGGAGGTACGAGTGATGGTCCGTCTAGCCATGGCTAATGAGTGTTCAGTCTACCTCTGATTGTTGTCAATTAATTACATTAGTATCCGTTTTACGTTCAAAAACTCTGCTAACCGGGCGGATCAGGCCTGTCAATCAAGTCACAATATTAAAGGCAAAAAGCGTGAAAAATATAATCCGAGAGTGAATAGTATTAGAAACGAGTGGTCTAAAGTGGATTGCGACTACGGAAAACATTGGCGAGGTAACGACAGGACAGTGTAGCAGATGAATCCCGAACTAGACAGTCATGATTGTAACCATCGACGGGAGATGAGTATGGAAGTAAGGAGTGTGTGGAAGGTGAACTGGAAATATGATAGTACCTCTGGGAGAATAGTATCTGGAGGTCAATAGGATAATGTTGGTGAAAGATGCATACAAAAATGGGTAAACTTTTGCAGAAAGGCCCCAAAAAACGGAAATACACATTCACTGGTGCCTGCGATTCTATCACGATGGCTGCCGAGGTGATGAGAATAGCGAGAACACTTTCTCGGCGTTTTCCTTGTACTTCTTCAACTTTTTACTCTTGCGCTTCTCTGGTTCCTCCTGGGGCGCGATCCTGACTGTATCTGGTGGTGGTGGCCCACGTACCTCAGGAGCTCCAGACTCGACATGGCCTGACTGGTCAGAAGAGAAACTACGGGCGCCAACAGATGTCGCTGACTCTTTGGATTTCAGTGATGGTGATATGGGCAATGAGCTCCCCATGGATGGTGACGGTGTGAGCAAACCAGCGCTCGAGGTTGTCGATGCTGCTGAAAGTGTTATCGAATTAGACTGAGCAAGCGACTTCGCTCCGCTCGACTTCGAAGAATAGGTGGAGGGTGGGGACTTGGGTCGCAGGAACTGCCGAGGATGTTTTCCGAAGGTGAGTCCCGTTGTCCGGCCACGGCGATGCGAAGGACTGGGAGAATCTCCAGATTCCGGAACCGGAGCATCTGAATCTTTCGACATCCCTGAGAATGATCGAGGGGCGGAACGCTGAGATGGAGTCGAGGCTTTTCGGAAAACTGCCAGTCTGTATCGGTCGACGACACCACGAGCGAAGAGACTCGTTCCTTTGGTACCATTCCGGTCCTCGCCGTCGGCCGCTTCCACGAAATCCCAGTCATCATCTTCATCATCTTCTCTCTCTGTCACCTCTCCATCTTCGTCGATGGTGTCTGAAAGATAGCGATCCAATGCTGGGACCCCAGACTTCTCTCTGCGAGTGCGA
>Ga0210387_10001822_pt1 | contig 16180 bp, 15 predicted proteins | sample IncBWC7OmetaG_FD_160108 | JGI IMG/M metagenome (GOLD analysis project Ga0210387, IMG submission 160108) | Forest soil microbial communities from Barre Woods Harvard Forest LTER site, Petersham, Massachusetts, United States - Inc-BW-C-7-O ...
GCTGTTGGATGTGGACATCGCGCCTCGCCGCGTGACGCTTTACGAAAGCGCCACGTTGACTGCAGATTCCGCCAGCTCGGCGTTGAAGCAGCGCTGATAGAATTCCGCCACCAGCGACCGTTCCAGCTCGTCACACTTGTTCAGGAAGGTGACACGGAACGCAAAGCCGATATCGCCGAAGATATCGGCGTTTTCCGCCCAGGTGATCACCGTACGCGGGCTCATCACGGTCGACAGGTCGCCATTGGCGAAGGCGTTGCGGGTGAGATCGGCCAGCCGCACCATCTTGTTGACGATGTCGCGGCCCTCCTGCGTGCGGTAATGATGCGCCTTTGCCAGCACGATTTCGACTTCCTCGTCATGGGCGAGGTAGTTCAGCGTCGTGACGATCGACCAGCGGTCCATCTGGCCCTGGTTGATCTGCTGGGTGCCGTGATAGAGGCCCGAGGTGTCGCCGAGGCCGACGGTGTTCGCGGTCGAGAACAAGCGGAACGCCGGGTGCGGCTTGATCACCTTGTTCTGGTCGAGCAGCGTCAGGCGGCCGGACACTTCCAGCACGCGCTGGATCACGAACATCACGTCGGGGCGGCCGGCATCGTATTCGTCGAACACCAGGGCAATATTGTTCTGCAGCGCCCAGGGCAGGATCCCGTCCCTGAATTCGGTGACCTGCTTGCCGTCCCTGATCACGATCGAGTCCTTGCCGACCAGATCGATACGGCTAATGTGGCTGTCGAGGTTGACGCGCACGCAGGGCCAGTTCAGCCGCGCCGCGACTTGCTCGATATGGGTCGATTTACCGGTGCCGTGATAGCCGGTGACCATCACGCGGCGGTTCCTGGCAAAGCCCGCAAGAATGGCGAGCGTGGTGGCGCGGTCGAAGCGGTAATCAGTGTCGACTTCCGGCACATGCGGATCAGCCGCGGAATAGGCTGGCACTTCAAGGTCGCTATCGATGCTGAACACCTGCCGCACCGACACCTTCATGTCGGGCAAACCTGAAATTTCCTGCTTACTATTCATGGCAGCGGTCGTCATTGATCCTCCGAGGTCCCGGGCGTTTCCCGAAACCAGATATTCGTGTTTGGCTACGGATGTGGGCTTCTGACAAGCCTAGCAGAGAGATTGGACGGGCAGAAGCCCGCCCCCAAATCAAAGTTCCGTTGGCTTTTCATAAAGATAGGCATGGGACGTAGTTTTTGGAAGGCTGCCCTGCGAATCACGCCGCATTTTCGCGGGGGTTGGGGGCGCGCCTGCCGGGGGCCCGGTCCGGTTTGTGTGGCACTTTCCGTGCCGCTCGTTACTTATGGTAGGTCGAAAGTCGAACTACCCCCCAGCGGCACGGGAATTTTGTGGCTCCCTACATCGATCCCCTGATTACGTTCGTATCGGCCAATGCATGGCTCGCCTACCTGACGCTGTTCCTCGCCGCCCTCCTGGAAGCGGTTCCCGTGGTGGGGTCGGTCATTCCCGGCTCGACCATCATTCTGGCGCTGAGCGCGCTGGTACCGGGCGGCGAGTTGAAGCTGCAATGGGTGCTGCTGGCCGCGACCGCCGGCGCGCTGCTCGGCGACGGCTCCGCCTTCTGGGCCGGCCATCGTTCCCAGCGCGAGATATTGTCGGCCTGGCCGCTGACGAATTACCCGCGCGTTGTCGCCCAGAGCGAAGCCTTCTTCACCCGGTGGGGCTCGTGGGCCGTGTTCTTTGCGCGCTTCGTGCCGCCAATCCGCGCTTTCGTGCCGATCACCGCGGGCGCGCTCGGCATGCCTCCGTCGCGCTTTTATGCGGTCAATATCCCGGCCATCCTGGTCTGGGCACCGGCCCATGTGTTGCCGGGGGTGATGGCGGTGTCATTGCTCGACAAATACGGTGTCTTCAAGCACACCGGCGGCAGCGCCAAGCACCATTGGGTGCCGCTCGTCATCGCTGGCGCATTGATCCTGGGGCTCGCGATCTGGACCATCCGGCGCCGCCACGGCGGCAACCTCATCGAGCCGGCAAGACCGGCCAAATAGGCTTCGGTTTTTATTGGGAGTTTCCGCCGCGGCCCGGCGCAGGGCCGACATAACGCGCACGCGGGCGGATCAGCCGGCCGAATTGCAGTTGCTCGCTGGCATGCGCGATCCAACCGACGGCGCGGGCCATCGCAAACAGCGTCAGTTCGCTACCCGGGACAAGCCGCAGGCTGTGCGCCAGCACGGCCAGCGCATAGTCGATATTGACGAACTCACCGGTCGCTTCCGCAATCCGCTCGGGAACCTCCCTGGTGAATTTTCGCGCGGCGCCGGCGCGCGTCAGGGCATTCAGGAGCGACATCGCGCGCGGATCGCCACGCTTGTAGACGCCGTGGCCGAAGCCCGCAAAGCGCTCACCGAGCGCGACACGTTCGCGGATCACGGGCTCCGCGTCCTGGTCGATCAGCATTTTCACCAGCCGCGAGGCCAGCACACCGGCGCCGCCGTGCATCGGGCCTTTCAGCGCAGCAAGCCCGGCGATGACGGAGTCATAGAGGTTGAGTCCGGTCGAGGCGGCACAGCGCACCGTGAACGTAGAGGCGTTCAACTCGTGATCGGCGAGCAGCACCAGCGCGCGGCGGATCAGATCGGGCGCATGCTTGTGGTCCGGCGCCCAGGCCTTCGCGATCTGCTGATGCAGCAACTCACTGGAAGGCCCGGCATTGAGCATGGTCGCCACCAGAAGGCGCACAATGCGCGCGCCAACCATGGCGCGCCCCTCCGGCGCGCGGGTGAAGGCACCGGGATCGGCGCTGGTCGCAAGCGCCAGCACCGCAATGGCACGATCGATCGGCGCGGCGCGGCGCGCAGCCGTCGCGATGGTGCGCATCTCTTCCGAGATATGCGGACAGTTGTCGGCTGCGAAAGGATCGACGCCGGTCACGTCCCAAAGCAGCGTGGCGGTGTGCTCGAGCGTGTCCTTTTCCGAAAGATCGACGCAGTTGACCCCGCGATAGATCGCGCCTTCCTCGGTGATGGTGGCGATCGCCGAATCCATTACCGGCAGATCGGGATCAAAGCTCCGGAAGCCGCGCGGCTCGACGGCCGACGGGGCGCGCCGCTCCTTGAGGCCGCGGACGTCTTCCGCCCGATAGCGATGGCTGCGTGAGTCCGGCGAGGGCTCGGAGCGGATCAGGCCGCGGCTGACATAGGCGTAGAGCGTGGCCGGCGAGATCGCTAACTCGGCCGCCGCTTCCCGGGCAGAAAGGTACAGCTCGTCCGATTTTTTCATATTGATTGATATAATCAAGATTGATCAATCTGTCGAGCCGATCGACCTTTCAGACAGCCCTCTTCCCGGGCTGAAGGAGATCCGGTCATGAATATGCATCTCACCAAGAGCCAGATTGGTCTGGACGGCGTTCCGGCCGCCGAGACTGTGTTGAGCCATGTCGATGGCGAGCGCGGCGAATTGATCATCGCGGGCGAGCGCGTCGGCGACCTCGCAGGCCATGCGAGTTTCGAGAGCGTCACCTCACGCCTCTGGACCGGCGCGACGGGCAAGTCGTTCACTGAGGCGGATGTGCGCGCCGCCCTCGGCGCCGCGCGTGTCCGCGCTTTCGGCCGCCTGCCCGACCTGTTGCCAGCTACGCGGGGATTGTCGATCGTCGACGGCTTCCGGGCCGCGGTCGCCGGGCTGCGCGCGGAAAGCGGGCTCGATCACGAGGCGGTCATTGTCGGCGCATTCCCCGCGATCGCCGGCGCGCTGGTGCAGCAGGCCAAGGGCAATCCGCCGATCGCCCCCGATCCAAATACGAGCCATGCGGCCGATACGCTGAGGATGCTGCTCGGCCACGAGCCCGAGCCGCGCGAGGTTGCCGCGCTCGACGCCTATTTCGTCACGGTCTGCGATCATGGCATGAACGCCTCGACCTTCGCGGCCCGCGTGGTGGCCTCGACGCAGGCCGATTTGTTTGCCGCGATCACGGCCGGCTACTGTGGCCTGACCGGTCCGCTACATGGCGGCGCGCCGGAGCCGGTGTTGGAAATGCTGGACGCCATCGGCACGTGCGAGCGCATCAAGCCCTGGGTCGACGACGCGCTGGCGCGCGGCGAACGGCTGATGGGCTTTGGCCATCGCGTCTACCGGGTTCGCGACCCCCGCGCGGATGTCCTGAAAGCCGCCATCGAGCGGCTTGCTGATGACGGCGCCGATCTGCCCTTTGCCAGCGAGGTCGAGAGCTATATCCGCGCGGCGCTGCGCCGTAAGAACCCGAACCGGCCGCTGGAGACCAATGTCGAGTTCTTCACCGCTATCCTGCTCGATGCCCTCGCCATTCCGCGACAGGCGTTCACACCGATTTTCGCCGTGGCCCGCGCCGCCGGCTGGACGGCACATGCCATGGAGCAGCGTCGGACCGGACGGCTGATCCGGCCGAGTTCCTCCTATGTCGGGAGAATGCCTGCGGCTTTGCAGACCTGAAGAAGCGATCGGGAGCGCGCAGGCCTAGCCCGCGCGCACCACGGTCTTCAGGTAATTATACGCCTTGATGATCTCGATCAGGCGATCCTCGGTCGAGCGGTCGCCGCCATTGGCGTCGGGGTGGTGCTGCTTGACCAGCGCCTTGTACTTGACCTTGACGTCTTCCAGCGTCGCATCGGGTCCGAGCCCCATCACCTGCAGCGCCTTGCGCTCGGCGTTGAAGATCTTTCGCGTCTCCGACTTCGGCGAGGCGTCCGGACCCGGGCGGAAGCGACCGCCGCCGCCACCGAGCTCGGCGAATACGCTGAAGGGATCGGCGGCGCCGTCAAAGTCGTCGGCGGCTGCGCCCTTGCCTTTGCCGGGGCTACCATTCGCACCCATCTTCCAGGTCGGGCGATGGCCGGTCATCGCATCCTTTTGATAGCGCGCGACCGCATCGGCATTCATGCCGGAGAAAAAGTTATAGGACTGGTTATACTCGCGCACATGGTCCAGGCAGTAGTGCCAGTACTCTTTCGAGTTCTCGCGCCCCTTCGGAGCGCGATGCGGGCCCTTGTTCTTGCAGCCCGGCCACTCGCACATGATGGCAGCTTCGCGCGCCTGCGCCTGCTGCTTCGCGCTCAGCTTGTTCGGCTTGATGCGAATGGAGTCGAAGATCTTTGATGAATCGATCGGCATAATGGACTTTGACTACGCAACGCGAAAAGCTTCAAGTCTTGACATTGCGAAACCTTTAAATCGGGTCGCGGCATTGACGAAAAGCGGTCGAAAGATTTAATGCCGCCCCATGACAACCCAGCAGATTATCACAAACAAGTTGCGCGAAGCTTTCCTTCCCGAAAGCCTCGAGGTCCAGGACGAATCTCATCTGCACGAGGGCCATGCCGGCCACAAGCCGGGCGGCGAGACACACTTCCGGGTGTATATTGTGTCGCAGGCCTTCCAAGGGAAGAGCCGGATCGAGCGCCATCGCATGATAAACACGACGCTCGCGGGCGAACTCGCCGGTTCCGTGCACGCGCTCGCCATTCATGCAAAATCTCCGGGCGAAGGTTAACTCCAATACCCGTTAAAATGCGGTGCCCGCGGGCTCAAAATGCGGTGCCCGCGCGCTCAAAACGCGGTGCCCGCGCGCTTGGGCTTGACCTCTTCGATCTCGCCCTCGCGCGGCACCGGCACGATGCGCAGCGCCGTGATGCGGTTGCGCTCCCGGCGCAGTACGCGAAACCGGAAGCCGTGAAAGGTAAAACTCTGCCCGCGTTCGGGGATCGAACGTGCTTCGTGAATCACGAGGCCCGCGACCGTCGTTGCCTCTTCATCAGGCAGGCTCCAATCCATCGCGCGGTTGAGATCGCGGATCGGTACCGAGCCGTCGACCACCACGGAGCCATCCGGCTGGGCGCGGACGCCGGCCACGACCACGTCGTGCTCGTCCGAGATATCGCCGACGATCTCCTCCAGAATGTCTTCCAGAGTCACGAGACCCTCGACCTCGCCATATTCATCGACGACGAGCGCGAAGTGGGTCTTGCGGCGGCGGAACGCCTTGAGCTGCTCGGAGACGGGCCGCATCTCCGGCACGAACCACGGTGGCAGCGCGATCGCTGTGACATCGATCCGTGACACCTCGCCCTCGGCGGAGCGAAGCGCGCGCAGCAGATCTTTCGCATGCAGGATGCCGACGATGTTCTCGGGCTTTTCGCGCCATAGGGGAATGCGGGTATATTCGGAGGCCAGCACCTCCTGTACCAGCTCTTCCGCCGGCAGGTCGGCATTCACCATCACCATCTCGGTGCGGTGAACCATCACGTCGGAGACCTGCAGCTCGCGCAGATCGAGCAGGCCGCCGAACATGTCGCGATCCAGCTTCTCCACCTTTCCCTCATGGTGCAGCAGATCGACCGCGCCGCGCAGGCGTTCGGACGGCGACAGGATCGGCTGATTGGCGCCGACTGCGATTCCGAGCAGCCGCATCAGCACGCGCACCACGGTCTCGATCACGGTAAGCAGCGGCCTAAGCACAAACATCGTGAGCCGCATCGGGCGCGCCACCGCCAGTGCAACTCGGTCGGGCGCGTTGAAGGCGATCGTCTTCGGCAAGACTTCGGCGAAAATCACGACCAGCACCGTCATCACGCCGGTTGCATAGAGCACACCGACATCACCGAACCACTCGGTGAAAATGCCGGTGGCAAGCGCAGAAGCGCCGATATTGCAGATGTTGTTGCCGAGCAGGAGCGCGCCGATCAGCCGCTCGCGCATCTCGAACAGGCGGGAGACCACGTCGGCCTCGCGCACGCCCTGCTTCGACAGCCGCAGCATGCTGGCGCGCGAGGCGCCGGTCAGCGCGGTCTCGCTGGCCGCGAAAAACCCGGACAGGCCGAGCAGCGCAACCATGATGGAAAAAGTGAGCCACATGATTCGATCGTCGTCTTTCCTACGCCCGGAGCATGATGCCTTTAATAAGCGACCCGCAACGCGGCAAAATGCCGACCTCGTGGGCGATCACGCCTTGAGCTTGTCCTTGAGGAAATCGCGCACCCGCGCAGGTTCAACGTCACGCGCGATCACCGCGCGACCGATGGCCTCTAGCAGAATGAACGTCAGTTTGCCGCGCCGAACCTTCTTGTCCTGCGCCATCAACGCCATCAGCGCGTCGGCGTCCGCAAGCCCCTCCTGCGCGAAACCTGCGATGTCCTGCAGCCTTGTCGGCAGACCGACTTCGACAAGATGCCGCTCGACCCGCACAGCAGCGGCCTGCGGGATCATGCCGAGCGATGCCGAAAACTCCGCCGCCAGCACCATGCCGATCGCAACGCCCTCGCCATGGAACAGGCGATCGGAAAAACCGGTCGCGGCCTCCAGCGCATGACCAAAAGTGTGGCCGAGATTGAGCAATGCACGGTCGCCGGTCTCGCGCTCGTCGCGCGCCACGATCGCAGCCTTGGCGCGGCAGGAGGTGGCAATCGCATGCTCGCGCGCGGCACCGCCCTTGAAGACATCGTTGTGATTGGCTTCCAGCCAGGCGAAGAACGCTTCATCGCCGAGCACGCCATATTTGGCGACTTCGGCATAGCCGGCGCGGAATTGGCGTGGGGAGAGCGTGTCGAGCACGGCGGTGTCGGCGATGACCAGCACCGGCTGGTGAAACGCGCCGAGCAGGTTCTTGCCCTGCGGCGAGTTGATCCCCGTTTTGCCGCCGACGCTGGAATCGACCTGCGCCAAGAGCGAGGTCGGCACTTGCACGAAATCGACGCCCCGGCGCAGGATCGCGGCCGCAAAGCCGGCGAGATCGCCGACCACGCCGCCGCCGAGCGCGACGACGAGATCATTGCGCTCGATCTTGGCCGCGATCAGCGCTTCCGAGACCTTCTCAAGGCCCGCATAGGATTTCGACCCCTCGCCTTCGTCGACGACGATGTGCGAGGTCGGGATGCCCGCCGATGCAAGCGCAGCTTCGGTCGCCTTCAGCCAATGCTGCGCGACGGTCTTGTCGGTCACGATCGCCGTGCGCACGCCGGGCCGAAGCGCTGCCATGCGCGCGCCGAGCGAGGCGAGCTCGTCGCGGCCGATCACGATCTCATAGGCGCGCTGGCCGAGCGCGACCTCGACAATGGTCGTATCCTGATGTTTCAGCGGCGCGGTCATCTTGCGGCACTCACGATCTCGATGGATGGCGCCGGATTGATCAGCTTCGCATGCAAGGCATCGAGACATTCATCGACGATCTTGTCGTGCGGCACCTCGCGCGAGGAAATCGTGAGGTCGGCATGCTGATAGGTCGGCTCGCGCTCGCTGATCAGCCGGCTGACGGTGGCAGCAGGATCGACGGTCTGCAGCAGCGGGCGATCGGCTCTCCGCCTGACCCGACGCATGATGACATCGGGGTCGGCCTTCAGCCAGATCGACACCGCCTTCTCGCCGATGCGGCGGCGGGTTTCCTCGCGCATGAACGAGCCGCCGCCGGTCGCCAGCACCGCCGGTCCTGCATCGAGCAGGCGGGCGATCACCCGCGCCTCGCCGTCGCGGAAATGCGGCTCGCCATGAACCTCGAAAATCTCCGGGATGGTCATGCCGGCGGCCGCCTCGATCTCGGTATCGGCGTCGACAAAAGGCAAATTGAGCCGGGCAGCCAACCGCCGGCCGATGGTGGATTTGCCCGCGCCCATCATGCCGACGAGCACGACCAGCCGCGTGCCCAGGGCCGCCAAAATCTCGGCTTCCTGGGGCGCGGTCGTGGGCACAGGTGTAACGGTCTCGGACATCTCGGTTTTCAGGCATTTTGGCGGCATTGCCGCCTTCTTTGCCACCTATACTACCCTCGTCGATACCGTTGCTAGAGAGACTTGCAACTGCGTTACGAACATGTTGGATGATTTCAATGGTTAATTCCGTGCGTTAAGGCCTGTTTCGATGCCCAGCCTGTTCCGTTTCCTGGCGGTCGTTGCCGTGATCGTCGGGGTCGCCTATGGCGCGATCTACGCGCTGGCGAATTTCGTCAAACCATCGACGCGGGAGATGACGGTGACGATCCCGCCGGATAAATTCATAAAGAAATAGGCATTAGGTTCTGGGGATGCGCGGCAAGGCCTCAGATAGCAAACTGATCAACCTGTTCCTCGACATGCTGGCCGCGGAACAGGGCGCCGGCGAGAACACGCTCGAGGCCTATCGACGCGACCTCGAGGATTTCTCCGAATTTCTCGGCCGCTCACAGCAAAGTTTCGCAACCGCCCAGACCGACAAGCTCCGCGACTATCTCAGCGATCTCGACACCCGCGGCTTCAAGTCTTCCAGCGTGGCGCGGCGATTGTCCGCGATCCGGCATCTGTTCCGTTTCCTCCTCAATGAGCGCATCCGCAGCGACGATCCGGCGGCGATTCTCTCGGGGCCGAAGCGCGGGCGCGGCCTGCCAAAGGTGCTGTCGATCTCCGACGTCGACCGCATGCTGACGCGGGCCAAGGAACTGACTGAGGCCGCAGAAGCCTCGAGCTCGCATCGGCTGCGCGCGATACGGCTCTATTGCCTGCTCGAAGTGCTCTATGCCACGGGCCTGCGCGTCTCAGAGCTGGTGTCGCTGCCGCGCTCGGCGGCGCGGAGCGATGCGCGGATGATCGTGGTGCGCGGCAAAGGCAACAAAGAGCGGCTGGTGCCGCTGAACGATGCCTCGCGGCAGGCGATGAGCGATTATCTTGCGGCGACGGAAGCGGCAAAGTCGGGCAAGGACAAGGGCGCGGCCGTCTCGAAATGGCTGTTTCCGTCCTTCGGCGAGAGCGGCCACCTGACGCGGCAGCATTTTGCCCGTGACCTGAAGGAGCTCGCCGCGACCGCCGGCCTCGCCCCGCGACTGGTATCGCCGCATGTGCTGCGCCACGCCTTCGCCAGCCACCTCCTGCACAATGGCGCGGACCTGCGCATCGTGCAGACCCTGCTCGGCCACACCGACATCTCGACCACGCAGATCTATACCCATGTGGTCGAGGAGCGGCTGAAAAGCCTGGTGCGCGACCTGCATCCGCTGGCGGAGAAATAGCGCGCGCCCGCGACCATCGCGCCTTGACTTCCGCAGTATCTGACGCAAAACAGCCCCAGCGTTCCACGACGCCCTGCCATGTGCCCCGGACGACGCGCTAAACCCTTGAAGCAGCGCGTTTTCTTCAATCCGCCGAAACCCTTTCGCTCTCCCCGCCGTTGTTCCCTATATTGCCGTAATGCCGGACCAGATGCGCTCCTACCTCGATTTCGAAAAGCCCGTTGCCGAGCTCGATTCCAAGGTCGACGAGCTGCGCGCGCTCGCTGGCTCCGGCACCGACATCGGCGAGGAGATCGGCAAGATCGAGGAGAAGGCGGCTCAAGCGCTCGCCGATCTCTATGCCAACCTCACGCCGTGGCAGAAGACGCTGGTCGCGCGCCATCCGCAGCGGCCGCACTTCACCGACTTCATCGACGCGCTGATCACCGAGTTCACCCCGCTCGCCGGCGACCGCAAGTTCGGCGAGGACGAGGCCTTGATGGGCGGCTTCGGCCGTTTCCGCGGCGAGGCCATCTGCGTGATGGGCCAAGAGAAGGGCGCCTCCACCGAATCCCGCATCAAGCACAATTTCGGCATGGCGCGACCGGAGGGTTACCGCAAGGCGGTGCGGCTGATGGAAATGGCCGAGCGCTTCGGCATTCCCGTGCTCTGCATCGCCGACTCCGCCGGCGCCTATCCCGGCATCGGCGCCGAGGAGCGGGGCCAGGCCGAGGCGATCGCGCGCTCGACCGATGCTTGTCTTTCGCTCGGAGTACCCAACGTTGCAATCGTGTCCGGCGAGGGCATGTCCGGCGGCGCGATCGCGATCACCACGGCCAACCGTGTCCTGATGTTCGAGCATGCGATCTACAGCGTGATCTCGCCGGAGGCGGCGTCGTCGATCCTCTGGCGCGACGGCACCAAGGCGCAGGAAGCCGCCAACAGCATGAAGATCACCGCCCAGGACATGCTGCGATTCGGCGTGATCGACACCATCCTGAAGGAGCCCGTCGGCGGCGCCCACCGCGACCCCGCGGCCATGATCGCGGCCACAGGTGACGCCATCGCCCAGGCCTTTGCGGACCTGAGCGGCCTGGATGCCGACGCCATCCGCAAGCAGCGACGGCAGAAATTCCTCGATATCGGCCGCAAACTCGGCTGATCGGACGGCAAATGCGTACCAAAAGGGCACAGTCGCGGCCTTTTTGCGCGGAATTGCCGTTTCCGCTCACTTTGGCCGCAATTAGGCCCAGAGCGCATATTTATCCTTCCTTGACCATGCCCGCCTGAGGCCCTTGTTGCGGTGCCCGCGTCGGGTTGCCGGGAGGGGGCCGAACGGGTAGAATTTTAGTAATGGCTTCAGGGTATTCGCAGAATATCGGGGTTGGCGGATGCCCAGTGGGTGTGGAGCTTCTCAGTTGATCAATCGGACGCTCGTTCGCGCGCTCATCACGTCGGTTGCGTTGGCCGTTACCGGCGCGCTGCTTGCCGGCTGCGAAGTTGACGAAGCCGTGCTCGCGACCAATGCCAAGGCCAACCAGCCGGTCTCGCCCAAGCTGATTGCGGCGATGGTCGAGAAGGACATGGATCTGCAATCGCCGATCCTGATCCGCCTGTTCAAGCAGGAGGCCGAGCTCGAGGTCTGGAAGCAGAATCGCTCCGGCAAGTTCGAGCTGCTCAAGACCTATCCGATCTGCCGCTGGTCCGGCGACCTCGGCCCCAAGACCCGCGAAGGCGACCGCCAGGCGCCGGAAGGCTTCTACGCGATCTCGCCGGCGCAGATGAATCCGACGTCGGCCTATTATCTCTCCTTCAACACCGGCTATCCCAATGCCTATGACCGCGCGCTCGGCCATACCGGCTCGGAGCTGATGGTGCACGGCGATTGCTCCTCGCGCGGCTGCTACGCCATGACCGACGAGCAGATCGCCGAAATCTATTCGCTCGGCCGCGAGTCCTTTTTCGGCGGGCAGAAGGCATTCCAGTTCGAGGCGTTTCCGTTCCACATGACGCCAGTGAACATGGCCAAGCACCGCAACAACCCGGCGATGCCGTTCTGGCGCATGATCAAGGAAGGCTACGACCACTTCGAGATCACGCATCAGGAGCCGAAGGTCGACTTCTGCGAGAAGCATTATGTGTTCGATGCGGTCCGCCCGCCGAACGCGACCCGCGATCCCGTCTTCAACGCTTCCGCCAAATGCCCGGCCTATGCCATCCCCGACGAGCTCGCGGATGCCACCAAGCAGAAGCAGGAGCAGGACGACGCCGAGTTCAACAAGCTCGCCGCCAAGGGCGTGCCGATGGCGAAGCTCAACACTGGCATCGACGGCGGCATGAACCCGATCTTCGCCTCGCACGTGCCCGGCGGCAACACCGGCCTGTCGGACGGCGGCGAAGGCCAGGGCCTGTCGCTGCTCTCGGTGTCGCGCGCCCCCGGCACCATCCCCGGCACGGTGAACCCGCCGCATCTGCCCGGTCAGCAGCCCGATGAACCGGCGTTCGCTGCCGCGCCGATGCAGGCGCCCGCGCCGGCCGCGCCCGCGAAGGGCAACACCAAGCTCGCCGCCGCCACGCCCGCGCAAGCAGCGCCGCAACCGCAAGCCGACGCGTCGCAATCCGACGGCTTCTTCTCCAACCTCGCCCGCAAGGTCGGTTTCGGCGGCGCCGCCGCCGACACGACGGCCTCGACGACGCCTCCACCCGCGTCTGACGCGAAGCCCAAGACCGCCGCCAAGCCGCTGCCGAAGGCGGTGAAGCCGACTGAGACCAAAACGGCCGACGCCAAGCCGAGCCGCCCGCCGCTGAAGCCGTCGGTGACGGATACGTCGGACACCGCCGCCGCTGCTCCTGCCGCCCCGCCCCAGCAGAGCAACCTCGTCGCCGGCGGGACGCCGATCGTGAACCCGAACTCGTTCGACAACCGCTTCTCGGCGGCGAAGTAACGCTTCGCGCAGTCGCACGCGACGCGCGCCATTCGCTCGTTCAGATTCAATTCTCAAACAGCTAATCCGGGCCTCATGGTTCGAGACGGCGCTTTGCGCCTCCTCACCATGAGGGTTTGATATCGGCGCAACTTGCTCGACCTCATCCTGAGGAGCGCGCACGCGCGTCTCGAAGGATGGGCCACGTAAAGATTGGAGACACGGCTCCGCATTCCCGCGGCGCGAGTCGCACCCGAGGCTTGCGTCATCCGCCCTCGAAAGAAGGGCGCAGGGAATGCCGGTGCGACGAACGCACCCGCAGCCGCGCGTGCATTGGTAGAAAGCACACGCGTTAGTCACCGCAGGCTTGCCGAGACAGTCCGGCATTCCCTGCGCGATGGTTTACTGGCTTATGGCGCGCTCTCCCCGGTGTACCGGGCTTGTTAGCCACCGTCGCTTCGCAGGATCGACCCTGCGAAACTTGACCCCAGCGTCGGGGGGACAGGACCACACGGCTTCGCCGTCCGCCTCAGTGTCGCTCGCCTCGCGACCCCAAAGCGTCCATCGCATCCCGCACCCAACGTTCGTGGCGATCGGCCGAAACGCCCCTCTTCATGAGAGCGCGGGACGGCGGAGACTAGGGCCACTGATTTGCCCGACGGGGCAAGGGGTTTTTTCGAGGTGGGTGGGGTGATGGGGCGGAGAGGGTTGGCCTCCCTCCTGTGCCTCACCACCCTCACCCTCGCGGCCGACGAGGACGCCCCCAAGGGCGAGATGGTCACCGTGATCAAGGCGGCGAAGTCGTGCTTTGCCAATATCGTCGAGGTGTCGGGGTTCATCCTGGCGCAAGACGAGAAACAGGTGCGCCCCGAGCGGATGGGGCTGAAGGTGGCCGATGTGCTGGCGGAGGCCGGCGACACCGTCACGGCCGGGCAGACGCTGGCGCGGCTGAACCTGCCGGAGGGCGGCTCGATCGTGGTGCAGGCGCCGGTCGCGGGCATCATCTCGGAGGCGAATGCCACCATCGGCGCATTCGCTTCCTTAATCATTCGCTAAGCCACTGAGAAGCCCAGGCCGAAGCCCGCGCGAAAGTCTGGTTGCCCTTTCGAACTCCGCCGAACAAGCAGCTCGCAGTGACGCGAGCGTGAATTCGCCTACTCAACCAGCGCACGCGCTTGACACCGCGCCCCACCCTTCATTTCCGACCATTGCTGTCATCTTCATGAAATTAATGAAATCTTTACTTCGACACCGGTCTGGCGTCTAAAAGACTGGTGTTGGGCGACGGCGGCCTGGGGCGAGGCCGCGGATATTGCGTGGAAGTCATTTGTAGGGGGTGGAATTTGCGTCGTGCGTCAATGCACTCCGCGCGGGGGGACATCGCGTTTGCGGTTCCTGCCTCCCGCATCGTTCGTGCCCCTTTCCCGAAAACCCTGCTGCTGCTGGCGACGACCGCGCTGTCGGGCGCGCTTGGCACCAGCGCGGCCGAGGCCGCGTGCTCGCCTTGCTCATGGGACGTCACCAGCGGCATCTGGTCCAACGGAGCCAACTGGACGCCGGCCGGCGGACCGCCGGGCAGCGCGAGCACGGTGTCGATCGGCAATGGCGGCACCGCGACCATCGATGCGACCGGTGCGCAGTCGGCCGGCGGGGGCATTTTCAATGGCAGCTCCGTCGTCATCCTGCCGGGGGGCACGTGGACGGTGTCTGCCGCCAGCGTGGATATCGGAGATTCGTCCACCGGCGGCGCGCTCACGGTCAATGGCGGCACGCTGAACGATACCGGCGGGAACATGGGCGTCGGCGTCTTCGGGGGCAACGCCACGAATATTTTGCTGATCGAGAACGGCGGTGTGGTCACCACGACCAACGGCGGCCAGGTCGGGGAGATCGGCGGCGGCAATTCGGTCGGCATCGTCACGGTGACCGGCGCGGGCTCGACCTGGAACGTCGGCCCCGGCAATCTGGATGTCGAAAATCCCGGGAACACGACCGGTGTCACCATCGAGAACGGCGCCAGCCTGATCAGCGGCGAATCCTTCATCGGCGCAGGGGGCGCCGCCGGCAGCAACAACAATGTGCTCATCACGGGCGCCGGGACCACATGGCAATCCGGCACCATCGTGCTGGGCACGTTCCCTGGCCAGGGGGCCAGCTCCACCGGAGCGCTCACGATCGCCAATGGTGCGGCCGTCTCGACCGTCGGCTTCGTGGTGATCGGCTACAGTCCCGATAGCGGCAATGGATTCAAGGATGCTGTCACCGTCGACGGCGCCGGCTCGAAGCTGACCGTGACGGGATCAGGAACGGGGACGCTTTACGCCGGCTATTACGGCACTGGCGCGCTCACCGTTTCCAATGGCGCCGTGGTCAGCGACACCACCGGCATCATCGCCTACACCTCCGCCAATGCCTCCGCAGCGGGTGTCAGATTCGGCGTGACGACGCCGACGAACTCGACGGGCTCCGTGCTGGTCACCGGGCCGGGATCGCTGTGGAGCAACAACAGCCTGATCGTCGGCGATAACGCGTCGGTGGTGGTCACGGGAATACTCGGTACCGGCACCGGCACGTCGGTCGCCACGCTGACCATCGCCAATGGCGGCGAGGTCGCGAGCATCAACGCGATCAGTGTCGCTGCCAATGCCGGCGCTACCGGCATCATCAACATCGGCGCAGGCATCGGCCAGGCCGCCGCGGCGCCCGGCACGATCTCGGCGCCGGCGATCCAGTTCGGAGCCGGCACAGGCGAGATCGTCTTCAACCACACCTCGTCCGGCTACACCTTCGCTGTGCCGATCCTGGGCGCGGGCAACGTTGATGTCGAAGGCGGCACCACCTTCCTCACCGCGACCAACAGCTATACGGGCGCGACCACCGTCAATGGCGGCACGCTCGATGTGACCGGCGCGCTTACCGACACGTCCGGCGTCACCGTGAACAATGGCGGCACGCTGGGCGGATCCGGCCGCATCAGCTCCAATGTCGCCATCAATTCCGGCGCACGTTTGCGCCCGGCGCGCCCAGCACGCCGGGAACGGCGACCACCATCAACGGCAGCCTCGCGTTCCAGTCCGGGGCGCTGTACGCGATCACCTTCAACGGCGCCGCCGCCACCATGGCCAATATCAGCGGCACGGCGTCGCTGGCCGGCACCGTCGCGGCAACGCTGGCGCCGGGCTCGTCGCTCGCGAAGGCGTCCTCCTACGACATCCTGCGTTCCGCGGGCCTTGGCGGCAGCACCTTCGGCGGCGTATCGGCGATGCCGAACCTCGCAACCAGCCTGAGCTACACGCCGACCGATGTG
>Ga0210387_10001823_pt1 | contig 16178 bp, 10 predicted proteins | sample IncBWC7OmetaG_FD_160108 | JGI IMG/M metagenome (GOLD analysis project Ga0210387, IMG submission 160108) | Forest soil microbial communities from Barre Woods Harvard Forest LTER site, Petersham, Massachusetts, United States - Inc-BW-C-7-O ...
GCTCTGGCAGGTAGAGCACGCCGTCCGCGCTTCCGGGCCGCTGCTGGAAGCTCAGCCGGAACCGGATTTACCGTCGCCGCTTCAGCCTATGAACCACGAAGAGCGGTTGGTCGCCGACTTCCGCGGCACGGGACTGACCGTCGGCCCGCATCCTATGGCTTATCGCCGCGAGTGGCTCAATGCTATGGGCATTCGCCGGGCCAGCGATCTGCGCGACCTGCCCAACGGCAAGCGGCTGCGCATTGGAGGTTGCGTCATTACCCGCCAGAGGCCGGGAACTGCCAAGGGATTCGTGTTTGTCAGCCTGGAAGACGAAACCGGCGTGGCCAACGCCATCATCACGCCGGACCTGTTTCATCAGAATCGGCTGCTGCTGACCAGCGAGCGCTTTCTGGCCATTGAAGGCATTCTGCAAAATCAGGACAACGTTATCTCTGTGCGCGCCGAGCGGGTTCAGCCCTTGTTTGTTACGAAAGCCGAAACTGTTTCGCATGACTTCCATTGAGTGCTGGAGTTCCTGCTAACATGCTGGCCGCAAAGCGGAGCCCTCGCCATGGTGGAACTTTTGGATGCCGGCAAGAACCTCGCACGTGTCGAGCAAACCCGCCTTCAGCGGGAGCTCATTGAACAGGAACGCAGCGAACGCATCGCGCAGCACAAGCGGGACGTGGCCGAACGCCGAGCCCTCCTTACAGCAACTCCGGGCGCTGTCCAGGGTTTGAATCTATTCGCCGACGGCGATTCCTGGTTCGACTATCCGCTCCCGCCCGCTGCGCGCAATGACGTGATTCGCTCCATCGGCAGTCACGGCAAACCGCATCCGCTCATCCTCAACCTCGCCCACTATGGCGACGAGGCCCGCGACCTGCTTGGAGTCAAGCGGCGTCAACGGATCATCGACAATCTCCGCGATCTCGATAACGGCCGCTTCGACGCCATTCTATTTTCCGGCGGCGGTAACGACACGGTTGGCAATCAATTCTGTTTGTGGATCCAGGATTACGTTTCTGGGATGACGCCGAGTCAGGGTATCAACGTCCAGCGCCTGGCGGCGGTGCTCGGCGTCGTGCGCAGCGCCTTCGAGGACTTGATTGCCATTCGCGACAAAATTTTGCCCGAGTGTCCCATCTTCGTTCACGCCTACGACTTTGCCATTCCAACGAATATCGGGATTTGCGACAACCTGATTGGCCCCTGGCTGAAGCCTTCTCTCGTCTACCGCGGCTGGACGAATACGGCAACTGGAACGCTGGTCGTCAAAGAGTTTCTGCTGCAATTCCGCAGCATGCTCACCCAGGTCGCGGCCGCCCACAAAAATGTGATTTATGTGGAGACCCAATGCACGCTCGCTCCGAGCGATTGGGCGAACGAGTTGCATCCCACGCCGCCGGGATTTGACAAGATCGCCGAGAAATTTCTGGATGCGCTGCGAACAGTTTTTCCCGGACGAATCTGATCCGGTGCGCGGGTGATCCCTACAGACCTTACTTGCCGGTGTAGCTCACTCGCCAAATCGAGTTTGAGCCATCGTCGCTCACCAGCAGTGAACCGTCGGACGCTACTGTGATTCCGACCGGACGGCCCCATACATGACCGTCGGGCAGCACGAAGCCGGTCAGGAAATCCTGATACTCGCCGGTGGCATGGCCGGTCTGATGCAGGGGGACGCGAATCACTTCGTAGCCCACGCGGACCGATTTGTTCCACGATCCGTGTTCCGAAGCAAACAGTTCGCCACCGTATTCCGCCGGAAACTGCTTGCCATCATAGAAGGTGAATTCCAGCGAGGCGTTGTGCGGCTGCAGCAGCACGTCGGGCACGAGCACTTTGTCTTTTAATTCGGGATGCTTACCCTTCTGCCGCGGATCTTGATTTTGCCCGATATACCACCACGGCCAGCCGTAGAATCCGCCCTCTTCGACATGCGTGATGTAGTCGGGCACGAGGTTGTCGCCCAGGGCGTCGCGCTCGTTGACGGAGCACCACAGTTCGCCGGTCTGCGGGTTCACCCGAATGCCGCCGCCGGCATTGCGAATGCCGTAGGCATATACCTGCAACTGGCAATTCGCCGCATCGCACCACAAAATGTCTGCGCGATTTTTCTCGCCGGGATGAGTGTCGGTATCGTCGTCATTCGAGGCCGAGCCCACGGCGACGAACAGCTTTTTGCCGTCCTGAGAAAAGTCGACGGCGCGGGTCCAGTGCCCACCGCCCGCCGGCAGGTCGGCGATGTGCTGCGATGCGCCAGTGGCCTGCAAGTCTCCGTTGTGGTAGGGGAAGCGAATGACTTCGTTAGTGTCACCAATGTAAATCCATTGTGGGTCGGGGCCGGGGGGATAAAACGCAATCCCGTAGGGCTCTTTCAGGCCCTTGGCGAAAACCTCAGACTGCTCCGGTTTGCCGTCGGCGGTCATTCCGCGGAACACGCGGATGCGGCCGGGTTCGCTCTCAGCCAGGAAGATGTCGCCGTTGGGGGCGGTGCGCAGCAGTCGCGGGTTCTCGAGTCCCGCAGCGAAAAGTTCCACCTTGAAACCGGGCGCGGCGACCGGCCAGGCGTTCTGCGGACGCGCCACCACCTCGGCGCCGTTGTTCGACGATGAAGTTGCATAGGGCTGAGGAAGATCTTTGGGCGTGATCTTGCGAATGGTGCCCGGAGTCTCGTAGCGGAAGTCGGTGAAAGGCGCGGTCGGAGATGCGTCTTTGATTTTGCCGGTATCCACTTCGGCCATAGAGCCCGTGCTGGCGGAGGTCTTGGCCGACGCCATGGCTTCTACGTAGGTGATAACCTGCCACCGTTTATCTTCCGGGAGCGACTCCCACGAGGGCATTCCATTATCTTTGTCTCCCTTGGTGATGAACCAGAAGATTTCGCCCGAAGTCACGCCCTTGAGTTTGCCGTCGACCAAGGAGGGGACGTTGCCCGTGCCCTTGCCCAGTTTTCCGTGGCAAGCCACGCAGTTGCGTACGTAGACCGTTTTGCCCGCATCGACCGCAGCCTGCTGGCCCGCAAAAGGATTCTTCTGAGATTTTGCCGACGCCGGCGCATCGTGAAACGGCTTGTTGTCGGCTTGCAGAGTCGCAACGAAAAGGAGAGACGAGAAAACTGCCGGGATAATTCTGGTGGCACCTGGGCGCATAAGCATCCTCACGAGTAAATTTTCACACATAGATTAGACGCTTCGGGTAAAAGATGCGAATCTTCGAGGCTACGGTTTGGCGGACAGCAGTTTTTTTATCCCTTTTAATTGTTACGCAGCGCAACCATGGGGTGGATGTGTGAAGCTCGTCGGGCCGGAAGATATCCGGCAAAGAGCGCGACCGTGGCCAGCATGAGAACGACCGCGGCGAACGTGATCGGGTCGGTCGCAGTTGTGTTGAAAAGCAGGGCGGCGATCGCCCTCGCCACCACCAGCGAGGCAACGATTCCCGTGGCGATTCCGATCAGAGTCAAGCGTAGCGTCCTGATGATGACGCCGAGTTGCACGTGACCTGTGGTTGCACCCAGAGCCATGCGGATGCCGATCTCCTGCGTGCGCTGGGTCACCGAGTAGGAGATGACGCCGTAGATGCCGAGCGCGGCCAGCAAGAGTCCGAGGGTAGCGAAGGCGGCCACCAGCAGGATGAAGAAGCGGCGCGGCGAGACGGCACGGTCGACAATGGTGCGGATGGGCCGGAACTCGGCGGCAGGCTGTTTTGGATTCAACTCCCGCAGGGCGCGCAAAACCGGCGCGGCGAGAGCCGCCGGCGGCAGGCTGGTGCGGATGACGAGTTGAGCGTCGTTCGGGGTTTGCTGAGTTGCCGGGTAGTAAATTTGCGAGCCCGCGCCGCTCTCCACCGTTTCTTCGCGGACGTCGTCGACCACGCCGACGACAATGTCTTCCTCCTGGTCGCGCATCAGGATCTTGCCGACGGCGTCCTCGCCCGGCCAGTAGACCCGAGCGGCGGAGGCGTTGATCATGACTACTCGCTGGCTATGGGGCCCGTCGGCCCAGGTGAAATCTCGGCCTTGCAGGCGAATGCCCATGGCACGTATGAATCCGGGCGTGATCACATACACCAGGGGATCCGGCAATTGGCCAGGAGCAAAAATCTTTCCCTTCGGGACGGGAGTGTCCCATTCACGGTTCGGCCCGAGCGGAAGGTAATCGGCCATGCCTGCGGTTTCAACCCCGGGCAACGCACTCACTCGGGCGAGAACCTGCTGAAAAATTTCGGACCGTTTCGCCACGCTGGCCTCATAAGACGGGGCGCTGTCGTCGTAGTCTACTTTTATGGATGCGGCGCGGTCGGGTTGAAATCCTAGATCGACATCCAGCACCTTCAGGAAGCTGCGCATCAGCAGGCCTGCGCTCACCAGCAGCACGCAGGCCAATGCGACCTCAGACACGACCAGCCCGGCGCGGACACGCTCGTGTTTGCGGCCCAGGCCCGCGCCGGCTCCGGAGTCCTTCAGCGCTTCCTGCAGATTGCCACTAGCCATCCTGAACCCCGGAAGCAGCCCGAACATCATGGCGGTGAAGACGGCGACGAGAATGGTCCAGCCCAGCGCCTGGCTATCGATCCGCAGAGTACTCAGCAGCGGCAGAGCCAGCGATCCCTGGTGCGCGAGCCATGCGATCAATGCTGCCGCCAGTCCGAGGCCCAGCGCCGCGCCCGAGCTGGAGAGCACCAGACTTTCGATGAGTAACTGGCGCACGATGCGGCCGCGGCTAGCTCCGAGTGCACCGCGGACGGCGAACTCCTTGGCGCGCGCGGCGGTGCGGGAGAGCAGCAGGTTCGAGAGATTCACGCCCGCGATTAACAGGATCGCGCCCACGGCGCACCACAATGCAATCAGCGACCGCCGCAGCTTGCCGGTAACGTAATCTTTCAGCGGTACCGGAATGAGATCGCCTTTGTAACGGCCCAGCGTCTGGGGATATTTCGTATTGAAATACATGTTGGGCGCGACCCGATTGGCGTCGTCGAGGGCCTGCGCCACGGTCACACCCGGCTTGAGCCGACCAATGAGGGTGACGATGTTGCCCCAGTTCCGTTCCAGATTTAAGTCCAGCGGAGTAAACAGATCGACTTTCGCTCCGGGCGAAAACACCGCGCCGAAATCAAAGCTGTCAGGCAAGACACCCACGACGGTGATCGGCGTTCCGTTCAGTTCGACGACCTTGCCTACGATCTGGGGGTCGGCATTGAATTGCTGACGCCAGTAGGCGTTGGCCAGCATCGTAACCGGATGAGGGCCCCCGCGAGCTTCGTCGGGAGTGAACAGGCGGCCCATAGCGGGCTGGACGCCGAGAACCTGAAAGAAATTTCCGATGACTTCAAAACTTGTAGCCGGTTGCGGCTCTCCGCGACCGGTGAGGCGGAGATTGTCCGGCGTGCTGAAAGCCATGTATCCAGTCAGGCCCTGGTAGACGCGGCTCTGGTCGCGCAACTCTTCATACGCATCGGCCGAGTAGGTGTCGCACGACAGACCGCAGTCGCTGGGCAGCGGGGAGATCCACACCAGCTCGCGCGAGTCAGGGAATGGCAACGGGCGCAGCAGCAGCGTGTTGACCACGCTGAAAACAGCAATGTTGGCGCCGATGGCAAGCGCCAGGATGACCAAGGCGACCAGCGTGAATCCACGATCGCGGCTGAGGGTGCGGAGTGCGTACTTCAGGTCCTGCGCAAAAATGTCCAGTCTCATGCGCTCTGGTCTCCTGCTCGCCGAGGAACTCCCGGGGGGCGTAACTTAAGCTTAGACGCTCCGTCCGAGGAAGTGTAAGCTCCGCTCACCACTATGCGCATGACTTCCCGGCAGTCCAGGCGCCCACCAGGCTCAATGATTGTCACCCGGATTATCACCCCGGATTGTCACCCGCGGCGGTTGGAACAATTTCCTCGGAACCCGCCATCTTTGCACTGTGCCAACTTTTCCAGGGTTTGCTAAGTAACGGACACTGCAGTGACTTAGGGGAACATCTTGGCATTGGCAGAACAGTTGCATCATGCCTTGATACGACAATTCCCTACCCTAAGGAGTGTGCTTATGAAGAAGTTTAAGACGCTACTGCCCGCGGTTCTTTTGATTGCCGGATTCGGCTATCTTGTGGCATCCGCGCAGACCTCGAAACCGTCCAGCGCGGCGTCTGCTCAGGATCAGATGCAGCAACCGGATCAGCAGAAACCTACCGCCGATACAAAGACGTTCTCCGGAAAGATCGTGAAGACCGGGAACCTGCTGGTCCTTTCCGATCAGACCGGCAAGAAGACCTACCAACTCGACGATCAGCAGAAGGCACAGGGGTTCGTGAATCAGGAGGTGAAAGTGACTGGTGTTCTGGATGCCGCCACTGGCATGATTCGCGTGACTTCGATCGACCCGTCGTAAACGTTGTTTTAACCGAGTTTGAACCGAGGGACGGTCGCGCGCCTCCGCCCCTCGCTTTTCATTTGGTCGATCTTCTGAAAAGCCCGCGCTTCGCGCCTGCCTCTTCGTGGATCGTTTGATTTGTCGAAAGTTAGTCGCTCGATCATTATTTACTCTATATTTAGTCGATATCTACTCGATTTACTCGATATTTACTCGATCAATTAATCCGTTAATCTCTGGCTGCTTCGTCGATTTCTGGAACATCACAAGACTTGCTTGCAGGGGGTAAGTGCATGCGGTTGTTGAGTGTTCGGCTGATCCTCTCTTTGATCGTCGGCATAACGCTGGTGTCGCTGGGGTTCTCTTATTACCAGGTGGTTGCGGAAAAGCACGCGCTTCGCGCCGACCTGGAGCGGCGCGCCGAAGTGCTGGGCGAGAGCCTGGCCGGCAACGTCGAAAAATCCTGGGGAACCGGTTCGACCCAGGCCTTGCAGCGACTGGTGCAGCGCTTTGGCAATCGCGAGCACCTGATTGGCGTCGCCGTCTATGACCGGCAGGGCCAACTCGTCGCCATGACCGCGGAGTTGGGCAAGTCACTCACCACGAGCCCGCAGGCGCTGACCCAAGCCATCCACGACGATCACGATGAGAGCGCGTTCACGAAGCTCGGAAATACTCGCGTGCTGATTTTCGCGTTGCCGCTTCACCACGACGATGAAGTGTCCGGCGGGCTCGCCATTGTGCACGACGCGGACTACATCCAGGCGCAGATGCTGCATGTATGGCGCGAAGCATTTTTCCGCGTGCTGGCCCAGATGTTTCTGATTGTGTTGATCACTTTGCTGATTGTGCGCTGGAGCATCAGCGGACCGATTGCGCGCGCCGCGCAGTGGATGCGCGCGATGCGCACGGGAAGAATCCCCTCATCGCAGGCAATGCCGAATCTCGATATGTTTCGGCCGCTGGCTCACGAAGTGGCCACCATGGCCGAGAGCCTGAGCCTGGCGCGCAGCGCCGCCGAAAATGAGGCCCGCTTGCGCGAAGCCGGCGAGTCCCTGTGGACCGCGGACCGGCTTTCGGTGCACATTCAGACCCGCCTCGCCGGCAGCCGGCTGTTCGTCGTTTCCAACCGTGAACCTTACATCCACCAGCGCAATGGGAAGACCGTGAATGTGATCGTCCCTCCCAGCGGCCTGGTAACCGCGCTCGAACCGGTGCTCAACGCCTGCGACGGCACCTGGATCGCGCATGGCAGCGGCGACGCGGATATTGAAACCGTGGATGCTCACGATCGTCTCCGCGTTCCTCCCGATGATCCCCGGTACACGTTGCGCCGGGTGTGGCTCAACAAGCAGGAAGAGGAAGGCTACTACTACGGGTTTTCCAACGAGGGTCTTTGGCCGCTCTGCCACATCGCCCACACGCGCCCCATTTTTCGTGCGTCCGACTGGCAGCACTATCAGGAGGTCAACCGCAAGTTCACGGAAGCAGTGCTCGAGGAAATCGAGGACACGCCCAGCCCGGTGGTGCTGGTGCAGGACTATCACTTCGCACTGCTGCCGCGGCTGATCAAAGAGAAGCGGCCCGACGCGCGCGTGGCCATCTTCTGGCATATCCCGTGGCCCAATCCGGAGGCCTTCGGCATCTGCCCCTGGCAGCGTCAACTGGTGGATGGCCTGCTGGGAGCCGATCTGATCGGCTTTCACGTGCAGTCGCACTGCAATAACTTTCTGCAGACCGTGGATCGTGTAGTGGAGTCGCGCGTCGACTGGGAGCACTTTTCGGTGCTGCGCCAGGACCACCGCACCATGGTTCGTCCTTTCCCCATCAGCGTGAACTTTACTGACGACGAACCGGCGACCGCCGCTAACAACGGCTTCATGTATCTCGAACGCGCGGCGTTGATGCGCAGTCTCGGAGTGGAAGCAACTTTCATGGGGATCGGCGTCGACCGGGTCGACTACACGAAAGGAATTCTCGAGCGCTTTCTGGCGATCGAGCGCTTCCTCGAAAAATATTCCAGCTATCAAGGACAGTTCACCTTCGTGCAGATTGGAGCACCCAGCCGCACCCATCTCAAGCGCTATCACGACCTGCTGGCCGAGGTGGAAGCGGAAGCCGAGAGAATCAACTGGCGTTTCCAGTCCGACAAGTGGAAGCCCATCGTATTCATCAAACGCCAGCACAGCCACGCGGAGATCACGCCCTACTACCGCGCCGCCGATCTGTGCATGGTGACTTCGCTGCACGATGGCATGAACCTGGTCGCAAAGGAATTTCTGGCGGCGCGCAGCGACGAACGCGGCGTGCTCATCCTGAGCCAGTTCACTGGCGCGGCGCGCGAACTGCGCGATGCCCTGCTGGTCAATCCCTACGACATCGACCAGTCGGCGGACGCGATCCGGGTTGCGCTCGAGATGGAACCGGAAGACAAGCAGCTGCGCATGCACCGTATGCGCCGCACCGTGAAAGAGCACAACATTTACCGCTGGGCCGGCAATCTTATCTCGGAACTCTGCGAAGTCCGGTTGGATGCCCCAGAGGACGCCCAGGGGAAACTCCAGGCGAGCGAGACCCTGGCCTGATGAGATCGGCGATGCGGAACTCTGTTATTGGAATTTTGTGCGTAGCCCGAAACGGGGTGTCCCGCTAGCAATTCATTTTCAGCCACGTCAGGGGCACACCGTCAACGGCCGTCCGGCGTGTACCAGATCGGCGAACTCCAGGCACGTTCCTGAATCGTGGCCGGGAACTTCGCCGACAAGGGCACCTTGGCCTGCACAGCGGCTTCCGTGCTCCAGCGGCAGGTGGGGTTCTCCAACACGCGCGCGTAATAGAACGCGCGATCCGATTTTTCGAACGCCGGATCGGTCCAAGTCACTGACAACTCGGCGGCGCCCTTATTCGCGGTGACGCTGCAGTCGGTAAGATTGACTGTGGTGCCGTTGTCGGGGCATCGATGCGATTGCGGATCAGGCCTCAGATTATCCGAACAAACAACATCAAAAACTTTCTCGAACGTCTCTGTGCCCCTGGACCAACCTTTGACAATCTGTATCTTCTGCAGGTTGGCGCTGTCGGGATCCTTGATCGCCCACACCACCAGCCTGGGAGCTTTCCCGTGCGCACCATGAAGCTCGCCGCCCATCGGAACCCCGTCCTTGTAGCCGACCTGCACCAGGTCTTGCCGCTTGTCGAGGGCGCTGGGATAGTTCCACCCAGCGAATAATCGAACGCGGATGCGCGTTCCACTGGTCGCAAAGGTTTCACGCCGCTTCAACGCGTCGAAGATCGACTCCCGCGTATTCTGCTCCGCCCACACACCCGCGAGGCCGCCCGGATTGAATGCGCCGCGGTTAATGGGGAAATCCTTGTTCAATGTTGCGTCGTCTTTGACCGGAGTGCCGTACCCGAGCTCGCCTTTTTCCTCGGTAGCACCGGGGTTGCTGGAATGCGTGTCGGTGTCGGCAATGAATCCATACTGGAAGGGATTCACGCCGAATTGATCGCCCAGCACCAGCCCAGTTTTTAAGGCATTACGCACATAGTCACGGGGAACCGCGCAGAACGCATCTTCGCCCGGCTTGCAGGCTTCGAATACTTGCTCAAAGGAACACTGTTCGTCCGTCGTCCCCAGACCCGGGGCGCACTCCGAGTTGCCTTTCATCTGAAAGATCTCGATCAGCGGCTCCGTCCGGGCGCGGCGTTGCAGGATCTCCTTTGTGAACGGAGTGCCGTCGCTGTTTTTCGTATCGAGCGCGACGCCCCAACCGAAATTTGTGTTGTGAGGAATGGACAATGCCTGGCAGTCGCCAGTGCAGCTTTTCTCCAGCCACTGCCATAGCTGCTCTGGCCGATTGTTCAACTCAACCGCGCTGGCGATAGCATCCGGAACCGTTGTGCTGCGAAAGATCACATTCCGGTGCAGCATGCCGATGCGTTTCATATTGGCCGTCCACTCAAAGCCGATGAAAGTTGTGAACTTGCCGGGCTCGTAAAACTCCTGAGCAATTTGTTGCAGATCTTTCCATACGGTCTTGGCGCGGTCGTTGCAGTTGCCGGCGGCGGTGTCCGGGCTGCCGCAGATGCGCTCATCACGCCGGGCTGGATTTTGCGCCGAGAAGTGGCCAAAGTCGAGCGGCGATGCGGCCCCCGGATTCTTGGCGTACTCGCGAATTCCCTTACAAACCTCACTGTCGTACACCGCTTCCTTCGGATCGGTGCACAGCGACACTTCGCCCAGCCAGATGTCATGATCCGTTACTGCCATAAAGTCCAGGGGCACGCGGAGCTGGTTCTTCACGCCTCCGGTAAGAACGACCGGCTCGCCTCGGCCGAAGCGGTACGCAGCTCGGGGATCGTTACGGTTGCCTCCGATGTAGGCGTCCAGCGAATAGCCGGTGTGTACGTGAAGATCACCGAAGTAGGCGTCGCGCAGTGGATTCGGCGCTGCAACAGGCGCGGGCTGCGAAATCTGCTGACCATGGGCCCCTGTCTGGAAAACGGCGATGCCAAGAATGCAGATGAATCGAATCGCCGCACTGATCAAGGTCACTGAGTTCTTACCAGTCATGCGCTTGATGTTTTTCAAAGCTCTTCCCCTCGAATTCTCGTAGTCTTTAATTTTGAATCTGCATCCAGTTATCGAAGACCTAAAACGAGGATGCTCACCGCCGCGATCCAGCTGCCGACCACTCGAACCGCGATCTGGGTCCACTCCAGTTTGAGGTTGCGCACCAACCCGTTTCCGTATACGAGCAGGAGAAGCCCAACCAGTGCGAGACCAGCGATGAAACGAAATCGATTCATTTGTCCGAAGGCATCGGCGGCATCCGCCCATCCCACGGAGACGCCCAGCACAGCCCCCAGTGAAACCAGCAGCCAACTCGGCACGCGGCCCGCAAATGCAACCAGAATGCCGAAGCCAGCGGTCAGAACGAGTTGGACAACTCCGAGGTAAGCTGGGGCATTGCCCAGAGTGGCCATCAGAGCACCCGCAACGAGCGACGCGGGAAACGCCACGAGTAAATAGATTGCCGCTTCGCGCCGTTGCTGGCCAGCGAACAGACTGAGGGCAATGAGTGGCAGCACGGTTTCTATTGTGACGACCGGATGCAACATGCCGGCGTAGAAGTCACCGACTCCCGGCATGGGGTGCGCGAATGCAGGCAGGGGAGCTAGCGTTCCCAGAGCAGCGGCACACATAATTGTTTTCCTGACGGCGCTCATGCGTGGCTCACCAACGCTGCGAGAAGCAAAAATCCGGTCGTGGCGATGAGTCCGCCCGCGGTGCGAAGCAGCTTGCCTCCAACGGGCAACAAATCGACCAGGCCAATCAAGATTCCGGTGACGTGAAGAATGCCGGTGGCCAGAACAAACCCCAGAGCGTACGTGAGAGGTGAGGCCGCCTTTGGTAACTCGGTGCCGTGTGCGTGCCCGTGGAAAATGGCAAATGTAGACACGACTAAAGCCGCGACCCACAGCGGCGGGCGGAGTTCGAGCGCGATCACAATGCCGAGAACAACCGCCGACGCCGCCACTCCGATCTCGACGCCCGGAAGCGGAACCCCGCGCATTCCGAGCAGTCCGCCGAAAGACATCACCAGCGGAAAGGCTACCGGCAGAATCCAGATGGCCGGGCGCTTCAGCTGCGCGCCCCAGATTCCCACGGCGACCATCGCGAGAACGTGGTCAAGTCCCGACAACGGATGAAGAAATCCGGTGACGAATCCCTTCGCTTGGCCAGGGATGGTGTGAGCAAAGGCCGGCGTGGAAAAAAATGCGATCGCCGCGAAGGTCGCAACCCACCGCAAGGTCGTTATCGGTCGATACTTCAAAAAATGATCGCGCATCTTTGTAGGAACCAGAACGAAGCTACCGATCCAATGGCATAGGCAGGGACGCGCCGCGTCCAGGCTGGCCAGCGGATTTCAAGGCTTCGCAGGGAGTAAACAAACGTCAGAAATACGGCTACGAATGCGAGTTGTCCCGCTTCTACGCCGAGGTTGAAGGACAATAGAGACTGCGGAATGTCTCCCGATGGAATACCGAGCCTGGAGAGTGTTCCGGCGAAACCGAACCCATGCAGCAGACCGAAGGCAAAGGCCACGATCCAAGGCTGTCGATACGTCAAACCTTCTTTCCCCCGGTAGTGCTGAGCTAATTCCACGGCGAGGAAAACAATGCTGAGCGCGATGACTGCTTCCACCGGGGTGGGAGCGATGTGAACCACGCCAAAAACGGCTAAACCAAGCGTGATCGTATGCGCGACCGTGAAGGCGGTAATTGTTCTGAGGAGCGGACCCAACCCGCGGACAATCAACAACAATCCCAACACGAATAACAGATGATCGATTCCGTACAGGATGTGACCAACTCCAAGAGTCATGTAGCCCCAGACATCGATTCTGTTCTTGCCGTCCTTGTGAACGACAAACGAAGTCTCTAACGGTTTGAGCATGTGCTGGACGCTGCTGCCGTCGGCAAACGTGATACGCACGAGAACGTCGAGAATCGTCACGTTGAGACCTGAAATCGCGATGGCTGCGCCGTCGAGGCCGCTGGCCCCGCACTGCACACTTCCGCGTTCGACGATTGCTCCTGGAGTTTGCTCTGCAACCAGCGGCTTTGTGATCGTGCAACTCGGGGGAAACACCGGATAAATCGCCGGCGGCGGACCCTCAGCGGTCGGCACCTTCCAGACGAGATCAAATGATCCTGGGCCGGTCTCCTGCAGCGCCAGATAACCGGGGAGGCTGGTGTGAGCGTGTGCTGGGCCTGCGCCCGCCAACAATACGCTCACCACCAGTCCCCAGGTCCATCCGCTGCGCGGTCGCCCGGCTCGGCAAGGGAAATCAATCGACATCTGGCACCGTTGCATCGCGAGTTCCGGAGTTGCTGGGCGCCGAGGCTCGCTGAGCCTCCGCGGCTGCGAGGCCAGCTTTGTCTACATCGACTTGATATTTCTTGCGGAGCTGGGCATAAAAGGTTTCACTCGTAGCTTGCAGGCGCTGATTCCTGAAATCCGTCGAAACCTCACTCTGCACCTCGGCCAACTCTGGAACCCGAGACGGAAGCTTCTGGAGCATACGGACGAGATGAAACCCATAACCTGATCGCAATGGGCCTACCCATGCACTTGCGCCGGGCTCAAGCCGAAACAATTGTCCCGCGAACTCCTCACCAAACAGTTCCTTGACCTGCTGTTGGGTTTGTAGGGGATATTCATTCTGTAGCATGAAAGGATCGCCCAGGCTGGAAAGCTGTGCTGGGGAACTCCCATGTGAACTGAGCCTGGCGAGCGCTCGCCGGGCATCGTCTTCCGTAGCTGATCCTCGCTTCGAAGTACTGAAATAGATATGGGTAAAGGCAATCTGCGCAGGAATCCGGAACGTCTCGCGATTCCGCTGAAAGTATTCTTGAAGATCCTTGTCGGATGGAGTCGCCGAAGCCAGCTCTTGAGAAAGAAACTCCATTTTCTCGACCAGCCGTCGCCGAATAATGGTGTCGTCTTTGTCGAGGCCGGAAGCTAACGCTTCCCGGTACAGGACCTCATCGCGAACATAGTCATTGATTAAGCTCTCCATCTGCCTGGAATCCGGCGAGCGTCCCCACTGCCGGATCCACACCTCCCGAAGCCGCTGAATTTCAGGCGCCGATACTTGAATCCGGTTCGCGTTCGCATCGGCGTTAGTAAAGCGCTCGAAAAGCGTTGCGAAGACAAAGAGCACGGCTCCAGCTACGAGAAAGTGAACGAGCGGTTCCCGGACGAATCGCTGCAGCAGCGCGGACCGGCCGCAACGCGCCACCGGGCGCCAATGGATATTTGGCCCGGTGCGCGCAACTCCGACGGTGTCAATCGGGAGATCGAGTTGCTCAGCTACTGAATGCACTTCACCTCCTCCATACTCGCTGGTCTTAAGACTTGCTGGAGCGGTGGCAGCTCGCTACCTTGTTTCCTTCGAATCGCTCGGCAGCGGGGTGAACCAAATCGGCGAACTCCAGGCTCGCTCCTGAATCGTAGGCGGCACATCGTCCGGGAGCGCTACGTTCGCCCGGTGGGCGTCGTAAGTGCTCCAGCGGCAGGTTGGGTTTTCGAACACGCGGACGTAATAGAAAGACCGGTCCGCCAGCTTGAAGTCCGGATCCGTCCAGCTCGCGGAAAGCTCCGGTGAGCCCTTGTCGTTGGAGTAGCTGCAATCCGTCAAATTGACGGTCGCGCCATTGTCGGCGCAGCGCTGAGTCTTGCTGTCTGGCTTCAAACCACCGGAACAAACAACGTCATATACCTTTTCGTAGGTTTCTCCACCTTCGGCCCATCCTTTGACGATTTGGATCTTCTGCAGGTTGGCGCTGTCGGGATCCTTCGTGGCCCATGCGACGAAGTGCGGAGCCTTAATTTGACTGGGCTTTGCCGGAAGATCTCCGCCCATTGGAACGCCGCTGCGGTAGCCCGCTTCCACCAGATCGCGACGGCGATGCAAATCGGCCGGATAGTTCCATCCGCCAAAAAAGCGAACTCGAATGCGGGTCCCGCTCGTCGCAAATGACTCGCGGCGCTTCAGCGCGTCAAAAATCGATTCGCGAGTATTCTCTTCCGCCCAGACTCCGGCCAGCCCACCGGGGTTGTTCAGCACGGACTTAACCGGAAACTCAGGGCCTACGGTGTGGTTGAGTCGCGTCTCCGGCCGGTTGTCGGCCAGCCCCGTCATGCCGGGCCAGTTTCCTGCTTCGGCCGATCCTGGTGCGCTGGAATGCGTGTCCGTGCTGCCGATGAAACCATATTTGAATGGGTTCACCCCGAACTGGTCTTCCAGCGTTAAGCCCGTCTTGAGCGCGTTGCGCACATAGTTGCTGGCCACCGCGCAAAAGGCGTCTTCGCCCGGCTTGCAAGGCTTGAAGAGTTGCTCGAAGTTGCACTGTTCGTCATTCGTTCCCAGACCCGGCGAGCATTCCGAGTTGCCCTTGATCTGGAAGAGTTCGATCACAGGTTCAGTCTTGGCACGGCGAGTCAGGCCTTCGGTCGTAAACGGAGTTCCATCGCTGTTGTGGGATGCGAGGGCGATTCCCCATCCAAAATTCGTGTTGTGCGGAATAGAAATTACCTGACACTCTCCGGTGCAAGCCTGCTCCAACCATTTCCAAAGGCGCTCTGGAGAATTGTTCAAATCGACTGCGCTGTACACAGCCTGCGGGACCTGTCCGCCACGGAAGATCACATTGCGATGCAACATTCCCACGCGCTTGAAACCGGCCGACCATTCGTATCCAGCGAAAGTGGTGAATTTGCCAGGTTCATAGAACTCGTCCGCGTTTTTCTGAATCTGCTGCCAAATGCTTTGTGCCCGCTGAAAGCACTTATTGTTCTCGTCCGCCACGGAGCTACCGCAAACCTCGGAACTGCGGCCGGCGGGATTTTTCATCATTTGAGCTGCCATGGCCCACATCCCCCTCAGGCCTTTCTCGGGGTCCTCGGTAGACGAACGCAGCGTCTGGCACACCGAGGTCTTGTAGGCTGCGTCCTCCGGGTCCTGGCATAGCGACAGTTCGCCGAGCCAGACATCGTGATCTGTAACGGCCATGAAATCGAGTGGCGCTTTTAGATGACTTTCCGCGCCACCCGGCAAGGCAATGCTTTCGCCGCGTCCAAAGCGGTAGGCCATACGAGGGTCATTGCGATTGCCAAAGGAGTAGGCGTCCAGCGAATAACTGGTGTGAACGTGAAGGTCGCCAAAGTAAGCGTTGCGCAGCGGGTTCGGCGCCGGACGCGCGGCTCCCTGCGAGTGTGGCTTGGTCTCGTCGGCGCCCCAGGATACGCACATCGAAA
>Ga0210387_10001824_pt1 | contig 16174 bp, 14 predicted proteins | sample IncBWC7OmetaG_FD_160108 | JGI IMG/M metagenome (GOLD analysis project Ga0210387, IMG submission 160108) | Forest soil microbial communities from Barre Woods Harvard Forest LTER site, Petersham, Massachusetts, United States - Inc-BW-C-7-O ...
GTGGGCCTCGACGATGCCACGGGCGATCGTGAGGCCCAGGCCCAGGCCACCCCCGACCGACGTGTCGGTGCGATAGAACTTGTCGAAGATGCGGGTCAGCTCGAAGGGATGGATTCCAGTTCCGTGATCGATCACTGAGACCACCGCCGCTTCCGCTCCCCGCACCGCGACGTCTATTTCAATCGGCTGCTCGCTGACCGAGTGTTTGAAGGCGTTGTCGACCAGGTTCAGAAGCACCTGCTCGATGAGAATGGCGTCGATCTGAAGAAGAGGGACGTCGCTCGGGACGTTGGTCAGCAGTCGGTGACCTCCGGCCTTCTCGTCGAGGCGATGCAAAACGCTGCCGATCACCTCCTCCAGGCTCTCCCAATCTCGATTGACCCGCAGCGCGCCCGACTGAAGACGGGTGACATCCAGCAGGCTCTTGAGCAGCTCGTTGAGCCGGCGAGCTTCGTCGTTGATGATGCGCGCCATCTCGGCCCGGCCGCGCGCGTGGAGCCGGTCGCCGTGCTCGATCAGGGTGCTGGCGGCCGAGGCGACGACCGCCAACGGCGCGCGCAAGTCGTGCGACACGGAGCTCAAGACGGCGCTCCGGATGCGCTCGGTTTCGGCGTCGAGCTGCGCCACCCGCTTCTCGTCGGTGAGCAAGGCCCGCTCGATGGCCATCGCCACCTGTTGCGCCATCGAGATGGTGAGCGACGACGGCCGGGGCGAGCCCTCTCCCCGCGCACGCAAGGCCAGAACGCCGACGCACCCGCGCGCCGCGCAGAGAGGGAGGTAGGTAGCCCCGGCGTTGGAGACGTTGCGGGTCCCGAGCCCGGCCGCCTCGAGGTGGGCGGCCGCCCATTCGGCCGCGCCCAGGTCCTCGGTTTCCAGCGCCGCCACGCCACCGGCCCGGAAAACGCGTTGGAATCCTGATTCGCGCGCGCGAAGAAGAATGGACGCCGTGGCGTTGCTCGCCAGCTCGATCTGCTGGGCCGCGCTGGTGCAGAGCGCTTCTATCGATTCCGCTTCCGCAAGCGCCTTGACCAGGGCGTAGTGATGCTCGGCGCGGCGCTCGCTCTGTCGCGCCGCCTTGGCCTGTTTTCGCAGCCGTTCGTTGAGCGCGCTGATGAAGATCGCGGTGACGAACATTCCCGCAAACGTCACCAACTCGCGGCCGGAGGCGATCGCGAAGCTGTGGTAAGGGGTCAGGAAGTAGTAGTCGACGCAGAGCGTGCTGATGACGGCGGCCAGGATCGAGGCTCGGTAGCCGAGATAGATCGAGACCAGCGCGATCGTGAAGAGGTGGAGGATGACGACGTTCGCCGTGTCCTCTCGGCCAAACAGAACCATTGCCAACGGGGTCACGACGGCCGCGGCCGCGATGCCCAGAACGGCGGGGACGGGCCCCGGCATTCGTGAGGTCCAGGGATCCTTCGCTGCTCTTGTACTCATGAAAGCGGGTGCCTCCTAAGCGCCCGCCGGCCGATGCCCATCCAGCGGAGCAATCCTCATGCCTCTTCCTGGAAACCTGGTGGTCAAGGACTGTTCCGACCGACGCGCCGCGGTTCGCAAGATTCCCGGCAGGTGGGGGCTGCAACATGCCGGGCGAGCTTCTGCGGCTGTCAGTGGGTGGTACGTTCCGCAGTCATTGGCCCGGACGGTGCTGTCATCGCGACCGTCGTCCGGCGCATCACCTCGGCGGCCGAGTCGGCGTCCGGCACGTGGATGCTGACGACGTATCCGGTGAAGGTCTCCTCGACCCGCACTGTGGCGCCGGTCACGAGCTGCGGGTCGCCGTCGCTGGCGGCCAGCGCGTTCGACCGCACGAGCGCCATGTGACAGGTCGCGACACGCTCGAGCCAGGGAACCGACATCGACGGCTGTGCCCGAATCGCCAGCTGGACGCCTCGCTCGTGGGTCAGCTTCATCTTGCCCACCGAGTACTCCTCCTTGAGCGGCTGAGATCCTGCGATCGAGTCTCGGTAGGCGAGCACGCCCAGCTGCTGCTCCTTCGTCGGAAGGCCGGTGCACTCCGAATCAGCGATCCGCGCGTACTCCGACGGCGAAAGGGTCGCGCTGAGCGGCCCCGTCGCACTGTCCGTCGCGCACCCGGACATTGTCGTCAACCCGACGATGCCCATCCCAACAACTCCAACCATCGTTCTTCCGTTGATTTTCATTTGCCAAACCTCCTGTGCGGAGCATTGAGCCCATCGTCGTTAAAGTGCTGTTAAAAGCGCGCCGCAACATGTCCAGCCATCGGACGCCCTGCACGGCTGGCCTTTTAACGCGGTTTTAACGCCCTGCCCGGTACAGTCGGTGGGCAGTCATCTCAAAGGAGATTGTCAACATGACGTTGGAGCTGGTCGATTCGTCAGTTCGCGCCGCACGAGCCCTGGAACGACGGCGAACCGCCGCCGACGCGATCGAGTGCCCAAGCCATTGGCTGCTGGACAGCGCGGGCCTCGAGCCGGTCGTCTCCCTCGCAAGGCGAATCGCCAAAGTGGCGACGACGCCGGTCCTCATACAGGGCGAACGCGGCTGCGGTGTCCAGGAACTGGCGCGCCTGATCCACGACGCGGATCCGGTCGCACGGCTCGGGCGATTCCGCACCGTCGCCAGCAAGTTCGTGGGCCAGGCGGAGATGCGCGGTTCGATCCAGCACGGCACTCTCCTCATCGAGGATGTCGAGAACCTCAGGCTGACCGGCCAGACCTGGCTGCTGAGCGTCCTGGCCGAACGTGACAGCGGGCCCCGCACCTTGCGGGTGGTCGGCAGCTCTCGCTTTTCGGTCGCGCACCTCCTGCAACAGGGGCAGCTGAGCCAAGAGCTGATCTACGCCCTCGACGTTTCTCGTTTGATCATCCCGTCGCTGCGCGAGCGACCGGCGGAGATCCTTCCGCACGCGGAGCGTATCCTCAGCCACTACGGTGGCTTGAACGGTCGGCCCTTCCTCCGTTTCGCGCCGACGGCCGAGCGAAAACTGCTGCAGCATTCGTATCCCGGAAATCTCTCCGAGCTTCGCAACGTCGTCGAGCGCGCGGTCGCATTGGGCGGAACGGACGGGGACGTCGTGAGCGACACGTCGATCGTGTTTTATGACCAGCCGCCCCATCCGGGAAGCTGGCGGATGAATCCCACGGCGGCGGCGCCCCGTCGAGCGTCCCTCCCGTACCACCCAGGGTTGCCCAGCATGGAGGACATCGAGCGGGACTACCTGATCATGCTGATCCGGGAGTTCGCCGGACGGAGAACGGCGATGGCGCGGGCCATGGGCGTTTCGTACCCCACGGTCCTCAAGAAGATTGCCCACCACCGTTTGGACGTGCGGGCGATTGCCGCAACGGCCCTCCAATCAAAGGTTGCCGCCGTCACTGACGTCGCGGACCGGGTCCCCGATATGCGCGCAAGCCGTTGACTTGCTGCACCCGTTCGACCGTTAAGAAACCCGTTAAAAACGATTCGTCGGGCGATTTCGCGTCAGGATCGGTCTAGGCAGCCGGACGGCGCCCGCCGTAATGTCCGGGCATGAATCCCGATCTCGCCACGCGCGTCGCCGACCTCGAAGCCTACGTCACGAACGGGACGCCCAAGGCGTTACTGACGTCGGGCCCGGGGCACAACGCCTGGATGATGACCTCGGCGGCATTGGTCCTCTTCATGACCTTGCCGGGGCTGGCGCTCTTCTACGGCGGGTTGGTTCGCCGGAAGAACGTGCTCTCGGTGCTCGCTCAGTGCCTCGGCTGCGCCGGAGTGGTGACGATCCTCTGGTGGGCCGTCGGCTATAGCCTCACGTTCGCCGGCGGCAGCCCGGTTTTGGGCAGCCTCAAGTTTGCGCTCCTCAAGGGTGTGACCTCCGCGCCGAACGGCGACTATGCGGCCTGGGTGTCGCAGAACGTGTTCGCGATGTACCAGCTGATGTTCGCGATCATCACGCCGGCCCTCATCGTCGGCGCGATCGCGGAACGAATGAAATACAGCGCGATGATGGCCTTCATCGTGGCCTGGATGTTCGTGGTCTATTTTCCTCTGGCCCACATGGTGTGGGGGGTCGATGGGCTCATGAACGGCGTCTGGAACCCGAACGCGGCCATCAAGGCCGTCGACTTCGCCGGCGGAACCGTGGTCCACATGTCGTCGGGTTGGTCGGCCTTGGTCCTCTGCCTGATCCTCGGAAAGCGGACCGGCTTCGGCAAGCGGGCCTTCCTGCCGCACAGCCTGGTCCTGACCATGGTCGGCACCGGGATGCTGTGGGTCGGCTGGTATGGCTTCAACGCCGGAAGCGCCGTCGCGGCCGATGGGATCGCCGCCAACGCCTTCACGACGACCACCTTGGCCGCCGCGGTTGCCGCCACGGTCTGGCCCGCGCTGGAGTGGATCACCAAGCGAAGGCCGACGGTCCTCGGCTTCTGTTCGGGCGCCGTTGCGGGTCTGGTGGTGATCACGCCCGCCTCTGGGTTTGTCACACCGACGAGCGCCGTCCTCATCGGGGTCTTGGCGGGCGTGGTCCCCTTCTTGGCCTGCAACAAGCTGAAGGCCTTCTTCAACTACGACGACGCCCTGGACACCTTCGGGGTCCACGGAGTCGGCGGCACGCTGGGCGCGCTCGTCACCGGGTTCTTCGCCACGCCCGAGGTGAACTCCAACCTCAAGACGAACCTGGCCGGCGTGGTCGGCAGGACCCTCTGGGTCGAACAGCTCAAGGCGATGGGCTTGACGCTCAGCCTCTCGGTGCTGGCCACCGCCATGCTCGCCTTCGCCATCAAGTTCACGCTGGGCCTTCGTCCCAGCCCTGACGCCGAGGAGCAGGGGCTCGACGGAACCGATCATGGAGAGGCTGGCTACCACCCCGAAGAGGGTGGCTATCATGGCGAAGAAACGGGAGCCGGTGGCCCGGCCTCCACGCCGGCATTGGCCAAGACCAGCGTCTGAGGAGACGGCCATGAAGAAGGTAGAAGCGATCATCAAGCCCCATCGGATCGACGAGGTGAAGGATCGGTTGCGTGAAGTGGGGGTGTCGGGGATGACGATCACCGACGTGAAGGGATTTGGCCGCACTGGCGGCAAGCGCGAGGTCTACCGGGGATCCAGCTATGTCGTCGATTTCGTCCCCAAGGTGCGGGTGGAGATTCTGGTGACGGATGAAATGGTCGGCGACGTCGTCGGCGCCCTCTTGGCGGCGGCCCGTACCGGGAAGATCGGGGACGGAAAGATCTTCATCACGCCGGTCGACGAGGTGATTCGCATCCGAACATCCGAGAGGGGAAACGACGCGCTCTGAATTCCGTGGCGCGCCGGGGTCCTCAACGGGTCGCGTTCGGTCCCTCTTTGGCAAGAGCGTTCTCGAGGGCGATCAGACTGCCATCGCAGGCGGCGGTCAACCTCGGCTTCTGGCCGAGCGCCAGCGCGAGCGAGCGAACGTTGCTGTTCATGCGTGACAGGGCGATGAGCTGCCCCGAGAGGCGCTTGAACCGGCTCAACGCCTCGTTGGCCGCCGCCAGGGCCTGCTGGGTGGCTGGCGTGACCAGCTCCCTCAGGGAATTGGTCGCCACGGCAGCCGTCCCTTCGAGCTCGCCCATCGTCTTCTCCAGCCGAGACATCGCGGCGTCATCCGGCTCGGCGATGTGCGGCGCCTGCAGCACCTGGATTTCGAGGAGCGCGCGCTCGGCCTTGGCGATCAGCTCCTCGACGCGGCACTGGTCTTTGCTGGACATCGCCCGACCAATCGTATCCAGCGACGCGCGGAACGCGTCCGACGCTTGCCGGACCGGCCCGAACGAAAGCCGCTGGGCCTTGAGGTTCGTGTTCTCGACGGCCAGGTCCAATGTTTCGCGGTCGACCTTGCGGTATTCCGCGAACCGCCCGGAGAACTCGTCGAGGAGCTGCTTCTCTTCGCGGTAGCCCAGCTCCTGGAAGCGCCCTGAGAGATCGGCGTCGTCGTGCTCCACCGCGCGCGCCGCCCTTTCAGCCTCACGTGCGAAGTCGACCGAAGCCCCGTCTGTATCGGCCATGACGGCGCGATCCGACGCACCGACGGCCTTGCCAAACTGAACTCGGAGCTCCGCGACCAGGCCGCGCGCCTCGGACAGCTGCCTGAAGCCGGGCTCCCGGGTGTGGTGGCAACCGCCTATCGCTGTCAACGCGAGTCCGAAGAGGAAGCACCGTTCGAAGCGTCCGATACCCGACAATGGTACGCCGTTTCTGCGGCCTTTAACCGGCGCTGCGCGCGCGCGGGATCGGCGTCCCCACCGAGGCGTGCAGCCGGTATCCCAATCCGGTTTCGTTGACCAGATATCGGGGTCGCGCGGGATCTTCCTCGATCTTCTGCCGCAGCGAATGGATATAGACGCGAATGTATCCTTCGCGCGTCCGGTAGGCCGGGCCCCACGCTTCCTTCAAGAGCGTATCGGGAGCGACGATCTCGTTGGCGTGACGGGCCAGCGTCGCCAGCAGCCTGAACTCCGTCGCCGACAAGCGAACGGGCCGTCCGTTTCGAACCAGCCGCCGCCTCTCGATGTCCAGCGTGCATTCCCCAAAGACGACGCTGGTGGCATCCGAGCCTTCGACGTGAGCGCGGCTGCGCAAGCCGGCGCGAATGCGCGCCATGAGCTCCGGCGTCGAGAATGGCTTGGTGAGGTAGTCGGTCGCGCCGGCGTCGAGAGCCTTGATCTTGTCCAGCTCCAGATGATCGGCCGACACCACGATGATCGGCGGTGGCGAGAGGGCGCGCAGGTCGGCCAACAAGGAAAGGCCGTCGACGTCGGGCAGTCCGAGATCCAGGAGAATCAGGTCTGGATTGCGGGTCCGAACCTCCTCGATGGCACGCTGTCCTGTCGAGGCTTCGACGACGCGATATCCGCCTGTCTGGAGGGTGAGCTCCAACATCTGCGCGATGTTCTTGTCGTCCTCGACGGCCAGGATCAGAGCGCCGTCCGAGCATGCATGCTCGTGATGAGCTCTTCCCGTCACCGTCCGCATCGGGAGCACCAGCCTCCGTAAGCGTTATTGCAGAGATGATGCCAGCCAGATCAGCCAGCCGGGACGCCCTCGCGCCTGGCTTCGAACGCCGGCTTCCCGCAACGTGCATCCATCGAGGCTCGACAAGGTCGCACCTTGCAAGCAACCAAGGAGAGAGAGCCTGCTTTTGCAGCTGAGGGTGTCCTTCTGGTTCTTGCAGCCCGCCGCAAAGGCCAGCGACGCTGCCCCTCTCACGCGACCTCGCACAGAACTCAGTGAGGCGCTTGCGTTGGTATGCCGCGTGCTTAGCTAGACGGCATCATGAAGGACTTGGTCTTCGTCGGCGTGAGCGTGGGATTCTTCGTCGTGGCTTGGCTTTACGCCAAGGCATTCGACCGCCTCTAACAAGGAGCAGGTCATGAGTCTCGACTACGGTCTCGGCGCGGTGCTCGCACTCTTCCTCGGCGTCTATCTGGTGTACGCCCTCGTTCGCGCGGAAAGGTTCTGACCATGACCGCCATCGGCTGGTTACAGGTCGCCGTCTTCTTTGCGACCATTATTGCGGTCACGCGGCCGCTGGGCGTCTACATGTTCCGCGTATTCGAAAGCGAACGGGCGCCGTTTCCCCGTCTGCTCGGCGGCTTCGAACGCGTCCTCTACCGCCTCTCGGGCGTCGACCCGAAGAAGGAGCAGGACTGGAAGGAATATACCTTCGCGTTGCTCGCCTTCAGCCTCTTCAGCATGGTGGTGACCTACCTCATCTTGCGGATACAACACCTGCTCCCGCTCAATCCTCAGCACTTCGGCGCGGTCGAGCACACTTTGGCCTTCAACACCGCCGCCAGCTTCAACACCAACACCAACTGGCAGTCGTACTCCGGCGAGTCGACGATGAGCTACCTCACGCAGATGGCCGGTCTGGCCTGGCACAACTTCACCTCTGCGGCGGCGGGGATCTGCGTGGCGCTCGCGCTCGGCCGGGGTTTCACCCGGCGGCCTGGACTCGCCGGCCGCAAGACGCTGGGTAACTTCTGGGTCGATCTGATCCGCGGCATCGTCTACGTCTTCCTGCCGCTCAGCATCGTCTTCGGGTTGGTGCTGGTCTGGCAGGGCGCGATCCAGAACTTCTCGCCGTACCTCGACGTCACCACCGTCGAGGGCGCCAAGCAGACCATCGCGCTCGGACCGGTCGCCTCCCAGGAAGCGATCAAGCAGCTGGGCACCAACGGCGGCGGCTTCTTCAACGCGAACGCCGCGCATCCGTTCGAAAACCCCACGCCGTTCGCGAACTTCCTGTCGATGTTCATGATCTTCGCGATTCCGTCGGCGCTCACCTACACCTACGGACGAATGGCGCGCGACCAGAAACATGGTTGGGCGGTCTGGGGCGCGATGGCGATTCTGTTCGCGGCCGGCGTGGCGGTGGCTTACCCGGCTGAGGCGCAGGGAAACCCGGCACTGGCGGGACTCTCGGTCGACCAACGTACCGGAAACATGGAGGGGAAAGAGGCCCGCTTCGGCGTCGCCGCGTCGGCGCTCTACGCAACCGTCACCACGGACGCTTCGTGCGGCGCGGTCAATGCGATGCACGACAGCTTCACGCCGATCGGCGGTCTGGTGCCGCTGGCCAACATCCAGCTCAGCGAGGTCGTCTTCGGCGGAACGGGCGCGGGCCTCTACGGGATGTTGATCTACGTGGTGATGACGGTGTTCATCGCCGGCCTGATGGTCGGACGGACGCCCGAGTACCTGGGGAAGAAGATCGAATCCAAGGAGATGAAGCTGGCGATGCTCTACGTGCTCATCTTCCCGCTGGTCGTCCTCGGCTTCGCGGCCTGGAGCGCGGTGAAGCCCTACGGCGTCTCGTCGCTCAACAACAGCGGGCCGCATGGCCTCATGGAGATCCTCTACGCCTACTCGAGCGCCGCCGGCAACAACGGCTCCGCGTACGCCGGGCTCAACGCCAATACGCCCTGGTACAACGTCACGCTCGCGATCACCATGCTGGCCGGCCGCTTCCTCATGATCTTGCCGGCCCTCGGCATCGCCGGCTCGATGGTGGGCAAGAAGGTGGTCCCTCCCAGCTCCGGGACGTTTCCGACCAACGGAAAGACCTTCGCCGTCCTGCTCGTCGCGGTGATCTTGATCGTGGGCGCCCTGACGTTCTTCCCGGCGCTTTCACTCGGCAACATCGTCGAGCATTTCGCGGCTCTGCAAGGAAAGGTCTTCTAGCCATGTCCGGTCCCAAGGCCAAGGCCCTGTCGCTGTTCGATCGCGAAATCGTCCGCCGGGCGGTGGTCGACTCTTTTCGCAAGCTCGCGCCTCAGCACGTGGCGAAGAACCCCGTGATGTTCGTGGTGGAGATCGGCAGCGTTCTGACGACGCTGGTCTTGGTTCGCGACCTCCTGCATCGCGCGAGCGCCACCTCACCCCTCTGGTTCACCGGATTCGTCACGATCTGGCTCTGGATCACGGTCCTCTTCGCGAACTTCGCGGAGGCGGTGGCCGAGGGGCGCGGGAAGGCGCAGGCGGATTCCTTGCGCAAGATGCGCAAGGAGACGACCGCCCGGCGGCTGGTCAAGGGCGTGGAGACGACGGTCTCCTCGTCATCGCTCCGAAAGGGCGACCTGGTGGTGGTGGAGGCGGGTCAGATCATTCCGGGCGACGGCGAGATCACCGAGGGGATCGCCTCGGTCGACGAGTCCGCGATCACCGGAGAGTCGGCGCCCGTCATCCGGGAGAGCGGCGGCGATCGCTCGGCGGTCACCGGCGGGACCCGCGTGCTCTCCGACCGGATCGTCGTCCGCGTCATGGCCGACCCCGGCGAATCGTTCCTCGATCGCATGATTGCGCTGGTGGAAGGGGCTGCCCGCCAGAAGACCCCCAACGAGATCGCGCTCCACATCCTGCTGGTTGGACTGACGTTGGTGTTCCTGTTCGCCTGCGTCACCCTCGTTCCGTTGGCGCACTACTCGAGCATTGCGCTCTCGGCCACCGCCATCGTCGCTCTCCTGGTCTGCCTCATCCCGACCACCATCGGCGGATTGCTCTCCGCCATCGGCATCGCGGGCATGGATCGGCTGCTCCAGAAGAACGTGATCGCCATGAGCGGGCGCGCCGTCGAAGCCGCGGGCGACGTCGACACGCTCCTGCTCGACAAGACCGGAACCGTCACCCATGGCAACCGAATGGCGACCGAGCTGATCCCGCTGGCCGACGTTCCGTTCGAGAAGCTGGCGGCGGCGGCGCAGCTGGCCAGCCTGGCCGACGAGACTCCGGAAGGACGCTCGATCGCCACCTTGGTGGTCGGCAAGCTGGGGCTGCCCCTGGTGGGCGAGCACGACGGCGTCTCCATTCCGTTCACCGCCCAAACCCGCATGAGCGGAGTCGACTTCCCGGGACGTTCGGTCCGCAAAGGCGCCGTTGACTCCGTCTCCGAGTACGTTCGCGCGGCGGGTGGTCAGGTCCCCCCCGAGCTCCGGACCATCGCCGACAAGATTGGCGACGGGGGCGGGACGCCGTTGGCGGTCTCGGACGGCCCGCGGGTGCTCGGAATCATTCATCTCAAGGACATCGTGAAGAGCGGGATCGCCGAGCGCTTCGCGCGCTTCCGGACCATGGGGATCCGCACCGTCATGATCACCGGCGACAACCCGCGCACGGCGGCCGCCATCGCCAAGGAGGCGGGCGTCGACGACTTCCTGGCCGAGGCGACCCCGGAGACGAAGATGCGGCTCATCAAGGACGAGCAGGCCAAGGGCAAGCTGGTGGCGATGACCGGAGACGGCACCAACGACGCGCCCGCCCTGGCTCAGGCCGACGTCGGGGTGGCGATGAACACCGGGACCCAGGCGGCGAAAGAGGCCGGCAACATGATCGACCTCGACTCGAACCCCACCAAGCTGCTCGAGGTGGTGGAGGTCGGCAAACAGCTCCTCATGACGCGCGGGACGCTGACCACCTTCTCCATCGCCAACGACGTGGCCAAGTACTTTGCAATCCTGCCCGCCATGTTCATGGGCGTGTTTCCGGAGATCGCCCCCCTCAACGTCATGCACCTCGCCTCGCCGTTCAGCGCCATCCTCTCGGCCGTCATCTTCAACGCCATCATCATCGTGCTTCTCATTCCGCTGGCGCTGCGCGGGGTGAAGTACCGTCCGCTCGGCGCCGACGCGATCCTGCGCCGCTCGCTGGTCATCTACGGCGTGGGCGGCATCATCGCGCCCTTCGTCGGCATCAAGATCATCGACCTGGCGCTGGAAGCGCTTCGTCTGGTCTAGGGAGAGAGCCATGCGTTCCGAAGCAATCACTGCCCTCCGCGTCACCGTCGTCACCCTGATCTTGACGGGCTTCGTCTATCCATTCGCGATGACCGGGTTGGCCCAGGTCCTCTTTCACAGCCGGGCCAACGGCAGCCTGGTCCGCGACGAGACTGGGACGGTGGTCGGTTCCGAGCTGATTGGGCAGGCCTTCACCAAGCCGGCCTATCTTCAGGGGCGGCCTTCCGCCGCAGGGAACAACGGCTACGACGCCACGTCCTCCTCGGGCTCGAACTTCGGCCCCACCTCGAAGAAGCTGCGTGACCGGGTGACGGCCGACGTCGAGAGGCTGCACAAGGAGAACCCGGAGGCGCCGCTGCCGGTCCCGACGGATCTCGTCACCACGTCCGCCAGCGGGCTCGACCCCGATCTCTCACCACAGGCGGCCCTGTGGCAGGTGCCGCGCATCGCCCGCGCCCGGCAGATCTCGCCCGATCGTGTCGAGTCGGTCCTCGAACGAGCCATCCAGGCGCGCGATCTCGGTGTGTTCGGGGAGCCCCGCGTGAACGTGCTCGCCGCCAACCTCGCCCTCGATCAGCAGTTCGGAAAGCCAGCTTCGCCCGCTCCGGCCGCCGCGTTGGCCAAGTGACCGGGAGCGTTGCGCGCGACACCGGGCGAGTCGAAGTCGGCCCCATTGCGGCCTGCACGCAAGCCCAGAGCGAAACGCAACAACGTCGGGTTCCCCTCGCCCGCCCCGCGTTCAAAGGTGGCCTCTCGAGCGGCCTTCAGGCGCCCTCCCCTGGTCCTCCCCTTGCACAGACAAGGATCATGAAAAAGATCGAGGCAATCATCAAGCCGCACCGACTCGACGAGGTGATGGATCGCTTGCGCCAGGCGGGTGTCGCCGGCATGACCATCTCGGACGTCAAGGGGTTCGGCCGCACCGCAGGACACCGCGAGGTCTTCCGAGGCTCCGCCTACGTCGTCGACTTCGTTCCCAAGGTTCGGATCGAGATCCTCGTCAAGGACGGGATTCTGCGCGACGTCGTCGCGCTGATCGCGGATACGGCCCGAACGGGCAAGATCGGCGACGGAAAGATCTTCGTCTCGACCATCGACGACGCGATCAGAATCAGGACCAACGAGCACGGCGACGACGCGATCTGAACCCTTGAGAACGTCCCGGCGCCCCCGCCTCGCTCCAGATCGTCCTCATCCGCCAAATCAGACGACGGATCACTGACAACGTGGATCCTCAGCCTCACCCTCCATGTGGAGAGGGAGGATCTCACATGGCTCACGTCGGCTTGTTTGAGGGAATTTGGCGCGATCTCACCGGCAGAGGCATGTTCGGGGGAAAGTTTCAGATTCGCCTGATCCTCCAACCGCTGGTCGCCCTGCTGCTCGGCGTTCGCTTGGGGCTTCGAGACGCCAAGCATGGGAAGCCACCCTTCTTCATGAGCATGATCGACCCCAAGCACGACCGCCGGGCCAACCTCAAACAAGGGCTACGCGATGCGATCGTCCCGCTGTGCGTCGCCTTCGTACTGGACGGAATCCTGCAGCGAATAATCCTCGGCCACATTCGATTGCTCGGCGCCGTGGTGGTCGGCGCGTTGCTGGTCTTTCTTCCCTTCCTCATCGGGCGCGGCCTCTCGAACCGGATCTGGACCTACAGCCATCACATCCGCCAGATCCCACACACCCCCTGACCCCGGGTCCACGGACGAGGCGGTCCGGCCAAGGCGTGGAAAAGGGGCGCCGCGCCAGCCAGGCGGGCGGGCGCCACCCGCTCCGTTTGGCCTCACAGACAGGCCGGCAACGTGATGGTCTTGCCGTCGAGCGTCGCCGACCCACAGGTCGAGGTGAACGTCCAGCTGTGCGAGCCGGGGTGGATCCCCCCCGTCCGCGAGACGGCCAAGGTGCCGCCCGTTGGTTTGCAGCAGCTGGTATCGCGCATGATGCCGGTGCCGGTCAGGGTCGCGGTGCCGCCGGCCTTGTCGGTCACATTGAACATGCCGCCGACGGTGTAGGACTCGTTCGCCAGCGAGATGGACGAGAACGTGTACATCCCGGTGAAGGTCCGGTCGGAGGTCATCGAGCCGCCGCTGGCAAAGCGCTGGACCTCACCGCTGGTGGTGAGGCCGACGGTGGTCGGCGATTGTCCGGTCGGGAAGTTGAGCGTCCCCGTGGCCATTTCGTTGGGAATCACGATCTTCGCGCCACCGGTTCCCGTGTAGCTCAGGTTGGTGAGCGTGGAGGTGTATCCGAGGGTGATCGTGGTAGACGCGTCGCAGTTCGTGTCGGACGCCGAGCGCGTCAGCTGCACGACGGCCGTTCCGTCGACGGTGCCGCCGCCGGACAGCACGCATCCGTTGAAGGTGATGTTGACTCCCGCCGCCGCCACGCCACAGACCGGGCTGCCAGTTTGCGGCGTCACGGTGACCTGACCTGGACAGACGTCACCGCCCAGGGCCGCGTCGCGAATGGCCTGACCGACCGCCCCGCGAACGGTGGTGGCACCGGTGCCCCCCCTGCTTCCCGCGTCGACCGCACGACCGGCGTCGATGATGATCTGGCCGGCGTCGATGCTGATGTGGCCGCCGTCGAAGGTGATATGACCGCCGTCGAGCAACGTGGCGGGCAGCTGCTCACTGGCGCCGATTCCGGCGGGCGTGACGGCGTAGTAGCCAAATCCGCCCGCATAAACCCCCGCGTAGGCGACGTCGGCCGGGTAGTAGTAGTCGCCGGCGTAGTCGTCTTCGTAGGCGACGTCACTCGAGGTGGTGCTGGATCCGCACCCCGCGCTTCCGACGGCCAGCAGCAGACCGGCAGCGATGGAACCGTTGAGAATCCCCTTGGTCGCGTTCTTCATGTTGGCTCTCTCCTTAGCCGGGCAAGCTAGTGAGCAGCGGAAGCTTGAACAGGCGTCGGGGCGTATAAGCGCGCAGGTTGCGGGATCGGATGATCACCGTCGGTGAGCGCTGAGCTCGAACACCTGGTGTCCCCAGGGGGGCAGATCGAGATAGAGGCCGTTTCCGGCGAGCCCGTCGCCTTCGCGTTGGTAGACGACGTCGCTCAGAAGATCGCGGAGCTGAAAGGTTTGCCCTGCGAGCCCCGACATACCGAGCCTGACGTAGCACTGCCCCTGAGCGCCGCCGTAGTTCACCACGGCGAGCAGCCGGCGCTCGCCCGACTGCCACGAAGAGACGATGAACTGTTCGTTCGTGGAGTTGCCTGCCCAGGCCGGCCGGCAGCTCTCCAGGCGCCACTCGCCCTCACGGACCTCGGGTCGTCGGAGACACCCGAGAAAGAGGAGATAGAAGGCCTGCAGATCTCGATCGACGGGCTCCGCCGGACGACGCCCGAGGTGCATCGAGACGTGAACCTTGCGCCCCTCGAGCTGGCCTTCATGGATGAAGCGGAGCCCGCGCGCGAGCAGCGCCACCACCGCCGCCGCCTTGTGCACCGGCGGCGGGAAGGTCGCCGCTGCCCGCGGCTCGTCGTGGTTCTCGAGGAAGCGCATCGAGTGATCCTGAAACGCTGGGTCGGCCATCAGATGCTCGCGGACCGGCGTCGCCACCTGGGCCACCAGCCGATCGTAAAGCCGCTTGTCGTAGGTGGTGTCGAAGCCCGCCTGTTGAAGCTCGAACTCCATGTCCCAGTAGACCTCGGCGACGAACTTGAAGTCGCCGTGACGCCGCTTGATGGCGGCGATGGCCTCCGGCCAGAACGGATTGTCCTTGGGCGGCGAGCCGTCCGACGGTCGGGAGCGGTCGCCCCAGGTCTTCTGGATGATCTCCGGCTGCAGCAGCATCGCCATGTCGCAGCGGACGCCGTCGCAGCGCTCGGCGATCGATCCGAGCTCGGCGATCCGCGCCTCTCGAAATCCGGCGTGGCGATAGTTGAGCTGGAAGGTGTCCGGCCAGCCGTCGAAGTAGGGATCGCGGCCGTAGGCGAGGATCATGCTCTTCCCGCCGATCCCCACTTGCTTCACCCGCGCGTAGTTCTGCGGCTGCCGCGCGAGATCGTCCTCGCTCCCCTGGATGTAGTACTCCGGGTGCGCCTGCACCCACGGGTGATCGGGCGCGGTGTGGTTGGGAACGAAGTCGAGCAGGAGCTTGAGATTTCGCTGGGCGAGGCGCTTGCGAAGGTGCGCGAGGGCTTTGTCTCCTCCGAAGTCGCGGTGGGCCTCATAGGCAACGATCGCGAACGGGGAGCCGCAGATGTCGTCCGTCTTGAGATCAGGGAGGACTCGACGACACTCCTCGACGAGCTTGGGGTTCGAGCGGGAGATCGCTCGTCCGGCCGGCCCGGTCTGCCAGACCCCCAGGAACCAGACCCACTGGAATCCCTTGGCGGCGATGTCGTCGAGGAAGCGATCCTCGAAATCGTCGAGCGTGGCGGGGTGCCCGAGGGCCACTCCCCGCTCTTGCAGCAGGACGCGGGTGTTGATCTGATAGATCGACGGATTGTTCACGGCGGCACCTCCCTCTCTCAATCCTAGAAAAGCGCGCAGGCCGGTTTTTGGCCAGCCTGCGCGCGCCAGACGAACCGTCGTGGCTAAGGGTGAGCTCCGGGCGCTTCCATGTCCGGGCGCTTCTCGAGCCCGCTGAGGATGCCGTGCTCGGCGAGAACCATCTGCGGCGTGAGCCTCCCGAACAGGGTCATGAGGCCCGGGATGACGGCGGTCCAGCCGGTCTGATGGCTGGCGCCGAGGCCAGCGCCGTTGTCACCCTGGAAATACTCGTAGAAGAGAATGAGATCCTTCCAGTGCGGGTCCTCCTGGAACTTCTTCAGCCCGCCGTAAACCGGGCGGTGCCCCTGGTGGTCGCGGAGGAACATGCCCGCCATCCGGTTGGACAGCTCCTGACCGACCTCGTACAGGTTCATGTACTGGCCGGATCCGGTCGGACACTCGACCTTGAAGTCGTCGCCGTAGAACGAGTACATCTGGATGCAGGCGCGAACGA
>Ga0210387_10001827_pt1 | contig 16156 bp, 10 predicted proteins | sample IncBWC7OmetaG_FD_160108 | JGI IMG/M metagenome (GOLD analysis project Ga0210387, IMG submission 160108) | Forest soil microbial communities from Barre Woods Harvard Forest LTER site, Petersham, Massachusetts, United States - Inc-BW-C-7-O ...
TTGGTAAATGGGCGCGGCATCTGGTGACGGTGCGGCGCTGGGATCGTTGAAAAGCACATTGAACGACTCGTTGTCGCGCTGGCTGAAGCCGGTAATGCCCATTTGCAGATCATGGCGCGATACATGCCAGCGCAACATTTCCTGGCCGCCCACGTAGGTCGAGGTGCGTTGATCGGTGGTGCTGATCGGAAAGTCGTTCGGCGCGGCGTCCAAATCGGCGCGATTCTGATGATAAAACAGCGAAGTAGTGAGCGCCGCATCGGCGCCCAATTTTCGAACCCAGGAAAGAATTGCGAATGCGTCGGTTTCGCGCTGCGTGTCGTCCGACTGCTGGCCCGGCATATTGGGAATATCATAATTATCGTGACGTGCGGAGAACACGAAGCGGAATTGATCATCCGGTGTGGCATTGAATATCAGGGTGCTGAAGGCGCCGTAACCGTCCTGCGCGTCGTGAATGATCTGCGTTACCGGCGTCTCGATGCCTAGACCGCTGCGATTGCCGTTCACGCTCGCGTAGTACGCGAAGCGCTCCGTGTGGCTGCCCACGCTGAAATAGTCGTTCGTCTGACCGTAGCTGCCGCCGCTGGCGATGAGCTCAGCCTGGTTGTCCCGCTCAAATCCGGTGCGGGGCACCACGTTGAACACGCCGTAGGTGCGATCTCCCTGATCCGCCTGATAACTGCCCCGCTGCACTTCGAGATAGTCGATATCTTTCGGATCGATTTGCGGACCCAGGTTGCTGGCAATATTGGTGTTGGGAATTTCCACTCCGTCGATCGCCCACGTGGTCTGGTGGCCCCCGCGGACATGCAATTGGTCGTGCACCACATAAGCCCCGGGCACGAAGTCCGTGATCATCGCCAGGCTGTTGCTGCGGTCCGCACCCGGAGCGCGTTCAATGTCCAGGCGATTCACCACGGTGGTCGGGGTCGCCGTAGTGAGCACGGTGGTCTCCGGCGACGCGGTGACGGTCAACGTGTCCAACTCTGGGCCCTTGGCAAGTTGCAAGTGCGCGACCGGCGAGGATCCCGACGCCACGCTGACGGCTTGTGCCGTCGAAGCGAAGCCCGGATCGCTGACGCTCAGCACATAGTCGCCGAGCGGTACGGTCATGAAAGAGAATTCACCGCGCGCATCCGTAACGGCTGATTGCGACCATTGCGAGGTTGCCGACTTCAGCATCACACGGGCATCCGCGAGAGGATGGTGTTGCTGATCGTGAACGACTCCGCGGACGCTGCCGACGTCGGCGGCGTAAAGCGGTGAATACCCAAGAAGCGCTGCGAGCAGCGCCGCGCCCAAACGGTTGATCGAGAAACTCATAAACTTCTCCTTCGCTCGAAATCACAGGCTCGCGATCTTTTTGAAAAAGGATCGCGGACGACGGATCGGATTCAATTCAAGCGAGCGAGGGAGGTGCGCGAGGCTGGTGGGATCGTTGCGGACGAAGGCTGAGGCGTGGCGCCTCGAAGGCCACTATTCGCTGGGCAGGCGCCGGTCCAGCGGATTCAAAATCAACGTGATGCGAGATCGGCCCGGCGGCCGGAGTGCTGCCGAACGGGCAGGTTTCGAAGGCGGTATGCGTGCCTGCATGGTGGTGAAAATGGGCTGCCGGCACGCCCACCATGCCGGTCGGGCACAATTCCAAGGCGAACGGCACGCCGCCGGCCGGCATAAAGCCGGCAGGGATATAGGCGCGAAACAGAAGCAGGGCCAGCAGCCATATGCCGGCCCTTGAGCTTCGTCGCCGACCCTTCACCGCGGGCACCCGCATCCTCCCCCATACAGCCGAAAGCTCAAAGCCCCTTAGGCTGAAGAGTACGCCGTTCGGAGGAATTCTTCACCGCAGATAAGGAAATTCGTCGGTCGATCGGGGCTTGGCAATGTAGAACCCCTGGGCGAAACCAATTCCCAATCGGCCCAATTCGGCCAGGACTTCGGGCGATTCCACCCGCTCGGCAATGGTTTGAATCCCCATGGCATTGCCGACTTGGCTAATTGCCGCGACCATGCTGCGATCGACCGGGTCGCGGGTGACATTTTCGACGAATTGGCCGTCAATTTTCAGGTAGTCGACCGGCAGTGTTTTCAAATACATGAACGACGACAGGCCACTGCCGAAGTCGTCCAATGCGAAGTGACAGCCCCGATTCTTCAGCTCCCGCATGAAGTACACGACGTTGCCGAGGTTTTCGATGGCGGCCGTTTCGGTGATCTCGAAGCACATCGCACCCGCCACCAACTCGCTGGCACTCAGTTCGGCAATCAGAAACTCGAGAAATCGTTCGTCATTGAGCGAGGTCCCCGACAAGTTCACCGCGACGGTGAAGGGCTTGACGCCGGATTCAATACGATGAACCACCCGATCTAGAGCCTGACGAACCACCCAGCGATCAATTGACGGCATGATGTTGTATCGCTCCGCCGCGGGAATGAATTCGGCGGGCGTGACGATGGTTCCGGTTTCATCCCGCAGTCTCAACATCAGCTCGAAGTGTTCGCGCTCGTGCGGCCTGGAGCCGATGGGAACGATTGGTTGATAAAACAGTTCGAACCGGCTCTCGTCGCGCGCACGCGCGAGCTTCGAGACCCAATGCATTTCCCGGTGCCGCTCCGGCATGTCGTCGGGCTTGTAGAGCTGGACCCGATTTCGGCCGGAATCCTTGGCCGAATAGCACGCCACGTCGGCCGCGCTCATGACGTTGGCGACGGTGGGAATCTCGTTGGTGATTTCCACGATGCCAATGCTGGCGCCGACCGCCAGCACCCCGCCCTGCCAGGTGAAGCGATAGTCGCGAATGGCCTGCCGCAGATTCTCCGCGATGCGCAGCGCCTGATCGCGCGCGCAGTCCTGCAACAGGATCCCGAACTCATCGCCGCCCAATCGTGCGAGCGTGTCGCCGCCCCGAACCCGCGACTGAATCACGCCGGTGATCTGCTTGAGCAGCAGATCGCCCGCCGGATGTCCGCAGGTATCGTTGACGAGCTTGAATTGGTCCAAATCCAGATACAGGAGCACGTGGCGAGCTTGCGCATTCTGGCGCGCGTCCTCGACCGCGACCGTCAAGCGATTCTCGAACTCGCGCCGATTGATCAATCCGGTGAGCGCATCGTGACTTGCCTGATAGTGCAGCGCCCGATGCAGCCGCCGCTCCTTGCTGACATCGTGAAACACCATGACCGCGCCGATGAGATTGCCGGCCCGGTCGCGGATGGGCGCGGCCGAATCCTGGATGGCGATTTCCTGGCCGCGGCGATTGACCATCACCGTGTGCTCCGCCAGTCCCAATACTTGCCCCTCACGAAGACAACGCGCTACCGGGTTTTCACTCCCTTCTCGGGTGATCTCGTCCACCACCGTCAAGACATCGCCGATAAGGCGTCCCTGGGCCTCCCGGTTTTCCCAGCCAGTAAGACTCTCGGCGACCGGATTCATGTAGTCGATGCGCCCTTCCGCATCCGTCGTTATCACCGCGTCGCCTATCGATTGCAGAGTGACCTGGGCGCGCTCTTTGGCCTGGAAAACGGCGGTTTCGGCTTTCTTGCGCTCGGTGACGTCCGTCAGTGTCCCGTCAAAGCCGCAGACTCGGCCGTTCTGATCGCGCACCACGCGGCAATTGTCGACCACCACCAGCATCGAACCGTCTTTACGGCGCATCACGTATTCTTCGTTGCGCAACTCGCCTTCGATCTCCGCGCGCCGCGCGAAATTCTCGCGATCGTTCGGATACCAATAGAGGGCGCCCGCGGGAACTTGATACAGCTCCTCGGCGGAAGCGTAGCCCAGCAAATTCACGAAGGCCGGATTGGCGACGAGAATGCGGCCGTCACGCGAGGTTTGATAAACGCCTTCCATGACGCTTTCGAACAGGCCGCGAAATTTCGACTCGCTGTTGCGCAATGCGTCTTCGGCGGCGCGGCGCTCAATGGCGATTCCGGCGATCTGCGCCATGCGCATCATGAGTTCATGATCGCGGGAGAAGGGAATGCCGGGTTGGCGGCGGTACACGGCAAAGGTACCCACCACTTGACCGTCCGAGGCCAAGATGGGTACGGACCATGCTGCCCGGAAGCCCGCCTGACGTGCCGCCTCGCGGCGATACTCCCAGAGTGCGTCGGTTTCGACGTCGGCGACGGTCACGAGGCGGCTCAAATACACGGCGGCCGAACAGGAGCCGTAGCGGATCCCGACCGGCGCAAAGTCCATGGCCTGCACGAATTCGCGCGGTAGATTCGGCGCCACCCCAAAATTCAAGGCCTGCTTGTCGCGGTCCAATAAATTGACCGCACAGCAGCTCTCCAGCATGGCGCGTTCGATCAGTTCGCAAATCGCCTCGAGTGCGGCGGACAGCGGCGCATTGGCGGCGATCTTCTCGAATACCCGGCGCTCGCCCGAGGCGATCGCTTCGGCGCGCTTGCGCTCGGTGATATCGATGATGCTGGCCCTGAGCAATCGACGATTGGAACTGGGAAGCCGGACGAACCGGACCTCGCAGGGAAAATTCTGACCGGCTGAATCGCAATGCAGCCACTCGAACACCGGCACCTCGCCGGCCAGGGCGCTCTCAATGTAGCCGCGAGACACACCGAAGGAAGCCGTGCCATCGGCTTGGGTTGCGGGACTGATTTTGTCCGGTCCACAGCTCAGCAGGGTCTCGCGGTTCATCTTGAAGAAGCGGCAGGCGTTTTCGTTGACGTCGACAAATTTGCCGGCATCCACGTCGAACACGACTATCACCTCGGGAGCGTGTTCAACCAGCGTGCGGTAGCGTCCTTCGCTTTCGCGCACCGAAACTTCGGCAAGATGCCGCTCGGTGATGTCGCGGACACAGACGATGTAGCCGTCCCGCCAGTTGAGTTTGGCCTTGCTGACGGCGATTTCGATCGCGACACGGCTTCCGCCCTTGGCCAGACCCCATGTCTGGGTGGCGGCCAGGTCAACGTGCGTATCGTCAATCTTGGTCGCCAAGCGCTCGAGATATTCGCACGGGTTCTTGGGATCGATGTCGGCGAACAGGCATCCCAAAGAGCGGCCGAATATCTCCGCTGCGGGGTAACCGAATATCCGTTCCCCGGTGTGATTGAACGTTTCGATATGCCCGGCATCGTCAACCGTGATGATGGCGTCCTTGACGTTGTCGAGGATCGCCTGGAGGTGTGAAGCGGTTTGCTCGCGAATTTCGCGAGTCATGGCCTGCGCCTCATCGGACATGAGCTGCATGGACCGCACGACGCCGCGCCGTTCGGCGTCGAGCCGATCGTAGTGCGCGCTGATGGTTTTCAGGAGCTGGTCCAACTCAGGCTCGCCGCCGCGCCCGCGCGTCTCCGCGATTTGCCGCTCCAGCAGAGGGTTGAAGCTCTCTGCCGCCGGCGCTGGCTCAGTACGGATTGCAGCCGCGGTTTCGCGTGACAAGACCTAGGAACTCCCGCAATGAATCGGTGCATCCCGCAACCGAACCGGACAGATGTTAGGGAGATCCCGGATACGCGGCGTGACGCGCGTCTCGTTTCGGCCAATATTCGGTTAAATGCCGAAGGAGCCTCAGGCCGCGGTTTCGCGCTCGGAGCGCTTGCGGTCCGTTTCCTTCAAATTGCGTTTGCGCAGCCGAATGGAGGTGGGCGTCACTTCGATGAGCTCATCATCGTCGATGAACTCCATGGCCTGCTCGAGCGAAAATCGGATCGGCGGCGACAGCACGACAGCCTCGTCCTTGCCGGATGCCCGCATATTGGTGAGCTTCTTGCCTTTCAGCGGGTTGACGACCAGGTCATCCAGGCGGTTGTTCATGCCGATGATCATGCCCTCGTAAACTTCTTCGTTCGCTCCGATGCACAGGCGCCCGCGCTCCTGCAAACTGAACAACGAATACGCCAGAGCGACACCCTGACCGTTCGAGATCAACACGCCGTTCGGACGCTGACCCAATTGGCGCTGCACGACCGGCCCGTAGTGGTCGAACACGTGATGCAGCAACCCGGTACCGCGGGTCATGGTGCGAAACTCGGTCTGAAAACCGATCAAGCCGCGCGACGGAATCATGTAGTCCAACCGGACGCGCCCGCGCCCGTCCGCCTGCATGTCCTTCAAATCGCCGCCGCGGCTGCCGAGCGCCTGCATGACGGCGCCCTGCGCGTCGCTGTCCGCGTCGATGGTCACTTGCTCGATGGGCTCGTGTGCGGCGCCGTCGACGTGCTTGATGACCACGCGCGGCCTGGAAACAGCCATTTCATAGCCTTCTCGCCGCATATTCTCGAGCAGCACCCCCAGATGCAATTCGCCGCGCCCGAAGACCACGAATTTATCCGGGTCTGCGGTCGGCTCGACGCGCAAGGCTACGTTGTGTATCGCCTCGCGTTCCAAGCGTTCACGGATCTGCCGGCTGGTGACGAATTTTCCTTCGCGGCCCAGGAAGGGCGAGGTGTTGACCTCGAACGTCATGCTGATGGTCGGCTCATCAACGGTGAGGCTGGGAAGCGGTTCGACCGTCGCCGGGTCGCACAAGGTGTCCGAGACCTTCGGTTCGGAGATGCCCGCGAAGGCGACGATGTCGCCGGCGCCGGCCGATTCCACTTCGACACGCGTCAGGCCGTGGAAACCCAAGATCTGCGTGATCTTCTCGGCGCGCTGCTTGCCCTCGCGGGAAACGACGGTGACGGTCATGCCGCGCTTGATGGTGCCGCGCTTGATGCGTCCGATGCCGATCGCGCCGACATAGCTCGAATAATCGAGCAAGGTGACCTGCAGCTGCAACGGACCGTCCACGTCCACATCGGGGGGCGGGCAGTGTTCCACGATGGTCTTGAACAGCGGCTGCATGTCGCCGTCGCGCACCGTGGACTCCAATCCCGAGAATCCACGCAACGCAGAGGCGTAGATGACGGGGAAATCCAATTGCTCGTCGGTCGCGCCCAGCCGGTCGAACAGATCAAAGGTCTGATCCAAGACCCAGCCCGGGCGAGCTTCGTCGCGATCGATCTTGTTGATGACGACGATGGGCCTAAGCCCGTGCTTGAAGGCCTTTTGCGTGACAAAGCGCGTCTGCGGCATGGGGCCGTCGACCGCATCGACCAGCAGCAGCACGCAGTCGACCATGGCCAGCACGCGCTCGACTTCGCCGCCGAAATCGGCATGTCCCGGCGTGTCCACGATATTGATTCGGTAGTCGCCCCAGGTAATCGCCGTATTCTTGGCCAGGATCGTGATGCCGCGTTCGCGCTCCAAATCATTCGAATCCATGACGCGTTCTTGCAAATCCTTGCGCGCATCGAGCGTACCGGACTGGCGCAACAGCTGATCGACGAGCGTGGTCTTGCCATGATCGACGTGTGCGATGATGGCGATGTTGCGAAGTTTCTGAGTCACAGTGAGCCCTAGGGAGGAAACCCACCATTATAGGGTCTTTGGGCTCCGGCCGCCCGCGAATTCAGCGCTCGGCAATGATGGGAATCGAAAAAGCCCTCTGATCGGTGATTTCGTCGTGTTTGAGCAATACGGTCACGCCGACCAGCAATACGCCTTCGGCGTTGGGCGTTACTTTCACGGTGTGGCGATAGACCTCGCCCGCTTCCGCCGAGGGAATATCAACCTGATTGGTGCCCGGTGCCACCGTGAGCCCATCGGCATCGTTCACCTGAATGCTCGCAGGACTCGCTGCAATTTGCGGAATGAGCGCGAGATTGATGTCCAGCATTTGACCGACTTTCGGCCGCGCGCCCAATTCGAACTTCAAGTCGACCGGCACCTGGGATTTACCCTGATTCGCCGCTTCCACCATGCCGGCCGTTTGTTCCGCAGCCGTCGGGCCGCTCCTCGCGACAACCGGCGCCTTGGGATTGACATGCGCCGCGGCGCCGTTCGGCGCGGGCGATTCTGAGTCCCGGTTGCACGCGCTCAATGCTGCTGCCACCGCACAGAGCAGCAAAACTTGGATTCTCGTCATCCCCACAGTTCCGGCCATCCTCCTATCATCACCAAATCTGTCGCCGATCACAACGTGCGACCGTCACAACTCCAACGGCGGCTCGAGCACCGCCGCCAATTGATCCTCGAGCGATCGGTAGTGCTGTTCCCAATAGCGCGGCTCGGCGAACCACGGGAAGGCTCTCGGAAATGCGGGATCGTGCCAACGGCGCGCCAACCACGCCGAATAATGAATCATCCGCAAAGCGCGCAGAGGCTCGATCAGGGCGATCTCGCGCCGATCGAACGGCAAGAACTGCTCATAACCCTTGAGTAAATCATGCAACTCCGTGCGCATCTCCTGCAGTCCGCCCGATAGCAGCATCCACAGGTCTTGTACCGCGGGTCCGGTCAGACAGTCGTCGAGGTCCACGAAGTGCGGCCCCTGTTCGGTCCAAAGGATGTTGCCCCGATGACAGTCCCCGAGAATGCGCCCAACGCGAGCCCCGCCCCAATTCTGCGCTCTGGCCTCCACTGCCTGCAGCAACTCGTCCGTGAGATCGGCGTACTTGGTCGCCAAGTAGTCCGGCATCCAATCACCCTCCAGCACAAAATCGCGCGCGTTGCGGCCAAGATCATCCATGCTCAAGGCAATGCGCTCGCGGAACGGCGCGGCGCGTCCCACGGCATGTATCCGCCCGAGAAATCGGCCGACCCATTCCCGCTCATCGCTCGATCCCAGCTCCGGCCATCGTCCGCCACGGCGCGGAAAAACAGCGTAGCGGAAACCATGCTGGACATGCAGGGATTCGCCCTCGCGCAACAGCGGTGCGACCACGGGGATTTCCTGTGCGGCCAGCTCGCCGGCAAAAGCATGCTCCTCGCGAATCGCGGCATCGCTCCAGCGGCCGGGCCGATAAAATTTGGCCACCAGGGGCGCACCCTCCTCGAGGCCGATTTGGTACACCCTGTTTTCGTAGCTATTGAGCGCCAGGACCCTGCCGTCGCAGCGGTACTCGAGCGCTTCGATGGCGTCCAGCACGGTCTCGGGAGAGAGTTCGGAGTACGGCGCTTCGCTGTTCATGCGAGTCAATTCTACAGATACGATCCCGTCACTCCTTTTTGACTCCGACTCGCTGCTAGAATGCCGCCCATGCGATTGCCGCGACCCAAGTCATTGAGCGGACTGATGCTGATCGGCTTTACGATCGTGGCCGCTCCGCTGCTGTTTGCCATCGTGAATGCCGCCGTCCAAATGAATCGCCTATCGGTTCGCAGCCAGCAACTGGTCGTTACCGGCATGCAGGGTACTCGCAACAACCAGCGCATGTTCGAAGAGATCGGCGCGCTGGAGCGCCAGGCGCGCCTGTATCAAATCATCGGCAGCGCGGACCTCCTCGAGGTATACGCTCGCCACCATGCGCGGTTGGTCACCGCCATTCAAGAGCTGCTCACGCTGCCTTTGGACGAGGGCTCGCAGCAAGGCGCGCGTGCGGTGGAATCCAAAGCCGATCAATTGCTGCAGGACCTGAAGCGGGCGGCGCCCAACTCGACCCACATGGCGGATCTGATCGGCAGCTTTCCGCAGCTGTCGGACGCGGCGTCCAATGTATCGGATCGGATCAGCCTGCAGATCGACCGCGAAACGGCGAGCCTGGAATCAGCGACGCAGCATGCGCAGCAGAATCTCGTCTGGCAAACGCTGCTGCTCGTGCCCATGACGCTCGCGGTGGTCGGCGTGTTCACCTTCTTGTTCGCCAGACCGATCCGGGCGATCGATCGGGCCATCAGCGAACTGGGACGCGGCTCCTTCTCGAGGCCGATTGCGATTCGGGGACCCGCGGACCTCGAGCGGTTGGCGGCGCAGTTGGAATGGCTGAGAAGCCGATTGCTCGATTTGGCGCAGGAAAAGAACCGGTTTCTGCGGCATATGTCACATGAATTGAATACCCCTTGGGCAAACATTCGCGAGGGAACCGAATTGTTGATGGACGGCGCGGTGGGCGAGCTGCAAAGCGGCCAGCGAGAGGTCACCGCGATCTTGCGCGAGAACGGCATGAAACTTCAGCGGCTCATCGAAAATCTATTGTCTTTCAGCGCCTGGCAGGCCAAGAGCGTCGGGTTGGAGATTTCCGAGTTCAAGTTGCGCCCGTTGATCAAGAGCGTGCTGGAGAACCAGCAACTGACGTTGGTCGCCCAGCGCGTGCGCCTCGATGTGCAGGTGGAGGATCTCACGCCCGTGGCGGATCGCAGCAAGGTCCGCCTGATCCTCGACAATTTGCTGTCCAACGCCGTCAAATTCACGCCGCGCGGCGGCACGATTTCGCTGCACGCGCGAGCCGAGCGCGAACAATTGCTGTTGGACGTGATGGATAGCGGACCGGGCATTCCCGCCGATGAGCGCAATCGGATTTTTGAAGCCTTCTATCAAGGGAAAACCCCCCAAGGCGGGCACGTCAAGGGCACGGGCATCGGGCTTTCGGTGGTGACTGAATTCGTCAACGCTCATGGCGGAAGTATCGAAATCCTCGAACCCAAGTCGGGCGGCGCGCATTTTCGCGTGCGGCTGCCGTTGCGCCCGACGGTACCGGCAACGCGTGAAAAAGCTCATGCTGCCTAGCGGAAAACGCATTGCAGCATGGGCTCTGGTGAGCATCTGGATCAGCGGCTGTGGCGTGTTGGGTAGCCCAAAACCGGCCGCGCCCGCCGTGCCGGAAGGGCCGAGACCCGACCTTGGCCCCGTGGCGCCCTTGCTCGAAATGATGAGCAATCTGCCGCAGGGCGACCCGGCTCGACAGGCGGAAATCTTCCAGCAGGCCAAAGATGCGGCCGAGTTGCAGCCCACCACCAGCAACAAACTCCGGTATGCGCTGGCTTTGGCCACGCCGGGCTATAATGGGGCGGATCCCGTCGCCGCACAGCGACAGTTGGCGGAACTCCTGGCAAGGCCGGAAACTCTCCTGCCTGTGGAGCGCCTATTGGCCAGCGTTCAGCTCAAAGAGGTTGAGCAGAGGCTGATCCTGCAGGCGGAAAACGCCCGCATGCGCGACGCGGTGCCCAATGATTCGCACGAAAAGCTTCAGGCCGTAAACCGTCGCTTGGCGGCAGAGTCGGACGAAAATGCGAAGTTGCGCAAGGCCTTGGATGAAGCTAGGGCTAAACTGGAGGCGGTAACACATATCGAGCAACGATCTGTCACCGACCGCGGTTCCGGCGCGCCGCACACGCCATAATCGGACACGGAGATACTGCACTGAACGCCTATTCCATTGCCGCCACCACCCCGCTGTCGTTCGGCTTGACGTCGGGCACACGCGACTCGCTCACACCCCAAAAGCGCAAAGCCCGCATCCTGGTCGTCGACGATGACCCTGGCCTGTTGCGTCTGTTGACGATCCGCCTGCGCGCCGAGAACTACGAAGTCGAAGCCGTGGAAAGCGCGGCCGCCGCCCTGGCCGCCTGTGTGCGCTTCAGACCGGATCTGGTGATCACGGATCTGCGCATGGACCAGATGGACGGTATTGGCCTTCTCAAGGAGCTGCAAAGCCGCTGGCCGGGTTTGCGGGTCATCATTTTGACGGCACACGGGACCATTCCGGATGCCGTGCACGCGACGCAGAGCGGCGCATTCGGCTTCCTCACCAAACCAGTCGACAAGCAGGAACTGCTCGATCACGTGCAAAAGGCGCTCAAGGTGTCGGGCTTTGCGCATGTGGATGAGGACTGGCGCGCGAATATCATTACCCGCAATCCGCTCATGGAGGATAAGTTGGCGCAAGCCAACATGGTCGCCGGCACGGATGCGCGAGTCTTGCTGACCGGCGAGAGCGGTACCGGCAAAGAGCTCCTGGCCCGAGCGATTCACGAAGCCAGTCCGCGGCGCAATAAACCCTTCGTCGCCATCAATTGCAGTGCCATGGCCGAAAACCTGCTGGAATCGGAACTGTTCGGCCATGAGCGCGGTGCGTTCGCCGGCGCGACCCGCGACCAGAAAGGCCTGTTCGAAACCGCCGACGGCGGCACCTTGCTGCTCGACGAGGTCGGCGATATGCCGATGCGGCTGCAGGTGAAATTGCTGCGCGTACTGCAGGACAACACGATTCGCCCGGTGGGCGGCGCAGATGCCGTGCAGACCAATGTGCGCATTATTTCCGCCACGCACCGCGACTTGCATGAGTTGATGGTCGCGGGCCAATTTCGCGAGGATCTGTATTACCGGCTGAATGTGGTGCACATCGAAGTGCCTTCGTTGGGCCGCCGTCGCGAGGACATTCCCCTGCTGGTCGCGCATTTCCTGGAACAGATCGCCAAGGAAAGCGGCCAGCGCAAGATTTACGCGCCGGAAGCGGTGGAGCTATTGGCGACGGCCGAGTGGCCCGGCAACGTGCGTCAGCTGTACAACGTCGTGCGGCAAAACGTCGCGCTGTCGCATGGCCCCATCATCACCGCGGAGCTGGTCCAGCAATCGCTCGGCGGGAATCCGACCCGCCTGCCCTCGTTCGACGAAGCCCGCGATGAATTTACGCGCAACTATCTGTCGCAGATTTTGCAGATTACTGCGGGCAACGTGAGTCAGGCCGCGCGCCTGGCAAAGCGCAACCGCACTGATTTCTATAAATTGCTGTCGCGCCATCAGCTGCTGCCGGACGACTTCAAGAAGGGCTGATCCGCGCCGCGCTCCCTAGGCGTAGAACTCCGCGATTGACGCGACCACGGCGTCCAGCTGCACCTGGTCCAATTCCGGATAAATCGGCAATGCCAATGTGTCCTTGGCCGCGCGCTCGGATTCCGGAAAATCGCCGGCGACGTGATTCAAGTAAGCGAAGCACTTCTGCAAATGCAGCGGAACCGGATAGTAAATCTCGGTGCCGATGCTGCGCCCGGCCAGGAAGTCCTTGAGCGCATCCCGATTCCGCACACGCACCACGTATTGATTGAAAATGTGCCGTCCGTTCTTGGCAGCCTGCGGCGTCTTGAGCTTGTCCGCCAAGCCTGCGGCCGCGAACGCCGCGTCGTAAAAAGCCGCATTGCGCTGCCGCGCTTTTGTCCACCCATCCAGGTATTTCAATTTTACGCGCAGCACCGCGGCTTGCAGTTCATCGATCCTGAAGTTGCCGCCGATCACTGAATGAAAATACTTCGGTTTTCCGCCGTGCACCCGCAACACACGCATGCTCTCAGCAAGATCCGCATCATTGGTCGTAACCAAGCCGGCGTCGCCGAAGGCGCCGAGATTTTTGCTGGGAAAAAATGAAAAGCAGCCGATATCGCCGATCGAGCCCACGCGCACGCCTCGGTATTCCGTACCGATGGCCTGCGCCGCATCCTCGATGACCTTCAAGCCGTGACCCTCGGCGATGGCCATCAGCGGATCCATGTCGGCCGACTGGCCGTAGAGGTGCACGGGCATCAGACCCTTGATCCGGCCGCCGGTGGCACGGTTGAGCAACCGCCCTCCCTGCAGCGTACAGTGCCGCTCCACGAAATCCTGCACCGCCGCCGGCGATAGGTTAAATGACTCCGGATCGATATCGCAAAATACCGGCCGCGCGCCCAAGCGAGCGATCGTTCCGGCGGTTGCGAAGAAGGTAAAGGGCGTTGTAATAATTTCATCCCCTGCTCCCACGCCCAAAGCCATGAGCGCGAGCAGCAGCGCGTCCGTGCCGGAGGAGACGCCGATGCCGGCCGACGAAGCACAATACCGGGCGACTTCCGCTTCCAAGCCCAGCACATGATCGCCCAAAATAAAGCGCTGGCTCGCGCACACTTGCTCGATAACCGGCATGACTTCGGAACGAATCTGCGCAAATTGAGCCTTAAGATCGAGCAATGGAACGTTTGTCATGACGGCTAGAATATCATTGCTTCAAGGCCCGCCGGATCCGCCGACAGGTCCCAATTTAACTTTTTGTAATTCAGGTCACGCATAATTCTCGAACTTGGCTGATAATGTAGGGTGATCATGTCGCTCCCAAAGTTGCAGCCGAAGAATATAGGGAAAGGCGTTCACGCTCCAATGGATTCCAGATGACCCAGCCGGTCTTGCTCAAGCAAAGTTTTCTCATCGCGATATTGACCGGAGTGCAAGCGCTGGTGCCGGCCGTGGTGGCCGTTGTCGCGCTGTACGCGACCATCATATTCTTCGGCCGTAAATTCGATCCTTCTTCCGCGGCGATCGTCATCGTGGGCGTGTTGTGCCTGGTCCTCGTGCAGCCGCCGCGCGAAGTGAGCACGCAGCTGACCTCGGCCCGACTCTCAGCGGTCGTCGATGTGATCCTGCGCTGGTTGCTGTTGCTGGCGGTGCTGCTCGCGGTCGGCTATGTCACCAGGTCGCTCGACGGATACCCGCGGCACATTTTCCTGACTTGGGCCGTCCTCACGCCGGTCATCTTGATCGCTGTCACGTTGGCAATGCAGGAAGTGATGCGCCGCTTCCTGATGAACGCCTTCGATAACCGCAGCGCCATCATCGCCGGATATAACACCAGCAGTTTGGAACTCGCGCGGCGCCTGAAGATGAATCCCGGCATGCGCGTGGAGGTGACCGGCTTCTTCGACGACCGCAGCAGCGATCGGCTCGGCATGGAAGCCGACGCCAAGCTCGTCGGTTCCTTGAGCGACATGTCGCAATACGTGAAGGACAACCGCACGGACGTGATTTTCATCGCCCTGCCGATTCGCCACGTCAAGCGCGTCATGAACCTGTTGGACGATTTGCGCGATACGACGGCGTCAATTTACTACGTGCCGGACATCTTCGTGTTCGACCTGATTCAGGCGCGCTCGGGCGAAATTCACGGCATCCCGGTGGTTGCCATGTGCGAAACGCCTTTTTACGGCTATCGCGGTGTGGCCAAGCGCATCACCGACGTCGGCTTCTCCGCATTGATCTTGCTGCTGTTGCTGCCGTTGCTGGTGCTCATTGCCCTTGTCGTCAAACTGTCGTCTCCCGGACCCATCATATTCAAGCAACGCCGCTACGGCCTGGATGGCCGAGAGATCGCGGTGTACAAATTTCGCACCATGAGAGTGACCGAGGATGGCGCCCAGATTCGTCAAGCGTCCAAAACCGACAGCCGCATCACGCGCGTCGGCGGCGTGCTGCGCCGATCGTCGATGGATGAATTGCCCCAACTGATCAACGTGCTGCAAGGCCGGATGAGCTTGGTGGGTCCAAGGCCTCACGCCGTCGCTCATAATGAAGAATATCGAAAGCTCATCAAGGGCTACATGGTGCGCCACAAGGTATTGCCGGGCATTACCGGTCTCGCCCAGGTCAATGGTTGCCGTGGCGAGACCTCGAAACTCGAAGAGATGGAAGCTCGCGTGAACTACGATCTCGATTACCTGCGGCATTGGTCACCGATGCTCGACATCAAGATCATTCTGCTGACGGTCGTCAAAGTGTTTCGCGACGACAAGGCCTACTAGTCGCGGCGCGACTATTCGCGCCGCGTTTGTTCGGGCGCTGGGCTTGCGCGCAATCCTAAGCAAGTGCGATGCCGGTGGTAACGAACTCCTCGTGGAATAAATACTCGCCCCGCAGCGGCAGCGCGGTGTGGCGCGCGATCGCAATGCTGCGATTTGCGTGAATTTCAAATGCCCCTCGCGCCGCCCCCCATGCCGGCTCGACCGTCGCATCGTGAAAATTCAAGCGCTCGCGCACCAACGCGTATTGGCATTTGTAAAATGCCTCCTTCGCTGAAAATATCAGTGTTGCCGCGGCCGTTTGCTCATCATTCGGCAGTGAACGCAGCCAAGCCGTTTCGGACGGCGTGCAAACGCCTCGCCAAAGATGCGCCTTGACGCTTCCCGCGATCTCGGAATCGATGCCGATGGCGCTCAAGGATCCTCGCTTCGCGACAACCGCTGCGCAGAAGCCCGATGTATGCGTGATGCTGCCCACCAGGGTGTCGGGCCATATGGGCTGCCGGTCGTCGGCGACTCCGATGGGAAAATCGACGATGCCGAATTCGCCGAGGAGCCGCCGCGCGCAGGCCCGCCCGGCAGCGAACTCCTGCCTGCGCTTCTGCACGGCGCCCTTCAGGCACAGCGCTTCCTCGGGCAGCAGCGCGGCAAGATCGCCGGGCTCGCGCAATTCGGCGACGAGTGCGCCCGGCGGGAAGAGTTCGCTCAAACTCACCGACAATTTGGCGGGATGTGTTTCTATGATGCACGCCGGGGCACTGAAGTGGCGGGTATTTTGACAGATTGTCATGGGGGCCTGTCTCTAACATTGTCGAGGCGCCGCTT
>Ga0210387_10001830_pt1 | contig 16149 bp, 12 predicted proteins | sample IncBWC7OmetaG_FD_160108 | JGI IMG/M metagenome (GOLD analysis project Ga0210387, IMG submission 160108) | Forest soil microbial communities from Barre Woods Harvard Forest LTER site, Petersham, Massachusetts, United States - Inc-BW-C-7-O ...
CGGTTCCGTGTTGGATTGGGAAAGGGCGAAGGCTCTTCTAAGGGCTAACGCGCCGGATGCGATCTGGGGCGATGCCTACAAGAATGAGGCTGATAACTCTTATCGCGCAAACGGCACCAAAGATGGCGTGGAGAGCTACTACGCCTCTTTGACCGACGACGGGAAGATGCTCGCTATTTGGACTAAGGAAGACGATGAGGCAGGAAGAACAAAACCCAGACTCGATACGCCTTCAGTCTCCAGCGTTGTCGGTTCCAACGAAAAGAGTACCGGCGACGTCACTACTGGACATGTACCGAGCATTGACAACGAATTGACTCCCGAAATAAATCACCCCAACGCGCCGGCAAACGCGACTTCATCGTCTCCGGCACAGCGGCCAGCTTCTGCGCACGCATCCCGTACCAAGATCGCCAAGGTTAAACTTCGGTCATCCATATCCCACCCTGAGATTATTCACGCCGCAAACTCTGATGCCAAAGCGCGATCAACAGCGCTCTCTCATCAACATGTCGAGAGCGACCACCCCGGCCCTACGCCGTTGTTAATGAACGCCGGCACCGGGCTGTACAATTCGGACTATACTCAACCCTTTAAGAATTCAAAAAAAGCCCCCGGTCCATAAAACCCCGTTCTCCCGTGCCCATCATTCTTCGCCATCCGACACCAAAACCGAGCTCCACCCGATGGACGTCTGGGCAAGGCGAATTGCACACCACGTCGATGCTGTCTCGCAAAGATGGCCAGATCCAACATTGGGAAAGCATGGAAAACATCGCAGCGTGAGCAATATTTGAACAATCGGCAGACCGGAGAGGTTACGGAAAACGAATCCTGCAGAATCCGAAAGAAAGGGACTTATACCGGAAACGCTCACCCAAGATCCGAAACAGTCGGCAACGGCCGCTGGCCTGCGCTACGTATCGGACGACGTTCCGGGAATTATCCGAAAGAGCAGCGGCGATGGTTTTGCGTATTACAACGTGGACGGCAGGATGGTCAGAAGTTCGTCGGAGTTGAATCGTATTCGATCATTGGCTATTCCGCCTGCTTGGAAAAACGTTTGGATCTGTAAGCGACCGGATGGTCACCTGCAGGCGACTGGGATCGACGCCAGAGGGCGAAAACAGTATAAATATCATCCGGACTGGAGGGCGATCCGCGACGAGGTGAAATATGAAAAGTTGATGTCATTCGCCCGGACACTCCCCAGAATCCGAGCGCGGGTGGCTGATGATCTGAAGCTTCCGGGGCTTTGCCGAGAAAAAGTGCTCGCGACAGTTGTAAAGTTTCTTGAAATTTCGCTGATACGAATTGGAAACGACGAGTACGCGCAGACAAATGGGTCGTTTGGCTTGACGACAATGCGAAATCGTCACGTTGATGTAGAGGGTTCGACCGTGACTTTTCAATTTCGCGGCAAAAGCGGAAAGAAACACAAGATCGCAGTCTCTGATCGGCGCCTCGCAAATACCGTACGAAAGTGCCAGGATCTCCCCGGACAACGCCTTTTCGAGTATACGGATTCAGAGGGCAAGATCGCTGAAGTCTGCTCTGAGGATGTAAACGAATATTTACATGCGATAAGCGGTCATCCTTTTACCGCAAAGGATTTTCGGACCTGGGCAGGGACTGTTTTAGCGGCCATTGCCTTGGGTCAAATGGAAGAGGTAGATAGTAAAGCTGCCGCCAAAAAAAATGTAATCACCGCTGTGGAAGCGGTAGCGCGCATGTTGGGGAACACCGCAGCAATCTGCCGAAAGTGTTATATCCATCCTGCAGTCATAACGAGATATATGGACGGGAAGTTAGCTCAGACTCTCCGCGTCAAGGCGGATTCGGAAATCTCTGATCATTTGCACGAACTGAAACCAGAAGAGGCTGCGGTATTGAGTCTCTTGCGAGGAGAATTGGACCGTCGCTCAGGATCCTGAACGACATGGGAACTGTAGAAACACTGTTCCCGGGGGCGTGCCTGACCTGTGGCGGTGACTTTTCGTGCTCAAAGAACTTTCTTTGTTTGAGGTTGGCCTACGACCTTTCCGATCGCGTGCCGCGAATTTAGTCAGACGATTGAATCTCAATGCTGAACCGAATCCTGAGGAAAAAGACTCGGATGGTCCACCAGAGACGCACTTAGTTAGTTAGCTCCGCAAGTATTGGATGACTTGAAGAACACACGCTGACTTTCACCCCGAAATCCCTCGAACTGGAAAATCATAATGAACGTGCCCGTGCTGATCATTGGCGCCGGCCCAGTCGGAATGACCATGGCCTGCGAACTCGCACGGTACGGTGTGCCTGTTGGCATTATCGATAAGGCGGCACATCGGACCGACAAATCCAAGGCTCTGGTTATCTGGAGCCGCACCCTCGAATTGCTGGACCGGGGTGGCGGATCAGCCCCGTTCGTTGATGCTGGGTTCAAAGCCGAAGCGGTTAACATCATCGCCGCCGACAAGGTCATAGGCCGCGTTAGCATGGAGAGTGCCCAAAGTCCCTATCCCTATGGACTTATGCTCCCACAATCTGAGACCGAACGCTTGCTTGAAGAGAGGCTTGCCAGCCTGGGTATCTCGGTTGAGCGCCAAGTGGAACTCCTATCGTTCAAGAGCAAAGCGGACGGCGTGGAAGCCGTGCTGCGGCATTCCGACGGGCGCGAGGACGTGGTGTCGGCGGACTGGCTGCTTGGGTGCGATGGCGCTCATAGCGCCGTGCGTCACGGCTTGGGTGCAACATTTACGGGGGAGACGCTGAATAGCGATTGGATGTTGGCCGATGTACACATGACCGGTATCCCTTCCCCGACAGCGAGGTCTCCGTGTATTGGCATCGGGATGGCGCTTTCGTCATTTTTCCAATCTCTCCAGGCCGCTATCGAGTCATTGCGGACTTGCCCGCCGTCGGCGCAGAGGATCCGCCAACACCATCGCTGGAACAGGTCCAGACGATCATCGATCGACGGGGGCCAAGCGGGCTAAAGGCTTTCGATCCCATTTGGCTCGCGGGTTTCAGGATCAACGGCCGCAAGGTTTCGGACTACCGCTGGGGGCGCGTGTTCCTCGTCGGCGATGCCGCCCACGGTCATAGCCCCGCGGGAGGGCAGGGGATGAACACGGGAATGCAGGACGCGTTCAATCTCGCTTGGAAGTTGGCGTCGGTTTTCCGCAATTCCTGTGACGAGCATCTGCTCGACAGCTATAGCCCTGAGCGCAGCGCCGTAGGCGATGAGGTTCTAAAGTCGGCGGCCATGCTGACGACAGTTGGAACGATGAAGAACCCCGTTGCCCAGACCTTGCGGAATCTTGTCGGCCACATCATGCTGGGTCTCCCCCCGGTCCAGCACGCATTTGCAGATACGATGACGGAAGTCACCATCGGTTATCCCAAGAGCCCGCTGAACGGGCCTTGTCTGGCCGACGCCCCTCCAAAGCCGGGGCAGCGGGTCGGACCTCTGTCGGGCCAAGTGCCGGTCGGGGCCGGCAGTTCGCCGTGTTTCGCTCTTTTCGCGGCAAACACCACCGCTACGGCCGATCTTGTGGGAAGATTTCCAGGGCTGCTGGATCGCGACGTTCGCCCGCCTTTCCGCGATGGCGGCATTTGGCTGGTTCGGCCTGACGGCTATCTCGCCTGTTCGTCAAGCGATACGGAAGCTGTCGCCAATTACCTAGACGGCCTTCTTCGTCCCAGAACCGACGAGGGCGGAATCAAGAACCTTTCATTTGACGTGAATAAGTTAGCGCCTATGGCTGAAACCCCGGGCTAAATCCCCTAGCCCCTCCGGGGCAATAAATCACCCCAAACACCCGAATTGAAAAACTGCACCTGCTTATTCACTTCTGCATGAAATGCCTAATGACCGGCAAACATATCGTTCAGCTTTATGGTGGCGTCGTTGTCGTTTGGCCCGGCGCCGTTACGTAGAAAGTCGACTCGTTCCACCAGCACTTCGTTCGCATCCGTTCCAAGCTCCTGCATGGTTTCGTCGATGAAGCCCTTCAGTGGCATGGCACGGGGATCACCTGCCTGCTGCGCACCCATCAGTTCGGTCTGAACATAAGGCGGAGCCAGTTCGAGGACCTTTACGCTCGTATCCTTCAGCAGATAGCGCTGCGATAACGAGAACGAATGTAGCGCCGCCTTCGTCGCGCAGTAGGTTGCCGTGATGGCCAGCGGAACGAAAGCGAGCCCCGAAGTCACATTGATCACATAAGCCTTCGGCTGCGACTTTAAGTGCTCAATCAGCGCCGATGTCATTCGAATCGGGCCTAGAAGATTCGTTGTCACAATGGAGAAGACAAGGCTGTCATCCACAACGCCCTGCACAGCATCCGGCTTCATGATGCCTGCGTTGTTGATCAGCACATTCAACGCCGGATATTTCTTTGTGAGCGAAGCAGCGACAAGGGCAATGCTCTTAGGGTCTTCGATATTAAGCTCGATAAAATCCATCCCCGGATTCACCTTGGTAACTTCCTCCAGCACGCTTATTCGCCTGCCGGAGATGATCACTTTGTTGCCCCTTGCGAGCAGCGCTTCTGCCAATCCGCGCCCGATGCCCGAGCCGCCACCGGTGATGAAAATCGTGTTTCCCTTTAGGTTCATCGTCTTTCTCCTCGAATCAATTTGATCACCAGACAGAGATCAATCTTGGTTTGTCCGGCGTCAAGTTAATCGGACTGGCTATTCCATCATTTTCCTTCTTATTCTTACCGACTCCATCAGTGCTTCAACAGCCACTCCGTCGTGCGCGGAGGGTTTGCTCTTCTTCGACTGACAACTGGCAACTGAGAACTGACAACTTCTTCAAAAGCTGAACCCCACCGAGTCCCCAGGATGATTAATTGGGTTGGCTGTCTTGTGCGTGAAGGGAGGTTCAACCAGGTTTCAACCGGGTTGCGACCCTGGGCTTTATACACAAATCGAAGAAAAGGCAGCTCCAGCCTGGAAGCGCGCCGACATCGAGTATTTCAGCCCAGACAGGCTGGAAGCCTATCCTACACTACGCCGTCGCCTCGTTGCGGTGGGTCCGAGAAGGTGCTTTCAGGTGCACTCGAATCATCACTCGACACTCCGGGGAGCCATGTAGGATAGGCTGATAGCAACCGCTTTATTGGATGTTACACAGGGTTGAAACCAGGTTTTTGACTGACCCGTTTTGGTCGTCGCTCGATCAGGCGTGCTTCTCGGAAGTCGTCGGAACGTCCTGGAGCGCGTTCAGCGTGGCGATTTTGTAGAGTATTCCGAGAGTCGGCACATTTAAGCAGGCATCGACAAAGAGATTCGCTGAGGCATTGCACATCATGGCCACCAGGCCGATGTGTACGACCTCCGTCGCGAGTTCGCCCATGATATGCACGCCGATCAGCTTCAGATCGTCCTGACGAAAGATCAGCTTCAGAAAACCATCCTGGTCGCCGATGATCCGGCCCCGCGCATTTTCCCGATAGTTCGCCCGTCCCACGATGTAAGCGACACCCTTCTTTTTGAGCGACTCCTCCGTCTCGCCGACCATGCTGACTTCGGGAATGGTGTAGATGCCGTTGGGCAGGAGCGGGGAAATCGCGCTTCCGCCGAGGCCGAGCGCGTGGCGCACCGCCCGCCGGGCCTGCTCCGCGCTCGTCGAGGCAAGGGCGGGAAAGCCGATGACATCACCCGCGGCATAGATATTTTCGATGTTCGTCTGGAAGTGCTCGTTCACGGGAATGATGCCTCGCTCGCCGCTTTTCACCCCCGCCTTCTCGAGTCCCAGGTTGGCCGTATTGCTTTGTCTTCCCGCCGTGACCAGTACCGCATCGCCGGTCAGTGCCACACCGGAGGAGAGTTCGAGCCGAACCTCACCGGATTCCAGCGGAATGCATTTCTGCACATTTTCTCTCCGGTGAAAAACGATTCCGCTGCGTTGAAACGCGCCCACCAGTGCCTGGGAAACTTCCGCATCCAGAAAAGGAAGGAGGACATCGCGGCCGTCGAGAATGTGGACCTCCGCGCCAAGCGCGCGGAAGGTGCACGCGTATTCGGCGCCGATCACACCGGCCCCGACGACCACCAGAGTCTTGGGAATGCGCTCCAGTTTCAGGATCGTATCGGAATCGTAAATTTCCCCGTGACCGAAGGGAAAAAGGTCGGGATGAACCGGCGAGGATCCGGTGGCGATGAGGATCTTGTCACCGCGCAACTGGATCTCGCCGCGGGGGACGAAAGAATCTTTTTCTCGATCTTCCGAACCCAGGCAGACCCGGATCGTATGCGCATCGAGGAAGGTGCAGGTCCCGTAATAAATCGTCGCCTTGAGCACCTGCAACCTCTGGGTGATGCTTGCGTGAAAAGCGTCCTTCACATGCTCTTCATGGCTAAGAAAATCGGCGACGGTCACTTCCCGGCGTAACGAAAGATCGACTCCATAAAGGTTGCGCGACTTAAGACCCGACAAGGCCAGTGCCGTTTCGCGCAGAGTTTTGCTCGGCACCGTTCCCGTGTTGATTCCCGCGCCCCCGATCTCCTGATGGTTGTCCGCCAGCGCCACGCGTTTGCCGAAAGTCGAGGCAGCCGTGGCCGCGGTAATGCCGGCCGGACCGCCCCCGATCACCACCAAGTCGTAAGTTTTCAGATCGTTCGTCATAATGTTACTTTAGCTGCGACCCTTTCAAATGGCCCTCGTGAAGACAGAGCTCGAAGGCGTCTTCAGTAGAAACTAGAGGCGATGATGCCTAATGGGCCATTGGAATTTTGGCCAGGAAATCGGCGACGAATGGTGCGTAGATGGACGCCTTCCGAAGGGTCATGTGGCCCTGAGTCTGGCTACCAGCCGGAATGAGGACGAATTGCCCGTTTCGGATGCGTTGCTTAGCACGATCGCCGATCCCGAGTTCTGGAGGGTTTAATTCGTCGTCCGCAAAGTTGATCGCAAGAACCGACGCTTGGATTTTTTCAAGACCGGGAGCTGGGTCGTAATCGGCGCTCGCTTCGAAGCGGTGCACCAGGTCGTTAGCGTCGATTTGTCCGCTCCGACAGAACTCGGCGACGCTTTCGAGCCAAGCATTGACCTGCTCAACGCTGCCGAGCTCTTGCTGAAGCCGAGCCGCATTGCTGGTCATTAGTTCAAAGATCGGATAGACGCGCGCCAGCGATGACGGCGGTCGATGATAATCGCCGCCGTTCCATTCAGGGTCCGACCGAACCGCCGTTGTAATGATGCGGCGCCAAAGCAGATTCCGGCCCGCGATTTTGTCCGGCTGGCAAGCCACCGGGATGATTGCGTCCATTGACGCCGGGTATTGTTCTCCCCAAAGCCAGGCCTGCATCCCGCCCATACTGGTACCAAAGACTAACCGCAGATGTTTGATTCCGAGACCCTCGGTGACCAATCGTTCCTCGGCTGCGACCATATCTTTGTAGCCATAGCGGGGAACAATCCATCACTGGGCTTACTTGAACCGCCAAGTCCAATCGCATCGGGTAGGATGAGGTAGTACTTAGCCGCGTCGAGCGGTTGACCGGGTTCGAACATCGCATCTCGAAAGCCTTTGGCGAGGAACTCTTTTCCCGTGCCGGTAGTGCCGTGAATTAAAAGGACCGCATTCTTTACCTGCCCGGTGGATGGATTGCTCGCGGGCTGGCCGATCGTTCGATAATGGAGTTTTAGTTCTGGTAAAGATTCGCCATCAACAAAATGGAAGTCTTTCAGGATATAGTCGCTCTCCGCAGTGACCAAAGGATCTGGATCAGCCGCTTTTGTGGTGGCGGTCTCCAGAGCAAAAGTGAGTGGAAGTTGGAGGCACAAAACCGCGAGTAAGCGAAAAATCTGGATGCGCATGGGTGTCTTGTCTCGAAGGGTTTATCCTGAAATTCAAACGGGCGTTAGCAATGATACAAGCTCCATTCGAGCGCGCAAAAAGTTCGGCCGATTAATAGGAGACTGCGTGCAGGCAGCGCTACACCACGCGGGCCTCCAGCGCTGCGCTATGGTACACTGGCCCTGAAACTGCTTAAAGTCGCGCAATGCACGAGTTAAATCCGGGCATCAAATCCTTGAAATTGGACGGTCAAGAGGGAAAACACTCCAGGGGCAACCCGTACAGGTCACTGCGCTGGTGCATCGTCTCATAAGTGAGAGGCATACCGTTGGCTTCAAAAGGGTCTGGATGCTAGGCGTGAGTGAGGAGCGTATCCGCTGCGATACGTGACGAACGAGCAACGACGCAGACGGACCCTTTTCAAGCCACCCCGGAGGGCCGATGGCGCTTTGGCCGATTTTCCGCGTTGCTCGTTCCTCACGTACGGATCAAAGTATGCTCGTCGCTCGCGCCTTGAAAATCGGCCAAATCGCCGACGGCGGTATGCCTCCCACTTATGAGACGATGCACTACATCTCGGTTAACTACTTGGGTATACCGTTCGCCAAGCATTTTGAGCAACCGGTGAGCATCGCGCAGCGCGTCAATGGGGTCCTGCTCATACGCCGTTTTGACGGCATTTTTTAGCCAGGAGGAGATGCTTGGATCTGCGAGGATCTCTTTGAGGTTCATAATTAGATTAAAACGGCGGGGAACACCACGATTTGGAGCTGGTCGCTCGGGGCCCGGAGCGGAATCAATCGTACGGGTTTTGAGATCAAATGGTGTCGGGACCTTTCGGGGATCGACGAAGGTTCGGGAGTTTCGCAATCCCTCTTTGCAGCGGACAGAGAGAAGTAGGGAAAATTCATAATGTTTGGCGCTTCCAGATACCCTCATGACTTCCGGTGGTAAATGGAACGAATGGTCTATCCACTGGGGCTATCATCAGATATCACCCAATTGGGTAATAGCATGGCGCAGGCCGGAGTTTATTGTGGAGACGCGGAAAAAATGCCGCCCAAATTAAATGCAATCCAGGAGACAGGGTGCCCGGGAGCGTCAGTGCGTTGGCGCATTTCTGCGTTCGCCTTTCGGACGTGGTTTTGGCTCGGGCGGTACTGAATAGAGTTACCCTGGTATGTGCCGCCAGCAGGCGAGCGACGGCGGCCATCCTTTTTAGCATTAAGCGTATAATGTGAAAGATCTCGGCCTCTCCCGTATCCATGGCACGTGACGTCTCTTTATTGCGCCGCAGGCGCCCAGGACATCGAGCTCTTGCCCAGGCGGTGGCTGCCTACCGTGATGCCCTGAAAGTCAGAAAGCGCGAGCAACTGCCGCAGGACTGGGCTTTGACCCAATGCAATCTTGGCAACGCGCTTCAAGACCACGGCCTTCGCACTGGCGCGAAGGGCGCCGAGCTCTTGGCCCAGGCGGTGGCCGCCTACCGTAGCGCCCTGGAGGTTTACACCCGCGAGCAGCTGCCAGAGAACTGGGCCATGACCCAATACCATCTTGGCAATGCGCTGCAAAACCAGGGCGTCCGTACCGGGAGCGCCGAGGGCACCGAGCTCTTGGCCCAGGCGGTGGCCGCGTATCGCAGGGCCCTGGAGATTTATACCCGCGAGCAACTTCCGCAGGAATGGGCCATGACCCAGTACGACCTGGCCACGGCGCTGCAAAACCAAAGCGTTCGAACCGGGGGCGCCCAGGGCACCGAGCTCTTGGCCCAGGCGGTGGCCGCCTATCGGAGCACCCTGGAGATTTATACCCGCGAGCAGGTGCCGCAAAAGTGGGCTCTGACCCAGTATAACCTGGCCACGGCGCTGCAAAACCAAGGCGGTCTTACCGGAGGCGCCCAGAGCACTGAACTCCTGACACAGGCGGTGACCGCCTACCGCGGCGCCCTGGAGATTTATACCCGCGAACAGGTGCCGCAAAAGTGGGCCATGACCCAGTTTAACCTGGCCATCGCGCTGCAAAACCAAGGCGAACGAACCGGGGGCGCCCAGGGCACCGAGCTCTTGGCGCAGGCGGTGGCCGCCTACCGCAGCGCCCTGGAGGTCTGTTCCAGCGCGGACCAGCCGCAACAGTGGGCCCTGACCCAGTACAACCTGGGCACCGCGCTGCAAAACCAAGGCGAACATACCGGAGCCGCCCAGGGAACCGAGCTCTTGGCACAGGCGGTGAGCGCCTTTCGCAGCGCCCTGGAGATATATACCCGCGAGCAGCCGAAGCAGTGGGCTACGACTCAGTACAACCTGGCCACTGCGCTGCAAAGCCAAGGCGAACGTACCGGAACCGCCCAGGGAACCGAGCTCTTGGCACAGGCGGTGAGCGCCTTTCGCAGCGCCCTGGAGATATATACCCGCGAGCAGCCGAAGCAGTGGGCTACGACTCAGTACAACCTGGCCACTGCGCTGCAAAGCCAAGGCGAACGTACCGGAGCCACCCAGGGAACCGCGCTCTTGGCACAGGCGGTGAGCGCCTTTCGCAGCGCCCTGGAGATTTATACCCGCGAGCAGCCGAAACAGTGGGCTACGACTCAGTACAACCTGGCCACTGCGCTTAAAGACCAAGGCGATCGTACTGGGGGCGCCCAGGGAACCGAGCTCTTGGCCCAGGCGGTGGCCGCCTACCGCAGCGCGCTGGAGGTTTGTTCCCGCGTGCAACGGCCGCAGGACTGGGCCCTGACCCAGTATAAGCTGGCCACCGCGCTCAAAAACCAAGGCGATCGTACCGGGGGTGCCCAGGGAACCGAGTTCTTGGCACAGGCGGTGGCCGCCTACCATAGCGTCTTGGAGATTTATAGCCGCGAGCAACGGCCGCAGGACTGGGCCATGACTCAACACAACCTGGCCACGGCGCTACAAAAACTAGGCCTGCGTACCGAGGGCGCCCAGGGAGCAGAGCTCTTGGCACAGGCGGTGACCGCCTATCACAGTGCCCTGGAAATTTATAGCCGCGAGCAATTGCCGCAGGACTGGGCCCAGACCCAGTACAATCTGGCCACGGCGCTGCAAAACCAAGGCGTCCGTACCGGAGATGCCCAGGGAACCGCGCTCTTGACACAGGCGGTGGCTGCCTACCGCAGCGCCATGGAGATTTATACCCGCGAGCAGCTGCCGCAAAAGTGGGCCGCGAGCCAGTACAATCTGGCCAATGCGCTCCAAGAACAAGGCGTTCGTGCCGGGGGCCTCCATGGCACCGAGTTTTTAAGACAGGCGGTGACCGCCTACCGTGGCGCCCTGACGATTTATAGCCGCGAGCAACTGCCGCAGGATTGGGCTGCGACTCAGTACAACCTGGCCAATGCGCTCAAAAACCAAGGCGTTCGTACCGGGGGCTCCCAGGGAACCGAGCTCTTGGCCCAGGCGGTGGCTGCCTATCACAGTGCCCTGGAGATTTATACTCGCGAGCAACTGCCGCACCAGTGGGCCCTGACCCAGTACAACTTGGCCACGGCGCTGCAAAACCAAGGCGACCGTACGGAGGACGGTGAGGGAACGGAACTCTTGGCCCAGGCGGTGGCCGCTTACCGAAGCGCCCTGGAATTCAAAAGCCGCGAGCGGCTGCCGCAACAGTGGGCTTTGATCCAATTTAACCTCGCTACTACGCTTAAAAACCAGGGCATTCGCACCGGGGTCGCTAGGGGCATCAAGCTCTTGGCCCAGGCGGTGGTCACTTACTGCAGCGCGCTGCAAGTCAGAACTCCGCAGCGCCGAGCGCTTTTGAGGGCAGGAGCCGTGGCCACAGCGTGGCTTCTGCTGATATCTGTCTTGCTGTGGTACAACAAGAGAGAGTCGACCGGTGCTAAGGCCGAACAAAAGACGCGGGTCTCGGACTCAACCACTCAACCGCACTTCGATATCGAAGTTCAGGCTAAAGGCCCCTTGGCTAATCCAGTGGTGTTGCGTGGCCACGAACACGCCGTGTCTGCGTTGGCTATCAGCCCGGACGGTCACTGGCTGGCGACCGGGAGTGGGGACGGAACCGCGCGTCTCTGGGACCTGACCGCCAAAGATCCCTCGGCTGACCCGGTGATCTTGGGTGGCCATGAGGGCGCTGTCTCGGTGTTGGCCATCAGCCCGGATAACCACTGGTTGGCGACCGGCAGCGGGGACAGAACCGCGCGACTCTGGGACCTGACCGCCAAAAACCCCTCGGCCAACCCGATGGTCCTGAGCGGCCACCAAGGCACTGTCTCTGCGTTGGCCATCAGTCCGGATAACCACTGGTTAGCGACTGGCAACTGGGACAGAACCGCGCGACTCTGGGATTTGACCGCAAAAGACTCCTCAGCCAACCCGGTGGTGTTGCGTGCCCACAAAAACGCCGTGTCCGCGTTGGCCATCAGTCCGGATGGCCACTGGCTGGCGACTGGTAGCGCCGACAAAACTGCGCGGCTCTGGGACCTGACCGCTCAAGATCCCTCGGCCAACCCGGTGGTCTTACATGGCCACGATGACGCAGTGTCTGCGTTGGTCATCAGCCCGGATAGCCACTGGCTGGTGACCGGCAGCGCCGATAAAATCGTCCGGCTCTGGGACCTGACAACTAAAGACCCCTCGGTCAACTCCGTGGTCTTTACTGGCCACGAAGGCACTATCTCTGCGTTGGCCATCAGCCCGGACAACCATTGGTTGGCGACTGGCAGTTGGGACAAAACTGTGCGGCTCTGGGACCTGACCGCCAAAGAACCCTCCACCAACCCGCTGGTCTTGAGCGGCCACGAAGGCGCTGTCTCTGCGTTGGCCGTGAGTCCCGATAACCACTGGCTGGTGACTGGCAGCTCCGATGGCACCGGGCGGCTCTGGGATCTGACTGCCAAAGACCCGGCGGTCAGCGCGGTCGTTCTGCGCGGCCATGAGAGCCAGGTCAGAGCGGTGGGGATCAGTCCCGATAATCACTGGTTAGTGACCGGCAGCTCCGACGGCACGGCGCGGCTCTGGCCGCTTCAAGGCAAGGGGACTTAATTCGGAGCGCTCGAGCACCGCCGCCAATCTTCAAACCGGCTGCATGCAAACGACTAACGATCGTCTGATAGGCCGTCATCGTCGCGGGCGCCAAAAGCCCGTAGCTGCTACCGCAGTCGTTGGTAAGGCGGGACGGCTTACTTACTGCGGCGGGCGAACCCCTGTTTGATTACCTCTTCTATCTCAGTATGTCCCGCCTATCGGCCGTAAGTAAGCCGTCCCGCCTTACCTTCCCGGTTGAAACCTTAGGCTGAGTTCTCCAACCCCTTCGGGCAGTTGATCGTCCCAAAGAACCCTTAACTTAGCCCCATTCTTGACTGACCCCTTTGGGTCCCAATTAATCAAGCGGGAATGGCCGCTTTCGCGATTGCGGCTGCATTGGAGAGCTTCTCAACACCCAAACACAGATCGATCAGCTCCTGAATCTGGTGTGTCGCAAGGATGCCCTCTGCGAGACCGACAAATTTCGTTTCAAGATTAGCGTTCGTCATCGGGACTTCGCGGCTGCCAATCGCGTGCTCGATATACTTGTGCAGCTTGCGGCCATCCTTTAACATCAGGCTCATATCCACCTGCTCCGGCTTGATAGCAGAATCCACGACCGGAAGTACTTTATCCCGCAGAGCGATAATTGTCGGGTCTTGCACGGCTTGGTCGCTAAACTGTTTCTCGCCAGCCGTTCCTTCGATAATGGCGACAGCCACGGCGTGGTAAATACTAAACTTACCCTCAAGCCCTTCGTGTGGCGTTTTCTTTCCGGTCAGTTCGAGCACCAGCGGGTTCACTCTGAGATCGATACGCTCGATCTGGTCGGCGGTGATTTGGCATTCATTGCGTAACTGGATCGCGGCATCGATTGCGGGGTGCATCACGATTCCGCAAGCGAACGGTTTGTATGTATTGAGAGCAGTCTCGTAACGCTCTCCCAGTCCCTCTGTGATTTCTTGGAAATCCTGCTTGGTAGAGATAGTGTTGGCCCAGCCTCGCTTGGCTTCGAGCATCCTATCGGAACTGGTAAAGTTTTTCGAGGCGAGAATCGCGGCAAACAGCCCGTTGCTCGCGGCTCGGCCCGGATTGAAGCTTTTGTTCATCGAGCCGAACGATTCTCTTAGCCCCACTGGCTGCGATGCGGCCAGTCCAAGCGCCCAAATCATTTGCTGCTCCGAAAGACCTAACAGCTTGCCTGCTCCTACCGCGGCACCGAAGACTCCGGCCGTACCGGTGATGTGCCAACCGCGGTCGTAGTGGTCCGGGTAGACGGCGTTTCCGATTCGACACTCGGTTTCCACTCCTAGAACAAGGGCATTCAGAAAATCCGTTCCGTTTACTGGATGATATTCGGTGAGCGCAAGTATCGCCGAAACCACCGGTCCTGCCGGATGAATGATCGTCTTCAGATGCGTGTCGTCAAAGTCAAAGATGTGCGAAGAAACTCCATTCACAAAGGCGGCATTCATGATATCAAAGCGTTCTCGGCGCCCAAGAATGGTCGCTTGCGCCGGACCCGAAAAGGGCGCCAGAGCACCTACCGCAATGTTGACTGTCTCGTGCCGAGAGCCACCCACAGTGGTTGCCCAACGGCTGCAAACAAGGCATCCATGAAATGGCCGCCAAATGTCACAGCTACGTGCGTGAAGTTCTCTGAGGGAATTGTAAACCTGACGGATTGTGACCTGCTCGAGTAATAATCTGGCTCGCTTACGTTCAGGCGCACTGAGCGACTCTTTCCGACATACCCATTAAATAAGAGATCATGCAGATAGCGAAAACTGGGAGCCAACCGTCTTTGCAATCCTATCAGGTGCCGAACTCCAGCAGACTCGGCGAGGTTTAAAAGTTCGAGAGATTGAGCTGTTGTTGTAGTCAGCGGCCACTCGCAGAAAACACCCTTGCCGGCCGCAATGGCGGAACGAACAACTGCCTCGTGTTGCGGCGCAATGGTAAGAACAGCGACGAGATCAACCTCCGGGTGTTGCACCATTTCTTCATAGTTCCCAAAGGCGTAGGGAATGCGATGGTGCTGGGCATACTTTTTGGCTGATTCTTGGTGGCGTGTAGCTACCGCTGTGATTCGATAATTCGGTAGTAGCTGGAGCGCGGGAACATGGGCGTATGTTGCCCAATTCCCGGCACCAACAATTCCTACTCGGATTGGCTGCTGTCGTGGGGCGAACTCATGACGTGTATTTTTCATATCGAGGCCAAAGGTAGGGCTGCCGAACCCGATCAAATCCGGTGCGACGCAATGCGCCACCGGAGCAACGTGTGGAAGGACATTCCGCCACACGTACGACGAGGTCGGATTTCCGTGCAGAAAAAGCGCAACCGGAGCTTCGCGGTCTCCCGCTTCCCGGTAAGCCATCGTGGACTCCAGAATATTCACTTGGGGTAATGCAACATCATTAACATTAGTCATTTCAGTTCCTTGAATACGGTTTGGAAGGCAATTGTTTTAAAACGCTCGAGCGCAGCAGGGCTGCGTTCGACTTTCATGCGGAGAATTGCTCCCTCCCAGGAAGCCAGGAGGAATTCAGCGAGCTCAACGGGATCAAAGGTCGACTCAATTTCACCGGCGGCTTGAGCTTCGGCGATGCACGCGGCGAATGGAGTGCGCCACTCCTGGAAGATTGCTTCGAGCCTCAGCCTCAGGAGTTCGCTGTGCGAGGCGGTCTCAAGACTGAAATCGCCGATCAGGCAACCGAGATTCCACTTACGATCCGCAGCGTACCCGCTGATGATGTCCAGGTATTTTTTCAGACGCTGTCGAGGACTTAAGGACTTATCGTCCAAAGCCTCTTTAACGAAGTCTCTAGTCCCTGAAAAGTAGCGGTCCAGGACCTCTCGGGCGAATGCTTCTTTGGTGCCAAAGTGATGGATAAAGGAGCCGTGCGGCGCGCCAGCGGCGGCACAGATATCACGCACAGTTGCCGCTTGATAACCCTCTCGAAACATCAGCTCCAATCCGGCATCGAGGATGTCTTCGCGGAGGGAGTGTCTGCCCATGCTAATTAGTACGCACGTACGTATATCTGTCAAATCCTTATGTTCTCTTGGTGCTCGGGATTCAGTAAGGGGTCATCGCAAGAATTTGTTTCAAAACGCTAAGAAGCTGTCTGAGAATGCTCAGGCGAGCCTTCGCACCATAAGGTGGATCATGGCGATTTTGATCCAAGCCTCGCTCGTGCGTGGATTGATCTCGTAGTCCCGAGCGAGGCGACGGTAGTTGCCCAGCCATGCGAAGGTTCGCTCCACGATCCAACGCCATGGCAAAACGGAAAAGCCAATCTGTCCCCTTGGTTTGCAAACGATATCGAGCACAAACTGAGCCGTCTTCTCCG
>Ga0210387_10001831_pt1 | contig 16146 bp, 19 predicted proteins | sample IncBWC7OmetaG_FD_160108 | JGI IMG/M metagenome (GOLD analysis project Ga0210387, IMG submission 160108) | Forest soil microbial communities from Barre Woods Harvard Forest LTER site, Petersham, Massachusetts, United States - Inc-BW-C-7-O ...
AATTACCTACCATGCTGCTGGCGGCAACGCGAATGCCACGTGGCCATCTGGTACATTCGTCACGAATATAACCGGTGGCGGTCCGTACACGTTAACGATGTCGAACAATAACATCGGCAACGGCGGCGGCGGTTACATCGTCAATATCTGGTCTCTTCCGCTCCCGATCTTTCGCGACGTTACTTATTACGTGAAGACAGTACAGGACGCCGATCATTTCACGATCTCGACCACTCCGGGAGGAGCGGAGATCAGTACAGCCGGGAGCGGACAATCCTCGGGCGACGACATCACGATGCCGGCAGCCGGCATGTATGTAGATCGTGTCGCGGTCGATGCGGCGATGAACATTTTGACTTCGCCGGCTCCGGTGCGTGTCTCAAGTGCATATTCTGGTTTATGGCCTGGTCCTGGCGCCCTTCAAAATGTCGCTTGCCAGTACGAAAACGGCATCATGACCTACTACGCCACACGTGGTTTTGCGGCGTCTCGAGCCAACGACGGATTTGTCACCGGAGCGCCCTACAATTCCGGCAACCATCGGCCATTCAACAACGGCGGTGCGCTGTGGCACGAGCTGGTGGATATCTACAGCGAGATTGTCGATCCAACGGCGGCTGCGAGCGCGGCCCCAATGGGAGTGCAAGTAGCGTCCTCAGCGGCCGGCGTGGTGACACTGACCTGGAACGATGCGCTGCCGACGCAGACCTACCGGCTCTATCGTGCGTCCTCGGTCAACTCCAACTGGATTTTGGTCGGCAACGTCACCGGGCTGACCATGACCGATACACCAAACCTGCAAGCGCCGCAGACGCAGTTCTACAAACTGGTGTACGTCAACGGCGGGGTCGAGCAAGGCGCGCGCGTGGTTCACACCTACGTCTCGTCGCACACCGGGTTCACCAACGCTCACATGACGCGGGTGCTCGACGACGGCGCCGATCCGGCGACGGTTGACCTCGACAAGATCGATACCGTCATCAACTGGCTGACGAGCGGCGCCCCCTCTGGGGTGAATCACTTCAACGCGATGGAACGAGCGGCCAGCCCGAGCGCGGGGGTGCAGCAGAACGTCAGCGGCGTCGTCAGCAAGATGTACGATCTTGGATCGACGCGGCTGCCTCGGGGGAACGATATCGGATTCTGTACCAACACCGCAGGCGTTTGCAGCGCGGCAAGCATCGCGACCTACAACCCGACCAAAATCAACAACACCACGCCGGCGGTTACTGTTCCGACCGGAACGTTCGGCATCTTCGGCGGCATCGTCGATGCCAACGGGCGCAATGGCCGGCTGAACAACATCCGTCGCAAGTGGGCGCAGACCGTGATCGCGTCCTATGAAAAATCGTCGACCGGAGGCGATACCACGCTGTTCTCGATCGGCGAGTTCGGGGGCATGATGCTCCAACATCTCGACGGAGCGCCCGGAACGGTGCAGTTCCAACTTTACGACGAGGGCGGCACTCCTGGCAACGCCTCGGTCGCCCTTTCCGGCTCTGGGACTGCGCCGCATGTCATCGCAGGGACATTCGGATGCGCCGGCACGCCGCCGCTGGTTAACCCGTGCCCCGGTGCGATGCCAGGTAGGCAGTTCGCCTATGCTGACGGTGTGCAAAGCTCGGCCGGAAGTCCGACCCTTCACGGCAACAGTGATCTGAGCCTGTTCACAATATTGCGGGGAGTCGGGGGCGTCGGGGACGGCGGATCGACCGTTCTCAGTACCGGCTCGCCCAGTTCGCGTATGAATTATGGGCCACCGTCCGCCTACAGCATGCACACCAGCAGCACGCAATATGACATCGACTGGATTTTCGACTTTGAGGACGAATGGTCCGCTGCGGACATCGCGGCGTTTACAACGTTGCTCGACACCTTCATCAACCCGCCGGCCGCGATCACCTACAACATCATCGCCATGCCATCCGGCGCGAGCGCGACGTGCAACGGCATTGCCGACGACAGCGCGGCATTCACCAACTTCCGGAACCTAGCGTCGGCATGGGACGCCGCCAATCCGAGCGTCAAGGGCTCAATTGTCCTGAATATCCCGAACAGTTCCTGTATGTTTCTGCAAGGCGGCGGCGGCATTCACATGACCCAATGGGCCATGAACCCCAGCGGGTATCCTGGGCAGGCCAGAGTTAGGATCGTCGGCGCCGGAACCTCGTCCAAGCTCAGCGATGGCGGCACGGGCGGCGGCTTCTTTATGGGAGGCGGCGGCCAGATCGGGGACAACGTCCATCAAGCGAGAGTGGCTACCGTAAGCCGCGGCGCTACGGCGCTGAACTTCACGGCGTGTCCCGGTGCCGGCTGCGCGGCGGCGCTGGCGCTGGTCAGCCCAGGTGCGCGGGTCATGCTAACCGGCGTGGATTTGCAGGGGGCAGGTCAGCCGACAAATCCGGCGTTTTGGGAATTTCCGCTTGTGTCCACGGTGACCGCGACTGGGATTACCACTACCGCACCGATCACACACGATTACGAAGCGACGTGGCCAAACTACTACACCGGCAACGGGGGACAGCCGGACGCGGGCGGTCCTGGAACGCTCTACGCTCTCGATCCGACGTGGAATGTCGATGTGGAGTGGAACGGCCTCATTCTCGATCAGGGGGCGGGTTCTGCCGGCGGCACAACGACAGGCAAGAGAGTCGTCTTCAAAAACGATACGATCAACGGGACAACGTCGTGCCTCGGTCCGTCCGTCAATCAGTTCTTCGCTTGGATCAATGTGGCGGCTACGAATTGCATCGTTGAGGTTGACAAACTCATCGATACCTTCGTGCTCCAGAACGTTAACGTAGCGCACATCGACTTTCAGTCGGCCAGCGTCAAGAATTTCATCGCCAGCGAGGTCGATGCGACGAGCTATCTGGAGGCTGGCGGGATCAACAATGTCGTCGCAAATTCAACGCTGGCGCAATTGACTGTCGGTCCCCATTCGTATGGCGCCGCATACGGCGTCTCCCGAATTATCGGGAATGCGATTTCAGCGGTTGCCCCATCTGGGGCCGGAACCTCATCCCCAGGCGTCAATGGCGTCGGGACATGGTCCGGCGGCGTTTACACGATTGCGGACTCCGATATCCCCACGATACAGGGCGGAAATCCTACTTTGAGTTGGGCTGTGCCGGGAGCAAACGTAGTCCTGGGCGCAGAGCAAACGATTCAAGTCCTCGATATTGCTCACAGCGGCAGTAATACGGTGGTGACGACATCGCTTGCTGGCGGTCTGCCGGTCATGCCGGGAGGGGTCATCAATGCGACCACGCATCCTGCGCCGCAGCTTTTCGCGAGCGGCAACACGGGGAGCGCCGATGCGCTCGACCTGAACAACCTCTTGCCGGGCTCTCCGTTGGGAAGCCGCAGCGTGAGGACGTTTACGTCGGCGAATGCCATCGTGAACGGCGGCACGGGACCAACCATTCCTGTCTGGGGTCAGATGGTCGAGACGAAATATACGGTCACCACGCCCTATCCCGGCTCGACGGGAACGATGCGGTTTTCGATGAACGGTCCTTTCATCCATACGATCGGTTCAGCGACCGCAACGATCTGGGATTCCCAAGCCAACGCCAAGACGGCCGGCGAGCGCGATATGTTCCCGACGACCACATCCGGCGGTGTAACGGGCGACGTGCTTACCTCGCCCGGCGCTGGTGCCTTGCTTATCACCGGCCAGATTTCCGGTGCCTATACGGTGCTGCCGGGCGACATGGCTGGAACATCGACCACCCTGGAGATCACCACCAACCAGGGCGTCGTCAATCCGGCGGAGTATTGATGGACGGGACGGAGCTGATCGCGGCGCTTGACACGGCGCTTGAGATCGCAGGGACGGATGTGACGTTACGTCGCATCGTTGGGACGCTGCCGAATGTCGTCTACGTCGACGCGCCAATGCGCGCCAGCGTGCGCAGCATGGGCAATCGCGAGCTTGCCTCCGGTATCGCGCAGTCGGTCAGTCAAGTCGTCCTCTCGCCATCGGACATCGCCCGAGCCCAGTGGCCGGGCGGCGGTGACCCAAATGCGCCGGTCGATGCGTCGCTCCCAAAGCGCGGGGATCGCCTGATTATCGCCGGCCGCGTCCGAGAGGTGGAGGCGGTCAATCCAATCTATGTCGACGACACGCTAGTCCGGATCGACCTTGATGTGCTAGGGTGAGCGCGACGAACGGCTGGTGTAGCTCAATAGGTAGAGCAGCCGCCATATAAGCGGCAGGTCGACGGTTCGAATCCGGTCCACCAGCACCAGTTCTCGCGGCGGCGTGGAAACTTGAAATGCTCTGGTCATCGATCCTAAGAGCCCTGTTGCGGCGAGGAATTAGATCGATCACATGGCCATCCGCACCCGCATCGATCCGATCAACCGGGACGTGGCCGCTATCGTCAATGCGTCGCTGTCGCCGCAGGCCCAGAGCGAAACGGTCGCCGAGTTCGCCCGCGAACAGCTCGCCGAGGCCGAGGCGCAGAATGCCGCCGCGCTGGGGACGGCGCCAGCGCATGACACATTCGTTGATGGAGCCGCCGACGCGCCGCTCGAATCCGTGCACGTGCCTGGAAACATTACGTTTGTCTTTCACCTGCTGACCGAGCTTTTTGTCTACGTCGCCAACCTGCTCGACCAGCATTCGCCCGTGCTGACCGGGCGCTACAAGCGCTCGCATATCTTTTTCGCCGACGGCCAGGAAGCTGACCCGCAAAGGCCGCCGCCTGCGATGGAGTACGTGTTCCTGAATACCACGGCCTACTCACGCAAGATCGAGGGGGCGGCCAAGCCGCCGGAGAGCCCGCAGGCTCCCGAGGGCGTCTATGAGGGCGTTGCCACGATGGCCTCGGCGCGGTTCGGCAACCTCGCCCGCATCGCGTTCGGGTACCGTGCCCCAATGGGCGACAGCGGCCTCGAAGACTGGGCCTCGACGACGCGTCAGGTGCGGCGCCGCGGCCGGACGGGCTCCGATGCCTGGAACCGGCAGCAGCCGGCGATCATCATCACGGTGCGGTGAGCTTGCGATGGGCCGCTTCATCGCTATAGGCGATGATGTCTCTGGCGCGTCAGTCCTTGATCGGTGGCCTCATCGCAAAACTCACAGAGGTACGACCCAAGCACGCTGAGTTCCTTAAAGGGCCACGGCTTTGCCGCTGATCTTCCGCAAATTCCGCATAAACCACTTGGCGTTTGCCCCACAATGGCCTCCTCCACTCTGGACCGACACGTTACCCTATCACGGGTGAGGTTTGAATGAGCGACGATCGGAATGAATTTTGCGTCGTGCTGCCAGCTGGCGGCGGGATAGGCTTGCTGTTGGTTGGAGAATGTTACGAAGAGGCGGACGCCTTGCTTTCGCCGGATCAAGCCCGTGAATTGGCTGCGCTGCTTTTAAAGGCGGCTGATTCGGCTGGCCCTATCGAGCTGGCCGCAAAAGCTCCCGTTCTCGTTGCGGCGACGCCGAACACGCTGCGCGTGATGCGCTGATGTTCATCGGACATCGCAAGATCGGCTTTCTGCGCATCGGTAGGAACCCGTTCACCTATCGCAATCGACGCGAGATCAGCTTCGGTCTATGTCGGCGCGAGGGCGCGCACGAATGGCAAATCCCGTGGCGGTGGCATGGCTCTTGGGCGCCAAATTTGCCGCGCTTGATCTATCGCGTTCATCGGGACATCTCGGTATCTTGGACCGGGCGCGAGGTGACGCTGGCGGGCATCAAATGGTGGGGCCGCGTTTGGTTCTGGGGCTGACATGGCGAAAATAGACGATCACTTGCACCTGCACGTCTCTATCAATGTGTCCAAGGTACTGGAGCAGGTCGCAATCATTCGCGCCATTAAGGAGGCTTCGTTCCTCAAGGATGACCGATCCGAGTTCTGTCGTGGGTGGAACGCCTGTCTTAAAGACGTGGCTGCGCGTTTTGACGAAGCACGCCAAGCCTGCGACGCACTGAATAGCTCCGGCATCGCGCAGTCGGTCAGTCAGGTCCTCTCGCACGATGGCGCAGGCTAGATGGCCTCCGCCGCCGTCGTCACAGCCGTAGAAGCTCGCCTCGTAGCGAACTGGACAGACACGCCGATCATATCGCCGAACATCACCGGCGACACGCCCGCCGATGGCTCTCCTTTCCTCACACTGCAATTCCCCGTCGCCACCGAAGTGCACGTCGGTATGGCCGATGTCGGGAACCGCACATTTCGAGAGGAAGGGACGATCCGTTTTGTCCTGACGATCGCCCGCGTATTGGGTCAGGGTGTGATCCTGAAATATTGCGGCGACCTTGCGGCCCTGTTCCGGGCGGTCCAGTTCGATGGCGTCAGCACGTTCGCGGCATCGCCGCCGGTCCTCACCAATGAGAACGATCAGGGCAATTACTGGGTCATGAGCGTGTCGGTCCCCTACTATTTCTACATATTCGCATGAAAACGTCGCTGCCGGACTGCCTGACGCGCATGACCGAGCCGGCGTGGGCAAGCATCATCCCGCAGCGCTCTGTTCTTATCATCGAGCGCGAAGACGGCAACATCGAGTACCACGCTGTCGGCGTCCGGTTTCGTCTCAGCGACACGCGCCCAACGCGCGAGGATTTCAACGCGGCCCTCATTGATCGGGTCGAGCGCGCGCTCGCGTTGATGAAGCAATCCGGGGCCCGTCGTCAGACGCGTCCTCTACTGGGAGACAATCGCGATGGCCTCAACAAATAGATCAAGAACCGCCTATGTCGCAGAAGTGACGCATGGCGTGATGCCGGCCACGCCCGCGTTCAAGGAATTCCGCGTCGCGTCGAATTTGCTGGTGCTGGCTCCGACGCGCGTCATCGCCGCGGAAATCCGCTCCGACAGGCAGGTCGTCGACCATGTCCTGACCGACCTGAACAACAACGGCAATATCGGCATAGAACTGTCGTTCGGTTCGCACGACGACATGATCGAAGCCGCGTTGCAGGGATCGTGGACGAACAAGCCGTCGATTACGGTCGCCACCACGGCCACGGAAATTTCCGCAGTTTCCGCCACCACGCTGACGGTTGAAACGCCGCTCGGCTCGCCGTTCCTCGCAGGCATGCTTTGCCTGACGGCCGGCTTTCCGACGCCGGCGAACAATGGCATCCTGTCCGTCGTGTCATCATCTTCGGCCACGACGGTCGTCTTCCCGTCATCGACATTTACGGTTGAAACTCTGCCGATCCCGGTCGGCGCCTATGTGCGCGTCGTCGGCTTCGAGGGCGCCTCCGGCGATATCGCCGCCGTTACCTCGCCCGGCAACGCGCTGACATCGACCGTACTCGATTTCACCACGCTTGGCCTCAACCTCGGGGAATATGTCCGCATCGGCGGGGATGCGGTTGCCGCGCCTACTACGGTTTTCGCGACGGCCGGTTGCAACGGCTTCGCCCGCGTCTCCGCGATCGCCGCGCATCTGCTGTCATTCGACATCGTGCCGGCGACCTGGGCGGCTGATGCTGGCACCAGCAAGACGATCCAGGTTTTCACCGGCGATTATGTCAAAAACGGCATCATCCAGCGCTCGTTTACGATCGAGCGCCAGCAGCAGGATTTGCTCGCACCCAGCTTTGAATATTTCCTCGGCGACCAGGTCGATGCGCTGTCGCTCACGCTCAAAGCCAATACCATCATCAGCGGCACGCTGAATTTCATGGGGCTGTCGGCGACGGCTGGGACGGTGCGCGCGTCCGGGGCAACCGATATCGCGGCGAATACCAATCTCGTCCTCAATGCCGCATCCAATGTCGGGCGGCTCGCCATCGGCGGCGTGCAGGTCGCAGGACCGAGCTTCATTCAGGAGCTTGCATTCGACCTGAAAAATAACATCGCCCGCGAAACTTCGGTCGGGTCGCTCTATGCGACTGGTCTGCGGGACGGCGAACTAGCGCTCGGCGGCAATCTCGTTGTCTATTTCGGCGACCTCACGATGCTCGACTACGTGCTGAACGATAGCGTGATCGGGCTCAATTTCCGCACCGGCCGATCGGACGGCTTCCGGCAATCGCTGCTCTTTGATATCCCCTCGGCCAAAGTGACGGGCACATCGCCCGTCAATGCCAAAAACCAGTCCCGCATGTTCACCGGCCGCTATGACGCGCTGCGAAATGCGACGCTCGGCTATACGTGCGCCGCAATGCGGTTCTGGTATCTACCGGCGGGGGCGTGATAGAGTAGGAATGATCATGGCCGATCCCTTCGCGCCGCCGCCTTCCTACGCTGCACCGCGCCATGTCGCGCGTTCGGGCCGCACCGCCCGCAGCATCGGCCACGTGAAGCCGGCCAAGCGCGTCAAGCGGGCACACGCTGCCCCGCACACTAAGCACGCCTCGCCAACGCACCACACCAAGCATGCTGCTGCGGCGCACCATGCCAAACACGCCGCTACGGCGCACCACGCCAAACCTGCTAAGCATGCCGCCGCACATGCCAAGCGTGCCAAACACGCCAAGGCCGCCAAGTCAGTGGCATCGCGAGCGCCACGTGGACATCGCAAGAAATGATGACGTCAGCCTCATTCGCAAACGCATTTGAGCGAAACTGTCCGCACATCCGCTTAAGCGCAGGCGAGCGCGATGAATTGAGGCGGTTGTTTTCTGAGTGCTACAAATATGCCCAAGAAACCGGGCGGCAACAAGCGCTTGAAAAGGTGGCGCCCCTCGTAAGAAGTGACCATCATGACAAATTGGCAACCAATTGAAACGGCACCGCGGGACGGAACGCATATTCTGGCATTCGCTCACGGGACGCCGCCGACAGTCGTGCACTGGTTTGATGATCCGGACGAGCCGGGGTTTTACACGAGCGTGAACGAACTCGCGCCAGAGCATCCGTACGGCGCCACTCACTGGATGCCGCTTCCCCCGCCGCCGGTGACAGCGAAGCGCGCCACATGAGACCGCGCACCCTTGCCGCCATGCCGCAGCGAATCGCTATCGCCGACTTGCGTACCGCGCTGCCGCCGCCTAAAGAGACCGACCCGCGCTACCTGTCGCTGGAGCATCGGTCGTGGCGCAACGCCGTCCTCACGCGTGCCGGCTATTGCTGCCAGCGGTGCGGGGCAAAGAACTGCCGGCTGTTCGCCGATCACATCGTCGAACTCAAGGACGATCCGAGCCGCGCGCTTGATCCGTTGAACGGGCAGAGTTTATGTTCCTCTTGTCACGTTAAAAAGACCGTGAAAGAGAGGAATAGGCGCTTTAACAGATGATGCGCGGATGTTATTATCGCCGGCATGCGATTAGGCGCTTGCCTATGCGGTCATGTTTCATCGGGGCATCGATTCTTGCCGCCGATACTATCTTTGCACGGAGCGGAACCTTTATGTCCAACATCATTCTATTTAACGAACGCACCAGAAATGGCGCTCACGGTGATTGCGCGATCATCCGAAAAATTATTGACGGAAAAGTGGTCGAATACGTCAATGTCGACGCACTCAATCCAGCAGAACAGCAAAGGTTATTTTCCCAAGCAGAAGAGGGCGACGTGAGCGACCAGGCCCCTGCCATTCCGGAGACCATATGAAGCTTTCCACGACTGCGGTGGATTCCGCAATCATCGAGCAAGGAGAATGGGTGGATCACCCGTTCATTCCCGGCGTCAGGATCAAGGTGCGCGGCACCGGCAATGCCGATTTCCGCCGCTTGTCGCCGAAGCTTACCCGACCATATACACCGGCCCAGCGCGAGGACGTGCTTCCCGTGCCAGATCAAGATCACATCCGTGTCGAGCTTATCGTTGAGACGATATTGCTCGACTGGAGCGGCCTAGAAGAGGATGACGGATCGCCGCTCATCTACAGCAAGGAGCGGGCGCGTCAAATCCTTTCTGACCCCGACCTGCGCATCTTCCTTGAAGGCATCGATCAGGCGGCGACCGTCGTCGCGACTCGCACGAAGAAATCGCGCGAGGAAGCCGCAAAAAACTTGGCAAGCGGGTCGGATGGGACGTTGAGTTCGGCCCGCATGCCGTAAATCTCGCCGCTGCCGCCCGCGAGATGGGCGAGCCGATCCCCGAGGATTGCTTCGCGCCGCCGATCCCGAACGATGGCTCGCTCGCCTACGAGGCCTTTTGGCGGCTCTGCGGCGGTCGCCCGGTAACGCTGCGATCGAAGCTCAATTGCGACGGCCTTGCGCCAGTAGCGCTGATCTATCCGTGGCCGCTGGCGATCCCGTGGATGGCCATCTCCGTCTATGCGGAGCGCTATGGTATTGTGGAAATCGACGAGTTCGAACTGTTCGCCGACTTGGTGAGGGCATGCGATGAGGCCTATCTTGCTGCGGTCAGAGACCGATGAATGCGATCCCCAAGTCCGCGTTCTTTGGATCGCCGCCCGCATCACGCTTGCGGCCGTTGCAGCGCTCGTCTGCCTCTCCTTCGTGCTGTGGATTATTACCACCACGCCGGCGCCAGCCCGCGAACACTATCCGGGCCAATATGCTCAGCTTGATCCCGCTATCTCGCAATGGTTCAAGGACCAGCAGGTTCCCGGCAAGGGTTATCCGTGCTGTTCGGATGCCGATGGCACCAAGGCCGAGGAAGACATCCGCGACGGCCATTTGTGGACACGGTTTTCATATACCAGCTATGATTATACTGGCGTGGAAGAGGGCGAGGACGCCAAGGTCACGGAGAATAATGATTCTGGGTGGATGCAAGTGCCAGACGACGCCGTGATTCGTGACGGCAAGCCAAATCCGCGCGGCGCTCCCGTGGTGTGGTATCGAACCGAGGGAACGCGTGGCGAGGTCGTGAGAATTCGTTGCTTCAAGCCGGCCGACGAATATTGAGGCGCGCGATGATTACGGACTACATCGACCCCGCGTTCGACCTGATCTACGCGCTGATAATCGTCTGCAACCACGGTGCGATACCGCAGTGCGACATCGATCACGCGATTTGGGCCGAACAAAGTAATCCCGCATTCAGCACCATGGACAATTGCTTTGATGGCGCCGAGAGGCGTATTGTTGAGGTATGGAGTATGATCCCCGTGTCCGGGGCGATGAGTGATCATACCATTCGGCTGATTTGCACCGAAACTCTTACAGATGTCTGACTGCGGAGGGGCGTCCATGATGCCAAAGGACGCGCCAATGTTGTCGGATCGCGAATGCATGATTGCGCTCTTCAAGGGAGCCGCAATGACGTATGCCCGTCTGACAGGCGAGCCGTGCATTGTCTCGATCGAAACGCCGGGCCGCGTCTTTGTGATCAGGGGCGAGCCGCAGGAAGTCCGCGCCGCCGAAGCGCCTGTCGCGCTGGAATTGTCACCTTCCCAGCGATTCTAACCGAGGGGTTGTGGCTTCTCACGGCATAGGCATCGTGTATGTCGTCGGCCAGTTGAAGCGCCTGCATCCATGACAATTTCACGGTAACGGCGACGTCCAGGAAATCGTCCAAATCCTCAACGACAAGAGACAATCCGTCCTTGGTGTCCATTTTCCGCTCTCCCTTTTTCAAAGAAATATCACAATGGCCGACCTCGATACCATCGCCCGCATACAAATTGAGGCCACGACCGACGGCGTCGAGCAATCGACGGCGCAGCTTGACCAACTCACGGCCGCGCAAGACAGGCTCGCAACGCAGAGCAACATCACGTCGGCGACGACGGACACGAGCGCCGCGAAGCAGCTGTCTGCGGAGACGGCGTATCAGCGCCTTGCCACGCGCATCGACTCGACCTACGCCTCGTCGCAGGCATATGCCAAGGGCCAAGGGGTCCTCTCGGCGGCGCTCAATCAGGGCATCATCGACTCGGCAACCTACGAGACGCGGCTCGGGCAGCTCGGCGCCAAGTTCGGTGTCGTCAATGAGGCGGTTGCGGAATCTCCGGGAATATTTCGGTCGCTCACCGATGCGCTCGGCCTCACGACGCCCGCGCTCGGCGCCACAGCGGTCGCGTCCGAGGCCGCAGGTGTTGCTCACGGGCACCATAGTTCGGCGGCGAAAGAGCTGCGGGAGACTTTGCACACCGTCGATCCCGCGCTGAAGTCGGTCGGGGCAAGCCTAGCCGGCGTCTCTCAATTCACAGGCGCGGCGCGCGGCGGCATCGAATTACTCACAGTTGCCCTCGGCATCGCCTTTGTCGCGGCGGCTGCCAACGCGGCAGAGCAGATCAACGTCACCAAGCAGCGGCTCAGCGAACTCTTCGACTCATCGAAGGTCGGAACATCAGCCTTCGAAGGACTTGAGAAGCAAGCTGACAGCCTCGGCATCAGCGTAAGCGGGCTGGTCAAGCCATACGAAACACTAATCCAACTCGTGGGGCAGCTTCAGCAGAAAGAGGTTGGGTCGGGGACGGTAAATCCGGCCAGGACGGCTGGCGTCAGTCAGGATGTGATCGACAGCATCACAAATTTCATGAAGGCGGACAATCTGTCATCAGCCGAGATCGACAAGGACACACAGGCGATCATCGCCTCGATGGCGTCGCGCTCTGTATCCGTGAAGCAACTGCACGCCGACCTAACGACCACCACCGAAAAGGTTCAAGCGCTGGACTCCCAAGGATTCCAAAAGATCATCGACTCCAGCCCGCTCTTGGCGCTCGCGCTCGCCAAGGCATTCAACTATTCGGACATCGACACATTCAAGCTTCATCTCGATGAGACGCCGGTTTCCACGCAATCGGTCATCACCGCGCTCTCCAAACTACCGGCGGCATCGAAGGCGGCATTTGACGCGTCGCGGGCCAACGGCAAAACGTTCCAGGATCAGATCGGCGCGCTCGGAGTGGCCTGGGATCACTTGCTGGTCACCGTCGGAAATATAGGAGCACTCTCGGGGCTTACTACCGCGATAAACGCCTTCGCTGCGGGTTGGGCCTTCATTTTCGGCGGTCAGCTTCCTGAACTGGCCAGCAAAGGCTTCGACTTGGTATCTGCGGCGATCCAGAGTTGGGTTAGTCAAGCCATCGCATACTTTGCTCCGTGGGTAGCATCGGTAAAGGCGATGTGGACCGATTGGACCACATGGGCATCCGATAAACTGGCAGCCCTGCGTGACACAATATCCGCGTGGGTTGCGCCGGTCGCGGGCTTTTTCACCACGCTGGGAACCGGCATCAAGCTCGAATGGACAGACGCGACGACCTGGGCGTCGGACAAGCTCGCCGCGCTCAAGAGCACGATTTCGGGATGGATTACACCCGTCATCGACCTATTCAACAGCATCGGTGATGCCATCAAGAACGGATGGGGCGCCGCGCTCGATTACATCGGCAGCAAACTGTCTTGGCTGACGGGCTTGGTTTCAACGGTCGGCTCATTAATAGGCAAACTCGCGCCAGATATGTCCGGCTTCTCGAACTTGACGTCTGGCAACGCGAACTATGCGCCGGCGGGTGGCCTACCGCCCCTCACGATCGCCGACATTCAAGCCGCGGTAAATGGCTCGGACGTGACGCAAAGCACGTCGGCGACCGCGCAAAACACTGAGGATACCGCGCAGGGCGTGGTCAGCGCCGTCGATGCCATCCGCATCAATCATGCTGCGCTTACGGGCATCTCCGACGCAATCGGGAGGACGAACGAAGACATTAATAACGAACTTGCCACCGCATCCACCGCTAATCAATCCGGCCATGCCAAGACGGCAAGCGCGGTGGCCGCCGCCGCCAACCAAATCAGCACCGGCCTCAGCAACTCCACCGCCGACATTGCGGCCGCCCTTAGCACCGACTTCGGCGACCTCACGGCCGCTATGGACCAAACGTCGGTCGCAAAAGCTGGGCAGTCAATTGCTGTTGGCAGCGCGCCGGTGTATCAGACGCCGGCGGGGCCGTATATCGGCGGTTCCTACGGCGGCAATGCCGGGGGCGTCGGCGCACCCTACCCAATCATTTACAATAACAATCCAGCGAACAAAGGCCTGCCCGGCTACGAAGGCGGGGGCGGAACCGGCAATCCGAACACGATGGTGGACGCCAACGGCAATGTCGTGCCGAACACCGCCGCCGCTACTGCAACCGCTGCGGCTACCACGGCGGTGACCGCCCTCACCACCGCTCTTAACACCCTCACCACCGCTGCCGCGGCAACAGCTAGCGCGCTATCGCCGCTCTACCAGTCCACGTCCGGCTGGAGCGGGCTCGGGCTCGGCGCGGCGTCACAAGTGCTGCCCAATCCCTATTCGACGGTGGGCGTGCCGGGGCCGTCGTATCAGGCGCCGGGAACGAGCATCTCTGGTGCCGCAAACAGTAATCTGACAGCGCCGAGCGCACCGCCGACTACGACGACTGCACCGTTGACCACGGCGCCGGCCGTCGTGCCAGCTGGCGGCGTGCCGCCGGGTCTCATCGATACCGGCTATATCAACAGTCAGGGCCAGCACGTCTACATCAACAGCGCGGGCCAGGTAGTCAACGGCGGCGGCACGGCTACGCCCCCCTTCACTGATCCGTATGCCCCGTTTGCCGTTCAGCCTGGCCTCACGCCAGCGCCCGTCGGCGGCGTTTCATCTGGGGGCGCAGGCCTTTACGGGGGAATGAGCTTCGTTGCCGCGGAAGGCATCGACTTCGACGTGCCTGGCTCGGCAGGTGCCGGCGACAGCGTGCACCTCGACGCCTGGGTCAAGCCCAGCGAGCACGTCAGCGTCAGCAATCCGAGCAACGACAATGGACGCCCACTGCCGCAGGTCGCGCCGCAAGCCGGGCCGACCTATTTTGTTACCAACGTCAACACCAACGACAAACGGTCCTTCATCAATTCGGAGGCGCAGATTGCCGCGCAGATGGCGCGCGCGGTGTATGCCGCAACGGCGAGGCGGTGAGACGTGAACGTCGATTCCGCGCAACTTCCCGATTATGTCGAGCGCGCCTTCCGGGGCGGCCCCACCTTCGACACCACAATCCTGCCGAGCGTGTCCGGGATCGAGCAGCGCATCGTCAATATGCCGCTTGGACGCTGCCAATATACGGCCGGCTACGGCCTGCGCGATCGAAGCGTCTGGGAGCCGCTTCTTGCCTTCTTTTACGCGCAGATGGGGCAGGCCTACGGATTCACCTTCCGCGATTGGATCGACTATCAAGTTACGGGCGGCGCCATCGCAACCGGCGACGGCACGACGACGAATTTCCAGCTCGTCAAGGTCTACTCGACCGGCTCGCGCACCTACACCCGCAACATCACGCTGCCGGACCCGACGACGCTCGTCGTCTATCTCGCCGGCGTCGCCCAGGCGGGATCGACCTACGATCTGCTCACCAATGGCATTGTGCATTTTCACAGCGCGCCGGGCAGCGTGCCGATCACGGCGGATTTTCAATTTTTCGTGCCCGTTCGCTTTGCGACCGACCGGCCGGAGTTCCAATTGCAGACGCTTGAATCGGCCTCGGTGCCGAATATCATCTTGCTTGAAATACTGGCCGGGTCGCCGTGAGATCGTTCCCCTTCTCGCTCACTGATGGCACGATGGCGCTGGCGTGGCTGGTGGAGATCGTCCGCCGTGACGGCCAAGCATTCCGATTCACCACCGCGCAGAGTAATGTCGTGACCGCCGGCGTCACGTTCTATGCCGAGCCCGGCGTCGAGGTTTCGTCGGTCGAGTTTCGCGGTGATGGCTCGGTGGCCAACGCCGCCATCCGCATCGCGACTTACTCTGGCGGGCTGATTGCTGCGGCCGATGTCGCGGCTGGGCTATTCGGCGCTGCTGCGCTCAAGGTGTATATTGCGCGGCTTTAGGTGAGAAAATGACAACGAAGGTCATCTTCCTCACCTCTGGCCCCTGGATCGTCCCGTCTGATTGGAATAACGCCAGCAACACGATCGTCGGCTGGGGCGGCGGCGGCGGTGCTGGCAGCGGTGCCGTTTCAGGTAACGCCGCTGGCGCTGGCGGCGGCGGTGCGTTTGCCACCATCAGCAATGTCACCCTTACGGTCGGGGCTTCGATCCCCATTCAGATTGGGCAGGGCGGGGCCGGAGGGCCTACGCAGGGCTCAAATGGCACCGCTGGAACCGACACTACCTTTAACACATCAACCCTAGTCGCCAAGGGCGGCGGCGCCGGTAGTTTCGGCGGAACCGCGGGCATCGGCGGTGCAGCCGCCTCATGCACGCCGAGCACGGGGGCGGCAAGCGGCGGCAATGGAGCGGCCGGCTCGACGGGCGGCGGCGGCGGCGGCGGCGGTGCGGGTGGATCGCATGGC
>Ga0210387_10001832_pt1 | contig 16145 bp, 16 predicted proteins | sample IncBWC7OmetaG_FD_160108 | JGI IMG/M metagenome (GOLD analysis project Ga0210387, IMG submission 160108) | Forest soil microbial communities from Barre Woods Harvard Forest LTER site, Petersham, Massachusetts, United States - Inc-BW-C-7-O ...
CGAGCCGATCTTGCTGGCCAAGAGGCGGGTGAGGCGCGGGTTGGCGTGCAGGACCCAGCGGCGCGGCGTCACCCCGTTGGTCTTGTTGTTGAACTTCTCGGGCCAGAGCTCGTAGAAGTCGTGGAGCAGCTCCGCCTTCACCAGATCGGAGTGCAGCTTGGCCACGCCGTTGACGCTGTGGGCGCCCACCGTGGCCAGGTGGGCCATCCTCACCTGCTTGCCGCCGTGCTCGTCGACGATCGACATGCGCGCGATCCGGTCGTTGTCCCCCGGCCAACGGATCTGCACCTCGTGCAAGAACCGGTGGTTGATCTCGTAGATGATCTGCAGGTGGCGCGGCAGCAGGCGCTGGAACAGCGCCACCGGCCAGCGCTCCAGCGCCTCGGGCAGAAGGGTGTGGTTGGTGTAACCGATCGTCTGGCCGGTGATCGCCCAGGCCGCGTCCCAGTCGAGCCCCTCCTCGTCGAGCAGCACGCGCATCAGCTCGGCGACGGCGATCGACGGGTGGGTGTCGTTCAGTTGAATCGCGAACTTGTCGGCGAAATGGTCGAACGTCGCGTGCTTGAGCTTGTAGCGGCGGACGATGTCGGCGATGGAGCAGGCGACGAAGAAGTACTGCTGCTTGAGCCGCAGCGCCTTGCCCTCTTCGCTCTGGTCGTTGGGGTAGAGGACCTTGGAGATGTTCTCGGTGTCGATCTTTTCCTCAACGGCTCGCCGGAAGTCCCCTTCGTTGAAGAACTGCAGGTTGAAGTCGCGCGTGGCGCGCGCCGCCCAGAGCCGCAGCGTGTTCGCGGTGTCGGTCCGGTGGCCGACGATGAACGAGTCGTAAGGCAGCCCGATGACCGCGTTCGTGTTGACCCAGCTGGCCCGGGTGTGGCCGTCGCGGTCCTGATAGAAGACGACCTCGCCGCCGAAGCGGACGGTCTGGGCCTCCTCGTGGCGGGGGAGCTCCCAGGTGTTGCCGAGCTGCAGCCAGTTGTCGTGCTGCTCGACCTGGCGTCCGCCGTCGATCTTCTGCTCGAACATCCCGAAGTCGTAGCGAATGCCGTACCCGATGGCCGGCATTTCCAGCGTCGCCAGCGAGTCCATGAAGCAGGCCGCCAGGCGCCCGAGGCCGCCGTTGCCGAGGCCGGGATCCCCCTCGCACTCCAGAACCTGCCCGAGCTCGAGCCCATAGTCGGCGGCCACCTCCACCGCCGCATCGTAGAGGCTCATGTTCATGAGACAGAGGCCCAGGCTGCGCCCGGTGAGGAACTCCGACGAGAAGTAGCAGACCCGCTTGACGTCCTTCTCGACGTGCGTCCGCTGGGTGGCCAGCCAGCGGTGAACCAGCCGATCGCGGACGGTGTGCGCGAAGGCGTTGTAGAAGTCGAGCGCGGAGGCGTCCCGCAGCTCCTTGGCGCAGGTGTGCACGACGTGTTCGAGCACCGAAGCCCGAAAGTCGGCCGCCTGCAGGCTGGCGCGGCGACCCGGTGCGGCACGGCCACGCGGATCCGCTTCATCCTCGCGACGGGGTTGAATTCCTGCGCTCATCGTCGGTCATTTCATCACATGGGGGGAACGTCCAGGTTTCTGTTTTGTCTGGATTTGATGAACGACGCAGAGCGCCGCTCCCAGCTGTCGAAAATCGAACGGTCGTGACCGAACGCTGACGTCGTTGGAGGTCGCGGTCGCCCCGTCCCCCCGGATTCGCGGGGGGCTTTCGCCGGCGCCCGGCGAATTCTGTCCTGGCCCCCAAAATTGCAAGGCTGAGGCGGGGGGGCATGCCATGAGGTCAGAGCGAGCGGGTTTCGTGAGGATTGTGTCGACCGCGGCCTGCGCGGGGCTGGGCGCTCTGGTCGGATTCGCCGGCTGCGGCGGGGTCAGCGGCATCCCGGTCGATCAAACCGCCGCCCGGATCGCCAACACCATCTGCCCCAAGGCGTGGGTGTGCTGCACGGCCGACCAACTCATGAGCAACTCGGCGGCCGGCACCAGCGAGCAGGACTGCGTCACGCAGACCACCGCCAGCTACCAGAATCAGCTCTCCACATTGCAGTTTTCGGTCAACCAGAAGCGCGCGACCTACCAGTCGTCGAAGCTCGACGCCTGCCTGATGACGATCAGCGACTCCGACTGCGCCACGTTGAACGTGACCAACCACGTCGCCGGGATCCCCGGTTGCGAATCGTTCACCACGCCGCTGGTCCCGGTGGGGGGGGCCTGCTCCCAGGACTACGAGTGCATCAATGGCTGGTGCAACGTCCCGTCGAGCTCGACCAACGGCGACGGCGTCTGCGCGGCGTTCGTACCTGCCGGCCAGTCGTGCGCCACCGCGGGCGGGCCGAGCTGCGGCCCGAACGCCGTCTGCGACGTCGAAGGGACGCCCTACGACAGCTCCGACGATCTCTGCGCCGCCGTCTCCGACATCGGGGGGAGCTGCGCCGACGATCTGCAGTGCACCAGCCTCAACTGCAGCACCAGCGGCGGCAGCGCGATGACCTGCGCGGCCGCGACGACGCCACCAGCCGCGATGTGCTTCTACGCGAGCGGCTGCTCGGCCGCCGGTGGACGCCCGGGCCCGGGCACCCTCTTGCTGTTCGCCGGATTCGCGGTGGTGGCTTTTCTGCGGGCCAGCCGGGCGCGCCGCGGCCGCTGATTTTCGCCTCGGTCGCCCGATGGTTCGGGGCGCGGTTCGGGTATGCTCGGGCCATGCCCGACGCCCTCGATCGTGACGTCCGCGACGTCAAAGCGGAGCCAGGACCGCCTGCCTGTGCCATCGACCCCGACACCGAGTGCCCGGTCTGCGCCGCGCGCGGCCTGCGGGTCAAGATGCTGCCGGTGAAGGCGCACTACCAGTGCCCGGACTGCCGCTACTTCGACTCCTGCTGCATGTGAGGGTCGAAGAAATTTCCCGCCGGCGTGTCGATCTCGCCCGCGGCGGTTCGTCGTCCTCCTGAGGGCAGGTCCAAAGGCCCTCCCCACACAAGGAGATAGACCATGCGTTTCATGATGATCGTGAAGGCCAACAAGCTGTCTGAAGCGGGCGCTCTTCCCAGCGAGGCGGCGCTGGCGGCGATGGGCAAGTACAACGAAGAGCTGCAGAAGGCGGGCGTCCTGCTCGATCTTTCGGGGCTGAAGCCGACCTCCAAGGGGGCGCGGGTCAAGTACGCCGGCGGGAAGGCGACCGTCGTCGACGGACCCTTCTCCGAAGCGAAGGAGCTGGTCGCCGGCTACTGGATCATCCAGGTGAAGTCCAAGGAAGAGGCGATCGAATGGGCCAAGCGGATCCCGTTCGAGGCGACCAGCCCGGCGGGCGAGGCGACCGAGGTCGAGGTGCGGCCATTTTATGAGCTGGAAGACTTCGCCCCCGGCCCCGCGGTCGAGTCGGCCAAGGAGCGGGCCAAGAAGCTCCCCGCCAACGCCGGCCCACACCGAGGGTGAGCGCGCGCCGGTGACCGCGACCGCGGAAGAGACGCGGCGCCGGATCGAGGCGCTGTGGCGGATGGAGTCGCCCAAGCTCTACGCGGGGCTGACGCGCCTGGTGCGCGACCTGGGCCTCGCCGAGGAGCTGGCGCAGGACGCGCTGGTGGCGGCGCTCGAGCGGTGGCCGGAGTCGGGCGTCCCGGAGAACCCGGGCGCCTGGCTCATGACCACCGCCAAGCACCGCGCCATCGACGAGCTCCGGCGCGACAAGCTGCTGGTCGGCAAGCACGAGGAGCTGGCGCGCGACGTCGCATCGGGGCAGGAGGAGCGGTCAGCCGATCTGGAGGCGCGCATCGAGCGCGATCTCGACGAGGAGAATCTGGGAGACGACTTGCTGCGCCTGATCTTCACCGCCTGCCATCCGGTGCTCTCCCCCGAGGCGCGCGTGGCGATGACGCTGCGGTTGCTGGGGGGATTGACCACCGCCGAGATCGCGCGCGCTTTCTTGGTTCCCGAGCCGACCATCGCGCAGCGGATCGTGCGCGCCAAGAAGACCCTGGGCGAGGCGCAGGTCCCCTTCGAGGTCCCGCGCGGCGGCGAGCGCGCCGCGCGGTTGGCCTCGGTGCTGGAGGTCATCTACCTCATCTTCAACGAAGGGTACGCGGCGACCGCGGGCGACGACTGGATGCGCCCCGAGCTGTGCGAGGACGCGCTCCGCCTCGGGCGCGTGCTGGCCGAGCTGACGCCCGACGAGCCCGAGGCGCAAGGCCTGGTCGCGCTGATGGAGATCCAGGCCTCGCGCGAGCGGGCGCGCCGCGGGCCGACCGGTGAGCCGATCCTGTTGCTCGAGCAAGACCGCTCGCGCTGGGATCAGCTTCTGATCCGCCGCGGCCTGGCGGCGCTGGACCGGGCCGAGGCGCTGGGCGGCGCGCGCGGTCCCTACGCGCTGCAGGCCGCGCTCGCCGCCTGCCACGCGCGGGCGCGCACCGCCGCTGACACCGACTGGGCGCGCATCGCCGGCCTCTACGGCGCGCTCGGCGAGGTCGCGCCGTCACCGATCGTCGAGCTCAATCGCGCCATTGCGCTGGCGATGCTGTTCGGTCCCGAAGCAGGGTTGAAGCTGGTCGACGCGCTGAAAGACGATCCCGCGCTGGCCAGCTATCACCTCTTGCCCAGCGTGCGCGGCGATTTTCTCACCAAGCTGGGTCGCTTCGACGAGGCGCGCGCCGAGCTGGAACGCGCCGCCGCCCTCACCCAGAACGCCCGCGAGCGCGCGCTGCTGCTGGCCCGCGCGGCGGCGTGCGGAGAGGCCGCGAGCCCGTCGGGCACTTGACCGCGGGCGGCCACAGGTCGGACTAGACTGCCGAACATGAAAGTCATTCTTACTGGCGCCACGGGTATGGTCGGCGAGGGCGTGCTGCTCGAATGCCTGGAGAACCCGCTCGTCGAGCGCGTGTTGTCGGTCTCGCGCCGCGCCTCCGGTCGAACGCACGCGAAGTTGAGCGAGCTCCTGGTGCCGGACTTTCGAGAGGTGAGTGCGGTGGAGGCGTCGCTCACCGGCTACGACGCCTGCTTCTATTGCGCCGGGATCAGCTCGCTCGGGATGAACGAAGCGGACTACACCGTCGTCACTTACGACACGCCGGTCGCCTTCGCGACGAGCTTGCTTCGCCTGAATCCAGGAATGGTCCTCGTGCACGTCTCGGGCGCCCACACCGACGGCACCGAGCGGGGCAAGGTGATGTGGGCGCGCGTGAAGGGCAGGGCGGAAAACGCGCTGATTCGCCTGCCGTTCAAGGGCACCTACAACTTCCGGCCGTCGCTCATGAAGCCGACGCGTGGCCAGAAGAACATCAAGGGTGGCCACCTGCTGGTGGTGGTCTATCCGCTGCTCAATCTGTTCTTCCCGAGCATGCGGCTCTCGGATGTGGGGCGCGCGATGATCAACGCCGTTCGCTTCGATGCGCCCAAGCCAGTGCTCGAAGTCGCCGACCTCAGGCAGCTGGCGGCGCGGCAGTAGCCAGGTGAAGTGGCGAACGGTCAGTGCTCTCCGTCGCTCTCCTCCATCTTGCGAATCACGGTCGCGATGGTGGGCGCGTCGACCCTGGCTCTCTTCATCAACGCCGCGGCCCGCTCTACGTCGTCGGAGTCGATCGCATCGAAGAAATCCTCGACCTTCCCAATGGTCGCCAGTTGTTCCAAAACCAGCGTTCCTTCGAAGTCGGTGTCATCCATCGTTACCTCGGCAGGGGAGGGATGGGCTTCTCATAGGGAAAGCAGAGCGACCTGCCAAATCCGGGGGCGGGCGGTCCTGACTGGGTGTACCCGTTGCGCTCGTAGAAGGATCGCGCGCCGGTCGTGCTGTTGAGGAACAATTTACCGACTCCCCATGCTCTCGCCTGAATCTCGAGGGCGACCAGCAGCGCCGTCCCGATGCCCAGGCCTTGGCTGCCGGCCGCCACGTAGCAAAGCCGGATCTCGCCGCTTCGGTGAAGCGCAGCCGCGCCACCGACCACCGCATCGAGCTCGGCGACGACGACATGATTCTCCACGTTGGCGATCCAGCGCGCAAAATCGTCTGCCGTCTTGTTCCGAAGCCAGGGTTCGAGTGTGAGCGGATCGCCCTCGTGGTCGGCAACGCAGAGCTTCACGATCGACTCACGGACGAGCGCGATGGCAACCTCAGCGTCCTCGAGCGCCGCGCGGCGTACGGAGACGCGCATCATCGGTGCGTCAACAATCACGCGTCGAGGCTTGGGGGCGGTTGCCGCGCCCGGCATACAATATGGACGGACATGACGATCAAGAGATTGGACCACGTCAGCGTCGTCGTCGACGACCTTGCAGCCGCTGTCGCTTTTTTTATCGCGCTCGGCATGACAGTCGAAGGCGAGATGCCGGTCGAGGGCCGCTGGGTCGACCGCGTCAACGGGCTCGAACGTGTTCAAGTCGACATCGTCATGATGCGGACGCCAGATGGGGGCGGGCGGCTCGAGCTGACGAAGTTTCGCAATCCAAAACTGGTCGATCTCGAACCGGCCATCGCACCGCCGAACGCGCTGGGCCTCCGGAGCGTCATGTTCACAGTCGAAAGCGTCGACGACACTGTCGCTTGCCTGCGCGCCATCGGCGCCGAACTCGTCGGCGAGGTGTCCCAGTACGAGGACAAGTACAGACTCTGCTACCTGCGAGGCCCTGCGGGCATCATCGTCGCGCTGGCCGAGGAGCTCTTCTGAAGCGTTCAACGCCTGAGGCGAAGCCGGTGGCGCCGAAGAGGCGCTCCTTTACAGGCGTTTTGGGCACATCCTTTTGCACGTTCGAGAATGCCACGGGCGTATACTCAGACACGTTGAGGCGAGCTCCGAAGCTGCGGCGGGCCAGGGGAGGCCTGCCGGCACTGGCCATGCTGGCGCTATTGGCGCCGGCGCCAGGCTGCGGGGCGAACCTCGCGGGCGGAACGCAGGAGACCGGCGGCGCGACCGGCAGCGCAGGTGCGACCGGCAACGGCGGCGCGATCGGCAACGGCGGTGCGACGGTTCAGCCCTTCGACGCGGGCACCTGCTTCGATGACGGGGGCATCGACCCGAGCGAGACCCCTGCCAGCGGGTTCTTTTCGGGCCCCGCGATGAGCGGCGTCATCTGCGGCGACGGCGCGATCGTCTTCGTCGAGGACAACCTCCGGGGCAGCGCCCCGGCAGCGCTGTACGGAAGCCCAAACCTTCAAGCTGCGGGCGACATTCGGTTCGAGATGCCGGCCAACGCGGTAAGGGGTGACTTCTCCATCGGTATCGGAATGTCGAGTCCGACCCCGGGGACGTACGAGAGCACGACGACCTGCGGGAACCTCGTCCTGACTGCGGACCTTCCCATCCCGTCGGACGTCCATTGCGGGGGCGCCTCGACGGCGTCCTGCCCGGCGGGGTGCGCGCCCGGCGGGCCAATCTCGGGGGAGACGTGCATGCCCGTCCAGCCGGAGATTGACTTCATCGCCCAGACCCCCCTGAACTGCCTGGGATACCCCCAGTCCTCGGGGGGAACGTTCACGCTCGTTTTGACCTCCGTCGACCTCGTGCCGACCGACGCTGGCGCCAACACGGTTCGCCGCTACCGGGTGCATGGCAGCCTCACCGCCAGCCTGGTGGGCCAGACAGGCGACGCCGGCGCCTCGACAGTCGAGTTGTCGCTGACGTTCTAATTGCCCCTTGGCTCGCTCACCAAAGGTCGGTGCACAACGCAGTAAGGGCAACATGGCCGCGCCTGGGATGAATGTTCCTTCGGTTCACACGAAACGCGCCCAACCGGTTCGGTGCGCCGCTTTGTAGGCGCGGTACCAGCGGCACAGGGGGTAGAGGACCGCGACGACAGTGGCGGCGCCCAGGTAGGCGGCGCCGAGGCCGAGCTTTGATTGGACGCCGAGCAATCTCGCGCTCTGAACGAGCAGGGGGAAGTGCAGGAGGTAGAAGAACATTGGGGTTTGGCCGAGGACCATGAGGAGACTGTCGGGACGGGCGGGGCGGTGGGCGGCCAGGCGGAACATTCCCGCAAGGAGCAGCGCCATGATGCCGAGCTCCAGCGCGTCGTAGGTGATCGATGGCGGGTATTTGCTGACGTGCAGCCACTGCAGCGGCGACAGGGAGTCGCGCAAGAGGCGCATGTTGCCGTAACCGTCTATCCCGCGCAGGACCGCGAACAGGACCAGCGCGGCGGTGCCGGCGCGCGCGAGGTCACGTCCTGCCGTGGCGCGGGCTGACGGGGCGGTGACCAGGCGGCGGCCCCAGGACCAGCCGAGCAGGAGAATCGCCAGCCAATGGATCGTCGGGTAGCCGATGATCAGCCGCCCGTGCTGGCCGCCGGTCAGCAGGAGTGAGACCGGCAACGACGACGCCACGCCGGCCTTCATGGCCAATCCGACCATCAGCTCGCTGGTTGCAATCAACAGCAGCGCCACGATTGGCGCGGCGCGATCCGGCAGCCGCCGCAGCGGCACCATGAGCAGGTAGGCGGAGCCGATCCCGTAGAGCACCTGAAAGATGATTCGCCCGTGTCCCATCACCGTGAACGAGATCCAGAGCTCGAAGGCGGCGGTGACCGCGCCGCGCACGAAGATGTAGCGATCGATGGCGGCCGGCCGATCGCCGCTCGCCTGCTGGCGCGACACGGTGAAGGCCAGGCTGGTGCCCGCCAGAAACAGAAACGTCGGCGCGCAGAGGTGCGTGAGCCAGCGGGTGAGGAACTGCGCCGCCGGCAGCGGCGCGCCCGGGTGCCACATGGGCGCGGCGTCCGTGAACAGCCGGCCGGCGTTGAAGGCGTCGGAGCTGTGGTCGATGGCCATCAGCACCATGACCAGGCCCCGCATCCAGTCGAGCGCCACCAGGCGCGAGGCGGCCCGGGCCTGCACGGCGTTGGAGGAGACCGCCCCGGTCATGGCGGCGTCACGGCTTGTGCTCGGGCGGGGGCGGCGGTGAGACCGGCCAGCGCGTCGGGCGATCGGCCACCACGTAGGCCAAGGTCGCCATTGCGGCGACGTTGCGGCCGAGGGCGGCGGGATCGATCTTCTCCAGCGTGTCGGCGACCGAATGGTGGACGTCGAAGTAGTGCGTGGGATCGGAGAAGAGGCCCAAGAGCGGCACGCCCGCCGGGCGCATGGCGTTGATGTCGGAGCCCGAGAACCCCTCATCGATCACCGTGGCGCCGAGTGGGGTCAACAGGGTGACCAGCTCGCGCGCTTCGGCGACCGCCGCCGGAGCGGCGTCGATTCGGAAGCCGAGCGGTGTCCCGGCGCCGATGTCGGTCTCGAAGGCAGCCACGTGGCGCGCCAGCTCGTTCGCGTGCGCTTCGGCGTAGGTCTTGGCACCCTGGGCGCCTTCTTCTTCCGAGGTGAAGAGCACCGCGCGGATGGTGCGGCGCGGGACCAGGCCGAGGCGGCGCAGCGTCGCCAGCGACTCCATGACGATCGCGCAGCCCGCGCCGTCGTCCTGCGCCCCTTCGCCGACGTCCCAGGAATCGATGTGGGCGCCGATGACCACGATCTCGTCGGGCAGCTCGCGGCCGGGCAGCTCGGCGAGCACGTTGAACGACGGCGCGTCGGGGCGCGAGCCGTCTTCCAGGACCAGGTGGACGGTGACCGGCCCGCGCGCGGCGAGGCGGGCCAGCAACGCGGCGTCCTCGACCGAGAGCGCCGCCGTCGGGATCTTCGGTCCCGGTCCGTAGTGCATCTGGCCGGTGTGCGGCGCGCCGAGGCTGGCCGATGCCAGCGAGCGCACGAGCGCGGCGACCGCGCCGAACGCCGCCGCGCGCGTCGCCCCTTCGGTTCGATAGGGGACCGACTTTCCGTAACCGGCGCCGGCGTTTCCCGCCGGGAAGGGATGGTTGAAGAGGACGATCTTCCCGCGGACCGCCCCGCCGAGCTTGGCCAGCTCGTCGAACGAGGAGACGACCGCCACCTCGGCGGTCAGGCCGCCGGGCGGGGTCTCGACGGTGCCGCCGAGGCCCAGCACCGCCAGCCGCCGCGGCGCCGGGGTGACGATCTCGGCCGACTCCTTGCCGCGCTGCCAGATCGGAACGTGCACCGGATCGAGCGAGACGTTCTGTTGCCCGTCGGCGACGAACGCGTCGTGCGCCCAGACGATCGCCCGCTCCAGCGCCGGCGAGCCGGTCATCCGCGGCCCGAACTGATCGGCCAGCGCCGCCACCCGCCGGTAGGCGGCCTCACCGGTGAGGTTGGCCGCGGCGATCCGCTGGGCGGCGGTGGCGTAGATCGCGACGTCGGCGGTGGCCGTCGTCGTCGTCGCGTGTCCGTGGCAGCCGAGGGTGCCGGCGGCGAGCAGGGCAGCCATGAGCCGGCTGCCGCGACGCGAGACGAGAGCCACGATGGGCACGATGGCAGAGAACATACGAGCGATTGTCCCGGGCCGAAAGGTGCGGCGACGTCGGCCGCAAGATCGGGCTTGATCAAGCGAATGGGGCGGAGGCACCATCGCGGCATGGCATCGAAATCTGTTCGTGGGGGGGCCGTCTGGGCGGCGTTTTGTCTGTGCGCGCTGGCGCTGGCGGCCTGCGGGCCGTCGATCGAGCCGGCGGCCAAGGCCGCCATCGACGGCCGCATGGCGGCGCACCAGTCGGCCAGCGGGACCATCCCGGCGCCGCCGTCGTTCGAACCGCTGCCGCTCGCCGCCGGGCAGTGGTCCCAGTACAAGATGATCGACGACAAGGGGCAGCCGTCGTTCCTCACCTACAAGGTGCTGGGCGAAGAGGGTGGGGCCTTCTGGATCGAGACGCTGCACGAGTCGTACTACGGGCGCACGGCGCAGAAGATGTTGATCGCCTTCGGCAGCCGCAGCGATCCGAGCCAGATCGAAATCCGCGCCGTCATCACGCTCGACAAACGCGGCAACATCAACCCGATGCCGCCAGGCATGATGCCGCTGCTGCAATCGATGTTCAAAGGCGTCGTCTCGGGGCTGGTGATCAACTGGCAGGGGATGCCCCAGGAGTCGGCCGCCGTGCCGGCTGGCCGCTTCGACGGCTGCGTCCGCGCCCGCAGCGAGGCGCAGTGGGGCCCCTGGAAGAGCACCGCCGACTCCTGGCGCCACCCGGTGGTCCCGCGCTCCGGCCTGGTCCGCAGCCAGGGGGTCGACCGTCCGTTCACGATGGAGCTGGTCGCCTTCGGGATGTCCGGCGCGACCGCGGACTTCTAGAACGGCTGCAGTTTCCCCGACCCGTTCGGGCAGTCGCCGAGTATCCTTCGCGGCCTCGTGATTCGTCTCGACCAGATCAGCAAGCAGCACGGGCCCCAGATCCTCTTCGTCGACGCTTCGGCGGCGCTGTTCCGCGGCGAGAAGATCGGGCTGGTCGGGCCGAACGGCGCCGGCAAGTCGACCATCTTCCGGATGATCATGCGCGAGGAGACGCCCGACGAAGGGCAGGTCTCGGTCGAGAAGAACATCAGCATCGGGTACTTCAGCCAGGACGTCGGCGAGATGAAGGGGCTGCCGGTGGTGGCCGAGGTGATGGCGGGCGCCGGAGCGGTGTCCGAGGTCGCCGCCGAGATGAAGACGCTGGAGGAGGCGCTGGCCGATCCGGCGCGGCAGAACAACCCCGACGAGATGGACAAGATCCTGGCCCGCTTCGGCGAGGTGCAGGCCCGCTTCGACGAGCTCGGCGGTTACGCGCTGGAGGCGCGGGCGCGCGAGATCCTGGACGGGCTGGGGTTCTCCCAGGAGGTCATGGACGGCGACGTCGGCAACCTCTCGGGCGGGTGGAAGATGCGCGTCGCCCTGGCGCGAATTTTGTTGATGCGCCCCGACGCCATGCTGCTCGACGAACCCTCGAACCATCTCGATCTCGAATCGCTCATCTGGCTGGAGGGATTTCTCAAGGCGTACGAAGGCGCGCTGCTGATGACCTCGCACGATCGCGAGTTCCTCAACCGGATCGTGGGGCGGATCATCGAGATCGACGGCGGCGTGCTCACCAGCTACTCGGGGAACCACGACTTCTACGAGAAGCAGCGCGCGCAGAACGAGGTGCAGGCGCAGGCGGCCTACGATCGGCAGCAGTCGATGCTGGCCAAGGAGATGCGCTTCATCGAGCGCTTCAAGGCGCAGGCGGCCAAGGCCTCGCAGGTGCAGTCGCGGGTGAAGAAGCTCGACAAGATCGAGAAGGTCGAGCCGCCCAAGCGGCGCAAGGCCCTGGCCTTCGAGTTCCCCCCTTGCGCGCGCTCGGGCGAAGAGGTGGTCAAGATCGCCGGCGTCCACAAGCGCTACGGCTCGCGCGTGGTCTACGAGGGGCTCGATCTGGCGATCCGCCGCAAGGAGCGCTGGGCGATCATGGGCGTCAACGGCGCCGGCAAGTCGACGCTGCTCAAGCTGATCGCCGGCGAGACGGCGCCCGACGAGGGGGCGGTCTCCGTCGGACCCAGCGTGAAGCTCGGCTACTTCGCGCAGCACGCCATGGACATCCTCGACCCCGAAAAGTCGGTCTACGGCTCGCTGGAGGAGTCGTTCCCGCTGGCCAGCGTGGGCGCGCTGAAGACGCTGGCCGGCTGCTTCGGCTTTTCGGGCGACGACGTCGACAAGACCTGCCGCATCCTCTCGGGCGGCGAGAAGGCGCGCCTGGTGCTGGCGCGCATTCTCTACGCGCGGCCGAACTTCCTGGTGCTCGACGAGCCGACCAACCACCTCGACATCGCCACCAAGGACATGATCGTCCGCTCGCTCGGCGACTACGACGGCACCATGCTGTTCGTCTCGCACGATCGCCAGTTCCTGGCCAAGCTCTCCAACCGCGTCCTCGAGCTCGGCTCCGAGGGCCCGACGTTGTACGGCGGCGGCTATCTGGAGTATGTCGCGCGCAGCGGTCACGAAGCCCCCGGGCTGCGCTAGCCGCTGCGGCGCGCGGGCACCTCAGCTATCTTCTGCCCATGCCGCTCACCGCCGTCGCGCCGGGCCTCTGGTCGTACGTCCACCGCCAGCGGCTTCCGGGCGGCGCGGTCATGCAGACGCGGATGAACGTCGTCCGGCTGGGCGACGGCGCCTTGCTGGTCCATTCGCCGACCCCGGTCGACGATGGGTTGGCTGCCGAGATCGCGGCGCTGGGCCAGGTGGCGTTCATCGTCGCGCCCAACTGCTACCACCACCTGCACGTCGCGCCGTTCCTGACGCGCTTCCCGGGCGCCAAGCTGTTCGGCCCGCCCGGCCTGGCGGCGAAGCGCCCCGACCTGGCCCTGGCCGGGACGCTGGACGACGGTGCTGCGGCACCCTGGGCGGGGACGCTCGACCAGATCGCGCTCGGGGGCGCGCCCAAGCTGAACGAGGTGGTCTTCCTTCACCGCCCCTCGCGCTCCCTGCTGGTGACGGATCTCCTCTTCAACATGACGGCGCCAGACAACTGGATGACCGGGTTGGCCCTGCGCCTGATGGGAACCTACAAGCGCTTGGGCCCCAGCCGCCTCCTGCGGTGGCGGCTCACCAAGGACCGGCGGGCGTTGAAGGCCGGCGTCGAACGGATGTTGGCCTGGGACTTCGTGCGCGTGATTCCGGGCCACGGCGATGTCTTCGAGTCGCCCGCGACGCGCGAGCAGGCGCGCACCTCGCTCGGCTGGGTCCTGGCCTGATGGCGCTCCCGGTCAACCCGCCGGTGTTGCCGATGCTCTCGAAGCGGATCGCCGAGCTTCCCGAGGGCGACGGCTGGATCTTCGAGCCGAAGTGGGACGGGTTCCGGGCGCTCATCTTCCGCGACGGCGACGAGCTGACGATCCAGAGCCGCGACGAAAAGCCCCTCAACCGCTACTTCCCGGAACTGGTCGAGGCGCTGAAGGCGGCGCTGCCCGAGCGCTGCGTGCTCGACGGTGAGATCGTCCTGGTGCGCGGCTCCGGGCTCGAATTCGAGTTGCTGCAGCAGCGCATTCACCCGGCGGCCTCGCGCGTGAAGCTGCTGGCCGCCGAGACTCCGGCTTCGATCGTCTTCTTCGATCTGCTGTGCGACGGCGATCGCGATCTGCGCGCCACGCCGTTTCGCGCGCGGCGGGCCCTGCTGGAGGCGCGCCTGGGCGGCGCCAAGCCGCCGATTCACCTGACGCCCGCCACGACCGATCGCGCGCTGGCCACCGACTGGTTCAAGCGCTTCGAAGGCGCGGGGCTCGACGGGGTGATGGCCAAGCCGGCCGCCGGCCTCTACGAGCCGAACAAGCGGGTCATGTTCAAGGTCAAGCACGAGCGCGAGTGCGACTGCGTGGTGGCCGGCTTTCGCTGGCACGCCAAGGGCGAGAAGACCGCCGTCGGGTCGTTGCTGCTCGGCCTCTACGACGACGCCGGCAAGCTGCAACACGTCGGCGTCGCCGCCAGCTTCACCGCCGCCAAGCGCCTCGAGCTGGTCGAGCTGCTGGCGCCTTACCGGGAGAACGCCGTCGTCGATCATCCGTGGCAGGAATGGGCGATGGCGCAGCAGCTGGAGGGGGAGGGCCACCGCATCCCCGGCGTGAAGAGCCGCTGGAGCCAGGGGAAGGATCTGTCGTGGGAGCCGCTCCGTGCCGAGCTGGTCGCCGAGGTCGCCTACGAGCACATGCAGGGCTCGCGGTTCCGCCACACCGCGCACTTTCGCCGCTGGCGCCCCGACAAGAACCCGCGCGACTGTACCTACGAGCAGCTGGAGGTCGTCGCCCCGCACGAGCTCGCCGCGATCTTCGCCGCCGGCCGCTGAGGCCAGCGGTTGGCCGCCGGCCGCTGAGGCCAGCGGTTGGCCGCCGGCCGCTGAGGCCGGCGGCGTGCCCCGCCTGTCAGGGGGTGGTGTCGCAGACGAACGTGCCGTTGAAGCTGACGCAGCTGAGGCCGAGACTGTCGTCGCAGGTCCTCATCCCTGCGCCGGTGCCGGCGCCGCCGCAGCAGGGTTGACCGATCCCGGAGCCGCAGGCGGTGCAGCTCGCCGCCGCGCCCGCGGAGCCTGCGATGCAGGCGAACCCGCTGAGACAGGCGCCACCGCCGCCGCCGAACCCGGCCCTGCCCGGGCAGCAGATCTGCCCGTCGCCGCCGCAGGCCGCGCAGGTTCGGGGCGTTCCGGCCGCGCAGTAGGCTCCGGTCTGGCAGCTGTTGCCGGGCGCGCAGCAGGGATCGCCGGCGCCGCCGCAGGTCGCGCAGGTGCCGGTCGCGGTCGTGCTGGCGCCTTCGCAGGTGAGGCCGGTGGCGCAGGCGTTGGCGGCGCTCCCCGCGCAGCAGACCTCTCCGTCGGCCGCCCCGCAGGCGACGCACATCATCGCGCTGCCGGTCCCTGCGCTGGTCGTACAGCGCGCCCCGCTGTCGCAGACGTTGTTCGTGCAGCAGACACTCCCCGCAGAGCCGCAGAGGACGCAAAATCCGCTGCTGTCGCAGATCGCGCCGCTGCTGCAGTTGTTCCCCGCACAGCAGCCCTGTCCAGGGCCGCCGCAGGAGCTGCTTCCACCGCTGCCGGTGGAGGTGGTCCCTCCTGCGCCCGCGGCGCCCGTTCCGCCGGTGGTCCCCGCAGTGCCGGAGCTCCCGCCGCTCGGACTGCCGCCCGTCCCCGCGGAGGCTCCGCCGCTTCCGGTGGTGCCCGCGCTGCCCGTCGATCCGCCGGTGCTGACCGCGCTGCCACCGGCGCCGCTCGCGCTGCCGCCCGCGCCTGTGCCAGAGCCGCCGGCGCTGCCGCCCGCGCCCGAGCTGACCGGGTTGCCGCCGGTTCCGGAGCTGACGGTGGTGCCGCCGGTTCCGGTCGCTGCGCCTCCTGCAGCGCCACCCTTGCTGCTCGTGCCGCCGCCCGCGCCGCTCGAAACGCTGCCGGCGGCTCCGCCGGCGCCGCTCGAAACGCCGCTGCCGGCCGCTCCGCCCGCGCCGCTCGTCGCTCCGCCCTTGCCCCCGCTGCCGCCAGACGTCCCGCCGAGCGCGTCGGGGCCGCCATCCTTGGTCGAGGTCCCGGATGAGCTGCCGCAGGCGGCGAGCGCGACGACGACGACGAAAAGGGCGGCGCGACGGATCACGATCTCGAGCGGCTGTCTGGTCATAGGCTGTTCTCCGATACGAAAAGGGGTGGACTCTTGCCGGAACGATTAGGGACGACCCATCGCGACCGTCGCTAAAAAATCGACGGTGACAGCAGTCACGAGACACAGATTTTTTCGACCTATCACAGCCCTCGTGGCACTAACGAGATCGATTAATGGAAGACCAAGCTGGAGCCGTCGGTGAAGGCGTCGTCGAAGCGCCGTTCTCGGAGTTGATCAGTCGATGGTT
>Ga0210387_10001833_pt1 | contig 16144 bp, 15 predicted proteins | sample IncBWC7OmetaG_FD_160108 | JGI IMG/M metagenome (GOLD analysis project Ga0210387, IMG submission 160108) | Forest soil microbial communities from Barre Woods Harvard Forest LTER site, Petersham, Massachusetts, United States - Inc-BW-C-7-O ...
TCCTGCCGCCACCGCCGCCGGACTTCGTGGTGCTGGCGCCGCCGATTGTCGCGGTCGGGCTGTTCCTGCTGCCGCGCCCGATGTTCGTGCCGATGCCGGCCTATGTCCGCCCACCGCTCTATGTCCAGCCGCCGGCGAACAACGTCATCTTCAACAACATCCACAACACCACCGTCATCAACAATGTGATCAACAATCCGACGCCGCCAGCAGGCGCGGCGACCGGGGCGCCCACGCCACCGAACAACGTGGTGCAGCGCGCCTCGCTGATCCAGCAGGGCAAGCTGCCGGCGCCGCAAAGTGCCTCGATCAACGCCACCGCCAAGCCGGGCACGGCGACCGTGACGCCAGCCAACACGACGAGCCAGCCGCAATTCCGCAGGGAAAATGCGCTGCCCGTCCCCGGCAAGGGCAACACGCCGGCAGCCCCCGTCGCGACCGTGCCCACTACGGCTGCTCCCGGTACGGTGAACCCGAACGCGAAAGGAGCCACCAATCCCAAGCTGACCGCGCCGACGGCCAATACGCGTGAAGAAAAGCTCAACAGCCCGGCGGCCTCCGGGAAGCCGGCCGTAACGTCAACCCAGCCGGGCAAGCCGGAAGAGCACGAGAAGCGCACCTCGACCACGTCGCCGACGCAGGTCCAGGCAAAACCCGATCCGGGTTTGGCCAAGCCTGAGCAGAAATTGGCAAAGCCCGAGGTAAGGCCGGCGGCGACGCCTGCGAAGCCCACGCCGCCGCCATCTCCACCAAAACAGGAAGCCAAGCGCGTCGCGGCACCACCACCACCGCCCAAGCCCGCGGCGGCGCCGAAGCCAGCGGCGGTCGCGGCACGCCCGGCACCACCCAAGCCGCCGCCGGCGCCCCATCCGCCTCCCAAGCCGGCGCCGCCCGCAAAAAAATGTCCGCCGGGCAAGAAATGCTGATGACAACATCCCGTGCTTCGGTTCGTGCTATGTGAACCGGAGCACCGGACTTTTGGGAGGGGGCGATGTGTGAGATCTGCCGCGAGGAAGGACGTCCAGGCTTCGCCACTACGCGTCGAAGCTTCTTGTTGGCGGCGTCAGCCGTAGGATTGTCGCTGGCGGGCGTGGCGAACGCCAAAGAAACCAAATCGCCGCCAAAGCCAGAGAACGTGTTGTCGCCGGATGCCTCGTTGAAGCGCCTGCTCGATGGCAATGAGCGTTATGTCGAGGGTGTAGCGCGTCGGCACGATTTCAAGCATGAGCGCGAGGCGCTGGTCGGTGGCCAGAACCCCTATGCCGCGATCCTGAGCTGCGCGGACTCGCGCATCGCGCCAGAATATGCCTTCGACTCCGGCCGTGGCGACCTCTTTGTCTGCCGCGTTGCCGGCAATTTCGCTACCGAGGAGACCATCGCAAGCCTCGAATACGGCGTCGCCGTCCTCAACGTGCCTCTGATCCTTGTGCTCGGCCACGACGCCTGCGGCGCCGTCGATGCGACCATCAAATCGCTCAAGGACGACAAGCCGCTGCCGGGCCACATGCCCTCACTGGTTGAGGGCCTTGCGCCCGCGGTGAAGGCTGTCGCCAAACAGCAGGGCAACGTGCTCGACAATGCGATCCGCCAGAACGTGATCGACAATGTCGCCAAGCTGAAAGGGACTGCCCCGATCCTCAATGCAGCGGTCGACGCCGGCAAGCTCAAGGTTGTGGGCGGCATCTACCGTCTCAAGGACGGCAAGGTCGAGATGGTGGCTTAGCGGTCGACATTCTCTTGTCGGACCACCGGGATCGGCGCGGAGCCGGCAGGTTGCAACCACACGATGATTTGGCTATTGGCCTGCGAGGTAATTTCGCTGGGCACGGATACACCGCGTTGATGGCGTTGGGGGATTTATTGATTGTTTCGATCAGACGGGCGCTTTTGCCTTTGCTCGTCATGGCGTCGATGATTGGCGGCTTGGCGCAGGCCGCACCCGACGCATCGTCGGCCGCACAGGATATCTACGCAACGGCCCCGCCGCGCCTCCTGCAGATTCGCACGCTGGTCGCCGATGCCGGGCAGCGGCAGACCTCGGTCGGATCAGGATTCCTCGTCTCCGCCGACGGGCTCGCCGTCACCAACTATCATGTGGTCTCGCAATTCGTGCTCGAGCCCAAGACCTATCGGCTCGAATATGCGGCAGCCGATGGCAGTCACGGCGAGGTCCGCGTGCTCGGCGTCGACCTGCCGAACGATCTCGCGATCGTGCGCCTCGACAAGCAAGATGCGCCGTTCTTCTCTTTCGGCGCAGCTGCGATGGCGGGCAATCTGGCGAAAGGTCAGCGGCTCTATTCGATGGGCAACCCGCTCGACCTCGGCTTCACCATCAGCGAGGGCACCTACAACGGGTTGGTCGAGCACAGCTACAGCGAACAGATTCACTTCACCGGCGCGCTCAATCCCGGCATGAGCGGCGGTCCGACCGTCACCGCCGAAGGTGCTGTGGTCGGCGTCAACGTTGCCACACGGCGGGGCGGCCAGCTCATCAGCTTCCTCGTGCCGGCGCGGTTTGCCGCTGCGCTGGTGGAGCGGGTACGCGGTCGCGCGGCGCCATCCGACCTGCGCGCTGAAATCGCCCGCCAGCTGACCGACTCGCGAACCGCCCTCTACAAGGCTTTCGCCGAAAAGGATTTCCACTCCGATACGATCGGACCCTATCGGGCGCCGGCCACGGCCGTACCGTGGTTCGATTGCTGGTCGACCACCAATGCGGGAGGCATCCAACACGATCAGTTGTTCGAGCGAAACCGGCGTGTTCGTTGCATCCGACCTGCACACGGGCGCGATCCAGATCAGCCATTCCTATGTCCGCAGTGTGGATCTCAATCAATTCCAGCTTGCTGCTGTGCTGACCCAGCAGAGCCAGCCGCGGCTGGTGGGCGGCGGGCCGTTCCGCAAATGGTACACGCCCGAGCGCTGCAAGGAGGATTTTGTCCGCGTCGCACCCGATCCGATGCACCCTCCGCTTCGGGTCATCTGGTGCTCGCAGGGTTATCGCCCCTTCGAGGGCCTCTATGACGTCGTGCTGACCGCCGTCACTCAGGATCAGGGCGGCGAGGCGTTGGTGTCGCGGCTCAGTCTGCAGGCTGTGGGCTATGATGACGCCATGTCGATCGGCAGGCGTTTTCTCGAGGCCGTGCAGGTCGCCAAATGATCTGGATCGAGATTCTCTCGCGTCAGCAGGAAGTCGCAGCCCGCTTCCGGATCGCCGGAACGGAGGCGCGGATCGGTCGCGCTTACACCAACGACGTCATCGTCGACGATCCTTACGTCGCGCCCGAGCACCTGCGGCTGTTTCGAGACGAAGCCGGCGGGCTCGTTGTCGAGGATATGGGTACTGCCAACGGTGTCTATCTGGACGGCAGCAAGCAGCGGCTGGCGCGTGTCATGGTCGATGGCAGGCAGCCGATCCGCATTGGCCAGACCTATTTGCGAATCCGGGAAGGAAGTTTTGCGGTTGAGCCTGAGCGCATTGGGCGGGCCGAGCGGCAGGCTTTGCCGATGGTGCTCGCCGCGATCCTGAGCGTCGCGCTGGTGGCCATTGACGAGGTCAGGACCTGGCTCAATCAGACCTCCGAGGTGCAGCCGACGACTTATCTGGCGCCGGCACTCGGAGTGGTCATCGCTGTGCTGGCATGGGCCTCTCCTGATCACGGTGACCGGCGGGTTCGCGATCTCGCTCTACAACGAGATCGCACAGTTCTCCGCCTACGCCTTGAGCTGGACGGCGCCGCTGACCTACAGCTTCGGGCCGATCTGGTTGATCGTCGCGGTGATGTGCTTCCTGCATCTGGCGAAGGTCGGCCCGCCGCGACCATGGCTGAAAGGCTCTATCGTCGCGGGTCTGCTGGTTCTGGCGGTGGCCGCGCAGGTGCTGCAGCTAACGGAGGCCTTCTTCAGGTCCGGCCGCCAAAATACCGTGCGGCTCCTGATGCCGCCCGCGCTACGCATCGCTCCGCTTCGTGACGAAGCCGCCTTCTTCGCCGAAATCGGCAAGCTCAGGTCAACGATTGACGCCGATCGCGCCAAGGCCGGCCCGGACGATGCGGTCCGCTAAACCGGCGATGGGCTGCGCATAAGGAACGGTCGCCGAGACCCGCCGAACCGTTTCCGCTTGATGAGCCGACCGCGAAAACCACGCTCGCGGAGCTTCAGCTGGCGCAGTAGGGCCGGCTCGCCCAAACCGGCCTGGATTGCCAGCCCTGGATCGTTCCGGACCAAAACGGGGGCCAAATAGGCCCCAAAACCGGCCTTATTTCCTTGCGTCTGGCCGAAAACAGGCTATACAGCGCGCCATCTCACACGGAAACATGGCTGAAAAGGCCGTCCGGTGGCACCGGGCCAACAGGCTCGTTTGCTCACACGTTTCCGGAGGAACCAACCGGAGAACTAGAACCAATGTCGCTACCCGATTTCTCTATGCGTCAGCTTTTGGAAGCTGGCGTCCACTTTGGCCACCAATCCCACCGCTGGAATCCGAAAATGGCGGAGTACATTTTCGGCGCCCGCAACAACATCCACATCATCGACCTCGCCCAGACCGTGCCGATGCTGCACAAGGCGTTGCAGGCGGTCAGCGACACCGTCGCCAAGGGCGGCCGTATCCTGTTCGTCGGCACCAAGCGGCAGGCGCAGGACGGCGTTGCCGAAGCGGCCAAGCGTTCGGCGCAGTATTTCGTCAATTCGCGCTGGCTCGGCGGCACGCTGACCAACTGGAAGACGGTTTCGGCCTCGATCCGGCGGCTGCGTCAGCTCGATGAGATGCTGGGCTCGGGCGAAGGCTCGCAATACACCAAGAAAGAGCGGCTGACGTTGCAGCGCGAGCGCGACAAGCTCGACCGTTCGCTCGGCGGCATCAAGGACATGGGCGGTCTCCCCGACCTGATCTTCGTGATCGACACCAACAAGGAAGACATCGCGATCGCCGAAGCACAGCGGCTCAATATTCCCGTTGCCGCCATCGTCGATACCAATTCCAACCCGAAGGGCATCACCTATGTGGTGCCGGGCAATGACGACGCCGGCCGCGCGATTTCGCTGTATTGCGATCTCGTGGCGCGTGCCGCGATCGACGGCATCTCGCGCGGACAGGGCGATTCGGGTATCGACATCGGCGCTTCCACCCAGCCGGTCGCCGAAGAAATCCCGACCGCGCCGGCCGCGAGCGGCTTCCAGGGCCTCGCCGGCCCGCGCGGCGCCGCCGACGATCTCAAGAAGCTGCCGGGCGTCTCGGGCGCGATCGAGAAGAAGTTCAACGATCTGGGCATCTTCCACTATTGGCAGCTGGCCGAGCTCGATCACGACACCGCCCACAAGATCGGCGAAGAAGTCGGGCTTCCGAGCCGCGCCGACGCCTGGGTCGCCAAGGCCAAGGCGCTCACCGCGGAAGCGGAATAAGCAATCACGAAGGCCGGCCAGCGCCGGCCTTCGCTTTCTATCGATTTCGAGGGTACCTGATGGCGGGCGCGGGCTTTGAGGCTCGCGCACTCCGCCACCGTCAGCACGGACAGGCAGAAGGACGTTCACGATGGCTACAATCACCGCAGCGATGGTCAAGGATCTGCGCGAGTCGACCGGCGCAGGCATGATGGAGTGCAAGGCCGCGCTGACCGAGACCGGCGGTGACATGACGGCTGCCCAGGACTGGCTGCGCAAGAAGGGCCTGTCGAAGGCCGCCAAGAAGGCCGGCCGCGTTGCCGCGGAAGGCCTGATCGCGGCCGTGACCAAGGGCACCAAGGGCGTCGTGGTCGAGGTCAATTCCGAGACTGATTTCGTCGCGCGCAACGAGCACTTCCAGGGGCTGGTCAAGATGATCGGCCAGGTCGCGCTTGATGTCGGGGCCGATGTCGAGAAGATCAAGGCGGCCAAGGTCGGCGACATCACGGTGGAAGCCGCGATTGGGGACGCGATCGCCACCATCGGCGAGAACATGACGCTGCGCCGTGCGGCCTCGCTCGAAGTCGGCAAGGGCGTGGTGTCGAGCTACATCCATAACGCCGTGATTGAGGGCGCCGGCAAGATGGGCGTCATCGTCGCGCTGGAATCGACCGGCAAGACCGATGAGCTGGCCATCCTGGGCCGTCAGCTCGCAATGCATGTCGCCGCCGCCAATCCGCTGGCGATCGATCCGGCGGGCCTGCCGGCCGACCTCATCAAGCGCGAGAAGGACGTGCTGGCCGACAAATACCGCCAGCAGGGCAAGCCGGAGAACGTGATCGAGAAGATCGTCGAGTCAGGCCTCAAGACCTACTACAAGGAAGTCTGCCTGCTTGAGCAGGCCTTCATCCATGACAGCGGCAAGTCCGTCGCCCAGGCCCTGAAGGAAGCTGAGGGCAAGGTTGGCGGACCTATCAAGGTCGCCGGTTTTGTGCGCTATGCTCTCGGCGAGGGAATCGAGAAGCAGGAAAGCGATTTCGCTGCCGAGGTCGCCGCCGCCAGCGGGCAGAAGAAGTAAGCGCCGGCTCGTTCCTCATCCGGCGCGGGCCGGGATGGTCGCGCGAGAGAAGAGAGCAACATCAGAGATGGCTGAACCGGTCTATCGTCGCGTGGTGATCAAGATCTCCGGCGAATATCTCGCCGGCAGCCATGGTGCCGGGATCGACCAAGCCACCGTCGACCGGATCGCCTCCGACCTGATCGCCGCGCAGAAGCTCGGTACCGAGATCGCGGTCGTGGTCGGCGGCGGCAACATGATGCGCGGCGTGGAAGCGTCCTCCCGGGGCGTATCGCGGACGACCGGCGATACCTTGGGCATGCTCGCTACCGTCATGAATTGCCTGGCGCTGGAAGCAGCGATCGAGCGCAAGGGAACACCCGCGCGCGCGCTGTCGGCCTTTGTGATGCCCGAGATTTGCGAGCTGTTTACCCGTAGTGCGGCGCACAAATATCTGGCCGAGGGCCGCATCATCCTGCTCGGCGGGGGAACCGGCAACCCGTTCTTCACCACCGACACCACGGCCGTGCTGCGCGCCGCCGAAATCGACGCCAAGGCCGTTCTCAAGGCCACCAATGTCGACGGGGTCTACAACGCCGATCCGAAAAAGGACCCATCCGCCAAGCGCTTCGACCGCCTGACGCATTCGCAGGCGATTGCCGGTGGCTACAAGGTCATGGATGCGACCGCATTCGCCCTTGCCCGCGAGACGTCGCTGCCTATCATCGTATTCTCGATCGCCGAACCGGGCTCGATCGGCGAGATCCTGCGCGGAACCGGTCGCGGGACCATCGTTGCCGGCTGAGCTGTTTTTTCGAAAAGCCGCCGCGACAAGAAGCTTTAGACGAACGGGAGAGCGTTATGCCCACGGGTAGTTTCGACATCAACGAAGTGAAGCGCCGCATGCAGGGCGCCACCCAGTCGCTCAAGCATGAACTCGGCGGCCTCCGTACCGGCCGTGCTTCCGCCTCCATGCTGGAGCCGGTGCAGGTCGAGGCCTATGGCTCGCACATGCCGCTGAACCAATTGGCCACCATCAGCGTGCCCGAGCCGCGGATGATCTCGGTGCAGGTCTGGGACAAGTCGATGGTGAAGGCGGTCGAAAAAGCGATCGTCGATTCCAATCTCGGACTTTCGCCGGCGACCGAAGGCCAGGTGCTGCGCCTGCGCATCCCGGAGCTCAACGAGGAGCGCCGCAAGGAGCTCGTCAAGGTCGCGCATAAATACGCCGAAGCGGCGAAGGTTGCCGTCCGCCATGTTCGCCGCGACGGATTGGACACCGTGAAGAAGCTCGAGAAGAACCACGAGATTTCCGAGGACGATCAGGAGCGCCTGGCCGCCGACGTGCAGAAGGCGACCGATGGCATGATCGCCGAGATCGAGCAGCTGCTGGCGGCCAAGGAAAAGGAAATCCTCACCGTTTAGAAGGATCGACTGATGTCGAATGCCGCTGTCCCCGCAACGCAAGACCAGGAGCGATCCGATGGTCCGCTGCATGTTGCGATCATCATGGACGGCAATGGCAGGTGGGCGGCCTCACGCGGGCTGCCGCGCGCGGAGGGCCATCGCCGCGGCGTCGAAGCGCTGCGCCGCGTCGTGCGCGCTTCGCATGAGCTCGGCATCCTCTATCTCACCATCTTCTCGTTCTCCTCGGAAAACTGGTCGCGGCCGGCGAGCGAGATCGGCGATCTCTTCGGCCTGCTCAGGCGCTTCATCCGCAACGATCTGGCGAGCCTGCACCGCGACGGGGTGAGGGTGCGCGTGATCGGCGAGCGCACGGGCCTGGAAAACGATATCTGCGCGCTGCTCAACGAAGCCGAGGAGCTGACGCGCCACAACACGCGCCTCACGCTCGTGGTCGCGTTCAACTACGGCTCCCGGCAGGAGATCGCGAGCGCCGCGCAAAGACTCGCGCGCGAGGTCGCCGAGGGCAAGCGGGATCCTGCTTCGATCGACGCAGATGCGCTCGGCCGCTATCTCGACGCGCCCGACATTCCCGATCCCGATCTCATCATCCGCACCAGCGGCGAGCAGCGGCTGTCGAATTTCCTGATGTGGCAGGCGGCTTATAGCGAGCTCGTCTTCGTGCCGATCCATTGGCCGGATTTCGACAAGGCGGCGCTGCAAGAAGCGATCGCCGAATACGGCAAACGCGAGCGCCGCTTCGGTGGGCTCGCCGCGAAAACCGGATCGTGAGCGAGCACGACGCCGCGCCGGCAGCGGTCGCCGGGGGAGATCAGCGCAATCTGTTGATGCGCATCGCCGCCGCATTGGTGCTGGCGCCGCTGGCGATCGGCGCCGCCTGTGCCGGCGGCTGGTATTGGATCGTGCTTGCGACCCTTGGCGCGGTCGGCCTGTTCGTCGAATGGCTGGCGGTGACGTACACGGCACGCAACGTGCCAGTCATGGTAGCGGGCGTGGTCGCGCTGGTGCTAAGCGCGCCGTTTCTGGCGATCGGGAACGTGAATGCTGCGCTGGTGGTGCTGGCGCTCGGCCTTGTCGCGGTCGCGTTTCGCGCGACCGAACCGCGCATCTGGGCGGTCGCCGGATTTCTTTACGCTGCCGCGGCGCAGGTCGCCTCTGTCCTGGTTCGGCTCGACCAGGCCAAAGGACTGTCCGCGCTGATCCTGGTGCTGCTGGTGGTTTGGGCGACCGATATCGGCGGCTACTTCGCGGGCAGGGCGATCGGCGGTCCAAAGCTGTGGCCGCGGGTCAGCCCGAAAAAGACCTGGGCCGGCGCGATCGGCGGCTTCGTCGCAAGCCTGCTGATTGCCATCGGCTTTTCGGCCTCTGACCTCGGGAAAACGCTGCCGCTGGTGATTCTGGCAGCCATGCTGTCGGTTGCAGCCCAGTTCGGAGATCTTTTTGAGTCAGCCATCAAGCGCCGGTTCGGGGTAAAGGACTCAGGTCACATAATTCCCGGGCACGGCGGGGTAATGGACCGGCTGGACGGATTTGTCGCAGCGATCGTGCTGGCGGCGATTTTCGGAGTTTTGCGGGGCGGCGTGGATGGCGTCGGTCACGCTCTTATGGTTTGGTGAGCAAATGAGCGCAGTTCCATTGCGTAACAACAAGACCGCGCCCTCGAGCGTGCGCAGCATCACCGTGCTCGGAGCGACCGGCTCGATCGGCGACAGCACGATGGATCTGCTGCGCGCCTCGCCTGAGCTCTATCGCGTCGAGGCGTTGACCGGAAACAGCAACGTGCAGGGGCTCGCCAAGCTGGCGCGCGAGTTCGATGCGCGCTTTGTCGCGGTCGCTGATGCGAGCCGCTTGACCGAGTTGAGGGAAGCTTTGGCCGGCACGCGCACCGAATGCGGCGCTGGCGACAGCGCCATCATCGAAGCCGCCGCCCGGCCGGCCGATTGGGTGATGGCTGCCATCAGTGGTGCAGCTGGCCTTAAACCTGCGCTCGCCGCCGTCGATCGCGGCGCCACCGTGGCGCTGGCCAACAAGGAATGCCTGGTGTGTGCCGGCGATTTCTTCATGCAGCGTGCGCAAAAGGCCGGCGCCTGCATCCTGCCGGCGGATTCCGAGCACAATGCGCTGTTTCAGGCCTTGAGCTCCGGCAATCGCGAGGAACTGGTCCGCGTCATCATCACGGCCTCCGGCGGTCCGTTCCGCACCTGGGGGCCGACCGATATCGAGCAGGCGACGCTGGCGCAGGCCCTGAAACATCCGAACTGGAGCATGGGCCAGAAGATCACCATCGATTCGGCGTCGATGATGAACAAGGGGCTCGAAGTGATCGAGGCCGCCTATCTGTTCTCGCTGACGGCGGACGAAATCGACGTGCTGGTGCATCCGCAATCGATCGTGCACGGCATGGTGGAGTTTTCCGACCGCTCCGTGGTCGCTCAACTCGGCGCGCCGGACATGCGTATCCCGATCGCGCATTGCCTGGGATGGCCGGACCGAATCACCAAGGGGCCCGCCGCCAGGCTCGATCTTGCCAAGATCGGCACACTTACCTTCGAGGAACCCAATTTCGAGCGGTTCCCGGCGCTGCGGCTCGCTTACGAATCATTAAGGACCGGCCGGGGCGCAACTACGGTATTCAATGCGGCCAACGAGGTGGCGGTCGCGGCCTTCATCGCCGGCAAGATCAAGTTCGGTGCTATCGCGAGGCTGGTTGAGGCGACGCTGGAGGACTGGTCACGCTCCACGAATTTGGCGCCGCTGGCCTCCGCCGATGAGGCCATCTCCGTTGACCATAATGCGCGAAACAAGGCCGCCTCCCTCTTGCCTCAAATTGCCTTAAAGGCATCTTAGAGGGTTGGGGAAGGGGCCGCAGGTCCCGGGCTAGGGGAATCGAATGGCTGAGTTTTTTCTGCATAGTTTCAATACGTTGAGCCATATTCTCATTGGCTACGCTGCTCCCTTCCTGTTCGTCCTGACCATCGTCGTTTTCTTCCACGAGCTCGGCCACTTCCTGGTTGCGCGATGGGCCGGGGTGAAAGTGTTAACGTTCTCACTCGGCTTCGGGCCGGAACTCGTCGGCTTCTTCGATCGCCACGGCACCCGCTGGAAGATTTCCGCCGTGCCGCTCGGCGGCTACGTCAAGTTCTTTGGCGACGACACCGAGGCCTCGACGCCCTCGGCTGAGGCGCTCGCCAACATGACCGAGGAAGAGCGCGCCGGCAGCTTCCACCACAAGAAGGTTGGCCCGCGCGCTGCGATCGTCGCCGCCGGTCCGATCGCCAATTTCGTGTTGGCGGTGGTGATTTTCACCTGTCTGTTCACCTTCTTTGGCAAGCCGAGCACCACCGCTCGCGTCGACAAGATCGAGGCCAATAGCGCGGCTGCCGCTGCCGGGTTCCAGGTTGGCGACATCGTCACCGACATCGACGGCACCAAGATCGACAGCTTCACCGACATGCAGCGCATCGTCGGCACACACGCCGGTGACAAACTGACCTTCACCGTCAAGCGCGGCGATTCGACCATTCAGCTCGCCGGAACCCCGCAATTGCGGGAGATGAAGGACGGATTCGGCAACACCCAACGTCTGGGCGTGCTCGGAATCACCCGGCAGACCGCTCCGGGCGACACCCTGACCGAACGCGTGAATCCGGCCACGGCCTTTTGGCTGGGAATCAAGGAAACCTGGTTCGTGATCGAGCGTACGCTCTCTTATGTCGGCGGTATCTTCACCGGCCGTGAGGCGGCTGACCAGATTGGCGGTCCACTACGCATCGCCCAGATTTCAGGGCAGGTCGCTACTCTCGGATTGATACCTCTGATTCAGCTTTCTGCTGTTCTCTCAATCTCGATCGGGCTTTTGAACCTGTTCCCGGTGCCGTTGCTCGATGGGGGGCATCTTTTGTTCTACACGGTGGAAGCCGTACGCGGACGCCCCTTGTCGGAGCGGGCGCAAGAGATGGGATTCCGCATCGGATTGGGGCTCGTTCTCATGCTGATGGTGTTTGCGACCTATCACGACATCCTGCGTTTGCCGGGATCATAAAGCGAGGCTTTTTTATGACGTTGCCTATTCGCAACGTCTTGGAATGAAAATGGAAAAGCACTGACATCTTAAGTTTGTTGCCTCGACGAATTTAGCTACAAGCGATGCAACGAATGGGAATCTGCCGGCTCGTGGGGGTACGATCCGGCCAGAAATGACGAGGGCGCGTCGCGCATGAAGTTTGGAATGCGAGTCCGGGGGGGCTTGTCGGCCGCCCTGATCATGTTTGCTGTGCCAGTGGTAACCCCGCTGGCGGTCACGCTTGCCTCAACTCAGGCCGCCGCACAGAACGTCAACCAGATCGAGGTGGTGGGGAACCGTCGCGTCGAGGTGGAAACCATCCGTTCCTATTTCAAGGCCGGCCCCGGTGGCCGGCTGGATAGTGCCTCGATCGACGACGGCCTCAAGGCGCTGATCGAAACCGGCCTGTTCCAGGACGTGCAGATCAGCCGCCCCGGCGGCAGGGTCGTGGTCACCGTCATCGAAAACCCGGTCATCAACCGCGTCGCTTTCGAGGGCAACAAGAAGGTCAAGGACGAGCAGCTCTCGGCGGAAGTCCAGTCGAAGCCGCGCGGAACCCTGTCGCGCCCGATGGTGCAGTCCGACGCCCAGCGCATCGTGGAAATCTACCGCCATTCCGGCCGCTACGACGTTCGCGTCGACCCGGAAATCATCGAGCAGCCCAATAACCGCGTCGATCTCGTCTTCACGATCACGGAAGGCGGCAAGACGTCGGTCAAATCGATCGAATTCGTGGGCAACAGTTACTATTCGTCCTACCGCCTGAAGGACATCATCAAGACCCACGAATCGAACCTGCTGAGCTTCCTCGGCGGCAACGACGTCTATGATCCCGACCGCGTCGAGGCCGACCGCGACCTGATTCGCCGCTTCTACCTGAAGCACGGCTTTGCCGATGTGCAGGTCGTCGCCGCGCTGACCGAATATGATCCGGCGCGCAAGGGCTTCATGGTCACCTTCAAGATCGACGAAGGCCAGCAATACCGCGTCGGCTCGGTCGACTTCCAATCGAGCATTCCCAATCTCGACACCGCTTCGCTGCGCAGCTTCTCGCGCGTCAGCGTCGGCTCGCTCTATAACGTCGAGGCGCTCGAGAAATCCGTCGAGGAAATGCAGATCGAGGCCTCGCGCCGCGGCTTTGCCTTCGCGGTCGTGCGGCCGCGTGGCGACCGCAATTTCGAGGCGCACACGGTCTCGGTCATCTTTTCGATCGAGGAGGGGCCGCGAACCTACATCGAGCGCATCAATATCCGGGGCAATACGCGCACGCGTGACTACGTGATTCGCCGCGAATTCGACCTTGCCGAGGGTGATGCCTACAACCGCGCGCTGGTGGACCGTGCCGAGCGGCGGTTGAAGAACCTCGACTTCTTCAAGAGCGTGAAGATCAACACCGAGCCGGGCTCCTCCAGCGACCGCGTCATCCTCATCGTGGATCTTGAAGAGAAATCGACCGGCGACTTCTCGGTGTCGGGCGGCTATTCAACCACCGACGGCGCGCTCGCCGAGGTCTCGATCTCCGAGCGCAACTTCCTCGGTCGTGGTCTGTTTGCGAAGGCGTCCGTGACCTACGGCCAGTACGCGCGCGGCCTGTCGCTGTCCTACATCGATCCGTATCTGCTCGATTACCGTGTGGCGCTCGGCCTCGACGCCTATTACCGCGAGCAGCTGCCGAACAGCTACATTTCGTACGGCACGAAGACTATCGGCTTCAGCCCGCGCCTCGGCTTCCAGCTCCGCGAAGACCTCGCGCTGCAGCTTCGCTATTCGATCTATCAGCAGGACATCACCCTGCCGTCCTATCTGGCGAACTGTAACAACAATCCGGGCAACGGCCTGCTCGCCTTCAATCCGTCGCCGGCCTGGGTGGCGTCGCAGAATGGCGGAAATACCCTGCCGGGCGGCACTGTGACATCGGGCGGCCAGACCGCCACCGATTCCACCGGCCTTGGCCTGTGGTGCTATAGCGATGGCGAAGCCTCGCTGCCGATCCGCAAGGAACTGGCAAGCGGCTCGACGCTGACTTCGGCGCTCGGCTACACGCTCAACTACAACACGCTCGACAATAACAAGAACCCGACCGACGGCCTCCTGATCGACTTCAAACAGGACTTCGCGGGTGTCGGCGGCGACGTCAGCTACCTGAAGACCACGGTCGACGGCAAATACTACGCTCCGCTGGTCGGCGACGTGGTCGGCTTGGTCCACGTGCAGAGCGGCATCCTGAACAAGGTCGGCAACAACGATCTGCGCATGCTCGACATGTTCCAGATGGGTCCGAACCTCGTTCGCGGCTTTGCTCCGAACGGCATCGGTCCGCGCGACATCAACCCCTATGGCACGATGGATGCGCTCGGCGGCACCAAGTACTGGGGTGCGTCATTCGAATTGCAGATGCCGTTCTGGTTCCTGCCCAAGGAAGTGGGCCTGAAGGGCGCGGTCTATGCCGACGCCGGCGGTCTGTGGGACTATCAGGGTCCGACCTCTTGGGCGGCCACGGGCGAAGTCAATACGCCCGGATGTACGCCGCCGACCACAACGGCGCCATTCAACCCCGGTACCTGCTTGGGCCTGCAATATCAGGAGCAGAACGTGGTCCGCACCTCGGTCGGTGTCGGCCTGATCTGGGCCTCGCCGTTCGGACCGCTGCGCTTCGACTACGCGGTGCCGCTCACCAAGGGCCAGTTTGACCGCGTGCAGCAGTTCAAGTTCGGCGGCGGTACGTCGTTCTAAATTCCTGATAAGTGACGCCGGCGGTCTCGTTCGCGGAACGGGGCCGCCGGTTTTTCACGAAAGATATCAGACATTAACCTAGAGCCGCGCCGCGATTTATCCTAAGACGATGGCGCTCTAATTCTCATTCATCGGCGCGGATCATGGTCCGTGCTTTCAAAACCGGGTCCGGATTGCGACGGGGCGAATGGCGCAGCCGACATTCTTTGCAACGCCGCCTGCCTCGACGCTGGCAGATATCGCAGCGCTGACGAAAGCGCTTCTGGTCGATCAGAGCCGGGCCGGCCAGGAGATCAGGGGACTGGCATCGCTCGACGAAGCCGGGCCGATGCATCTCGCCTTTTTTGACAATCTGAAATACGCCGACCAACTCGCTTCAACCAAGGCAGGCGCGTGCTTCGTCAGCCCGCGCTTCGAGAAGAACGTTCCGGCGCATGTGGCTGTCCTTCGTGCAGCGCAGCCGTTCCGCTCATTCGTCCAGCTTGCCCGCGAGTGGCATCGTGATGCGCTCCGTCCGACTTCCTGGTTCGGCCATGATGGCATCGCGCCGTCGGCGATCATCGATCCCTCAGCGCGGCTCGAGGACGGCGTTATCGTCGATCCCATGGCCCTGATCGGGGCCGACGTCGAGATCGGGGCCGGCACGGTGATCGGCGCGGGTAGCGTGATCGGCCCTGGCGTCAAGATTGGCCGGGACTGCAATGTCGGCGCACGTACGGTCATCCAATGCGCGCTGATCGGCAACAATGTGCTGATCCACCCCGGCTGCTGCATCGGGCAGGACGGCTATGGTTTCATTTTTTTCGGGCCTGACGGGCATCTGAAGGTCCCGCAGACCGGCCGGGTGCTGATCCAGAACGACGTGGAGGTCGGGGCCGGGACCACCATCGACCGTGGTAGCCTGCGCGACACCATCATCGGCGAGGGTACCAAAATCGACAATCAGGTCCAGATCGGTCACAATGTGACCATCGGCAGGCATTGCCTGCTGGCGGCCCAGATCGGGCTCGCAGGCAGCCTGACGATTGGGGACAATGTAGCTTTAGGGGCAAAGGTCGGGATCAACAACCACCTCAAGATCGGCGACGGTGCGCAGGTCACCGCGATGAGCGCGGTGAAGGACGATATTCCGCCGAACGGCCGCTGGGGCGGGCATTTTGCAAAGCCGACCAAACAGTGGTTCAGGGAGATTATTGCAGTGGAGCGTCTGGTGCGGGATCAGGCAGCCGAGCCGAAGGGTGCAGATCTGAAGGATGCAAATCTGAAGGGTGCAGATCTGAAGGGTGAAGGGCAGGAGTGATGGCTGAAGATTCGCCAGTCAGGTTTGCGGTCGTCGATATCAACGAGATTCTGAAGACGCTGCCGCACCGTTACCCGATGCTGTTGATCGACAAGGTGATCGACATCCGCGCCGACTATAGCGGCATCGGCATCAAGAACGTCACCTTCAACGAGCCGCCTTTCCTCGGCCATTTTCCCGCCCG
>Ga0210387_10001835_pt1 | contig 16142 bp, 17 predicted proteins | sample IncBWC7OmetaG_FD_160108 | JGI IMG/M metagenome (GOLD analysis project Ga0210387, IMG submission 160108) | Forest soil microbial communities from Barre Woods Harvard Forest LTER site, Petersham, Massachusetts, United States - Inc-BW-C-7-O ...
ACCGGTATCGCAAATTTTCTGCATGTTCCGGCAAATTCGCTGCGCTGGATCGGGCGCAATGACGCGGCGGCGATTCGACGGTCTCCGGTAATCCGCCGCCGCAGCGGCGTTGAGAAATTTGAGCTCGATCTGCGGCGAGATTATCGGCTCGCTGCCTCCCCGCTACAGATCGGCGCCGTCGTATTTCTCTCGCCTAAGAGCGCAGGCAGCGGCCCGCTGCTCCGACCGCTTTCAAAATCAAAGCTGCTGGCGAAGTTGAAGGACGCCCAGGCATACGCGGCAAACCAAGCGGAATGGCCGACATTCAGCAAGCGCGTATCCCGCCTCGATGCGTTCGAACTGTACAGGGGACAGCATCCGCTCGAGTCGGTCGAAATCTTGCGGGCGCTGCTGGACCGGCGGACTCAGGAATGCGCGTAGCGTTAGTGGTTCCCGGAGGTGTCGACCGATCCTTCGAATATCGAGTAATTCCGGCGCTCCTGGCTCTGATAAGCCGACTTTCCGCGAACAACGATGTACGGGTTTTCGCCTTGCATCAGGAGCTCGACGCGGGCGAATGGCAATTGGCGGGAGCGCACGTCCGCAATATCGGCCGGCGGCACACGGCTTTGCGTGCGATTCGCGCGATATGTGACGAGCACCGGTCGCGGCCTTTCGACATCGTACATGCGATCTGGTCCGGGTGGCCCGGCCTGATTGCGGTGACGAGCGCAAAGATACTCGGCATCCCCTGCCTGGTACACATTGCGGGTGGCGAACTCGTCTCCATTCCAGAGATCGCCTACGGCGGCAGACTGAAATGGTACGGACGCTTACGAGAAGCATACAACCTGCGTGCCGCATCTGCCGTTACGGCAGCGAGTGCGCCCGTCATTGAGATGCTCGCGAAGCTCGGTGTGGCGGCACAGCGCGTACCGCTCGGCGTGGATCTGACCGCGTGGCCGCCGCGTGATCCGGTTCAGCGCGACCAAAGCCGTCCGGCAAGCTTGATTCACGTGGCGAGCTTGAATCCGGTGAAAGATCAAGCGACGCTGCTTCGAGCACTCGCCTCGCTCATGCGGTCGGGAGTGAACTTCGAGATGAGGGTTGTGGGCGAAGACACTCTGCAAGGCGAGATGCAAACTATGACCCTCGAGCTGGGGCTCTCCGCAAGGGTTAGATTTTTGGGGTTTTTGCCGCAGCGGCAGCTGCGGCCCGTAGTTGAAGCAGCCGATCTCATGATTCTCTCGTCGCGTCATGAGGCCGGGCCCCTCGCGATGCTGGAGGCAGCGGTTGCCGGCGTCCCGACGGTAGGCACCGCGGTCGGCCACATCCGCGAATGGTCGCCCGCTGCCGCGGCTTCTGTTCCGGTGGGAGATTGGGCGCACCTCGCGAAAACCATCGGTCAATTGCTCGAAGACGAGGATTTGCGGCTCCGCATCGCGCGCGAGGCTCTGCGGCGGGCCGTACGCGAGGATGCCGACTATACGGCTGAATGCTTTCAGGCGCTGTACGCGCGTCTCTAGATCTCGGCCACCGCCAGCGTGAAACTTTGCAAAAAATGGAAATCGGGGCGACGCAGCGCGAACTGCGGATGCTGCGGATCGCACAGGCGGCAGAGTTCGGCATAGTCCTCATCCGCCAGATAGGGCCGCAGGTGTTCTCCCCACGTATCGCGAAAAATGGCGTCACTTAGATACGACTCCGTGGCCGGGTCCATCGCCGAAAGCCGTTCGATGACGATCGTGCGCACGGTGATGTTCCGCATATTCGCGCGCCGCAGAATGCCAACAATTGCCCGCACGGAGGCAAGATCTCGCTCCTCAAGGTGGTAGCGATCGCGGTAATAATTGCGCACGGCCTCATTGGTGACCCGTTCCAACCTGGCGTCCCACGCAAAATACATGTCAGGCAGCAACGAGCTTTGTCCGAGCGCGACGCGCCCGCCAAGGCGCAACAACCTAGCTAGGTGCTTCACGCCGTCCACCGGATCAGCCAGGTGATTGATGGTATTGACGCACCAGACAAGATCGAAGCTTGCATGCTCCAGCGACGCCTCGAATAAGTCGGCTTGATGGATCTGAACCGTCGGTGAAGCATGGGTTCGAGCAGCGGCCACGTGTGCCGCCGCGAGGTCGATGCCGACCACGCGTCCCGACGGTCCGACTTCGCCGGCCAGCCAGCTGAGCGCTTCGCCCGTGCCGCACCCGGCATCGACGACATGCATTCCCGGCTTCAGCTTCAAACTCCGGATGAGCAGACGAATCTCGGGCTCCGCAAACAGGTTGAAGCTGCGCAATTTGGCGGAGTAGTCTCGCGATATATTATCGCCCAGCAGGCCGGCGGATGCACTGCACAGCGCGCGGCGACGGACTTGCATGGCTATCCGGTTGCCGCCGACCGATCAGGTGACGAGCGGTATTGCATTTCCTCGGAAAGCAGATTTTGCCAACGTTGGTCCAGCGAGCCGTCCGCGGCGCCTGTCAGCTGCAGCAAAACTTGATCGTGCAAGAGATTGCGCACGGCGCGATAGAAGTCTGAGGTGTACGTACCGTGAAACATCATGTCCAGGTCGTTGCTTTCGTGCCAATGCGTCTTGGCGCGCATTTGCGCCTTGACCAGATCATAAAATTTTGTGCCGGGTAAGGGGTAGGACACGCTCACGCCTATCTCGTCGGGCTGCGCGGACGCCAGTAAATCCCGAGTCGCCACGATATCCTCGAGCTGCTCGTCGATATATCCCAACTGAATGAAAAAGCCGACGCGAATTCCGGCCGACTTCAGGCGCGCACGCGCGGTAAGAATTTCGCTCACCGTGGTGCCTTTGTTCATGGCATCCAACACCTTTTGACTGCCGCTTTCCGCGCCGATCCACGCTTCTTTGCAGCCGGCATCGCGCAACGCAAGTGCCATTCGTTCACTGATCAAATCGGCGCGCGTTTGAATATTGAACGGAATCTGCGCATCAGCCGCTCGCGCGGCAGCGGCGAATTGGGTCACCCAATCAACACGAAATCCGAATATATCGTCGGCGAACCATATGTGATCGGGATTGAATGTGCGCTTGAGATAGGCCATTTCAGCGGCAACTTCAAGCGGACTTCGCTGCAGGTACTGATTCCCCCAAATGGGCTTGGAGCACCAGGTACACCGGAAGGAGCATCCGCGGGAGGCGGCCATGTTCAGGCTGAAGTAGCCATGGGCCTTCGTCCATACCGAGCGATAACGATCCATGTCCACGAGATCCCAGGCCGCAAGACCTGCATCGCGGGCCAGCGCCAATCCCTTGGTCCCGCTCGCCTTGAAAATCTTACCACCGCTGAAGCAGGCAATACCCGAAAGCCCGCGCACGAGATCTTCGGTGTTGAGGTTCAGTTGTGCGTCAAACCTCGGCAGCAGTTCGAGGAGAGTTGATAGGCCCTCGCCGACCAATGCCAAATCGGCGCCGGCGCGAAGATAGGGGCCGGGAGCGTCGCTGACATCCGGACCGGCCGCGATGACCCTGGCGCCGGCACGCCGTGCCGAACCGATCATGTCGCAGGCGGCCCGGCGCATGGTCGCCAGGCACATCTTGCTCAAGAAATTGAAATTGTCCTCGTAGAACAGGACGAGCTGCGGTGCATCCGCTTCCAGTAGCCGGTCGTACTCCTCGATCCCCTCGGCCAGCATGGCGTCGAAGAAGGAGACCCGGTGGCCGGCCTCTCGCAGCAGGGACACCACCTGCAGTGTCGCGAGCGGCGGGTACGGTTTGGCGCGCGCGATCTGTTTTTGGTCCAGCCGCAAAAAATAGGAGTGGCAAACCAAGATCGACAGCATCATTTCTCCGTAGCGAATCACGCCTCAGGGCAGGACCGTGTGGGGACAAGCGCGCACCAAATGAGCACAGCTATCGGGTGAGTGCCAGTGCCCGGAATTAAGGTTTAATGCAGCGTTCGTTTCCTGTGTTTTCCTCAAAAATGCCGGTGCACATCGGCGGTAATACGGGAAAGAACGCCAAAAGACAAGGAGTCTGCTATGCCATTGACCTGCAAAAGCGCCGCGAAGTTCATTGGGACGTTCCGGCCGGTGCCGGGGGCGGCAGGATACGGATCGACCGGCTAGGGGTGCAATTCCCAGGCTTGTAGACGCGCTCCGTGGATGCCGGGTATGCGGCCAGTTTATCGGCCGGCCGCGTAGGCCTGGCGACGAGCGCACCGCCGCAGTTGGGGCACACGCCGCGCAAGACGTTTTCCGCGCACGATGCGCAAAAGGTGCACTCGAACGAACAGATGCGCGCGTCGACAGAATCGGGCGCTAGCGGTCGATCACAGCATTCGCAAGATGGGCGAAGTTGCAACATGAAAACCCTCCAGTTCAATCACCGTTCGGTCAATTCGACGGTCCGCCCGCTGAACCGGGTGCCCTCGACGATGAGTTCACCCACCGAAATGGGCAGCTTAAACCGCCTGGGTCCGCAACTTCCAGGGTTGACGTACAAAATGCCGTCGCGTTTTTCGACCAGAGGTTTGTGCGAGTGGCCCGAAACAATCACCTGCACTCCCGCGGCATGCGGTTCGATGTCGAGCTGCGCAAGATCGTGGATGACGTAGACGAACACGCTTCCGACTCGAATCATCTCGGTTTCCGGCAAATGGGCTGCCCACGCCTGCGTGTCATTATTGCCTCTGACCGCAATGAGCGGCGCCATGGCGGCAAGCTCATCGAGAATCTCGGCCGACCCGATGTCGCCACCATGAATGATGTAATCGCAGCCGACTGCGAACGACCGCGCTTCAGCCCTCATGAGCCCGTGCGTGTCCGACAGCAGAGCGACGCGCAGTATGTTTTCGTCACGCATGGAATCCCGCTTCAGCACTCACGAAACTTCACATAGCTTTGCGCTTCGAAGTCTCAACACACCTTGGCGCGCCCAGTAAAATTCCCGCGCAATGATCGATCTTATCAGGAGGTTACCCTATGATTCGCCTGCCAACGATTAGCGCCCTGCCTGCACTTTCGCTCGTCTTGTTCATGGGCACGACAATCGGTGTTTCAGCGGTCGCGTTCGCCGATGAACCGCCCCCGACCCCGGCGACCCCGGCGGAAACGGGACGGAACCACAACCCGGCGCTTGCCGCATGCAAACAGCAAGCTGACGATCAGAAGCTCCCGGCCGGGGCTGCGCGGCGGGACTTTGTGAAGAACTGCATGAAATCTGCGCAAGCCGCGCCACCCCCCGCCTGACCCAAAAAGAATTGCGGCGCGTTTTACCGCGCCGCAGTTCTCATCAGCGGATCAATGGGAAACTCAGCGCTCCCAATGACCTCGTTCGTGGTGCCAATGCGGTCCGCGCTGTTCCCAGCGATCGGGAACCCAATGGTACCCGCGGCGCTCACCGACCCAACGGCCCGCCACCCATACATGGTCGTGACCGCGGTAGTCCCAATAGCCCGGCGCCCAAACAAAGCCCACACGCGGTGGCGGCACCGTTTCAACGCGCAGCGGCGGTGGTGCGATATCGATATCAATGGCGACTCCGGCCGATGCAATCGTGGGTACGGTCACCGCACTCGCAGCCATGCACAAACCCAGAAATAACGCCCTACTGGAAGCTTTCATTCAACACTCCTTTTTGATGTCGTTCGGCTACCAAGAAACCAAACTTACTGCCTAAACGGCACCGGCATATGGTCCGTTGACCGCCCTGCCGCATATGTAGGACTGTACCGCATTTCCCCCGCGTTGCAGGCGCTTAAGTCATTGAGAATCGGAAGAATATGGCGTCACGGCCTCAGCCTTAAGAGTTGGTAATGTTTTCACGCTGCGAATCACCGGCAGCCGCCAAGCGATGCAGGCCAACGCCACCGCGGTGACACCTGAAAAACCGAGCGCCGCGCGTAGCCCCACGTGTTCGCCCAGCCAACCACCGAGCAGCGCCCCGGGTCCCGCGGGCAGCAATATCAGCCAGCGCATGGTGCTCGTCATGCGGCCGAGCATGGGCGCCGGCGTGACCGATTGGCGCAGCGAAAGGAAATTAATGAAAATGAAAATCGCGCCGACACCGAACATCATCAGCATCATTGCATACGCAAAAACGCCGAAGACATTGGCCGGCGCTACAGCGAGCAGCAGCCAGCCGCTGCCGGAAACCGCAAACCCTAGAACCAGTGTCGGACCGGGGCCCAGGCGCCGCACCACCCGATGTCCATTCGCACTCGCAAATACCGTGCCGACGCCGAGCGCAACGTAACTTAAGCCGACTCCGCGCTCGGATAGCCCGAGCTCGTGAATGGCGAACAGGATCTGCACGACCGTGGCCGCCTGACTGCACATTTGCCAGATGCCGACGCACGAAGCCATCGTAACCAGAAGCTTGTGGCCGCGCACGAAATCCAATCCCTCGCGCATGGCCGACCAGAACGCCGTGTGCACCTCGCCGGGCGTCTCCCTGACCGGCACGCCGCGCAGAATGGACGCCGATATCAACAACAAGACTGCATCCGCAAGGAGCGCGATGGGCGCGCCCGTCAATTTGATCAATGCACCGGCGGCGGCAGGGCCGGTCACTTCGGCCGTCGCCGATGCGAGCGCGTTCTTGGCGTGCGCCTCCACCAAACGCGGCCGGGGAACAATTTGCGTCAATACGATTTGCGCCGCGCTGCCGGCGGTGGTATTTACCGCACCGATCAGAAACCCGACGATGTAAAGCCAGGGCATCGATAGCCATCCAAGCCACCATGCCACCGGTACAGTCGCCACGCCCAAGGCGATCGACAATTCACCGACAACATACACCGGCAATTTTCTCACTCGATCCAGCACCACACCCGTCGGCAGCGAGAACAATACGAAGGGCAGAATTTCCATCGCCGTCAGCAGACCCATTTGCGTCGGCGCTGCATGCATCAGCACAGCCGCGGTCAGCGGCACGGCAAGCAAAGTCACTTGACCGCCGAAGGAAGAAATCAGGATGGAGGTCCAGAGCCGGCGATAGGTTCTATCGCGCAGAAGATCAGTCGGCGAGAGCGAGAATCGATTCAACCACCAAACCGGCAGCCATGCGCGAAGAGTTCCTCTATTCACCTGCAAGCGCATCTTACTCACTCACCCATCATTTCGGCCGTAAGCCTCGATAGCGACCGGCTCCTCGGAGTCCTCCATTTCGACGAGAAATCCGCCGCTTTGATGCGCCCAGAGCCGCGCATAAAGACCCTTCTGCGCCAACAGCGAGTAGTGATTGCCTTCCTCGACGATGCGGCCCTTGTCCAACACGATCAATCGATCCATCGCAGCGATGGTCGACAGGCGATGCGCAATGGCCATGACCGTCTTGCCCTCCATCAACCGGTAAAGGCTTTGTTGAATGGCCGCCTCGACCTCGCTGTCGAGGGCGCTGGTGGCTTCGTCCAACAAGAGGATTGGCGCGTCCTTGAGCATCACTCGCGCAATCGCTATCCTTTGGCGCTGACCGCCGCTGAGCTTCACGCCGCGCTCACCCACATGCGCCTGGTATCCCACCCGCTGCTTCGGGTCGGTCAGCGTCACGATGAAATCGTGCGCCTCGGCCCGCTTTGCGGCCGCGACCATCTGCGCATCGCTCGCATCCGGACGCCCGTAGAGAATGTTGTCGCGAACCGAGCGGTGCAATAAAGACGTGTCCTGAGTGACCATGCCGATTTGCTCGCGCAGACTGTCCTGAGTGGTCAGCGCGATGTCTTGGCCGTCGATCAGCACCCTGCCCTGAGGGATGTCATAGAAGCGCAGCAATAAATTGACGATGGTGCTCTTGCCCGCGCCGGAGCGGCCGACCAAGCCGATTTTCTCGCCCGCGCGGATATGAATGTTGAGATTCTCGATCACCCGGCTCGCATCCTGGTGTGCGGCGCCGTAGTTGAAGCTGACGTGCTCAAACCGGATGTCGCCGCGGCTGACGCGCAGCGGAACCGCATCGGGACGATCAATGACCGTGGGCCGGCGCGCAAGGGTGTTGATGCCATCTTGAACCGTACCGATTTGCTCGAACAGCGAAGCCATTTCCCACATGATCCAATGCGAGATGCCATTGAGCCGCAGCGCCATCGCGGTCGCCGCCGCCACGGCGCCCACGCCCACCTCGCTTCGCGTCCATAACCACAGTACGACGCCCGCGGTGCTCGCGATCAATCCCATGCTCAACACATGATTCACGATCTCAAACCCGGTCACCATGCGCATCTGGCGATAGACCGTCTGCAAAAATTCGGCCATGGCGCCCCGCACGTACACCGCCTCGCGTTGGGTGTGCGAGAACAATTTGACCGTGGCGATATTCGTGTACGCATCGGTGATGCGGCCGGTCATCAAGGAGCGGGCGTCCGCCTGCGCTTTCGCCACGGCGCCAAGACGCGGCACGAAGTACCGGACGGCAAGCAGATAAAGCGCCAGCCAGCCAAAAAAGGGCGCAAGCAGCCAGAGGTCGAAATTTCCCACCACCAGCGCGATGGTGACGAAATAGATCACGATGAAAACCAGGATATCGGCCAATATCATCCAGGTGTCGCGGACCGCGAGCGCAGTTTGCATCACCTTCGTGGCGACCCGCCCCGCGAATTCGTCCTGATAAAAGCTCAGGCTCTGAGCGAGCATGTTGCGATGAAAGTTCCAGCGCAATCGCATGGCGAAGTTGCCGGCCAGGGCCTGCTGCTTGAGCAAGCTTTGCAGCGCGATCATGACAACGCTGCCGAACAGCACGGCCGCCAGTATCGCCAGATGGACCCGTTGCTCGGCCCATAGCCGTGATGGCTGCACTTTCGCGAGCCAATCCACAACCCGACCTAACATGCTGAACAACAGAGCCTCGAACACGCCGATGGCGGCCGTCAACAGAGTCATCGAAGCAATGTAGCGGCGTGCGCCTCCGGCACAGGCCCACAGGAAGGGGAAAAACGCCTGCGGCATGGGCCGAGTCGCGCCCTGAGGGTAGGGAGAGACCAGTTTTTCAAAGAAACGAAACATCGAGCGCCCCGGCAATGTCTTGGCAGCCCGCTATGTTATCGCTAATACCCCCGCTCCGTAGGATCGCCGCCCGGCATGGGCGCACCGGCCGGCCCGCCGCCCGTAAGCAAATGCCTACTTTAAATTGCGAATGGCCAGCCTTTCCAGCCCGCTGCTTTTACGTAGACTACCGGGTTGGTTACCAATAACAGTAGGGAAGAATTTATGAAACCTCGTAATTTTTCGGCGGCCGCGAGTTTCGCAGCCGTGGCTTTGCTCGTGAGTACAGTATCTTTCGCTGCCACCAAAGCCGAGATCGATGAGCGGGTGCACCACACGATGCAGCAGTTTTATCAGCTCAATCCGGCGCATCGAGAGTTGGTCGGCAGGGCCAAGGGCGTTCTGGTATTTCCACGCATTACCAAAGGCGGCGTCGGCGTCGGCGGTCAATTTGGCGAGGGCGCATTGCGAATCGATGGCAAAAATGTTGCCTATTACAGCATCGCGTCCGCCTCGGTCGGCTTGACGCTCGGTTTGGCAAAACATAAGGAAGTCATTCTGTTCATGACGCAGGAAGCGCTGGATAAATTCGCCAACAGCCATGGCTGGACCATCGGCGCCGATACCGGCGTCGCAGTGCTGTCCAAGGGTGCAGGCGGAGATTACGACACCCAGACCTTGCAAAGACCCATCCTCGGTTTCGTGTTCGGGGAGAAGGGTCTGATCGGCGACATTTCATTCGATGGTTCAAAGGTCAGCAAGCTGGACCGATAGCGCTGCGGTACGCGGGTGCGCGGGGCCCTGGATCTTATGGCTCCGCGCACAGTTCAGCAGCATCTCGCCGCGAGCGCGCGATCCTTAAGGTACACTGGCGCGCTTGCCCCGATGGCGAAATTGGTAGACGCAACGGACTTAATACTATTGAGCGGCAGTCGCGGAAACGCCCTGCCGGATCCCGTCAAAGTCGGCGAACCCCCTGGGACACCCCGAGGCAACGCCGAGCCAATCCGGACTGCGCAGAGCGGCCGGCAGGTGTAGAGAGTGGACGGTGGGGACCTAAAGGCAGTTTTAACGAACTCTCATGGTCGTGGCGCACTCCAGACCCCAAACGCGCGATTGCGCGGCGGCGAAAGTCGTGGCGGGTAAGAAAATCCGTTGGCCGCAAGGTCATGCCGGTTCGACCCCGGCTCGGGGCACCACCTTGCACGGAGTGCTACAGCGCTAGGCGCTCGGGTGCCGGCACACACCAGATGTCGATGGGTCCACGGCGGCCACGCAACTCGAATTGCGGCAGCTGCAGGAACGAAGTCGATCCCGCGTCTCCATTGGTATGCGTCGAAATACTCAGGGCCGCGGCGACCGTGCAGGAGAATAGCACCTCGCCGGCGCGCGCTCGGCTGCAGAGTCTCGCGGCAACATTTACGGTGTCCCCAACCAATGTTGTCGTTTTGTGTCCTGCAGGACCCAAAACGCCAAACGCGACTTCGCCCAAATGCAGTCCTATTCCAATACCCGCATCAATGGACAGTTCCTTGCGCCAGCGCTGCGCAACCGGAGCGAAACTCTGCAGCATGGCGTGGCCGGCAGCCAGCGCATCGGCGGCGCCGCCGCCGCTTTTGGCAGTCATGCCGAATCCGGCCATGATTCCATCGCCGGCCATGTGATACACCTCGCCGCCGAATTGATTCGCCGCACTGCCGAGCACTCGGAAGAATTCGTCCAAGAGCGGGACGACCCGCGCCGCCGGCAAGCTCTCCACCATGCCGGTGTAGCCTCTCAAGTCGGCAAACAGAACCGTAACATCCGCGGTGCGTATTTCGGCGGGTTGACGAACTCGGGAAACGAGGATGGAGCCTGCCGGGCGCAGGCGCGGACTTCGAGAATCAGTCATGCAAGCGATTATGCACCAACTGCGCGTGACACTTCACCTAGACCGTGCGGCGGCAAACCCTGCCGCTACCTTGCGAAGGACTCCAGAATGGCGTAGGTCTCGACCGGAATCAAAAAGGATAGTTGAGTCCGGTGAACACGGCGGGGCCTTCGCGGCCATAGCCAACGTCGACATAACCCACCACAAAGGGTCTCGCGATCCCGCGAAATCCCACGCCCATGACCGGATGTAAATGATCCAGAGGATTGGTGCTGGTACGAGAATAGACGCGGCCGAGATCGACGAAGGGCGCGACCTCGATGTCGAGCTTGGTCGTAACGGCATCGAAGGTAAGCACTTTATGGCGCAACTCGACGGTGGTGGAAAACGAATCTCGGTCGTAGAAGCGGCCGGCGCCGAAACCACGAAGCGGCTGCTCGCCGCCGATCACACTCTCCCCGCCTCCAATGCTGCTCAAGGCCCAGAACGGCACGTCCCGCGTCGTGGGCAGGTAGCGCAACGCCAGGTGCGCAGCCAGCAGCGTGTCCGGGGTAAGCGGCCAAAATCCACGGCCGTCGATTCCAGCTTCGCTGTACGAAGAATCGTTGATGAACCCTTCTTTGGCGGCAGTACCGACATATATCACCCATTCCATGCCACGGGTGGGTATGGACAAATCATCGCGCGTGTCATAGACCAAGGAGATGCGATTGAGCAGTTGATGATCGATGCCCAAAGTTCCTGGAAATCGCGTTTGAATCGAGGGAACATCGTTCAACGTGCCGGGCAACACGTCCACTACCTGCAAATGCATGGTGTAGAGAATCTGCCAGGTATGATTCAAGTTCAGGCCGATCTGTACTTGCCCGAAATCCTGTTGGTCGGTGTAGTTGGTTTGCGCGTGCTGTCGCGTCTGATTGCCGATGCCGAAAAATCTGGTGGTGCCGTCGCGGTCGTATATCAGACTATAGCTGATGGTCCACCGATCCTCGCGCGAGCGCCCGATTTGATATTCGCCGTCGAATTCGCGTTCCACTCTTTGCTTGATTCCCGCCACCATCGACCATTGTTCGTCGGCCGAAGAAAAGGAGAAAATGCGGGCGTGTACACCAAATCCGAAATTGGGGTTGTACAGAACATCGGGTGCGACGATGCGGCTCACATCGTGATGGTCATCGGTCATGACCCAAGTGGGAATCAGACCGAGCGTCAAACCGCTATTGGGATCGGCCGAGATCAACGGCACCGGAATGAACGGCGCGGTCTCCGGATTGAACCACTTCGTCCAAGCCGGGGCCGGCGCAGGCGGCGTGGCTGGAATGGGCTCTCCCAGCACTTGCGCGCCGGCGTCCTTGGGAGGATTGTCTGACCAGCAAGGCGCAGCCGGCGCGATGCAGGCAGCGGCGGCCGCACCCGCGATCAGCAGGCGTCTCACCGGGGATGATCTCCCGATAGGGGCATAAGCTGCGGCAGCACGTCGCGAGCTGCGCGCACCACATCGTTGGGAAAATCGATTTCGATCCACGGTAGTCCCGTGACATCGGCAACCTCGATCACTTGGCTTCTCTCCCTGAGTAGATCGCGCACCGCTTCCTCGTGCGGCATGTGCGCACGCCCGGAGTCGACGTAGTCGGCGGCCAAGGCCGCCAGACGCCGCGCAGCGGGTTGGTCGAAACGAAAAAACCCGACTGACTCGCCGATGGTGTCGAATTCCAGGTCGGCCGCCAACTGCTTGCGCAGCTCGATCGGCAGGCCGGCCCGCACGCACAGCTTGACCGGCTCATCGCCGGGCTCGAAATCGCGATCGATCAGCAGGCGGTTCACCGGACCGCTCCCCGCCACCAGGGCACTCAAGATACGTTCGTCATACAGCACGTCTGCGTCCATCAACAAAATATCACCGCCACGAGTCACCGCAGGGGCGGCGGTATGCACCGTGAGAACGCTGCCAAGCTCAAACTGCATGTTGATCACGATCTCCGGACGCGGTTCCCATTCCAAGCGCGTCAGTTCGGCGTCCACCAGCTCGTGGCGAAATCCAACTGCAATCGCGACCTCCTCGACGCCTGCGCTTTTGAGCATGCGCAAATGCCGCTCGAGCAGTGTCATGCCATCGAAGCGCAACAAACACTTCGGCAGCTGGCTGTCCTCCGGTAGTTGCAGACGGACACCGCGCCCGGCGGCCAAAATGATCGCGCGCATCAAAATCCTTCCATAAATCAAGCGCTAGGGATAGTAACTCAAGGCGGAGCCGCACCCACGGCGGGGGCGCCTGAGCGCGAGGAGAATCGCAAGTACAGCAGCCCGGGCAAGCCTAGCAGCAATTCACGTGCGCGCTTTGCCAGCGACAATGCCAACGCCGTATCCGGCGGCAGTCCAGCCAGCGGTCCGAGCAGCAGATATCCGCCCTCTTGCACGCCTAAGGCGCCGGGGATCGCGAAACCGGCGCCGCGAATCGCCTGCCCCAGACTCTCGAGCAGCATTGCCTCGCGCCAGCTAACCGGCGTACCCAAGAACACGGCAATCAGGTAGACCTCGCCCGTGCCGACAATCCACCCGACCAAGCTTAACAAGAAGCTTTTCGTGACATCACCGTTGCGCCGATACGTGCCCTCCACGGCGAGGTCGATGGCTTGCGCTTGGCTGACCCACCGGGACCAGTCGCGCCCGCCCGAAAAGCGGCGCACCGTACGCATGAGCTTGCTGAACAGTCCGCGGCGCTGAATGAGATAAAACCCAGCCACCTGCACCGCCAGAAAGGTGCTGGCAATCAGCACGCAGGTTCGCAGCGCCACGGGTGAGAAATGACCGGTCTGGGCACCAAGTAAGATCACGCCCATCAGCGCGAATGTGATCTGCGCGAAGGTCTGCAAGGTTGTGCTGACGGTGATCGCGGCGGCGGCGGCTTCCATGCGCATGCCGCGCTGGGCCAAATGCCGAGCCATCAACACCGGACCGCCTATTTGCCCTGCCGGCAAGAGGCTGTTGGCGGACTCACCAACCCAGCGCGCCAGCAATGAGTCGCGGTAGGGGCTTCGGCTCGATCCCTGCTCGAAAAGCACGCAAATCGCAATCGCGTCGAGCACCAGCGGCAACACGTGAAACAAGGCGACCAGCAGCAGTCCCCAACCGGCATGGGCCAGAGTTGCAACGATGGCCGGCAGGTCCTGCGACACCAGCACGCCGACGAACAGCAGCACGCCGATGCTCAACAGCCAGCTCGCCGTCCTCGTCACTCTCGCCGGCCCATGAGGCGATGAAATACCTGACGAAAACCGAAATAGGCAAAGGCGTCCTTCATATTGGAGATGAGGCGCCACCACGGGTGCATATGCGGGTCGGTCACATATTCGAAGGTCAATGACACGCGGGTTTCTCCCGGCAGTGACGGGGTGATTCGATGCCGCAGAGCGTCGCCATCGAAGACGACCAAACCGCCGGGCGGGATCTTGATCGAACCTGACACCACCGACGCTCCTTTTTCCCGGGTGTGCAGTTGATAGTCCAGGCGGCACGATGAGTCGTCGATCACGCCCAGTAACAATGTGTAGCGACGGCCTGCATAGTACGACGTGTCATAGTGCCAGCCGATGTGATCGCCGGGCTTGGTATAAAAATAGAGCGCGTAGGCGTGCGGATCGTCGGGCGGCGAGAGCTGTAATCGCTCTCCCGTCAGTTTCTCCAGCCAGGCGAGCAGCGCCGTTGAACGATAAAGTTCCGCAATGATCGGCGCTCTTTTGTCAATCGTATGCCGGCTGACACTTCCGCCCTGTTTGTGTCCCGGCAGGTAGTTGCGATTGATCGATCCTTCGACGCCGGCAACCGCAGCGATGAGTTGCGCGGTAATGTCGGGCGGCAGGAAACTCTCAATATACAGAAAAGAGCCGTGGGCGGAGTACTCAGCGCGCAAGCCGTCCAGGTCGAGAGAGTCCAAACGCGAAATGAATGGCTGTCCGCCTCCGGTTGTCGTCGCCGCCACGCTTATCCGGCGACCCCGGCATCCATGCGGCGCACTCGGCGCAGCGCCCGTTGATGGTCGATCACCACCCAAACGGCGTAAACAGGTGCACAGATCGATGCCACGAGCAGCATCGGCGCCAGAGCATTGCTCAAGGTCGCCAATGGCAGCAGATACAAAACGTCTTCCGTTTCGAAGCCGCCGAGGGACGCCTGCCGTGTTGCGGTCTTGCCGTGCAATTCCTCGATTCGCATGCGCAAAAAGAAAATCAATGCAATCGCAATGCCGGCCATGGCGCCTAAAGCCGCAGGCGGGAAAACGAAGTCGAGTCCAGCCTTCCCGGCCAGGCCGACGCCGATCGCAATGAACAGCAGGATGGTCACGGCACCATCGCTGGCCAAATCATAAAGATGGCCGATCCGGGTGGTCTTGCCGCTCATGCGCGCCAACTCACCGTCGGTGTGATCCAAAAAGTTCGACAGCACCAGCAGCAATGCAGCGAGATTTGACCAGCCATAGCTTCCCGGTATAAAGGCTGCGGCAGCTGCCAAACCGACGGCTAAACGCAGCGTAGTCAGATGGTTGGGAGTGACCCAGCTATGGACGAGCGGCGCAACCAAACGGCGAGCCAATCGAGCGTCCCACGGGCGCCGGACTGAACCGACCGAATTGACCAAGGGTGGTGGGTTTAGCATTCAGGCATCGCGTATCATCTTATTTGTCTTATTTTACGACACATTGTGCTTTGTCATCAAAATGAAAACTAGCGCTTACATGAATCCGGGATTTCGCAAGCTCGGCGCCTGGGTTGCTGCGCATCCACGCCGAGTGTTGGGACTCTGGCTCGCTGCAATTCTCATAGGTGCCCTGGGTGCCTACAAGCTGCCGCAGGTTGCCGTCGGCGGCGCCGGCGGAATCGACGATAGTCCATCGCAGGCGGCCGGCGACAGGCTGCGCGCCGATTTTCAAAATCCGTTCATTGATCCGCTGGTCGTGGCCGTCTCGGCTCCGCGGCTGCAGGTCGACACGGCGCCCTATCTGACCTGGGTGAAGCACGCCGCCGACGTGCTCGGCACGTTACGCGAAGTTCGGAAAGTCAGCAGCTTCGCCGACTCGCGCGAATCGCGCATGCGCTCATCTGACGGCCACGTGACCCTGCTGCTCGTAGGTTTGGCCTCGCCCAACACCGAAGCACAGCAGCGAGCGGTCGGCGTGGTGCGCGACGCGATTGCCCCGCTTCGCGCGCAACTGATCGCGCTCGACCCGACGGCTCAGATCGCCGTGACCGGAGGACCGGCGGCGGACTTTGACGTCAATTCGTGGAGCGCCACCGGCGGCCGCGACGCTGAGTTGTATGCGCTGCCGTTGACCCTCATCATATTG
>Ga0210387_10001836_pt1 | contig 16136 bp, 17 predicted proteins | sample IncBWC7OmetaG_FD_160108 | JGI IMG/M metagenome (GOLD analysis project Ga0210387, IMG submission 160108) | Forest soil microbial communities from Barre Woods Harvard Forest LTER site, Petersham, Massachusetts, United States - Inc-BW-C-7-O ...
GCACTGGAGGGGGTGGGGTCAAGATGGGAGAGTGGGACAGTTTATTTGTGAGTCTTCTTCTGGTTTCTCACGCAGACCGGAATTTTACCAGAAAGAACATAGACAAAGGCTTAGGGATTCACTGCCCAGCGCGGATGATGATTCTGTCAGCGCCTCCGTGCAGCCAACCTCAAATTTTGATCACCCACATCAGCCCACAGGCGTTGATAGGATTTCAGTTCCTGAACCCTCTGTACTGGATCCAATATTCATGGCTTCTTCCCACCTGTTTCCTCTGGAAACGCCTTCATCACGCCATCGCAGCCAGAGCCAAGATACGGATGACTGGCGGGGGCAATCAGACTTCCTGCAACCGCATACATCATATGTCGGCCCATCAAATACTGAATCTCGACATCGCCCACCACATCAAACTGATCCCAATTCATCCATTGCCCTTAAGCAAGAATTTTCTCAACGACCGTCGTATCCAGACGGACACCAGAATATGTACAATCATATTAGGCAGCCTCACGTTTCGTTCTCTTCACATGAAAATAGTAATTGGCCACCACTCTCGCAGTCATCTTCATCGCAACCCTCACACTCGGACCGCAGTCGGATCCGTCCTTCCTCTGTATCATCAATTCCGCGTTTTTTCTCAACGGAGCTACCACCTCCATCCATCAGCGCGATGCGCCGAATGTCATTCTCTGGCGGGAATCAGGACGGGGAACGAGGTGGTCAATCCTATGAGAGATATTCCAATACTCGCAGCCTGGTGAAGCCCGAAAACACCAACTTAAATTACGGCGATGAAGTTGATGGCCGGTCAGTTTATTATCGACCACCACCAGATGTCGCGATCCGCAGTCAGTTACAGCCTCAGAGCCCTTGGGACAAGAACAACTACAGGTATATATGTTTAAACAGCTTCTACGAAGTCGGGGCGCCATCTGACTCTTTGTCGTAAAGAACTTCGGACTGGGGAAATCATCAGCATGCTGCTCCCACGGTCGAGCATTCAGATGACCTCGTCACATGGTCTGCGACTAGCGATAGATATCCCCAGACCACCAGTGACATCCGTGGAGTGCAGCTAGACCGTGATCCGCATGAAACTCCATATTCGGGGGTTTACAGTATTTGAGATGGATGCGCATCTCCAGTTGAGTCATTCTGTCTCATCTGGATTTACACGACAATGCATATTATCTGCTGAGAGGCCACCGTCGCCCTTTCTCCGGGACGTGCGCTCGCTCCATCAGCGATTGAATAATTCATCCTTTGAAAAGAGTAAATTTGTAACGTGCAATAATATATTTTGTACATGATCATGGTGTGTTTGCCTGTTTGGGGTGCTTCAAAGCTGTCAGGCTGCTTGGTTTGATGGACAGGTCAAATAGCCTTGCTCTACACAGCGACTCATCAAGCTCCTACCTTTTCTCTCTCCCAGAGAAAAGGCATGTAGAGAAAATATTGTCTGGGAACCTCGAATAACAATCACGAGTGAGGGTGTGGTGGTCGGAATTATTTTTTCCAGTCGCGGGAGAGACAACGTCACACTGCCACTGGGTCTTCTCCTCGAGTGGTAAGCGGCGCATCCTTGGGACGTTCAAACATGTTGGTTTTCTTTTGTTGAAGTTCGGGGACCCGATAATAACATTCCGCCAATACCGACGGACGCGGGACAACGTGAACAGCCACTGTATGTTACTATCCTTTATTGGCCGCGGGATGTTAGTAGATAGTCGACATCGAATGAAAATTTATCCCAGCGGCTCTGAAGTTGGATTAGACTTACAATTCGAGTGTCAGAGACATGCAAATATTGATTTTGAAAAATGGCTCACGAAATTGAGATATGCTGTGTGTTCTATGTAAGATTGGTTGCAATGGTCGGGTTACTGTCGCTATTCGGAGTGGAGAAAATCCTGATGTGAGGGTCAAGAGAGGGAGAACCTTGGCTACGAGAGTCAAGCAAGGAGTTGCCTGTAGCAATTCTGGAAAAAATGGCGCGGGAATGATACAGAGAGCTGAGAGGTGCATCACGGCGGGGGGGTCAATACGTCGCGCAACGCGGGGAGTGATTTCAGCAACAATGTGGTCCAAAATTGCTGTCAGGCTGGTTCACATATCGATTGGTGGGCTACAGCTATTTGCAGGAATGCATCGGCCCACATTGGGAGTTTCTTCATTTGCTGTCGAGCCAGTATCAGTTGTCAACGATAGGATTACTTATTGAGTTCAGATCTTGGGCGCAACTGTGGGACATGAGCGTTTGACACACGGGAAGGCCAAATTGGTTTGGTAAACTTTCATGTTGATCATCGGCCTTCAGAAATAACAGATAGTGCAAACAAGGTGAACCCTCAAACAATTTGTGAGATTTGTCAGTAATCGATTCCGAGACCTTGACCACTCATTCACTGTATAATGATTAATGATTAAGATGTGGCCTTCTAGGAGTCGGCACTACCACGGACTCCGAAGGGACAATATGGTGTGTTACCGGGAGGGGATAGAAAACTAACGATACAACATGATGGGCGTTCTAGCAAATCATACGACTGCAGCACAGGATAACGCAAAACGTCAGAGGGATGAAACAAGGAAGCAGTGAAAAAACGTACGGAGGACAGCATTTATGCATCCATCATTTTCGGGGTTGTTTGTGATCTGCGCGTATTTTCCGAAAACGACTTTGCCACCCGTAGTGACCATACCGAGCTCGGAAACATTAACTTCGATGACAGTACCCTTTGTCATCACGCCGAGTTGGGTATACATTGGCGATTGGGGGTTCTTTTTGACACCAAGGATCTGCAGCTGGAACGTCGCCTTTAGGTCAGCTATTGAGTAAAATAAATTCAGTCAGTGCGCAATAAAGCCTGACCAGAAAAAGTTGCACATACGATGCGTAACGTTCGCCTTTTTGTACCGCAATGCCATAGGCCGCACAAATCTTTCCATCTTGACAGGTTTTCGTGTGAAACCTTCACCAACAAATGTAGCTTTTGTAACCATCCGCTTCCATGATTTGCTCCTGCTTTTTCCTGTCTTCATTACCTTGAACATCTCGTCCTCTGCAATTCCTCTAACTTTGGGCAAGGGCACAGCATATTTGGCTGCTTTGTCCTTCCGCTTCTGTTTGATTGCACTGGAGAGCGCTTTGGCATCTTTTTGACCTTCACGGTCGAGCAGGTATGTCGGTAGTGCACCATCTGGTACCGCCGAGGAGTCGGCCTGCTTGACGTTCCGCTCATCATGTGCTTTCAAAGTTTTCTTGAGTTGTACTTTTTCCGCATGCCGTTTTGCATGGAGAAGTTTCGCCTTAATACCGAAGGCTTTCTGAGCAGTTGCGGAGGTACGGTGCACGGCTCTAGCCTCGCGTTTACGTCTGATAAATACCAAATGAGGGAAGTACACAGAACAGGAAAAGGTCAATGCGTACTTGCGCTCATAGTAATCTAACCGTCGTCCATGACGTTTGATATGTTCTTCTATGTATTCGTTCTGGAACGACTTTGTGAGACGATAGTATCTCTGAATGAAATAGCCATTACCTGAGGCTGAAATGAAGAAAATAATTAATAGTTTGTTTTACGGGCTGCAGATTTTCTTACCATGAGTGCTTGAACGAAGACTTGCGAACAAAGATAGGCAAACAAAAATGGTGGCATAACGCACCGACACGTGAGCTCAAGAATTCTACGTGTTTGCACCGAGACTTCACTTTTCGTTCTACTCATGTGGCAAGACAGCAGCAATCCTTACGGCGCATCGTCCTCTCATGGCCCATATTATTCTCAAGCTCCTCCACCACCACAGGCAGCACCCCTACAGTTTTATGCACCAACACCAGGCTCTGAACCATTCTACCCGGGCTCGCGCCCAAGTTTAGAAGGAAACGTAGGGGCACAGGGAACAATTTCTCAGCATGGTGTATCACCAGGCTACGGGGGAAACATTCAGCCTGCCGCTGGTGGCTGGTGGACCGCATTTGGGACTGGAGGATTCGAGGGAGAACCTCCACTATTAGAAGGTGCGAAAGGATCCCAGCTTTCCTTGTATATTTGATTTACCGTTTTCGTACAAATGCAAAGAACTTGGAATCAACTTCTCCCATATACGCGCAAAATCATTGACGGTCCTGAACCCACTACGTCGTGTCGACGAACATATCATGGACGATGCCGATCTGGCCGGTCCGCTTCTTTTCTTTTTCTGTTTTGGAACATCCCTCCTTTTTGTGAGTCATTCATTGTATTTTATACTCCCTTTCATCGCGATTAACCAAACCGTTGTCTTGTGCAGTCTGGAAATCCCCAATTCGGATACATTTACGGTGTCGGCCTTTTGGGTTCCGCGTCCATTTACACCCTCCTCAACCTCATGTCCGAGCAGCGCATTGACGCATACCGCGTTGCTTCTGTGCTGGGTTACTGTTTACTACCAATGGTTGGCGTAGGTGCTATCAGTGTCATGATAACGTTGGAGTATGTCGTTCTACCTCATTGGACATTGGCACGCTTATCATTGATCATTACAGTGGTGTGCTTGGGTACACGTTGTCGGTGCTTTCAATCTTCTGGTGCACGTATGCGGCCTCTGGGATTTTTGTTGCTGTTCTCCGAATGTCTGATCAACGCCTTCTCGTTGCGTACCCTGTCGGACTCCTGTATGGTTGTTTCGCGTTGCTTAGCGTTTTTAGCGGTCCTAGCTCGGGAAAGTGAGGGACATACGTTTTACATACATTACGCGTAGAAGCTACATAATCTGCTAGTGGAAAATCCAGATTTGTGGCAGCGTAGCCCAGATCCAATAATAGAGAAAGTCATCTGCGAGCATGATAGTTTCTCGGAAACACTTCACTTGGACTTCACAATCATGATATGGACCAATAGTCAGTTCCAAGACGCGACTTGCCATCCCAATCTTTCCTCATGAAATACGTATGGCCATGACTTGCCATACATAAACATTCTGCAAGCTTTGTCGGTATGTAACACGAATGACCAGACAGTATTATATACATAAATACGATATTAATTTTTGCAAAGGTCAGTGCTACCTCAAATGATATGGAAGATAAGAAAAATGCGGTTTACTCCATGTCATTACCTGCGAGGAGCTGCCTACTATATATTTTCAGCAGTACCTCCATAATTTCCTCGAGCGGTCCTGTGGCATATTCATGGACGTACTGTGGCAAAGAATCCTCTAAGTTAAACCCAGCCTTTTTCATGAAGAAAGGGTGCATGACGTCTGGTGTTGCCTCACCCAACTGTCGCATCGTCAGTCGCTCGATGTGACGACTGCGCGGTTGGTAAATCATACCAGCAGGTTTTACAGACGTGGGCAAATCACTGGTGATCTCGTCCGGAATAGGGAATGGTGTCTGAGGAAATGCAAGTGAAGCAGATGGAGGGGAGGTAGATGAGGGCTGATCGCGAGGGAGTGGAGCAAATGAGGGATAGGCCGCGGACGCAGATTTAGATTGCTCCGGTACGGCCCTAAAGGACCTTGGTGTTAACGCTGATGGGTAATTGGGCGGGCGGGGAACTGCTGCCGGCTTTGGTAACTCTGTAAGCTGCAAGGGTTCAGGGGCTTTCTTGCGAAGTGATGGAACGGTCGGCGGCACAATGGTCAACGCTGTTCGCCAGTTTGCCGTCGCCCGCACTTGTTCCATCTCCCTGAAGAGTGTTTTCCGAAGAACGGTAAGCCACGAATACAACGACACATTCAAAGTGATGTATATATCCTCAAAGTCCTTCATTCCTTCCCGTCTGACAAACTGGCTGTGGAAATCATAAACGAGAACTTTTGTAAGCTCATCCAAAATTTCCTCGCTGAACATGTGCATGTTCATCGAAGGCAGGCCCACAATGATTGCCTCCGGTGCATCCTTTAAGAGTGACATTAACCACTCATTTCCATCCGGGGGAGCAGAATCTGCGATGATGGTGTGGTTAAGTTGACTAAACTTCGAGATAGTCATCGATGAAAATGAAAGGTGAAGATTTCTTTTCGCTGGTAGGGTGTCCGATTCCACAACACGATCCAAGCGGGCACGAACTTCACGACCGATGAACTGCGCTATCTCGAGATCAGCCATTGTACGAGGAAATACCACCAAGCGAAGTAAGTCCAAACGAAGGCTCATATGTTGTCTAATCACATATGATAATCCAGTCTCAGCCTCTTTGAATCGGCTTCGAGCTGAATGTAACATGGCATTGGCAACAGCAGAAAGCGGGTTGTCGGGTTGCGGTGAACGAGTCAATGAAAATGCCTTGGATTCACGACTGGCACCTTCTCGCTGAGCATCCATGTTTGCCTTGAATTTATTTATATAGGACAGCAGTTTGGGAATGGTGCCAACAGTGACCATCGCAACGATTTCGGGGCTCGACACAGTGAAAGAGAGCTGCAGGGGACGCTGTTCAAGCTGGACTCGAGATGAAACCATAGACCAATCGTCGAATATTTCAACCTCTAGTGGTTCGGCGCTCCAGGAGAAGAAAGCTCAGCAATGTTATCAGTAAAGAATTCTAAGTCAGACTAACCGGTAGTGGAGTAACTTTTGATGATCAGACTCTAGCAAAGCAATAAGGGCACCGCTGGTCATCCGGAGCTCTAACATCCTGTTCCTTCCAACGCCGTCTGGCGACATACTTTCTGTATGACGGATAGTCTGGAAAACGCAATGCGAGACATCAGCGCGACCAGCGACGTTACCTTTGGCTACGACAGTCACATCCGCAACAGACAACGAAACCTCGTTTACAGCTTCTGTGAGCTTGGTGCGCATGAGTGCATCCTTGAGATCAAGAGTGACAGCACTGATCGACTGGCCGAGATCAATATCAAGTTTGATCTGACGTATCCGAATGAGTATTGCAGTCGTAAACTGTTGCTTGGATGGTAGACTGTCGAGAGACGGGTCGACGGACGACTTCGACGGGGCTTTCGTCACAGTTGCGTTTTGTCCGTTGAACATCGGAATACGGTCCAACCAGACGGCTTTGAAGCAGAGAACATCCTGCAAACGAGAAAAGCGTACTCCACCAAGAAATTCAGTGTCTAACACAAGCAAGACGGAGCTTATTGAATGACCAGCGCCAAATTCCATTTTCGCGAAAGTCACGGAGAACGCCAAATTACGCGCATCCAACTTCACGCAATCCTCGCTTAAGAAGCCATGTTTGAGCCCCACCGTCAATCCACCAACACTCCCCGTGAACGTGACTTTCCGTGCGCCCGGTGAAACATTGATAACGAAGCCTCCGCTGTCCCAATGGAGTCCCGCGATGACATTCACGTCGGGTTGACATGTTAGTTCGAGTTTGGATTGATCGATGCGTAGGCTGAAGCTGATCTGCATGCTGGATATTGGATCAGGAATGGGATCGCTTTGGGTTGAGACGACTGTTGGGAGGCTGGGTATCCTCGAGAACGGTGGATTTGAAGATTGCCAACTGACTTTTCGCATCCGAACTTCAACATGGTTGACAAGTTCAGTTAGAAAAGCTAACAAGCTAGGCCTTAAAGTATTCTGGCTGGAGTGTACTGTGCTTTTGAACAATAAAATTGAAGGATCTGCTTCGCGGCCAGCACCGAGTTTGTGTAAGGCGGACGTAGCACGGTATTCGGCCCAAACAGACACAACCGGCAGTTTGAATATCTCGGCTCCTACTTCCAGAACTTGTTCGTCCGACGGTTCATGGATGGCATGTGAGAATGACCTTGTTCGAGATAACTTCGATGCGGAGCTACTATAAACTCGCACTTTGCCACTCAGAAAAGTCAATGATGCGAGGACGATGGACGTCGGAAGGGCACTATACTGCTTTTCCAACAATATCGTTCCGCTTTCTGGATTCGAATCCACGAGGGATGAAGTGTGAGGAAGGCCAGTAGATAATCGATCCACACGGTCTTTTCCTTGACGATATACATCAATCAAAGAGAAAACATAATCTGGGATGGTGGAGTCCAGGTCAAGAATAAAACCGCTAACATTGGCTCGAATCCAGATATGCCGGAATGTGGTTGAGCCGTCGGAGCGAAGTTGGGCTTTCATCTCTGGATAGAGTAGTCGATTTCGTGTCTGATGATTTTCACCCAAGAAGTCAGTTGGGACGGATTGTCTGAAACTGGCCACTGGTGAGGCGAATACAACGAACGAAAAAAGGGAAGTAAATTACCGAGAAACAAATTGGAAGGAAAAGCCCTTCATGATGGCTTGCCCCGTTTCGCCACGCTGCGTACCGAATTCGATAGACTTGATCGAGAACAGGAAGGCGCGGACCGCACTGGAGTCCCGACTCCCTGTCTGGGGTAATTCCAGATCGTGATCATGAATAAGAGGGAAAGCAACGCCGATGTTGCGGATGGAGAAGTGAATGGTATAGTTATTTAACCAGGGGGGTTTCTTCATGGGCTCCGCATCTTGAACTTTGACCTCGAATGTCCTGAGTATGCTTTTGGTCTTTTCTTTGAAAGTTGCCAGTTCAAGGGCCCTTTGCTCCTTACGGTCGAGCATTTCTGCCTGAACTCTTGTTTAGGAGATTTCGCACGAATATGTAAAGACGGCATTACCTGCAAGTAGTCAACAAAATCACCTGTTTCTCCGATTGAACTAGGTTGCATGACTGCATGTATTTTGGTCACTGCAATTTGCAATACTTCGCTCGGTAAGCGATCAGCGCTTCGACTCCCAGCGCTGGTATGGAAGTCAATGATCACAAATGCAGAACGATGTCGTCTGTTGAAGGCAGACTGACGAGGATCAATGGCAGCGCGAGGCGCCAGGGAAAGCGCCAAGTCCGACAGTGCTATGTGCCACGCCCGTCCATTGTTGTTGTTAATCCCGCCCCCGACATCCAGACATTCCAGGAATACCGTGGAAGAAAGCCCTTCCAAGCCAATGCAGAAACCCCTCACCTTTAAAAATCCATTGTATTTCCATGAATTTTTGTTGGACGGAGTGAATTTTTGGGTGGATGGAGCAGACTGCTTTAGGCGTGTTTCTTGGATCAAACTGACAAGGTCATTGAAATCGTGTCCGAATTTTTGCTGCACTGCAAGGAGAGTGTCCCAATGTGAAGGCTTCACCTTGATATTAAAGAAGTCGAATAATGCAAGAGTATGAATACAGGACCCATCGTAATGGCCCGTCAACGATAACCTTGGAAGTTCAAGCCTTGCTCGAGTACTTGGGGCGATATCTTGTGCGTTTGGCTTGGACGATATGCTGAAGACCTGGGAGGCTATTTGGAAGCCAAAAGACTGAGTCGAGCCTCGAGGTGGAGCAGTGGTCGATTTCAGGTACACTACGGTATCGTTGACTTCCCATGATAGCCAAGTTCCATGCATAACCTGAAGGGATACACCGAAAGAAGCGATTTGTCCTTGCACTTGAAAAATAGGATATCGCTGTGCTGAACGAGATGGGGTTGGGGATGGCGACTTCGTAGGACCCTTGTGTAGCTCAGACAAAAGTGCCTGCAATGTCGCTTCGATTTCCGGAAGAAAATCGGCCCTCCATTCTTCGACGAATCGGTAAAGGCGAAGAGCACTGCGGGGTACTCTGAACTGGAAACCGCCGATGGCAAAGACGAGTCGTAGTATTATATTCGAGGGTTGTTCTTGGCGTAAGACAGCACTGATCTTCCCATTGGTGAGTACGATCGAAGCAAGAATGTCTTGATCATTTTGTTTGGGAAGATCAGCTGGAGAGCGCGCCCGGAGGAAAAGATCGTCAAAGAGAATAGAGTGATTCATAGATTGCTCTCGAGGGACTTGATATCGGAAAAATATGGCCGACCCGACTTGGACGCCAGATGTTCCAAATTCAAAGGTCAGATTCTCAGCGGCCGCTTGAATACGAAGTCGGCGCAGAGTAAATGTGACATCGGTACTCGTCAATTCCACAATATCTCTGTCGCCTGATTTTGGAGGGACAGATTCGCTACTGGTCGTGACGGCAGCACCATAGTGTCTACGCACACGCAAGATTTGCTGAGCAAAGCGCATCAGATGAGGGAAGACTGTCAAGCTGATGTCGCCAAGAGAAATGGATACGGAGATTTTTCGAATATTTTGGCATTCCTGGTCCCGCAATGATGTTTGAGAAATGCTCGTCGGATGGGCTGTCGAGGTCTGGATGAGATCAAGGTTACGCATGCGTGCGGCGAAAATCAAATGAGTCGCTGTGAATTTACTGGATGAACTGCCCAGTGGATCTACAACCAGAACGGCAACCTTTCGGAATCGTATCGACACAAAGGTGAGCAGATCTGCAAGACGCCATTCCCTGGTGCTAGGGGCTCGTAAATTCGGGAATAATGGCTCCAAGGAAGTGATGTTATATGCATCTGCATCCAGGCTCATCAAACGAGATTCCAACAAAGGAACGACTTCCTCCATTGTGACCAGTTGGAGACCATTCTGCAGTGAGCGAAATGCTCGGCGCTCACCGCCTTCCAAGTGCCATAGACAGTTGCGTAAATGAAACAAGAACCTGAAAGTAGTATTGGTGCGTAGCTCGTGGGGGGTACCACTCTGGACAAGATATGATGGCTGGATGGTCGAGAGTGGATCGATGATTGCCTTATCGTCGGAAGAATGGATAATATCATATATGATAGTTTGGGCCGTGGCAGAGGTATGAAGCTTCCATTTCCGATGGATGTCCGCCAGCTGCTGGATACTTTTACCAAAAGCTATACCAGTAGCTGTCATGTATTCTGGAGCGAGATGGTCTACTCGTGCAGCGATCTCACCCCAGAGGATTTCGATGTTGTCCTGCATGAAACTCCCGGTGAAACCTGATAAAGATAAAGCAAGGACCGCTTTGTTCGAGAAGTCAGGTTGGTTTATCTGCTTGTCAACAACCACGTTCAGAGCGATGGCCATGGTGTCAACCCCCAATTTAAGAGAAACGTCCCGCCCGCTGCTATTCCCGGTCACATGGCACCCATCTAGAATGCAATCGACAACAGAAACGACATCGAGGTACGAAGAATCTTGGGTCTCGTCGAACTTTCGATAGTTTGCTGGATGGTCTTGTTCTGCAAGCATAATGTGTTGGAAGCCTTGGATACGGACGGCGGACAGCCGGACATCTAGGACAGTTCTCTGCCGGACTTTCTTACGGGCCGAAAACCCACCAAGGTAGCTCGCTATCAGGGAGTCAATGAAGAGTTCGGGACTGAGAGCCTACGAACAATGCATTCGTCAGAGTTGATAAGAAGGTAAATGGCCGCACCAACTTTCATCTCCATTTGGTCTTCTAAGAGAACAGCTGCAGGTAGGATAAGTGGTGTTATTCTGATCTGGATACTCTTGCGGCATTCAAAACGAAAAACGGTAGTATCAAGATGACTGCCAAGGTCAATGGCAGTGGCATTCGAATGGGAAGGACTTCCGTTCACAGGCGCAGCTTTTGAGCTATGATGTGGTGTGGGTGGATCCAAAGATTTACGGTCCTGTTGTAGATGATATGAATGGGCATAATCAAAAGCTCCTTGTATATAAAACATACCCGTGTCAGAATAAAAGGAGGCCCATCCCATTGCGAAGGTGTATCAAGGGAACGTGTCGCATAGTGTCTTACAATGTGGCAATAACGCCTTAATAGGGTTTTGGCAGAACCTCCAGAATCGGACGACTCTAAGACGCAGATGTGTCAGAACGAAAGCGTCAGTGTTGTAGCACTCACCGGCCGCGAAGTCTGACCAATCACTATCCGAAGAATCGGCATCCGTCAAATCCTCATCATCGGATTCATCTCCGCTGGACATATTCTGGTTATCTTCATTGGCAGGCCATAGTGTGATCGGTGTTCCCGAGCGCGTCTGCCTATATTTCTGATTAGAGCTTGAGAGGAATGGGGAAATGGGGTCCTCACGCAAGACGGGCATCGCGGTCAGCTTCAGAAACACCTTCCTCGCCATCAGATTCAGATAAATGGGACAATTTAGACCAGCGCCACGGTCTCTCCTGTTCATCATTCATGTGTCTCGGAGATTTTGGAGGCACGACCACCTCCCGTGGGCTGGTGAGGCTCGACAATGTAGGTTGAGGTAAATAGAGTCCATTCCTGTGTGTCGTGCGCCCTAACGGGGGCGTCAGGAAGATAGATAAATATATAGATCGGAAATCACCTGAAGTGGCGCCATCACGGGGTTGTAACACTCTGAATATACGTTTGGCCCGACCCGTGAGCTGGTCCTGTGCGTCGATAAAGGCGGCCTGCGCTTGTGCCATCTCACGCCATCCGCATGGAGATGAATAGATGTCAAGATATCCGTCTGCCACGAGTTCGGCTGCCTCTAACCAACGATTACACTCCCATGAGCTGGTGAGGAAAACTTTGACGGAGACACTGGGAAGCCGCAAACTGGTGAGTTTCCGATGGAATTGGCCACCCGCGTCGTTGCTCGCGATATTTAAACCACTAGAAAAGGATAACACCAAAGCTGCGTGTCCTGCTCGCCAGGTAGCATCAAGAGCATCGAGAGAAAATTTAAGGAAGGTGACTGAATTCCCGATGAGAGCGGTGTTTTCCAAACGACAACTGTAACTTACCATCAGGGTCGATAGGTGGCAGATACTCAGTGGCGGGCGCATTTGGAGAATCCGCAAAGTTCAAGCGAAAGGCATTGCCTGCAGCTACAAGGATTCTACCGTCTGAAGCTGAAAGGATGGTCTTAATGTGACCGACATGGACTTCCCAAACACACACATAGGTTGCAGTGCGTGGCTGAGGTCCAAATAGCCTGTTGGCAGTAATGTCGATTCCTGGAAGAAATATGAACTGAAATTCGACAAATGTGGAAAGGTGTTACTCACCGTCGATCAAGAAGATGTCTTTGGTTTTCTTATGCTGAGAACATTCATGGGTAACCCTCTCTAGACAGTTGGGCTCGATGCGTCCAGAAACGGTGTCGACATTGAGGGACATCTCTAAAGTTGGCGTTAGTATATCGGCGAGCATAAGTCGTCACTAGATAAAAATTACCCATAAAGTAATCGTGGATCCGAAATTGAACTTGCAGGCCCGGGATGGTGAGGAAAACGCAAGCTCCGATCCCAACACTTTCTGGTGCTTTATCTCGACCAGATCCAGACATTTCGTAGCCAGGTAGGCCTGAAGGTAATGCCAGTACACCGTTTTCGAGGAAAACTGCCATCTCAATTTGGAGGACGTTGGTCTAGTGAAACCTAGTTCAGCCGTAATGGTTTTACAAAATGATCCTTCACTTACTCTCCCCTCCCGATATTTCTGTGTAATAGGATCTCCAATCGGTAGTCCCCTCCTTCGCTTATCTAGGTATTCATATAACGTCGAAAAGTGAGTAAACGACCCAAAGTAGTTGTCGCGCATGACCATAAAATATCGAATGGACCATCCTAGCGCCTTAAATGCAACATCGCGAGTCTGACAGGAAAGAACGCAAGCTATTACATACTCAAATCGAAGACAAACCCTGTAAAAAAACATACCGTGACGGTTAGCTTGAGCTGCTCAATATTGTCTCCTCGGACATCTGCAAAGTACCGATATGAGCCATCCATACGGAAGAACCCTGCATTTGCAAGGTTGTTCCCTTCCTTGGGTGCATGCAAGGCGTGCGTGTGCCAGCGAGGTAGGGAAAGACCGAAAGAAACATTAGGTGCTTCGACATGGAATGGGATTGTTGTAGCCTCGGGCTGAAAGGTGTTTGATGGGATTTCAGCCTCGTGTTTGAAATGTGCCCCGCGAATAGTAACCAGGGCTGCAACGAACATGAAGGAAAAATATGACAATGAGCAGCCCGTTGAATCAGGATGGAACGGAATAGATCACCGTTTTCATCCTGGATGAGAGGCTTGTCGATAATGTTGTGATCGTTGGCATACATATTGAGTTCGAAATGATGCATCTCCAGCTCAACAGCGTACAACATTGGAATGAAGTGGTAGTAATCGCTGGGCGGGCCCGCAGTCCAGTCCTTTGCGAGGTCAGTGAACATATTGATGTGATCCCGGATAAGATAGAGTACGGGTTGTCGAAGGGACACGGCGACGATCCATGTACGTTGGCTGTCCCACGTTAATGGAGAGGGAAGGTCACATCGTATCTCGAGAGAGTAAAAGATGACATCAATACAAGCAGGGTACGAAAAGGAAAGGTCTACACACTCGACATGATTCGGCAGTTACCAGTCGAATGTCGTTCAAGCTGGACGTGACCACGACAGTGTCAAGATGAACTTCCAGAACTGGCTCATAACCCGCCGAGCTTGCCACCATCGGCATGAGGTAGTTGATTGAAGACCGATCGCCAACAGTAAGATGGATGGAAGCCGATTCACGTTTTCTTGGACGCTGCAGAACTTCACTTTGACCATCCCATTGCCAATTCTAATTCATTTTCGTTAGTTAAAATTGGGGAGGCGCAGAAAATGAATGCATTTACTTTAGACGCTTCGCGGAAGGGTATGTGTAATGTCGCATTATCCCGAAGCTCAATGAAAATCCGCATATAGGTCCACATTCGTTTGTCGCCTGGCTTGAGACGAGGGTGTTGCTCTACGTCGTGATTTGCAGGCGGGAAAAATGCCCTCTGCAATTCCGCTCTGTGATATGCAGGTCAGCAAACCATGCATTTTTGAAAAAATAACCAAACTCACCTTTGTCGATCCGCCCAAGGTCCATACCGCAAAAACCCACCACATACAACCATATCAATTCCCCATTCCGGTGCAATATCCCCATTCCCAATCTCAATCGATGCCACACCGACATGTTCCGCCCGATGAGGGAGAGGTGGTACCTCACCCACAACGTCCGCGTAATACGAGAGTTCCAACACTGGTGCTTCGAGGATCTTCCGCTCCACTGCGTATTCGAGGGTCGAAAAGTCCGCTCCAAGAGGAGTTTCGTCATCTAGACTTTTTTTCGACTTTTTGTGAGGGTGGACTGTAGTAGGTGGGGTTTGGTGTAGGTTAGTGGAAGGGTTGGTCCGCGTCTTTGTGGTAAGAACGTAAATTTTTAGCTGGCGCCAGAGTTTTGCAAATGCCGGATAGGATAACGGAGCCGAGGACGGGCCTAACCTTGAATGGCTGGATGGGAATCAATGTTGGGAATCTGCGGGTCTGTCAAACCAAGAAAACTGACTGCTTGATATGTTCTCGGACCATTTCTCCGGAGGTGGTCATAGGGTCATAATAATTGTTGTTCTGCACATAGCGAATCAAAGCATGCTGGAACCTCAAGGTCAAAATCTGCTTGTACAAGTCATACTTGGACCGCGACTGTAAATGTTCATTTAGTTTCGGGGAGTTAAAACACATAGGGAACCAGAAAACCTGCACAACACCAAATGTTCCTTCCGTTCTCTGGAACTCTGCGATCAGTAGATTGGGAGTCGACGGATTGCCACATATGATGGCTCCTGTCGTGATGGCTATGCCGAGGGGCAATAAATCTTTCGGATCGAGGCTAGGTAACTGACGCCTGACCCAAGCTAGGGCATTCCGAACAGCCAGCGGTGTCCTGAACGATGCATTGCGTAAGGAAGGGGGATACAACGGGAATGCAGAGTCTGCTTTTTAAGTGAAAGATTAACAATATATAAATTGCAAGATACGTTAAAACCTGCCTATTAAAGTCGATTTTTGGAATGATTGACGGCGTTCGGTTGCGTGAGAAGCGGGACGACTGGGTTCGTTCGGTTCCATCTGCGAGATGATATTATCGTATGCTGCAGTTCTATTGTATAAGAACCACTCGAATCCTTGGAAAGTCATATAGAGGCGGCACGACAAGGAGCTCGTTGATTGCTTTTCTATAACGTAACAATACGTAATGTGAGGGATCTGAAGCGGTTTTGCGAGTAGGAATAATAGAGGCGTACGATCCTCGCCACCCCGTATAGAGCCAATTTCCTCCTCAGTTGTAGGTCTCCGAATCCAATATCTCCATGCAATCTGCCCTTTGACAATCTTGATTGTCTGATTACTCGAATGGTATCGAAAGTCTTTGAGGAGTATCCGCCCGGCCAAAATAGAAAAGTGAATGGAACCTGCGTCGGGATGGATCAGTAAATAAGAGACATTCACGTACATCAATGACACGACTTTACCAATTTCCACCCAACTGCT
>Ga0210387_10001837_pt1 | contig 16132 bp, 14 predicted proteins | sample IncBWC7OmetaG_FD_160108 | JGI IMG/M metagenome (GOLD analysis project Ga0210387, IMG submission 160108) | Forest soil microbial communities from Barre Woods Harvard Forest LTER site, Petersham, Massachusetts, United States - Inc-BW-C-7-O ...
AAAAACCTAATAAGTACCGCTACATACCACCCGCGGCCGAGGGCATGTTAGATATCGCGATGCAAGCTTGTCAAGCCTCGTCGGAAGGCTTCCGCATGTCGAAGATCTTGCGCTCATGCTCCACTTCAAAATTGTGGCTGGCCGAAATTTCGCCGGCCACGTGTGCGCATGCTCGAGAGCGCGAGAACACGCTGATCGCCCTCATCGTTTGACGTGGGTGCGTATCGCACTTGTCGCGCGAAGGTGCGCCGCGTGCTTGCTGAACGTCTCGCGCGCGGCCATGCTGGCGGAGTGATCTAATCGGCGCGCGCTCCACATGAAACACGATGATGGTCAGTGCCACGCGAGTTCCGACACATTCGGCGGAATATTCCTTGGCGCATCCCGATCTAGCGCACCGGACGCTTTCTTTCGCGTTGACTGCGTTGGAAGCGCTCGACTAGCGTACGCGCGGTTGTGGCGGCCTCGCACGGCGACGGCCGACAGATATTTTGGTCCACCAGTCGAATGGGTGACGGTTAGGCGATGATACGCAAAATCACAGGCTTTTCCCTGCTGGGCACGGCGCTCCTGGGCCTTCTCCCCCTCGCTTGCCAGCCGGGCGGGGTCGGCGACCCTTGCACGCCGGAAGACGAATACGATCCGAATTTTTCGGGTTACGGCGCGACGGAAGTCAACACCGAGAGCAAGTCCTTTCAGTGCGAGACGCGCGTCTGCCTGGTGAACCATTTCCAGGGTCGGGTGAGCTGCAAATACGGTCAGGACACCCCGACCCCTGGCCAGACCCCGCCCTGTCATGTGCCGGGCAATCCGATGCAGCCGATCACGCAGCTCGTGAGCCCGCAACTCAAGGACCGCCAGGCCGAAGCAGCAGTTTACTGCTCCTGTCGCTGCGATGGCCCGGACGCGAACGCCCGCTACTGCAAGTGCCCCTCGGGCTACTCGTGCACGCATTTACGTGACGCACTCAACATCCCCGGCGCTGGCGCCCAGCTCGCCGGGTCGTACTGCATCATCAACGGCACCGACTACAACGTCGATCAAACCGGCATTGGCAATCAGTGCACGCCCACCGGCGGCACGGTCCAAAAAGACGGCACCATCACCGGCTCCTGCGGCGTCGCAGAAGACGGCTGAACGGCGTGCGTTAGGCCTCGCAGCGGAGGCCGCGGTTCGAGCTTGGTTGGAGGAGCGCGGCTTGTGCGTGCTGGCGGCGAACGTGCGCGTCGGCTACCTGGAGGTCGACTTGCTCGTTCGAGATGGACGCACGCTGGCGCTCGTGGAGGTCCGCACGCGCAGTGCGACGTCTTGGACGACGGGCTTCGGTAGCGTGGACGGCTGGAAGCGGACGCGCTTGCGCCGCGCCGGAGAAAGGCTCTGGCACCGCTGCTACCGCTTCGACACCAGACTCGACCACGTCCGCTTCGACGTCGCGAGCGTCACCTTTCCGACTGGTAGCGGTAACCCAAAGGTCGAGTACGTGCGAGCCGCGTTCTGACGCTCCGGCTCAGTAGTCGAGCGCCGCTTTCATTTCCTTGCGCAGCTGATAAAGCGGCTCGAGCTCACCCGGCTCCGCCTTCGGCTCGAGCGTATTGATGGCTTTCTCGAGCTTCTCGATCTCCACTTCCTGACGGTGACGCAGGTTCACCACCATCATCTCGAAGGTCTCGAAGAATTCCACGAGCTCGTCACCCTTACGCAGCTTGCCCGGGATCTTGAGCCGCCCCTCGCCCACGTCGCTGATCTGGCGCTTCATCTTGAAGATCGGGCCGGCCACTTTGTGCGTGACCAAGATGCCCGCAAACCCGATCAGCACGACCAGGAGCGAGAGCGCACCAACCAGGGTGATCAGCATCAGGTGCTCGTTGCTGGTGAGCGATGCGGACTGCTCGCGGAGTGCGGTCGCTTGCCCCTCGAGTGCCAGCTGTTGCGCCTTCAGGCGTTCGTCCTGCTTGTCAGCATCCGACTTGAAGGCATCGAGGAGCGCCGGATTGTCGCTGTAGACCGGGTCCTTGATGATGTTCATCTTTACGACTTCGCTTACCTTCTGGCTCTCGCTGAGGACTTCGCGTCCGCGCTCGACGACCTGTTCCCCTTGGAGCACGGCCTGGTGACTTTGCGCGATCACCGCGACGCTCGTCCGCCAGATCAAGAGACCGAGGGAGACGCTGAACAGCAGCGCGATGCCAACCAAGTAACCGGTGTACTTGAGCTGAAAATGGCTATCGAGCAGGTAGTTTCGAAAGCGCCGTTGATGCCGGCCGGTAGCCGGGAGCGGTGCCGTGGCCGCTTCACCCATGAGACAGACTCCTTGCGGAAAGAGGCTCGCTCCGCAGAGGAAGCCTGAGATTTGCAAGACTAGGGCTTAAGCCATACCCCGTGCAAGGAACTGGGGGCTGCCGCGGCGCCTCGCGGCTACCCGGCCAGGATTTGGAAAAACGAGCAATGCCCGCGCATCCGCCCCTACTGGATACGGGCGGCAACTTGCGAAAACTTGTCTAACGCGTGCTCAGCGGCAGTCTTGATCAGGTCGTTTTCGGCGGACTTGTCGGGCGAGGTCACGCCCGGCTCGGTGAGCTTGGTCGTGTAATTGCCGATCAGTGATTTGTCCGGGTAGCTGAACATTGCGATCTCGAGCTTGACCGTCAGACCCGCGCCTCCGTAGTCGACCCCGAGCCGTGGCGACAAGAAAAAGGGCTTCACGTTGGCGTGCGCGCTGAGCCGCCGTTTGGCGTCCGCTACCGTCTCGCCGACCGGCGCGACGGCGTAGATCGGAAGCGAGCCCGCAGCGCCTGCCATCGCGCTGTGCACGATGCCGTCGACCTCGTCCCCACCGCGACCAGATTTGTCGGTCGTCTTGCCGATCGCCAAGTAGTACTTCGTGTCGCCAGTAAAGACGGGATCGAGCGCCTTTAGGATGGCCGATTTCACCGCGTCGCTCGACTCGCTAGCGAGTCGCTTCTGCAGGCATTCGGAGCCGCCCAGCCGAAGCCGCCCCAGCGCCGCCGCAGATGCCGCGCGCACCGTTACGTTCGCGTCGTTCAGTCCGCCACACAACGGCTCGACCGCTCGACGCGATTTCGATGCGCCGAGAGCGAGCGCGGCCTGCGTGCGGATGCGAAAATCCGAACCGTTCGCGAGGTTCTGAACCAAGTGATCGACGTCCGACTCTTGGGCAAGCGCGGGACGCGTAGCCATCAACCCCACGCCGCCGAGAAACGCGGCCAAAGCGAAACGACGCATTGGGAGCCACGGTATCACGAGCGAGCGCCGCATCGATTGGTCTTTCGTGAGACGGCTCTCGGGCTCGTTGCTTCGCCGTTCACAAGCACCGCGCCGTGATCGCTGATCGCCGCGCGATCCCGGTTTGGGATGTATGATGGGCGCGTGATGACGCCGACCGGCGGACCAAACCGGCGCTCCATGGTCGAGTTGGAGCTGAAAGCAAAACTCGGCCGGCGAAAAGCGTCGCCGACCGCGCTGCGCTTCCGCGCCTGGTGTGCGGCGCTCTCCCACTTCTCCTGTTTGCTGCTCGCTTCGCCGGTCTGGGCAGACGCGCCGCTTCGCATCACTGGTAGCGTGACAATCGATGCCAGCGCCTCGCTCCAGCAGGGGTCGAGTGAAGTGCAGGCGCGTTTGCTGGACGACGCGGGGCACGCGGTGACCGGTGCCGAGCTGCGGATCAAGCCAACTGTGTCAGTTTCCGCGACGACTCAAACCTGGACCGCTCGCGACTGTCGAGGGCACGCGCCGGACGTGTCCGCGATTGCGGACGGCGCATACGTCGCGCACAGCGATGCCTCGGGTGCGCTGTGCGTGCACTTCGACGGCCTGCCCGATCACGCCGAATTCGATCTCAGCTTCGGCGATCCGAACGGCCTGTACGCGCCGGCGGAACGTCACGTCATCGCTGATAGCGCGACACACGGAGTCGAGATGGCGTTCGCTCCAGCTCCGAGCGTACTTTCATTGGAGCGGGAGACCCAGATCCTTTCACTCGTCACGCGCCCGCTGCCTGCACTGAACAACGGCGAAACCGTGGAGCGACTCGGAGTTTCGCTCGCGGTGAAGCGCGATGGCGGAGCCGCACAAAAGCTGGCCCAGAGCTCGGTGGAGCTCGGAAGCAGCGCCGAGTTTCGGATTCCGAGTCGGGCTTTCGGAGCACCCGGCGCGCTCGAGCTCAGCGCTGATTTCCCAGGCAGTGTGAGCACGCGCGCGGCACGTGCGGTCGCGCATGTCACGTGCACTGCACAAGCGGTGTTGTCGCTCGCCGAGCCGATCGCAGCAAGCCACCCTGAGTCCGGCGTGCGCGTGCGTGTGCGCGTGGATTCAGTGGCGGGCTCGGTGCCAAGCGGATCGATCGAAGCTCGCAGTGGCGGGGTCAGCTTGGGTAGCGCGCGCGTAACGGACGGCGTCGCCGATCTGTACGTGCAACTCGACGAGGCACTCGCCAAAGCGCGACCGCTGGAGCTGCGCTACGTCGCAGACACGCCGTGGTGGCTTCCCGCGCAACCGCTCGCCGTGGAGATTCCGATCTTGCCACCGAGCCCGTGGCGTCGCATCGCTTGGGTCGCTGCTGTCGTTGCGCTCAGCGCTTGGCTGCTGATCGGCTGGCAGCGACCGAGGCGCCTCGAGCGCAACGCACCTGCCTTGCAGCGTCCGGCAGTCCGTGCGCCTATCGACGTGATCGAAGTGGGCGACGCGACGGGGGGTTGGCACGGCCGCGTGCTCGACGCGCACGACGGCACGCCAATCGGCGGAGCCACCGTTTTGCTGCGGTTGCCCGCGTTCGACGGAAAAGGCGTGCTGCGCACCGCACAGAGTGCTGACGACGGCAGCTTCATGATCGAAGGCGTCAGTGGCACCGGCCCTGGGGCCGTGCTCGAGGTGCGAGCCGCTTGGCACACGTCACTCGCCGCACCAATGCCGCCACCCGGCAGTCTAGTGCTGTCGCTCGTCTCCAGGCGACGCACATTACTTGGTCGATTTGCGGCGTGGACTCGTGGTGACGCGGAATGGGGGCAACGTCACGAGCCGACGCCGGGTGAAGTCGCACGCCGGGCCGCCCGCGCCGAAGTCTCGACGTGGGCACGCGCCGTTGATGAAGCGGCCTTCGGCCCGGACCCTTTGTCCGAGGCGAAGGAGCAGGGCGTCGTCGGTCGAGAGCCGCCGCACGGCGGAAAAGCTTCGTAGCGCGGGGGATCGCCGACAGGCTGCGGCCCTCGAAAAACGAGCGCCCCATTGACGGGGCAAAGCGCGCGTTTCTATAGTCCGCCCCCACCCCGCGCAGGCGCGGTAAGCCGCAATGATCTACGCCCTCCTCGCGCTCGTCGCCGTTATCGCCGTCTACTTCTTGTTCATCAGGAAGAGCGAACCCGCGCAGCTCTCCCCGCGCACTCCCGAGAACGAGGCTTCGCCTCGAGCCAAGAGCAGCGCGCCTGCCCGCGCCGAGGCGGAGACCGAGGCCGAAGAAGAAGCGCCGCCAGCATCAGGCGTTGCACCGTCCAAACCGAGCGGCAGGTCTCGCGCGGCTGACGCATCCCCGGCACCGCCGCGCGCGTCGCAAGCACCACCATCAGCGGCGCGCCCTGCGCCTCCCTCGACTCGAACGCTGGCGCGCGCTCCGCGCGATATCGAGGGGCTCCGGCGCGGGCTATCCAAAGCGCGTGCTTCCGAGGGCTTCTTCGGCCGCCTTCGCGCGCTTTTTTCAGGCAAAAAAGAGCTCGATTCGCAAATCGCGACCGAGCTCGAAGAAGTGCTCCTGAGCTCGGACGTCGGCAGCGAGACAACCGCTCTTTTGCTCGGCCGCGTGAAGGAAGCGCTCAGCCAAGGCGACCTTTCTGACCCCGAGAAGGTCTGGGAAGCGCTGCGTGCAGAGGCGGAGCGAATCGTAACGGTCGAAGGCATCACCGGACCGCTCGAGCTGAGCAACAAGCCAACGGTCGTACTGCTCGTGGGTGTCAACGGCGCCGGGAAGACAACGACCATCGGTAAGCTTGCGACCAAGCTCAACGCGAGCGGCAAGAAGTGTGTACTTGCAGCGGGCGACACCTTTCGCGCCGCAGCGGTTCAACAGCTCGTCGTGTGGGGCGACCGCGTGGGCTGTGAGGTCGTGCGCGGCAAAGACGGAGCGGACCCCGGTAGCGTCGTGTTCGACGCTATAAAGAAAGCTCAGGAAACAGGCGTGGATGTCGTACTCGCAGACACCGCCGGTCGCTTGCAAACCAAGTCGAACCTCATGGCGGAGATGAAAAAGATCGCCAAGACGGCCGAAAAAGCTCTGGCTGGTGCGCCGCACGAAATATTGCTGGTCATTGACGCGACGAACGGGCAAAACGCTCTCGCTCAGGCAAAAGAATTCAAGGAAGCCCTCCCACTCACCGGCATCGTGCTCACCAAGCTCGACGGCACGGCAAAAGGAGGCGTGGTGCTCGGAATCGCCAACGCGTTGCGTCTTCCAGTTCGTTTCGTCGGCCTCGGTGAACGGCCCGACGATCTCCACGAGTTTGCCCCGGCGGACTTCGTGGAGGCATTACTCGGTCGCGAAGCGGCGGAGTAAGTCAGTGAGAACTCGGTCGCGAGGCCGCCGAATAGTCGTTACTGCGAAACTAGATTTTTTTAGCTTGTTGATTGTAAGAAATTCAGCGTGATATAGTCCCCCGGCGTTTCCGGTTGACGGAATTATCCAATAGTTCCAAGTGGTTGCGGACTCGGCATCCCCCGGTTACCTAAGCGTCGTTCGAAGGGGAAAGCGGAAGAGGCATCGATGAAGTCAAGTCCCATCGGGCTCCTCGTGGCAGTAGCCCTCGGCATATTCCCTGCTCAAAGTTGGGCAGCAGGGAAAGGCCAGGCAGCCGGAAAAGCTGCAGCAGCGAAGGATCCCAAAGGCGCTGCCGATAGTGCAGCTGCGGGCGCCGATGCGGCTCCTGCGGATGCCACTCCCCCCGCGGGAGGTGACGCAGCTGCGGCTGGCGACGCCGCCGCTGATACCGGAGGCGGCGACGACGACAACAACGCAGTGCCTGGAGGCTCGGGCCTCGAGGACATCTGCAAGATCGACCCTGCGGCCTGTCCCAATCTGGACATGGACAAGGAAGCTGCCCGCCCGCTGAAGGAGCAGATCTTCGCGGTGCAGCAGGCATACGCTCTGCGTGTGCGCCGCTTGGAGCTGCAAGGCGGCTGGTCGGTGAGCATGAATGACCAGTTCGTCGGCCACCCGGCCCCCGTACTGGCGCTCAACTATTACATCACGAACGTGCTGGCGATCGGCTTGAACGGTGAGTACTACGCTCCGTTCAACGTCGACCAACAGTTCAACGCCGAGGTTCGGCGCGCAGCGCGTGTGGCCGTGCCCCTCACTGAGTACCAGTGGGGCGCCGCGCTGAATTTCACGTACGTACCCGCGTACGGTAAATTCGCCGGCTTCGGCGACTTCATCTTCCACTACGACGCATACGTGGTGGGTGGCGTGGGCGCGATCAGCGTGCGGCCGATCCCGGTCATCGATCCCGACAACCGCAACTTCGCGTTTCAGCCAAAACTGGCGTTCAATGCGGGCATCGGTCTGCGCATCTTCTTCAACCGCTGGTTCGCAGCGGTGCTCGAAGTACGCGACTACGTCTTCAACGACAAGCTCGAGAACCTGACGGCCTCGAGTGACCCCGTCGTCGCGCAAAACCCGGCGACCTGGTACGGCGAGACGAGCTTGACCAACAACGTGCAAGCGCAAATTGGTGCGGCGATCTTCCTGCCGTTCTCGTTCGACTACCGGTTGCCGAAGTGATGGGCAAAGGGCGAGGCATGACGACCACGAAACAGAAGACCTTCAAGCGGCTGGTGTCCGTGCTGGCCGCAGCGCTCGCGCTGTTCGCCTTTAGCGAGCATGCGCAGGCGCAACAAATCCTGCTCACCGGGCCGCTCGCAGGCGCTCCCGCGGTGCGCAAACTGCGCCTGCACCGCCAGGGGCGCTTCGAGATCGCACCTGTGGTCTCTTTCACCCTGTTGGATGAGTATCAGCGCACCATTTTGCTGGGCGCGCGGCTCAACTACAACTTCACTGACTGGCTCGCGTTCGGTGCTTGGGGTGCCATCGGCAGCGCGATCCGCATCCCGACTTACCTGACTGATCAGGTTCAAAGCGTGAACGCGGACCGTCGGGCCAGTGATCCGAACGGGACATCGCTCGATCGCCGCCTCACGGCGGTGAATCTCGGTCCGGATTTGTCGAAACAGCTCGCCGGAATCGACTGGGTGATTGCACCGCAGCTGACGGCAGTCCCTTTCCGGGGCAAGCTAGCGCTGTTTCAGAGCATCTATCTCGACACGGATCTTTACTTCTTCGGCGGACCGGCTTTCATCGGCATCACCGAGCGTAAGAACTGTGGCGATGGGGGGAGCGACCCCTCTTGTATCGGAAACTACGATACGGCCTCGCGGGTGGCGATCGCACCGACATTCGGCCTTGGGTTTACGTTCTACATCAACAAGTGGAGCGCGTTGGGTTTCGAGTGGCGCGGGCTGCCGTTCTCCTGGAACGCGGGCGGCTTCGACACCGCGGGCGGCGGGAAAGACAACGCCTTCCCGGACAACAAGATCACGAGCGCCGATCGTCAGTTCTCGTTCAATCAGGTGTTGAGCGTCAGCTACAACATCTACCTGCCGTTCCAGTATCGCGTCAGCGAATAGAGTTCGCGCGGGCTTCGCAAAACGCCTCGCCTCACGGTGGGGCGTTTTTCGTTTGTGGTGCCGTTCCGGACGTTGGCCTGACCAAGTCGCGAACGCGCGGCTTGTGAAACCGCGCGCTGATGCAGAGCACGAATTCAACACGCGAGAAGCCCGGTGCGCTTCGATTCAGGGCGCCGCAGAGCACGCCCCGCGAGTGAGGAACGTTCGAGAAACGCCGATCGGCCGGCGCAGGATTCGCCGACGGCCTCCCCCTCTAGCTACGCGCGCCTCCCGTTATTTTCGGCGCCTGAAGCGGGCGGGAGACGAAGACGGCTAACGAGCTTTCTGAACGCGTCCCGCAACCAGGGCAAAGCCCGGCGGGAGAGCCTTCTCGGCGGCCGCCGATAGCTCGCTGGGAATCGCCCAACCGCGATCGGCGAGGCCTTGCGCGATTCGGTTTTGAACGCGACGCGACTCTTCATTCTCCAGCGCGTCGAGCAGGGCAGCCGTGCTCGTTGGGTCGTTTAGCTCGAACAGCGTAGTCGCCGAAGTGAAACGCACGGGCTCACTCATGTCGCGCAGAAAGGGCTCGACCGCGATGCGTACGTCATCGGACTTGTAGGCCTCGAGCGCCTGAATCAGTTGCACCTTGGGCTCGGCGTTGCGCACGTACTCGGTGTCGAATTGATCGAGAATGCTGAGGAGCTCTTGTGCTGCCTGCTCGTCGTCCGTGACGATGGCGCGCAGCACCTTGAGCGGCCAGGTCAGACTTTCGGCCTTCTTGCAGTACTCGCGGATCGGTTCGAGCGCGTCCTCGCCTGCAGCGACGATGCCGTGCATGCACGATTCCTTTTCTTCTTGATCCGTGATCGAAGGATCGAGCACCCAGTCGAAGCGCTTGAGCAGCGCGGTGGCTGCTTGCGCGGTGCCCATTCGCCCGAGCTCTTGGATCGCTTCCTGGCGATCGAAGTTCTGCGACAGCTTGTTGGATAGCAGACGCTCGAGCCGCATGACCTCACGCGGCGAGGTTCGCGGCGGTTGGTCGCTCTTCTTCTTGCCTAGAAAATCGAAAATTCCCATGGATGCTTGGAGCTGCGTTCAGGGCGCATGGATCGCGCCGGGCTCCGGCATATAGCTCGAAACGCAGCAACCTCCCAGCGCGAGGCGTCGCGCCCGAAGAGATTCCGAAAAAGGCTCGCGGCGCTGCCAGAAGCGCAGGCGCAGCGAGCCACAAACCGGACTCAGGATAGCGGGACGGCGATCAGCACCACGGCATTGCCGCGAAGCTGAACTTGGTAGCGCACCGGCCGGCCCTGTTTTTGTGAGGTTTCGGCTTCGCTGGTGCGAATTCGGCCGACGAACGCATCGAAGGTGATGTGGTCGACCGGCTCACCGAGTTGCCGCTTGGCCGCGATGTACTCGTTGTACAAGCGCCGGTAGTACTGATCGGCGCCCTCAGCCGCGAGCGCAGCCGCAGCGCCCGGATCAACCTGACCGGCGGCGCTCTCGTCGACAGCCAACGCTTCCTGAAAATCACGCGCACTCGGACCTTGGGAGGGGCGCCCTTGTTCGTCCGTCGTGTCCTCCGCGACACCCATCAATGCGTTGAGCAGAGAGTTGATACGGAACACGAGGCCGCCGAGCTCGTCGTGCTCGAGCTGGAAGCGAAGATCCGAGTTGCCGTTGATGATGGCCAAGAGTCCGTCTTCGAGCTCCGAAACCGGACCCGAAATGTAGTTGCCGAGCAGGACGCCGCCCACGAGCACGAGCAAGAGGCCCAGACCCGAAACGGCGAATACCGGCCAGAGCAAACCACCCAAGCTGTCGACCAAGGACGCCGGCACGGCGGCCACGATCACGCCTTTGGTGTCACCGTAGCCATCGAGCGGGATCGCCCCGAAGAGCTGCCCACCCGCGGTCGCGTCGACCGTGACGACACCGCCGGAAGTCAGCGCCTGTTTCGCGGCGCCCGTGATGCTGCCTTGCCCTGCCGCGGAAACGACGTCGGCTGGCGCGCCGCTGTCGGCGACCACTTCGACCGCCGGATCACCAACGACCTCCAGGAACAAATTGTGACCGCTGGTCAGATCGCTCGTGCGCGTGAGGCGCTCGTCATTGAGCGGCGTACCCACGACGAGCGCGCCAATCACCGCGCCATTGTCACCACGGAGCGGCGCATAGCTGGTGAGCATCTGCTCTTGGCGCTTGTGGTTCAGCCAAATTGCGCTGGCGGTGTGACCCGTCTTGAGCGATTCAGCGAGCGACGGATACGCCGCCGCAACATTTTCGCCGCGCATCAGGGCCGAGCCGTTACGCCCAACTGCGATGCCCTGGGCATCGACGATCAGCACCAAAGACGGCGCCATCTTGGCGAACATTGGTTCACTGACGGCTGCATCGCGAAGGCGATTGGTCTCTGCGGTTGCGGCTTCGCTACGCGCGTCTGCGGTACCGCTCGCGAGCACGGCGTGCACGGAGGGCGCCGTGGCGTTGCTCTCCAGCCAACGCTCCATGCGCAGCGCGTCCAAGGCGAGCTGTGCATTCGCGGCGCGGAGCGCCTGGGCCACCTCACGTTTGCGTTCGGCCTGATTGGCGACCACGTCTTTCAGTGACGTCGCCAAGAGGACGTACGTCAGCAGGGCGACGACAATCACGATACCGGCGTTTACAATGATGATCTTCCAACGCATCCTGAGGCCCCTTTGGCTCGAGCACCCGGTGAGGGGTCTGGCCGCACTCCAATGAAACGCCCCAGCGGGCGCTTTGGGTCCGACGGTACTACTTGTCTCGTCCGAGCTAAAGCACCGAAAGTCCGGTCCGCGAGCCCAGTAAATGAAGCCCAGCCCAAGCCCAACGCCGCCGAGAACGCTCGCGTTGATCGACGACCCGATCTTCTTGGAGCATCACGCGCCGGCTGGACATCCCGAACGCCCTGAACGCCTACACGCAGCGCGTGCCGCAGTGGCTCGCGCTGACCTCGGCATGCAGCGGTTAGATCTCGCGGCGCGAATCGCCACGAACGACGAGCTAGCGCGCGTACACGGCGAGCGTTACCTGAACGCACTAGGCCAGATGGCCGGCCGCTCTGGCTACTTCGACGCCGACACCTACTATACGGAGAACTCCGTGGCGGCCGCGCGGACCGCAAGCGGCGCGGCGCTCGTTCTTACTGATGCACTGCTCGACGGCCGCGCGGAAGTCGGCATGGCGCTGCTGCGTCCGCCCGGACACCACGCGCGACCTGACGCAGCAATGGGCTTCTGCTTGTTGAACAACGTGGCCGTCGCCGCCGCTCACGCTCGCGCACGCGGTATCGAGCGCGTCGCGATCGTCGACTTCGACGTCCATCACGGCAACGGCACGCAGGAGATTTTCTACGCCGACCCGTCAGTGCTGTACGTCTCGCTGCATCAATTTCCGTTCTACCCCGGCAGCGGCGCGGCCGAAGAAACGGGCCAAGGCCACGGCCACGGCTACACGGTGAACGTCCCGCTCTCAGCGGGCGCAGGCGACGCGGCGTACGGGGCGGCGATCGAGCGAATCGTGGCTCCGGTGTTGGAGACTTATCAGCCGGGCCTACTGCTCTTCAGCGCCGGTTTTGACGCGCATGAGCGCGATCCGCTGGCTCAAATGCAGGTGACCGAGGACGGCTTCCGGAGCCTGGTCCGGCGAACCTTGGCCGCGATCCGGCCGGGTGTCGGTGTGGGGCTCGTGCTCGAGGGCGGCTACGACCTGATCGGGCTCGGTGGCTCGCTCGCCGCGACGCTGGAAGCGCTCGGTGAAGGCGGCTTGAGTCAGATCCCAGGGGCTGCGCTGTGGCGAGCGCACGAACGCGACTTAACGCGCGCGACAGCAGCCGCAGCGGAACTTTGGAAGCTAGGCTAATCTGGATTTGTCTTCCCGAAGCGCAAGCTCGGGTTGCTGAAGCCCCCCGAGGTGAGCTAAGTACCGCCTGCGTCGGCGGTCTGAACTTGGCCCCGACCACCGTACCCCACGGTGGGTGTAGCTCAGTGGTAGAGCACTGGATTGTGGCTCCGGTTGTCGCGGGTTCGATCCCCGTCACTCACCCCGCGGATGATTGGTCGAGAGGCACCCTCCGGGCTGCCTCTCGACGCTTTCGACTCGAACGCCTTGGAACCGCTGACGAAAAGGCGCTGACCTCGAATTGTCGAGTATGATAGCGGCTCGGAGGAATGCTCATGATGAACGCTTGCCCGCGATGGTCCTTTCTGGCGGTTCCGCTCCTAGCGGCCCTCGGCTGCAGTGATCCGGTACCTCCCCCAGCCCAAGGTGCGGTGACGCTGGATCTGTCACAGCCAACGCCGACCGTTTCTGCGATGTCCTGTCCGATAACGAAGCTCTACCAAGTCGGTGCCAAGGACCCGAACACCATGGCCGTACTCGCGCCCACGATGCAGAGCCCGGGCGAGAGCGTGATCAGCGGCGAGAGCGGCTCGACCATCAGCTGTTCCGTGACCGGTGGCGGCGGCAACTTCAGCTTCTCGGGCTCGCTGCACGCATCTACACCTCAGGGTGATCAGATCTTGGTGTCGTTCCAGAACGGTATGATCTCGGGCACGACGGGCACCGCTGACGTGAATGTGTACACGCCGCAACTATCGGCGAACTTTTCAGGCACGGGCTGCACGATCACCGTGCAAAACAACCAGGTCAAAGGCGGCAGCATCTGGGCGACCTTCGCCTGCCCGCAAATCGCCTATCCGCCATCGGGGCTGTGCGGCATCAGCCCCGACAGCACGATCGTATTCGAGAATTGCGTGGGCTCCTGAGCAGAGAGTCCGCCTAGCGCGCGGCAAAAGCCCACCGCGCTACGCAACAACGAAACGCGAGCTCCGACGAGCTCGCGTTTTCGTTTTGTCGTCGTCACGCGGCGCGGCGAGCGCGAGAACGCGAGCTGACGACGCTCAGCCCTTGGGCTCGGGCTTGGGCGCGACGACGCCGGCCGGCGGAGTATCCGCGGTGACGTCAGGGACCGAAGCTTGGGGCGGACGAACGACCGCAGGCGTCGGCAACGTGTCCGATAGGCTGTCGTCGCCGCCCGAGTCGATGCGCACGACGACCGCGGTGATGTTGTCTTCCCCACCGTGCTCGTTGGCGAGCGCGATCAGCTTGCGACACACGTCGCTCAGCTCGGGAGAAGATTGCACGAGCGCCAAGATCTCGTCGTCGTCGATCATGCCGCTCAGGCCGTCGGAACAGAGTAAGTACGAGTCACCGACTTGGGCGTCATCTGCCTGCAGGTCGACGGACACGTGCTCCTGCATGCCGAGCGCGCGCGTGATCACGTTCTTCGGCAACTCACTGCGCTGCTCTTCCGTCAGCTCCGGCATTGCCAGGAGGTAGTCGTTCACGAGCGAGTGATCGCGCGTCATTTGCTTGATCTGGCCACCACGCACTCGGTACGCGCGGCTGTCGCCAACGTGCCCGATGTACATTTTCTTCTTCCGCGGGCTAAATAGGCAGCCGACGACCGTCGTGCCCATGCCGTGGTATTCGCGTGAGCGCGCGCTGCGATCCACGATCTGCCGATTGGCGATGCGGATCCCCGTCAGCAAGCGATTTTCCTCTTCAGACAAGCGGGAGTCGAAGTGAAACGGCCAGGTGAAGTCCTCCGTCGCGGTGGCGCGGAAAAAATCCACGATCGCTTCGGTCGCGAGCTTGCTTGCGACGTCCCCCGCCCGATGGCCACCCATGCCGTCGGCCACGATGTACAGCGTGTGGTCTTCGAGAATCGCGAAGCTGTCTTCGTTGTGGTCTCGTTGCAGACCTACGTCGGTCACGCCAGCCGCTACTGCTCGCATGGATAACTTCCCTGAATCGTTGATCGATTAGCCATGCGGGCCAGACCCTCGCTGAGAGCAACCGAGCCACGATTTCACGGGGCCCCAGGCCTGTCAAGCGACGCACACCGCGACTCGCCGGGGCTCCGGTTCCACAGCTCGCGCTCGTGCTAGCGCTCGCCGAGCCCGACCGCGGCACTTGCCCGCGCCCACAGCGCGTCGCTGATACCGGGCACCGCGCCGACGCCCCACACAAGCCCCACGCACTTCCTCCGCACGAATCGGTCCCCTTCGATCCCAAGCAAACCCCACGCTCCACCGAGGCGAGTCCCACTCGCCGACTCCCAGTGCCTGCCGCGCCGACCGCTCAGATCGCGAGGATTTCCTTTTCCTTGACCTGGATGATGTGGTCGATCGCCTGGCCGGCCTCGGTCATGATCTCCTCGACCTTTTTCTTCGCGCGCTCGACTTCGTCCTCGCTCACGTCCCCGCCCTCTTTGAGCTCCGCCAACATGTCGAGCGCTTCATGACGCGCTTTGCGCACGCTGACCTTGCACTCTTCTCCGTCTTTCTTGGCGATCTTTACTAGATCCTTGCGACGCTCTTCACTCAGCGGCGGAATCGGGATTCGGATCAAGTCACCGTCGACCTGCGGGTTCAAACCGAGATCGGACTCACGCAGCGCCTTCTCGGCAGCTTTGACCTGTGATTTGTCCCACGGCTTGACGGTGAGCAAGCGCGGCTCGGGCACGCTGACCGTTGCCATTTGCCCGAGTGGCGTCGTCTGCCCGTAGTAGTCGACGCGGATCGAATCGAGCATCGATGGATGTGCGCGGCCGGTGCGAAGCTTCGCAGCCTCGCGCCGTAAGGCTTCCTTCGATTTCTCGATTCCCTGGCGCAGCTCGTTCAAAACGTCGTCGATCATCTCGTACCTCTGAAGTAGCGGACAGCCGCTTCTATATCACCAGCTCGAAACTCGGGCGAGGGGGCAGCCGCAGGACGGACCCGGGCCATGCTCGAAGCTCACGGCGAGCGATGCTTCTTTTTTGCGGCGGGGCGGCGCGCGGCTGGCGCGGCACCGGCGTCCTGGGCCGCTGAGCCGGCGTCCGGCGCCCAGAACTGCTTGTCCGCCTCGCGCAACTTGCGCTCGTTCTCTGCTTCGACGACTGCCGCGGCGCTGGCCGCCGCCTCGCGCATGACTTCGTCGGCTTCACGCGTGCGCTTGAACACGTACAGACCGAGTACGCCGAGCATCAGCGAGGCGCCGACGAGCAGGCCTGCCAGCATGCGGCCACGCCCGGAGGGTTGCAGCGTGAGCTCGCCGTCGTCGACGATGCTCGGTGCCATTGGGCGAATCTCGTACAGCACCCGCTCGCGTTGCGCTCGCGCCCATTCGTCGAGGCGCACTAGAGCGTCCGCTAGCTCGGCCACCGACGCGAAACGCTTCTTCGGATCGCGCGAACAGGCGCGCTCGAACCAAGCGTCGAACGACTTGGGCAACGACGGTTGAATCTGCGAGGGCACGGGCATGGGAGCGGCGCAAACCTTGAGCACGACGTCGCCAATGGCGTCGCCTTCGAACGGCACTCGCCCGCAAGCGGCCGAGAACGCGCACGCACCGAGCGACCAAATGTCGGAGGCTTTGCTGACAGGTGCGCTCCACGTCA
>Ga0210387_10001838_pt1 | contig 16120 bp, 15 predicted proteins | sample IncBWC7OmetaG_FD_160108 | JGI IMG/M metagenome (GOLD analysis project Ga0210387, IMG submission 160108) | Forest soil microbial communities from Barre Woods Harvard Forest LTER site, Petersham, Massachusetts, United States - Inc-BW-C-7-O ...
GGACCCGGCCAGGGACAGTTCCCTAAAGGATCGATAAGGCCCCGGGGATATATGGCTCCTGACGCACGACGCAGCCTCGCGGAACCAATGTAACAACGAAGCGACCGAATAACCAGCGGCGTGAACGGACGGCGCTATTGTCGTCCGTTTAGAGCTTGTTCGGCGGACATGACGCTTCCAGTCGCGGCCGGCTTGCCCTGCCAGACGCGCGAACTCCTACCCGTTCCGGTAGGTGTAGCTGTAGCCGTTGAGCGCCGGAGCCCCGCCGAGATGCGCGTAAAGCACCTTGGCTCCGTCTGGAAAGAACCCCTTTTTGACCAGATCGATCATCCCTTGCATGGACTTGCCTTCGTAGACGGGGTCCGTGATCATGGCTTCGGTCCGCGCGGCGAACCGGATGGCATCATTGGTTGCCTCACTCGGCACTCCGTAGGCGGGGTAGGCGTAGTCCTCCAGAATGACGATCTCGTCATCGCGCACCTTGCGTCCGAGTTCGACGAGTTCCGCGGTGTGATCGACGATTTGGCGGACCTGCGCTCGCGTCTGCGCAAGCGTGCCGGATGCGTCGATGCCGATGACGCGGTGGGCGCGATCATCCGCCGCAAAGCCGACGATCATTCCGCCTTGCGTCGAGCCGGTCACGACGCAGACGATGATGTAATCGAAGGTGATGCCCATCTGCTTTTCCTGGGCGCGGACCTCTTCGGCGAAGCCGACATAACCGAGGCCGCCGTATTTATGCACCGACGCGCCGGCTGGAATGCCGTAAGGTTTGCCGCCGGCATCTTTCACCGACTGGATCGCGTCTTCCCAGCTCTTGCGGATGCCGATGTCGAATCCGTCCTCGACAATCCGGCTCTCGGCTCCCATCAGCCGCGTCATCAGAATATTGCCGACACGGTCATAGACCGCGTCTTCATGCGGCACCCAGCTTTCCTGAATGACCACGCACTTCATGCCAATCTTGGCCGCGGTTGCCGCGACCATGCGCGTGTGGTTCGACTGAACCCCGCCGATCGAGACGAGCGTGTCGGCATTCGAGGCGATGGCGTCAGGAACAATGTATTCGAGCTTGCGCAGCTTGTTGCCGCCCATCGCAAGGCCGGAATTGCAGTCGTCGCGCTTGGCATAAATCTTCACCTTGCCGCCAAGCGCGTCCGTCATCCGCGGCAGATATTCGATTGGGGTCGGGCCAAAGGTCAGCGGATAGCGTTCGAACTTGTCGAGCCTGAGCATGTCGATCTCCGGGTCACGCGGTCTGGGCGCGGATATAGTCAAAATCTCCGGAAAGGTGCTCTCTAATTTAGATCTCTTTCTTACATTTAAATCTCATGTTACGGCGATATCTCCGGAATATCTTCGAAGAGTTGCAATAAATATGAAAGATTCTTTCACACCCTCGGGGCTGGACCGCATCGACCTGCGCATCCTTCGCCGGCTGCAACGCGATGGGCGGATGACGAATGCGGATTTGGCCAAGGCTGCCAACATCAGCCCGGCCACCTGCCATCGGCGGACCCAGCGGTTGTTCGATGACGGCTATATTCGCTCCGTGCGCGCCGATATTTCACCGGCCAAGGTCGAGCACGGGGCGCTTGTCATCGTCGGCGTGGTGCTCGATCGCTCGACACAGGAGAGCTTTTCCGCCTTTGAAGCGGCGATCAGGAAACTGCCGTTCGTGCTCGACTGCCACCTGGTGGCCGGCGACTTCGATTTCTTTCTCAAGATCCGCGTCAAGGACATTGCCGATTTCAATCGGCTGCACGGCGAGCAGTTGATTGCGTTGCCGGGCGTTCGGCAGACCCGCACGTTCTTCGTCATGAAGGAAGTGGTCGACAACGCACCGCTCGACTTCTAGCGGGATTTTACGACCCACTCTTTACGACCCACCGTGAGCCCGCCATGACGGCGCTTCAACGGTGAAACCGCTGATTTCCCCCTTACTCGGCTGCGCTGACGACGACCTCGACAGGTGTGGGCGCAAATCCGGCCGCAGGGTTGCTGTCCTGCGGGCAGTTGGAGATCACGACAATCAGCGGCATCTCCGCCCGCAACACCACGTAATCGCCCGGCTTTGAAATTCCTTCCGATATCGTCAGTTCGCCATCGGCGGCGAACTTGACCCTCATGAAGAAGTTGATGTTCGAGACGATTTCCGACGGCGACATGCCCCACTTGCCGAGTTCGGCGATGAAATTGGTCCGGCAGCTTTCCGTCTTGTCGACCCCGTAGCGAACCTTGTCGATCTCGCAACTACAGCAGCCCGCTAACGTGTCGTGATAACCGCAGGTGTCCTCGAGCACCGACATCATGGCGCGAGCCCGGTCCGAATAGATCTTCGATCCTTTTGTGATGTAGAGCGATTTGTTCAGCCTCACCGTGGTCGGGATATTGATCCGGTCGAGCGGGAGTTCGGCGCTGTAGCAGAGGAAGTCGATCGCCTGTTGTCCCATGGTGTCGATCAATTTCAGCGTCTGGCCCGGCTCCAGGCGCGCGGACCATCGGCCCTTGGCTTCGACGGTTTCGCGGCGAATGATGGAGGTTTGGGCGGGTGCCATCATCTTTTTTCCTTTTTGTTTCAGGCCGCTGCCCGTTTTCTCGCAGGGGATATCAAATCCTTACCCGATCGCGACACCACCGCCCACGGTGCGGTTGAGCACCTGCGTGGTTTTCTCGATGCGATCGGCGGCGGCGTTGAGCGCATTGGCCACCGCAACCTGCGTGGACTTGGCGCGGTCGGCGGCCACCGCGCGTACGTCGCGCAGCGCCACCAGTTCTTCCTCGAGCGCGCGGATGCGATTGCCGGCGTCCTGCAATTCGTCGCAGACGGTAAGCGCCGCCATCACGGTCAGCCGCGCATCGCCAATCTCGCCGAACTTGCCGCGCAGGCTGTCGATCCGCGATTCCAGGGCCTCGGCGAGCTTGAGCAGCCGCACCTCCTGCCCTTCCTCGCAGGCCATGCGGTATTGCCGGCCGTTGATGGTGACGTTGATGTGGCTCATGGCATCTCTCCCGCCTCCAGCACCTCGCGGATGGTGCCGATCGCCGCATCGAGCCGTTCGGCAATCTCGCGGTTGGAGCGCTCAAGCCGCTTCGAGCGCACGAGCGAGCCGTCGAGTTCGTCCGCCAGCCGGGCGCGATCGGCCCCCAGCGCCTGGATCCGCGCCGCCAGTTCATCCTCATCCCGGTCGGCCTCGCGACGTCGCTCGACCGCGCGCTCCAGCGCATCGAGTGCCGCCATCAGCCGGCGCGTGGCGGCATCGATTTCGGCAAAAGCCTGTTCGGTTTGGCCCGAACCGTTGACCGTTTGATCGTCCATGGCATCGCTCATGACAGGCGAACGCTTTTCGCAAAATCAAGCGCTTGGGAGCAAAAGCTAATGCGCTTGGAAGCAGAAACTTACGTAACGAACAAGGCCAGCGCAACGTCGCAACGGAACTATGCACCACAAAGCATGTTGAAATACCTCACTTCCTTTGACTTTGGCAGGTGAGGTGCTATCCAGCCCCCGACTTCAGGTTCCACCCGAGGCGTTGGCCTCGCAGGCTCACCCAAGCACCTCATTATCTGACGGAATTTCATCATGACGCAGGTCGATCATGTCCGCATGGCCAACGCGATCCGTGGGCTCGCGATGGATGCGGTGGAGAAGGCAAAATCCGGCCATCCGGGCTTACCGATGGGCGCCGCCGACATGGCGACCGTTTTGTTCACGCAGTTCCTGAAATTCGATGCGGCCAACCTCGCCTGGCCCGACCGTGATCGCTTCGTACTGTCGGCCGGTCACGGCTCGATGCTGCTTTACGCGCTGCTCTATCTCACCGGCGACAAGGAGATGACGCTCGACCAGATCAAGCGTTTCCGCCAGGTGGATTCGATTACCCCCGGTCATCCGGAAAACTTCCGTACCAAAGGCATCGAGACCACCACCGGCCCGCTCGGCCAGGGTATCGCGACCGCGGTCGGCATGGCGCTCGCGGAGAAGATGCTGGCGGCCGAATTCGGCAAGAAGATCGTCGATCATCACACCTATGTGCTCTGCTCCGACGGCGACCTGATGGAAGGCATCTCGCAGGAAGCGATCGCGCTCGCTGGCGTTTGGCGGCTCAACAAGATGATCGTGCTCTACGACGACAACGGCATTTCGATCGACGGCCCGACCTCGATCTCCGACTCGGTCGATCAGATCAAGCGCTTCAAGTCGGCAGGCTGGGCCGCCGAATTGATCGACGGCCAGGATCAGGCGGCGATTGCGGCTGCGATCACCCGCGCGCAAAAATCCAACAAGCCCTCGATGATCGCCTGCAAGACCACGATCGGTTATGGCGCGCCGACCAAGGCCGGCACGGCCAAAGCCCATGGCGAGGCACTCGGCGCCGAAGAGCTGAAAGGCGCCAAGGAAAAGCTCGGCATTTCACTCGAGCCGTTCTCGGTGCCGGACGACGTGCTCAAGGCGTGGCGCGAAGTGGGCCGTCGCGGTGCGGCGGCTCGGATCGAGTGGGAAGCGCGCTTCGCCGAATTGGGTCCGCGCAAGCGCGCCGAATTCGAGCGGCGGCTGCGGCATGAGCGGCCGGCATCGCTCGCCAAGGCGATCCGCGATTTCAAGAAGAAGCTGCTGGAGAGCCCGCTCAACATCGCGACGCGCAAATCCTCGGAAGCGGTGATCGATGTGATCGCGGAAGCGATGCCGATGGAGTTTCTGGCAGGCTCAGCCGATCTCACCGGCTCCACCAACAACAAGGCGAAATCCGCGGTCGGCTTCTCCGCCAAGGCGCCGAGGGGCCGTTTCATCCATTACGGCATCCGTGAGCACGGCATGTGCGCGGCCATGAACGGCATCTTCCTGCATGGCGGCTTTGCCCCGAACGGCGCCACCTTCCTGGTGTTCACCGACTATGCGCGGCCCGCCATGCGCCTTGCGGCGCTGATGGGAACCGGCGTGGTCTATGTGATGACCCACGATTCGATCGGACTCGGCGAAGACGGCCCGACGCATCAGCCGGTCGAACATCTCTCGGCGCTGCGCGCCATTCCCAACATGCGGGTGTTCCGCCCCTGCGACGCGGTCGAAGTCGCCGAGTGCTGGGAACTGGCGCTCAACCGCACCAATGGCCCGACCGTGCTGGCGCTGAGCCGCCAGAACCTGCCGCAGCTCCGCACTTCCGTGCCCTCAGACAATCCCTGCAGCCATGGCGCCTATGAGCTGGTCGCCGCCTCAGGCGAGGCTAAAGTATCGCTGTTTGCCACCGGCTCCGAGGTCGAGATCGCGGTCGCAGCCCAAAAGGATCTCGCCGGGCGCGGCATCGCGACGCGGGTGGTCTCGGTGCCTTCGCTCGAATTGCTGCTGTTGCAGCCGGAAGACAAGCAAAAGGCCGTGATCGGCAACGCGCCTGTGAAGGTCGCGATCGAGGCTGCGGTCCGCTGGGGCTGGGATGCCGTGATTGGTCACGATGGCGTTTTTATCGGCATGCATGGTTTCGGTGAAAGCGGTCCGGCCAAGGACCTTTACAAGCACTTCGGCATTACCGCCGAGGCCACCGTTAACGCAGTTCTGAAACGCGTCTCGTAACGGCCGTCGGGCGTTGAGATTGTTGGAAAAAAGGACTAGCTAGGAACGATCTGTTCCGTTTTCGCCCGGCAGAACCGGGTGAGCCGCCGTCCGAATCTCCGAAAGGGGTGCGTTATCCGCGTCCTTTTGGGGATCGCACCAGCTTTAGAGGAGAAATACCCATGGCAATCCGGGTCGCTATCAACGGGTTTGGCCGCATCGGCCGCAACGTATTGCGCGCCATCGCCGAGTCCGGCCGCAAGGACATCGAGGTCGTCGGCATCAACGATCTCGGCCCGGTCGAAACCAACGCGCATCTGTTGCGGTTCGACTCGGTGCACGGCCGCTTTCCCGGCACGGTGACGGTCGACGGTGACTCGATCAGCCTCGGTAACGGCAAGATCAAGGTTTCATCCGAACGCGATCCGGCGAAGCTGCCGTGGAAGGCGCTCGGCGTCGACATTGCGCTCGAATGCACCGGCATCTTCACCGCCAAGGAAAAGGCCGCTCTTCACCTTACCGCCGGCGCCAAGCGCGTGCTGGTGTCCGCGCCAGCCGAGAACGCCGATGCCACGATCGTCTACGGCGTCAACCACGACAAGCTCACCAAGGAGCACCTCGTGGTTTCAAACGGTTCCTGCACCACCAACTGCCTCGCGCCGGTCGCCAAGGTGCTCAACGATACCGTCGGCATCGAAACCGGCTTCATGACCACGATCCACGCCTATACCGGCGACCAGCCGACCCTCGACACCCTGCACAAGGATCTCTACCGCGGCCGCGCGGCGGCGATGTCGATGATCCCGACGTCGACAGGTGCGGCGAAGGCGATCGGCCTCGTACTGCCGGAACTCAACGGCAAGCTCGACGGCGTCTCGATCCGCGTGCCGACGCCGAACGTCTCGGTGATCGACTTCAAGATCGTCGCTTCGCGCAAGACCAGCAAGGAAGAGATCAACGAGGCGATGAAGCGCGCCGCCGAACAGCAGCTCAAGGGCATCCTTGGCTACACCAACGCGCCAAACGTCTCGATCGACTTCAACCACGACCCGCACTCCTCGACGTTCCACATGGACCAGACCAAGGTGCAGAACGGCAACTTCGTGCGCGTGATGTCCTGGTACGACAACGAGTGGGGCTTCTCCAACCGCATGGCCGATACCGCCGTAGCGATGGGCAAGCTGCTGTAAGGAACCTCTCGTGTCCCGGACGCTATGCAGCGCGTCAGCGGTGCATAGCTGATCCGGGACCGGCCTTCATCGTAGGTCCCGGTTCTGCACAGCGGCACTTCGCGCCGCGGCGCGCCCGGGACAAGAGAGCGTCAATGACAAAACCATTCCGCACCCTCGACGACGTCGACGTGAAGGGCAAACGCGTGCTGCTGCGCGTCGACCTCAACGTTCCCATGGAGCAAGGCCGCGTCACCGACGCGACCCGCCTCGAACGCGTGGTGCCGACGATCACGGAAATTTCCGGCAAGGGCGGCAAGGTGATTTTGCTGGCGCATTTCGGCCGGCCCAAGGGCCGCGACGCCAAGGATTCACTCAAGCCTGTCGCGGAAGCTTTGTCGCAAGTCATCAAAAAGCCGGTTGCTTTTGCCGATGACTGCATCGGCGAGCCGGCTGCGAAAGCGGTTGCCGCGATGAAGGACGGCGACATTCTCTGCCTCGAAAACACCCGCTTCCACAAAGAGGAAGAAAAGAACGATCCGGCGTTCGTCGCTGAATTGGCAAAGCTCGGTGACATCTGGGTCAACGATGCGTTCTCGGCCGCGCACCGCGCGCATGCCTCGACCGAAGGCCTCGGGCACAAACTCCCCGCCTACGCCGGGCGCACCATGCAGGCCGAACTCGATGCGCTCGGAAAGGCGCTGGAAGCGCCGACGCGGCCGGTGATCGCGATCATCGGCGGCGCGAAAGTCTCCACCAAGATCGATCTGCTGGAGAACCTCGTCAGCAAGGTCGATGCGCTGGTCATCGGCGGCGGCATGGCAAACACCTTCCTGCACGCACAAGGCATCGGTGTCGGCAAGTCGCTCGCCGAAAAAGACCTCGCCGCAACCGCGCTACGGATCATCGAAAAGGCGGATGCGGCCAATTGCGCCATCATCCTGCCGGTGGACGCGGTGGTGGCATTTCATTTCGCCGCCAATTCGCCGTCCCATGCCTATGGCCTCGATGCCATTCCCTCCGACGGCATGATCCTCGACGTCGGCCCGCAATCGGTGGCGCGGATTCATGCCGCCATCGACGACGCCAAGACGCTGGTTTGGAACGGCCCATTGGGAGCCTTCGAGATGACGCCGTTCGATCGCGGCACCATGGTCGCGGCGAAGCATGCGGCCGAACGGACCAAAGCAAAGAAGCTGGTGTCGGTCGCCGGCGGCGGCGACACGGTAGCGGCGCTTAATCAGGCAGGCGTGGCGGGGGATTTCAGTTATGTTTCGACGGCAGGCGGCGCCTTCCTGGAATGGATGGAAGGGAAACCCCTGCCCGGCGTGGAAGTTTTAAAAGCACGATAGATCATTTCGGGCGATCAGCCCCAACGCGGAGAACAACACCGATGGCTCGGATCACGTTGCGTCAATTGCTCGACCACGCGGCGGAGCACGACTACGGCGTGCCGGCCTTCAACATCAACAATATGGAGCAGGCGCTCGCGATCATGGATGCGGCTTCAAGCCTGGACGCGCCCGTCATCATCCAGGCCTCGCGCGGCGCGCGCTCCTATGCCAACGACGTCATGCTCCGCCACATGATGGATGCGGTCACTGAAATCTATCCGCAAATTCCGGTCTGCGTGCATCTCGACCACGGCAATGAACCGGCGACCTGCATGACCGCGATCCAGTCCGGCTTCACCTCGGTCATGATGGATGGCTCGCTGAAGGCCGACGGCAAGACCCCCGGCGACTGGGATTACAATGTCGGCGTCACCAAGACCGTCACCGACATGGCGCATCTCGGCGGCATTTCGGTGGAGGGCGAATTGGGCGTGCTCGGCTCGCTCGAGACCGGCATGGGCGACAAGGAAGACGGCCACGGCGCGGAGGGCAAGCTGTCGCACGACCAGCTCCTTACCAATCCGGACGAGGCGGTGAAGTTCGTCAAGGAGACCAAGGTCGACGCGCTCGCGATCGCGATGGGCACCTCGCACGGCGCCTACAAATTCACCCGCAAGCCTGATGGCGATATCCTCGCCATGAAGGTGATTGAGGAAATCCACCGCAAGCTGCCGAACACGCATCTCGTCATGCATGGTTCGTCCTCGGTGCCGCAGGATTTGCAGGACATCATCAACGCCAATGGCGGCAAGATGAAACCGACCTGGGGCGTGCCAGTTTCCGAGATCCAGCGCGGCATCAAGAACGGCGTCCGCAAGATCAATATCGACACCGACAACCGGATGGCGATGACCGGGCAGATCCGCAAGGTGTTCAAGGAAAATCCGGAAGAATTCGATCCGCGCAAATATCTCAAGCCCGCGATGGAAGCGATGGCGAAACTGTGCAAGCAGCGGCTTGTCGAATTCAATACCGCGGGCCAGGCGAGCAAGATCAAGAAGGTCATGACCACGGCCGAAATGGCCAAGCGTTACGCCAAGGGCGATCTCGATCCCCGCGTCGCGTAGCGAAGCGCGAAGGTGGCGTGATTTCGTTCACCTCTCCCCGTTTACGGGGAGAGAGGTCGGATCGCTTGCGATCCGGGTGAGGGGGATTCTCCGCACCCGATCCTGTGGCGACACCCCCTCACCCCAACCCTCTCCCCGCAAGCGGGGCGAGGGAGTCCACCCTGCGACGAACGTCAAACTCCTCTTTTGCCCGAGAACGGTCTATTTTGTCGTCAAATAGACAATTAAATGCCGGAGGACGTTCCCGATGAACCTTGCCGATCTCAACAAAGTTGCACTCGCCATGGTCGCGCCGGGCAAGGGCTTGCTTGCCGCCGACGAATCGTCGGGCACCATCAAGAAGCGCTTCGACGCCATTAAGGTGGAATCGACCGAGGACAGCAGACGCGACTACCGCGAAATGCTGTTCCGCTCAAAGGAAGCGATGAGCCAATATATTTCCGGCGTGATCCTCTATGACGAGACCATCTGGCAGACGGCCCGCGACGGCACGCCGCTGGTGAAGCTGATCGAGCAAGCCGGCTCCATCCCCGGGATCAAGGTCGACGAGGGAACGCAGGCCTTGCCGAATTGCCCGGGCGAACTTGTCACCGTCGGGCTCGACAAGCTCGCCGAGCGCCTGAAGAAATATTACGAGCGCGGCGCACGCTTTGCGAAGTGGCGCGCGGTGATCGATATCGGCAGCGGCATTCCGAGCATGACCGCGATCCGCGTCAACGCCCATGCGCTGGCACGCTACGCCGCGCTGTGCCAGGCAGCCCAGATCGTGCCGATCGTCGAGCCGGAGGTGCTGATGGACGGCGATCATGACATCGATCGCTGCTATGACGTGACAGGCCGCGTGCTCAACAAGACGTTCCAGGAATTGCGCGTCCAGCGCGTCGCGCTCGAGGGCATGATCCTGAAACCGAACATGGCTATATCAGGCAAGAAATCCGCAAAGCAGGCTTCCGTGCAGGAAGTCGCCGAAAAGACCATCCGCCTGTTGAAGGCTTGCGTGCCGGCGGCCGTGCCCGGCGTCGCGTTTCTCTCCGGCGGACAATCCGACGAAGAAGCAACCGCGCATCTCAACGCCATCAACGCGATCGGCGGCCTGCCGTGGAAGGTCACTTTCTCCTATGGCCGGGCGCTACAGGCTGCACCTCAGAAAGCATGGTCCGGCAAAGCGGAAAACGTCGCGGCCGGACAGCGCGCCTTCAGCCATCGCGCGCATATGAACGGGCTCGCCAGCACCGGCCGATGGACGGCCGATCTTGAAAAGAAGGCGGCTTAAAAATTGGCCCCCAAGCCTGTCCAGCGGCGTCCGCTCCCGCGCCTTTATCTGGCGACGCAGCCTATCGACGACCCGCAAGCTTTGCTCGGCGTGCTTGCGGATTTGCTGAAAGCGGCCGATATCGCGGCCGTGCTGCTGCGGCTGAAGCCATCCGATCCGCGCACGCTGATCTCGCGCATCAAGGCGCTCGCGCCCGTGATCCAGGACCGGGGCGCGGCGCTGCTGCTCGATGGACAAGTTGACCTCGTGGCGCGTGGTGGGGCCGATGGCGCGCACCTGTCGGGACTCGGGGCTTTCGAGGAAGCGTTGCCGGCGCTCAAGCCCGACCGCATCGCCGGCGTCGGCGGATTGACGACACGCCACGACTCGATGACGGCGGGCGAACTGGGCGCGGATTACGTGTTGTTTGGCGAACCGGACGAAAACGGTCAGCGGCCCTCGACCCAAGCGATCTGCGATCGCCTGCAATGGTGGGACGAAGTGTTCGAACTGCCTTCGGTCGGCTTTGCAGGCACATTGGAGGAAGTCGGCGCGTTCACTGCTGCCGGCTCGGACTTCATTTTGGCTGGCGATTTCATCTGGAGCGCATCTGAAGGTCCGCTGAAATCTCTGCATGCGGCCCTCGAGGCGATCCGTAAAGCCCACGGCGCGATACCGGCAAATGCCGAAGCACCGCAAGGGTAGAGCCGGACCATGAAGAGCGCGCGTCTATTTCTGATCCTCGCGGCCGCGATGTTGACGGCTGGCGCCTCCGCGCAGGTTTCGCTCACGCCGCCGGGAACAACACCCGACAAGCCGGCAGCACCGGATAAACCAGCCGCGCCGGAAGCGAAGCCAGCCGCTGCTGCAAAACCGAAGCTCATCAGGCCCGCGGCCAAGAAGCCCGCACCCGCGCCCGCGCCTGCGCCGCCACCCGCCGCCACAGTGACGCCCGACGACCCCAATGCCGATCTGGTGTACGGCGCCTACCAGCGCGGCTTTTACAAGACCACGTTCGATCTCGCGGCCAAGCGCGTGCAGGAGAACGGCGATCCGAAGGCGATGACCATGCTCGGCGAACTCTATGCCAACGGGTTCGGCGTCAAGCGCGACGATGCCGTGGCGGCCGGGTGGTACAAGCGCGGCGCCGACGCCGGCGACCGCGAAGCGATGTTCGAACTGGCGATGCTTCGGCTGGCCGGCCGTGGTGGGCCAGTCAATCGCGAGGAGGCGGCCAAATTGCTGGCGTCCTCGGCCAAGCTCGGCAATTCCAAGGCGACCTACAATCTCGCGCTGTTATTTCTCGGCGGCGAGGTATTGCCGCAGGATGTGCGACACGCGGCGGAACTGATGCGGGTCGCGGCGGACGCCGGCAGTCCGGAGGCCCAATACGCGCTCGCGACCTTCTACAAGGAGGGCACGGGCGTGCCGAAGGACGCCGAAAAGTCGACGCGCCTGCTCCAGGCGGCCGCACTCGCAGGCAATGTCGATGCCGAGGTTGAATATGCCATCGCCCTGTTCAACGGCATCGGCACCTCAAAGAACGAAGCTGCAGCGATCACCTTGTTGCGCAGGGCCGCCAAGCAGAACAATCCGGTCGCGCAAAACCGCCTGGCGCGGGTGCTCACCAGCGGCCAGGGCGTTCCAGTGGACCTGGTCGAGGCGCTGAAATGGCACACCATCGCCAAGACGGCCGGCAAGGGCGATCCCGATCTCGACCGGACCCTCGCCAAGATGAGCCCGGAGGACAAGGCCAAGGCAGACGCCGCTGTACGCAAATGGCTTGGTAGCAAATGAGCTTGACGGCGCTGGCGCCACAGGGCACCCACATCTGCGCCGATCCCCTCGCCGGGACGGGTCTACCTATTTCCGCTGAAGAAAAGTTGCTTTGATCATGCTGCAATCAGCCCTCCTCAACGTCATGATCAAGGCGGCACGCCGTGCCGGTCGCAGCCTCAAGCGCGATCTCGGCGAAATCGAAAATCTTCAGGTGTCGCTGAAGGGACCCGCCAACTTCGTCAGCCTGGCCGATCGCCGCGCCGAAGAGATGCTGTACGAAGACCTCGCCAAGGCGCGCCCCGGCTACGGCTTTATCGGCGAGGAAGGCGGCTCGCGCCCGGGCGACGACAAGACCCATACCTGGATCGTCGATCCACTCGACGGCACCACCAACTTCCTGCACGGCATTCCGCAATTTGCAATCTCGATCGGGCTTCAGCGCGAAGGGACGATCATTGCCGGCGTCATCTACAATCCCGCCAATGACGAACTCTATACCGCCGAACGCGGCAAGGGCGCGTTTCTCAACGATCAGCGCATCCGTGTCGCGGGCCGGCGCAAGCTCAACGAATGCGTGGTCGCCTGCGGATTGCCGCATATCGGGCGCGGCGATCATGAACTGTCACGCACCGAGATGAGCGAAATCCAGAACCGCGTGGCGGGCCTGCGCCGGTTCGGTGCGGCCTCGCTCGACATGGCCTTTGTCGCAGCCGGTCGTCTCGACGGCTATTGGGAGCGCAACCTTCAGCCCTGGGACATGGCGGCTGGCCAGATCGTCGTGCGCGAGGCCGGCGGCATCGTCAGCGGCATGGCCGGCGACGACGATCCGCTACAGACCGGTCATGTGATTTGCGGCAACGAGTTCGTGCACGCCGAACTGGTGAAGATATTGAAGCCGCTGGGCTAGCTGACCATCGGTGGTTTGGGCCGGTCGCGCACAGCGTGATGAAGCCCAGTTGGTCTCTTTCCGGACCCAGCCACGATATTTTTCGAGACCCGCGATAGCGAAGCAGCGCGGCGCATGATCTACCATCTGACCGACATGCCGCTGCAAGGAGGTACAGATGATGTCCAGGACATCCAACCATCCGTGGCCTGATCTGGCGACCTTTGATCTTCGGCCGACGACCGATGCTCTCCATCTCTGGAGCCAGGTGGTCGGCAAGGTGCGGCTGATGCTGACTCCCTGGATCAATCATAGCTGGCAGGCAGCCTTTTACCTATCTGGCCGCGGCTTCACGACCGGACCGATCTATGCGGAGGACGGGCGCGCTTTTGAAATCGAGTTCGATTTATTGAGCGACCTGCTGCGGATCGACACCGCGCAGGGCGAGGCGAGGCGTGTGAAACTGGAAGTGCAGAGTGTTGCCGCATTCTACGAGGCGACAATGGCGGCACTTACCGAGCTTGGGGTGGCAGTGGAGATCAATCCAATGCCCTGTGAAATTCCCGACGCCGTCGCCTTCCCCGAGGATCATGCGCCGCGCGCCTACGACCCTGGCGCCGCAAGAGCGTATTGGCGCGCCATGCTGCAGGTGCAGCGGGTCTTTTTGCTTTTTCGCTCGCGCTTTGTCGGTAAATGCAGCCCCATCCATCTATTTTGGGGCAGCTTTGACTTGGCGGTGAGCCGCTTCTCGGGACGCGATGCTCCGCCGCATCCAGGCGGGATGCCTCACGTGCCGGACGCCGTGGCTCGCGAGGCGTACTGCAGGGAAGTTTCAAGCGCGGGCTTCTGGCCCGGTATCGATCATCCCGCCTTCTACAGCTACGCTTATCCTGTGCCGGACGGCTTCAACCTTGCCAAGGTTGCGCCTGAGGCCGCGACGTTCGACACTCAGCTTGGAGAATTCCTGCTGCCTTACGCCGCGGTTCGCTCCAGCGCCGATCCGGACGCTGCGCTCCTGGCCTTCTTGCAAAGTACGTACGAAGCGGCCGCCAACCTTGCCCATTGGGAGCGATCTCGCCTTGACCGAGCGCAAGGCCAGTTCGGTCGCGTGCCCGAGAACTTCTAGGGATCGGGCGCTAGCGCGGCGGCAGCGGGAAAAACACGCTGGTGCGCGACTGGTAATGGCGATAGCGATCGCCGCCAGCGCCACCAGATATGGGACCATCGAAAATTCCTACCTAACCAACTGACGTTTCAGCGCTTTGCCTAATTACGGACGAGATGCCGCCCGGTTTCACGTGGAAGTTCCCGTCCGATCTTCCCACCCGCCCCGAGCAGCCTTTTATCTCGGGCTCGCTGTGCCATATTGGTGCCTCGAAAAAAGCCGCAACAGATGAGCCCGGCAATGCCCCCTTCTTCTTCCCGCTCCGCCATGGAACTTGAATTCACGAAGCTCGCTCCCCCGCGGATCTTCCTGGTGCGGATGCTGGTGTTTCTGGTGCTGTGCACACTGATCATGGTCGTGCTCTACAAGCAGATCATCGCCGCGTTCTTCGCCAATCCCGGCCTGAATGCGCTGATCGGCCTGGTGCTCCTGATCGGTATCGTCCTGTCGTTCCGTCAGGTGATCCGGCTTTATCCGGAAGTGGCCTGGGTCAATAATTTCCGTATCGCCGATCCGGGCCTGGCGATGGCGCGGCATCCGACGCTGCTCGCCCCCATGGCGGCCATTCTCGGCGGCGAGAGAAGCGGGCGCATCACCATTTCGCAGCAGACCATGCGGCATCTGCTCGACTCCATCGCCACCCGCCTCGACGAGGCGCGCGACATTTCCCGCTACATGACCGGGCTTCTGGTGTTTCTCGGCCTGCTCGGCACATTCTGGGGCCTGATCGAAACCGTGGGCTCGGTCGGCCATGTGATCGACGGCCTGAAGGTCGGCGGCGATGCCGGGGCCCTGTTCGATACCCTGAAAGAAGGCCTCGCCGCACCGCTCGGCGGCATGGGCATTTCGTTTTCATCCTCGCTGTTCGGCCTTGCCGGCTCCCTGATCCTCGGTTTTCTCGACCTGCAATCGAGCCAGGCGCAAAACCGCTTTTATACCGATCTTGAGGACTGGCTCGCCTCCACGGTGGGCAACTATTCCGGCGAGACCGGAGCCAGCGGCGACCTTCAGGCCGCCGTCGACCGCTTGCGCGTGGCGCTCGAAGAAGGCGGCAGCAACCGCGGCACGACGACGGCTATGGCCAACCTTGCCGAAGCCATCCAGGGCCTCGTCACTCACATGCGCACCGAGCAGCAGATGATCCGCGAATGGGCCGACGGCCAGGGCGAGCAGAACCGCGAGATCAAGCGGCTGCTCGAGCGGCTGGCGCGTCAGCCGGAGAAAAGTTAGGTCCCGGCTCTGCGGGTAGCAGCGTAAAGAACGCCGCCACCCACGACCGGGACACGAGATCGGAGAAAACTGAATGGCCCTCGCCCGAGCAAGACGCAGCGAAAGCGCCTTCAACTATTGGCCCGGCTTTGTCGACGCGCTGTCGACGCTGGTGCTATCGATCGTGTTCCTGCTTTCGGTCTTCCTGGTGGTGCAGTTCTTCCTGTCGCAGGAAGTCACCGGCAAGGACAAGGCGCTGGAACAGCTCAATGCCAAGATCGCCGAGTTGAACGATATTCTGTCGCTGGAAAAACTCGGCAAGATCAACGTCGAGGACCAGCTCTCGCAGGTGCGCGCCGGACTTATCTCGGCAGAGACCGAGCGCGACCGCGTCAAGGGTCTCTACAATGGTCTTGCCGGCGCCGGTAGCGATGCCGCCAGTCGCGCCGGCGAGCTCAACAAGGCACTCGATTCCGAAAAGCAGGTCTCGGGGCGAGCGCTGGCTCAGATCGAGGTGCTGAACCAGCAGATCAGCGCCTTGCGTCGCCAACTCGCCGCGCTCGAAGAGGCCTTGCAGACTTCCGAAAAACGCGACCGGGAATCGCAGGGGCGCATCGCCGATCTCGGACAGCGGCTGAACGTCGCGCTGGC
>Ga0210387_10001841_pt1 | contig 16107 bp, 17 predicted proteins | sample IncBWC7OmetaG_FD_160108 | JGI IMG/M metagenome (GOLD analysis project Ga0210387, IMG submission 160108) | Forest soil microbial communities from Barre Woods Harvard Forest LTER site, Petersham, Massachusetts, United States - Inc-BW-C-7-O ...
TTTGTGACCTGGTGGATCTGGGCCGCACTACACGTGCTCGCGCTGCCGCAGCTCCAGAACCGGTTCCGCGTCCAGACGCAATGGTTCTGGTCCTATCTGTCGGGGCAACGAAGCTCACGGCTGATTTCCGAAGGACCGCGCTCGCCCACGTAGTCAGGCCCGGCGGTCGTCGCTGCTGAGTTCTGCAAGTTGGTTTTTGGGAACTGCACCTGTGGACGCCTCCATCATATCCGCGCTCGCCGCTCTCACCGGAGCCGCCGTCGGCGGCTTGACGAGCGGAATGGCGGCCTGGCTGAACCACAGAAGCCAGGTCCGCACCGAATGGATCCTTCATGAGAAGGGCCGCCGGCAAACTCTTTACCGGGATTTCATCGAAGAAGCCGCCAAATGTTACATTGATGCGCTCCAGCACGACAAAGCCGACATTCCCGGCCTGGTCGGTCTTTACGCGAAGCTGAGCAGCATGCGAGCGGTGTCTTCAAAGACGGTAGTGCAGCGTGCCGACGATGTTGTCCGAAAAATCCTGGACACCTATCTGGAACCCGACAAGAGCTTCCTCGAGCTGCGCGCAATGGTGATCGATGGAACGATCGATCTGTTGCGCGACTTCAGCCACGCGTGCCGAGACGAATTCGAACAAATGCGGCCAATACAATTTTGAACTTCGCCGCGTCGCCCACCAACACGCGTGATGCGCTTATCTCGAAGGTCGGATCGTCTCGACCCAATTGGCGAACGCCTGCATGAACTCCTGCAGGAATTTGCGGGTGCCATCGCTGGTGAGCTTGCCATCTTCATCGAAGAGCTTGTCGACATGGCCGACATAGGGCCTCGGGCTGTTGCAGGGTCGGCACGTTCAGAAATACGAGCGACTGCCTGAGATGATGATTGGCGCCGAAGGCCCCGATCGCGCCGGGCGAGCTGCTGACAATCGCGCCAGGCTTGCGGTCCCAGACGCTTGCTCCATACGGCCTGGAACCGACGTCCAGTGCATTCTTGAGGACGGCCGGCACCGAGCGGTTATATTCAGCCGTGACGAACAGCACCGCATCAGCGGCCTTGACCCGCTGGCGGAATGCGGTCCATGGCGCGGGCGGCGGGTCGATCTCAATATCCTGATTGTAAAAAGGCAACTGTCCGATTTCGATGGTTTCGAGCTTCATCGAAGATGGCGCGAGCGAGATCAGCGCATTCGCCAGCATCCTGTTGAACGAGGCCTTCCGCAGGCTGCCAACCAACACGCACACATTCATTGGCCTATCCATGGTAGTTTCGATCACCCTATGCGGTCGCCCGGGATTTGGTGCTTTTCGTGAAGTCCGGCTTGCGCTTTTCCAGGAAGGCTGTAAGCGCCTCCTTTGCATCCTCAGAGCGGACTTGCGCACTGAACTCTTCGTTCTCGGCCTTCATCGCCGCCTTGATCTGCTCTCGAAATGGCTGCTTCATCAGCTTCTTGCTGGCTTGCAACGCGGCGGCCGGCTTCGCCGCCAATTTCCGGGCCGTTTCGATCGCCCTCGGCAGGGCATCCTTGTCGGATACGGCTTCGGTCACCAGACCCCACTCTGCGGCGCGCCTGCCGTCAAACGGACCTCCCAGCAAGATCAGCTCGGCCGCACGGATATGACCAATGCGCGCCGGCACGGAACAGCTCGATCCGAACTCCGGCACCAGAGCAAGATTGATGAAAGGCATCTGGAATTTCGTGTTCTCGGCCGCGTAGATGAAGTCGCAGTGGGTCAGCATGGTGGTGCCGCCACCGATGGCCGCACCGTGGACCGCCGCGACGATCGGCTTGTCGAAGTTGACGAGCGCCTCCATCAGTTTTGCTTGCGGAGACTCTCCCGGCCCCGGAGGATGCTTGAGAAAATCCTCGATATCGTTGCCCGCGCAGAACGCATCCCCCGCGCCATGCCAGAGAACGACACGCGTGTTCTCATCGTTCGCCGCCTCGTTGAAGATACCCGCGAGAGCGACGTACATGGCTGAAGTCATCGCATTCAGCTTTGTCGGGCGGTTCAATTGGACGCGCAGGATGCTTCCCACGTGTTCAGCAACAATCTCATCCATGGTCGAATTCCCGGTGTTTTTGCTGCAAGTCGGACTTCGGGGTGGCTCACGCCGCCACCGACAGCCCCGTCGCTTCTTGCTTGCGCATGATCTTTCGGAAAACCGCACACACTTTTCCGGATCATGCGCTAGGCCGCATGGTCCTTTGCTTTCGGGATGGCGCCGCTTGCACGCAAGCCATCGATTTCGGTTGCGCTGAATCCGAGCTGCCGGAGAACCTCATCATTGTGTTCTCCAACCTTCGGTGCGCGCTTCGCTGAGACCTTGGCGACGCCGTGCACCTGAAGCGGGCTAGAGATCGTGGACGTCAGCTTGCCGCCGGCGCCTTCAAGCGGAACGATGATGTCATTCGCCCGAAGCTGGGGATCGTTGACCACCTCTTGCGGCCCACGCACCGCTCCGAACGTCACGTGAGCGCCGTTGAACACCTCGTACCAGTGCGCCATCGGCTCGGCAGAGAATATCTCGTCGAGAATCGCCGTGAGCTGCGGCATATTTGCCATCAGCTTCGCCGGATCGGAGAACCTCTGATCGCTGAGGAGATCAGGGCGGCCGATAGCCTTGGCGACAGCTGCTGCCTTGTCGGGCGTGACAATAAGAACGAACCAGGTGTCATCCTTGGAGCGATAGACGTTCAGCGCCGCATTCGCGGGATGCATACGATCGTGCTGCCCGAAGAATTTCGCCTCGCAAAGTGCGGCCTGGATCGAGACGCTTGCGGACCACACGCCTTCGGCAAGAAGCGAGGTCGTGACATGCGACCCCTCGCCCGTGCGCTCGCGACGATACAAGGCAGTGACGATCGCCGAATAGAGCCCGACGGCGGTCGCATTGTCGCCGCTGCCAGCCACTGGCCAGGTCGGCGGCGCACCGGCATCGCGTGTCATCGACAGCAATCCGCTGCGTGCCCAGTACGACGTGATATCAAAGCCGGGAAGATTCGCATCGGGTCCCTTGTCGCCGAAACCCGTGATATCAGCGTAGATCAGCCGCGGATTCCACTTCACCACGTCTTCATATTCAAGCTTCAGTTTCGCACGCGCCGGATGCGGCGTGTTAACGATGAGGACGTCGGCCCATTTGACGAGCTTTTCGAGGACCTGCTGGGCGCTTGGCAGCTTCAGATTGAGCGCCATGCCCCGCTTGTTGCGATTGGCCAAGTGCCAGGGGTAAGCATCCTCGGAGACCGGCTGCGGCGGGAGCTTGTTTCCAATCCGCCAGAGATCGCCGTTCGGCGGCTCCACCTTGATGACGTCGGCGCCGAAGTCCGACAGGATCACCGCGGCACTGGGGCCGGCGATGAAGCTCGCCAGATCCACCACTTTCAGTCCAGAGAAAATATTGTCGCTTGCCATAACTGTCCTCTCCAAATCGTGTGCGGGCTGCTTCACCGACCGCGGAACTTCGGTGCACGTTTCTCGAGGAAGGCGGAGGTGCCTTCCTTCTTGTCTTCGGTAGCGGCGCAAATGCCGAAATGCGAAGCCTCCAACGCAAGGCCTTCGCTCTGGCTGGTCTCCAGCCCCTTGTTCACGGCTTCCAGCGAAAACTTCACGGCGATCGGCCCATTGGCTGCGATCTGCTTCAGGATCGCTTCGGCCCGCTCGATCAGGCCGGCCGCAGGAACGACTTCGTTGACGAGGCCAATGCGGTAAGCCTCCTGCGCAGAAATCGTCTCCCCTGTCAGGATCAGCTGCAACGCACGACCCTTTCCTACCAGGCGTGGCAAACGCTGCGTTCCGCCGCCGCCCGGCAACAGGCCCAGCTTGACTTCAGGTTGGCCAAATTTGGCGTGCTCTGCAGCGATCCTCATCGTGCAAGCCATTGCCGTCTCGCAACCGCCGCCAAGCGCAAAGCCGTTGATCGCCGCGATCACCGGTTTGCCGAGATTTTCGACGAGGTCCAGTACGCCTTGCCCGAACCGGCTGGACTCCTCCGCATCGTAGGCGTCGACATGCGCGAGCTCGCTGATGTCGGCGCCGGCGATGAAGGCCTTGTCGCCCGCGCCGGTCAGGATCACGCCATGGACAGATGCATCGGCCTTCGCATCCTCGAACGCGGAATGCAAATCCGTCCAGGTCGGCGTGTTGAGCGCGTTGAGCACCTTCGGCCGATTGACCGTCACATAGGCGATCGCGCCTTTTTTCTCATATCGGACGTTGGCGAGCGCCAGCGTCGCTCTGGGCGAGGAATCCGGCACAGTTGCCGGCGAAGCGGTGAATGATGTGGCTTCGGGAGCCATGGTCATATCTCCTGCATGCGAGGATCGGCCGGCGTCGGAGCGCCGGCCGCGTTGAGACGTCAAATGAAGGCGCCGTGACCGGTGATGGCCTTGCCGACGATCAGATTTTGCATCTGATACGTGCCTTCATAGGAATACAGCGCCTCGGCATCGGCGAAGAAGCGTGCGACATTGTAGTCGGCGACGATGCCGTTGCCGCCCAGGACCTCGCGGCCCCAGGAGACCGTCTCGCGCGATTTCGACGTGCAGAACGCCTTCGCCAGCGCCGCATGATGGTCGTCGAGCTTGCCTTCGTCGTCGAGCTGCGCCAGGCGGAGCATCAGGCACTGGCACGCGGTCAGATTGCCAAGCATCTTGGCGAGCAGATCCTGAATCATCTGGAACGAGGCGATCGGCTTGCCGAATTGCAGACGCTCCTGGGCATATTTGAGGGTCGCCTCGAATGCGCCCATCTGAATGCCGGTCGACGCCCAACCGACCATGTACCGCGTCATCCGCAGCACGCGCGCCGTGTCGCGGAAGGAGTTACCGCCCTGCAGACGGTTCGCTTCCGGCAACCGGACATCCTTCAGCGTGATCTGGCCGTTCTGGACCACCTTAAGCGCGATCTTGTGCTCGATCTTCTCGACGCTGAAGCCCGGCGTCGACTTGTTCTCGACAATGAATCCTTTCACCTGATTGTCGGCGAGATCGCGCGCCCAGATGATGGAAATGTCGCACCATGGCGCATTGCCGATCCACCGCTTCTGTCCATTCAGAATCCAGGTGTCGCCTTCGCGCTTGGCCGTCGTGGTCATACCGCCGCTCGTTCCCGAACCGACGAGCGGCTCGGTCAGGCCGAAGCAGCCGATCTTCTCCCAGCGCGCCATCGGCGGCAGCCATTTCTGCTTCTGCTCCTCGGAGCCATCGAGATAGATCGAGCCCATCGCAAGGCCGCTATGCACGCCGAAGAACGTGCAGAACGACGCGTCGGTGCGTGCGAGCTCCATCGCGACGAACCCGAACAGCTTCTGGCTCCCGCCCGCGCAGCCATAGCCCTCAAAGCCGAGCCCACCGAGGCCGAGCTCCTTGAACGACGGCAGCAGCTCAAACGGAAAGGCATCATCGGACCAGTACTTGTTGATGATCGGCTGGACCTTGGTCTCCATGTAGGTTCGCACCTTTTTGACGAGGGCTTTCTCGTCGGGCGTGAGGAGGTCGACCAACTGATAGAAGTCGCCGTTCGGTACGGGCGCCGGCTTCGGCGCGGCGGTCTTGCTTGCTGCGGTTGCGGTGGGCATTTTGAGACTCCTGTGGCTGCGGCCGGAAGGCCGGAAGAATTGAAGGGCGTGTGATCGATCTCGCCTGTGGCGCCTCGTCTCAGGCGACGGACGCCGTCGATTTCGTTCGGCTCGACTCGGCTGCCTTCTTGCGCAGCTCGATCAGGCCGAGCAGGACTTCGTCGCGCTCCGCCTCCAGCTCTTCGATGGTGCGCGACCCAGCCTCTGCATGGACGCTATCGATGAGCTTCTTTTGCACTTCCGGCGTCAGCACGGGCGAACCCAGGGTCTTCCACCAGGCCGTCATCGGGCCGGTGAACTGCTGGAAGAAGTGCTCGATGCCGCCCGGGCCGCCGCCGAGATGGTTGAGCATCAGGCTACCCATGACGCCCCAGCGCAGGCCGGGGCCCCAGGAGAGGGCCGTGTCGACATCGGCGGCGCTCACGACGCCCTCGGCGACAAGGTAATAGACCTCACGGCTCAGCGCCGCCTGGAGACGATTGGCAACGTGACCCGGCATTTCCTTGTTGAGGCGCACCGTCCGCTGCCCGATCGACGTGTAAAATTCCTCTGCGCGCCGGATCGTCGCTTCGGAGGTCTTCGCGCCGCCGACGATCTCCGTCAGCGGGATCAAGTGGGGCGGATTGAACGGATGGGCGATGACGCAACGCTCGGGATGGGACGCCGCGCCCTTCTGGATCTCACTCATGGTGAGCCCCGACGAGCTCGACGCGATGATCACGTCGGGCGGCAGCAGCTCGTCGAGCTGGCCATAGAGCTTCTGCTTGAAATCGATCCGCTCGGGCCCGTTCTCCTGGACGAGATCTACTCCGTCGACCGCCTGCGCGAGCGCGGCTGTAAACTTCAGGTTCGACTGCGACGCTCCCGCTGACAGGCCCAATCGCTTGAGCGCCGGCCAGGCGGTCTCCACGAATTTCCTCAGCGCCGCTTCGGCGTTCGGCGCGACGTCGGTCGCGACGACCTGCAATCCCTTGGCGAGATACAGCGCGCTCCAACTCGCGCCGATCACGCCGGTGCCGATGATGGCGATGCGGCGAATGGGCTTGGTGTCGGTCATGTCATTTCTCCGATGCGTTGGTCAGACTTCGGCGTAGGCGATGCCGGTGAGGTTGCCCTGGGCGAAGAGGAAATTCTTCTCGCCGGATCCGTCGAGCCGCGCGGAGTAAACCGAGCCGGCGAAATCGGTCACGAACATGCGATCGTTCGGAACGTCGAGGGCGATACCGATCCCTTCCATGAGATGGGTCACCACGATCTCGGGCTCAGCCGGCTTGTTGTCGATCGAGGCCCGATTCACCGTATTGCCGCGCGGAGGGTCGCCGCGGTCGGTCCAGTAGAGAACACGGTTCTTGTGGTCGAGCTCGAGATCGATCGGCTCCGGCAGGCCGTCGTAGAAAATCTCGATGTCAGACCTGGTCGCTGCGGTTTGGCCGGCGGGAATTTCGACATTGGCGCGGAAAATGCGGCCGAGCCCGGCATTGTCGGGGCCTTTTTGGCTCCAGTAGATCTTCTGGAATTTCGGGTCGATCGTCAGCCCAACGCACCATCGCGTCTGATCCCGGCTATCGGCCTCGCCGCGTCCCGCCTCGATCAGCGTCTCCAGCTTCGAGCCATCGAGATTGCAGCGCATCACGCGCATACCCTCGCGGTCGCACCAATAAAGCTTGCCGGCCTTTTTATCGAGGATGAGCTGCTTCGGAGTGTGGGTCTTTCCCTGTGGGAGGATCATCTTGCGGTTCTTGCCGTCGATGTCGGCGCGCTCGATAGACCCGTCATCCAGGTTCGGGATGCCCATGTTGGTCCAGTAGATATGGCCAGCCTCGATATCGACGACAATGCCGTCGGGCAAATGACAATTCGAGACGATGGTCGTGCGGCCGGAACCGTCCGCATTCATGGCGTGAATGAGGCCGGCGTTCAGCTCGAGAACAAAGAGACGGGGGACGACGGCGCTTCGATCGTTCTTCTTGACGGCTTCAGACATGTGGCACCCGTATGGCGATCTGACACAAAATTGGTCAACGCTTCATAGCGACTGTGCCGCGAATACTTGCCACGAGATTGAATAGGACGATCGTCGCTGGAATGGTTGTGCTATATCAGCCGTGAAGAACAGGCCGTGGTGCGCCTTTGTGTTCGCAATGCTAAGAAGCCTGACCGCTACCATACGGCTGACGCTGAAAATCACACATTAGACAGTCGTGGGTAATGATAGCAGGCGAAGGGAGTCGCGCCCCGCCGCTCTCGCGAAAATGGCTTTTCTTTCAACGCCACGCCGCATGCGAGGAGACAGGATGATGGTAGTTTTGCTGTGGCGACACTGCACGACGTCTGCCAAACGCCGCGAAATCAAATGCCTTGTTGGCACAATTCGACGCGACAGATCACGGCGCAGGAAATACAAGGCGATTCCAGCAGCTGGCTCGCCTCAAGTGCGATCGGAATCGAACCACGGTCGCCGCTGCCACGCCGGAGCCCAAAGGGCGAAGGCGGGCCGGTGGTCGCGAGCTATTGCGCTCCTTTCATGCTGGCAAGATAGTCAACGATTGCCGGCACGTCGGCGTCGTCGATCGGAGCCTTGTAGACATGGATCATCTTGTGAACCTCGGCTTCCCAGGTCGCCTTCGGCAGGGCCGGCTGGTTCAGCACCATGTCGGCCGAGTGACAGGCGAGGCAGTTGTTGTTGATGGCGTCCGCTGCCGCGCCACCCGGGAACATGCTGTCGCCGGGTGGAAGATCCACGGTGGTTGATTTGATCGATGGTAATCCCTGAACCAAGGCAGGCGTAGCAGCCAGCATGGCGGCGCTCAAGCAGCCGATTGCAAGGAGTTGTTTTCGCATGTTCCTCTCCTAGGCTGCAGCAACCTGGACGGTTTCGATCACATTGCGCATGAAGCCACCATTGTTCCAGTTCGGCGATGCCGGCTGGGTGTCGCCGGCGAGATTGGTACAGCGGACCATGAGCGCGTGGTTGCCCTTGTCCAATGCGAGCTTTGTCTCCCACTGCCTGAAACTGTATTTGCCATAGTCCTTGCCCAGGGCCGTGGGCCGCCAGGATTTGCCGCCATCAGAGGAAAGCTCGACCCGGGCGACGCCGTTGTCACCGCCAAAGGCTATGCCGCGGACGGAAGACGGTGTGCTCGCGGGGAAGGAGCTACCTTCTGCAAAATTGGTCAAGAACGAGCGCGGTACCATCCGGTTGATGGGGACCATCTTCACGCCGGTCTGGCCCGGCGCGATGTTGGCATGAGGCGTATCGGGTATCGTGTAGGCGACCGCCATCCAGTAATTGTCATCGGGCTTGTCGAGCACTTCGATATCGCTCAACATTTTGACCCAGTAGGTCGAATACCATCCCGGCACGATCAGCCGCAGCGGGAAGCCATTGAGTAGCGGAAGCTGCTCGTCGTTCATGGCGAAGGCGATCATCACCTCGCCATCCCGGGCATGATCGATGTCCAGGGATTTCTTGAAGTCCGGAGCGTCGGTTACGACAGGCTCGTCCAATCCATCGAATCGAACCTGCACTGCACCGGCCTTCACGCCGGCGAGATCCAGAACATCCTTCAAGCGTATTCCGGTCCATCGCGCATTGCCCATGGCACCATGCGCCCATTGCGCACCTGCGACACGCGGCAGGTAAAAGCCGCGCGAATTGCCCGAGCATTGATTGACGGCAGCAAGCTCGACCCGCGGCATTTTCAGCAGCTCCGCAATCGACAAGGAGAGAGACTTGTTGACGTGACCTCGTACGGCGAGCCTGAAGGTATTCACATCGACCGAGTTCGGGATCACCGCCCAATGCCAGCGCACATAGAATTGGTCATTTGGCGTGAAAACACCGCGGTCGAATACCTCCATCGGTGTTTCGAGCAGCGGCGGCCTGGTCCGTTGCAGGATCATGTGGCCCTTTTGCGGGAAGTCATGCGTCGTCGGCCGTTCGCGCGGCCCACTCGGAAGCGGCAACCCCACAATCTCGTCTGCCATCGCCGGCGCCAGGGCCGACGCCGCGAACAGCGACAAGCCTGCCAGTCCGAATTGCCGAAGCGCCGAGCGCCGAGACAAAGGGCGGACCAGCGCCGCTCCTGCGAACGAATGCCTTACGTCGACGCCGTGGCTGGAAGGAACAAGCTTGTGGGGGATCATCGAAACTCTCCTTTCTAGTAACCTCGACCTGAGGCTAAGGCCGGCGATAGTCAGATGTCCAAACGATTACTTGGTTCGTTCTAATCGGTTACATCGATGGTTCAGGTACCGGTAGGCGACAGCTTCTGTAGAAGTGGCGTTTGAAGCGCGCGAGCCAGGCGCTCACTTGGTGGCCATGATGAAAGCCGTTAGCGCCGCCTCAGCCTTGCTGATATGCCGTTCCTTGTGGCGGAGCATATAGAAGGACCGCTTGGCGAGCTCGCGTTCGACCTGAAACAGCGTCGTTGCCGCGATCGATCTTTCAACGACAAGGTTGGAAATTGCCGTCGCGCACAATCCTGACTCGACGGCCGTGCGGATGGCTTCGTTCGAGGCAAGTTCCAGTTGCACCCGCAGCTCTGAAAGGCGCAATCCGCGTTTCCCGAGTGCCAATTCGAACATTCCGCGGGTGCCGGAGCCCGGTTCGCGGAGTATCCAGGGCGTTTGTGTCAACCAATCCGAAGGTGGCTTTCGCTTCGCGTATGGATGGCGCTCACCTACCACAACGACCAGAGAATCGCCGTCGATCCGGCGGGCGGAGAGTGCGCCATCGTCGATGTCTCCCTCGATGAGACCAATATCGGCCGTGCCATCACGCACGTCGGCAGCGACCCGCTCGGTGTTGGCAATTCTGACGCTAAAATCAATGCCGGAATGGTCGGCTTGAAAGGCCTGCAGCCGCGGCGGCAGCCAATAGTTTGCGACGGTCTGGCTGGCCGCGATGACCAGCTTTCCAAGCGCAAGTCCGGCGATGTCACGAAGCACCTGCTCGGCCCCGCGGGCACGTGCCAGCACGGCACGCGCTTCCGCCAGGAAAGTCCGGCCGGCGTGCGTGAGAACGATGCCGCGACCGACACGGTCAAACAGCCTTATGCCGTAACGTTCCTCCAGTGCGGCGATTGCTGCGCTGGTGGCCGATTGGGTCAGATTCAGTTCCCGGGCAGCCTGGGTAACGTGCTGCTTCTCGGCAACTGCTGCGAAAATCCGAAGCTGCTCGAGCGTCATCGCTCGATCTCCCGCTTGACCATCAGACCCGATGATCGACTAGTCCAATAGCTCGCTATGCTCATACTGCTCGATAAGATCGATCGAGCCCGGCATCACGTCGGCGGTCGGCCGATGTGCCTTGCCTTTCGTTGCTTCAGTGTGCGAAGCCTGCTCGGCTCGCCGCTCATAGTCCCCCGCGAGCGCCTTTAACCGGTCCGCGACCGTCTGGTCCGCCATATCCCGCGCAATGCGAAACAAGGTCCGCGCCGTTTCCAGATACTGCTTGCTCACCATAATCGGCTCCTCGTCAGATATCGTGTTTTGGAACGTATGTGCCCGCGACACACCGATAACCTTCCAGCTTCCACGTGTGATACGGGCCGTTGGCAAGCCAATCGGCTATTCCAGCCTGCGCACCTGTCTGGCACGCAGCCATCGTGATTCCGGACTGCTCGCTGTTGGTCACGACCTTCTCAAGACACAGCTGGCCGTTGCAGAGAATGGCCACAAGCGTAACGAGCATGTTCACCTCGGTTTGCCGAAAACTGCCGGTCGCAGCACGGTTGATTGCCTGCTTGCTAGATCTCCGCGTCAGCAGCGTGAGACCCGTTCTGTGCGATTGAGAATAGCGGAAGCGATATGACGCTCCATTCTGCTGGCGTTTCGCCTGACTAGACCCTTTGGGTGGGCATCTCATACCCGGGTATAATAATGATCAGCCATTCTCGCGCTATTTGATGCTCGTCCGGTGATGACCCGACTTCAGCCGCCTCGTTTCCCGAGCGCGCAAATGCACGGCGATCACGAATGTCGCGGGCCTTGCGATTTCCAGATCTTGTGGATCAGAGGATATTCCGGTGCGAGCAGGCGCTTCCGTTTTCACTGTCTTGATGGCAGTCGTGCTCACGATGCTGCCACGCTTTGCCGAGGCTGGCCCTTGCAGCAGCGACATTGCGGATCTGGAGACAGCCACTCGGCTGTTCGGCGGATGCCGGCCGGCCGGACAGGAACGGCGGTCAGCGGACGCTCAGCCAAACCATCAGCCGGCGCCGGATCTCGCGAGACGCCGGCTGACGCAATTCTCGGCAACCATGGCGCGCGCCAAACGGCTCGACGCGGATGGCGATCGCTCCGGCTGCATCGGGGCGCTCAATGCCGCAAGGGGCATGTCCGTTCTGGTGGCCGCGCAGTGAGTCACGATCCAGGCGAGTTCTAGCCCAGACTTCCCCATGGCCCGACAAAACCTCAGCTTCCGGCTCCGCCTTCATTCATCTTGAGGGCGTCGTGAAAACATTGGACAAGGCTGTCCCCATCGAATGGTTTCGTCAGGTAGCAGACTGCCCCGGCCGCAAGCGCCTGCGCGCGGGACTTCTCATCGGGGAAAGCGGTGAAAAAGACAAACGGGATGCGGCAACCCTGTGCACGCAAATGATCCTGCAACTGGACACCGCTCATGCCTGGCATCTGGACGTCAGTAATGACACATGCGAAGTCGTCAAGCCGATTCGATTGCAGGAAGGCTTCTGCGGACGCGAATGTATGTACGACATATCCGAACGACCTCACGAGACTGTCGGTCGTGGCGCGCACGGATGCATCGTCATCGATGATTGCAATAAGGGGGGGCTTTGACAAAATCGATCTTTCCTGGGTGCGGAGGCCGGCGCTGAACGTCGTCGTCGCCGAGACTGCACACTGCACCACAAATCGAGATCGGGAAACGATACCTGGGTATAGACTTCTTCAGCTTTTCGCGTGCCGAATTCCGAGCAGGTCGGCCATTCCTACCAGATCAATCACGGACCGCGCCTTCATCTTTCGCATCATGTTGACGCGGTGGACCTTCACCGTGATCTCGGTGACCCCCAGCTTTGGCGCGATCTGTTTGTTCATCAAGCCATCGGCGACAAGCGCGATCACTTCCCGCTCCCGTGATGTCAGCGTTTCGAACCGGGCCCGCAGTTCGGTGATGACCTTCTCGCTCTCGCGCCGCTTCTGATCGTGCTCAAGCGCTCTGACCACGGCATCCAGCATCTCCTGGTCGCGAAACGGCTTGGTCAGAAAATCGATGGCGCCGGCCTTCATGGCTTGCACCGACATCGGGATGTCGCCGTGCCCGGTCATGAAAATGATCGGGATACGAATGCCCGCCTTCACGAGCTCGATCTGAAAGTCCAGACCACTGATCCCGGGCAACCTGATGTCGAGCACCAGGCAGCTTGCGGCATCGGGCATCTTGATTTGCGTAAACTCGCGGGTCGAGCTGAACAGCTCCACGCGCAAGCCTACGGATCGAAAGAGACTACTGAGGGTTTCACGCATCGCCAGATCGTCATCGATGACGAATACGACGCGCTCCACAGCAGGTGCGGGATCACGTTGCGATTTAGAGCTGGTTGTCACGTGGCTTCCTCTTGATACAGCGGCAACGTGAATTGAAAGCTTGCACCCGGGCCGACATTGTTCACCGCCGACAAGCGGCCGCCATGAGCTTCGATGATCGAGCGGCAGATCGAAAGTCCCATACCCATTCCACCGGATTTCGTGGTGAAAAAGGCATTGAACAGCTTGTCGGCGCTGTCCGTGGATATTCCCATGCCCGAGTCCGCCACGTCAACCATGACCCGCTGCGTTCCGTCCCGATAGGACCGGATGATCAGCTCGTGCGGCCGGTCCAGAATCGGCTGCATCGCTTCAACACCATTCATCACAAGGTTTATGATTACTTGCTGTAGCTGCACCCGATCGGCCAGCACGGCCGGCAAGGCGGGCGCCAGCTCCAACCGCCAGCGAACGTCGCGGGTGGCCAACTCGCGCTTTACCAACTCCATAACCTCGCTAATGATATCATTGACATCGAGCGGCTCGTTTTGCGGCTCGGCGTTCTTTGCCAGCGCACGAACACGCCGTATCACCTCAGCCGCCCTATTCCCGTCCCTGATAATCCACTGCGCAGCCTGGCGCGCCTCGTCCAGATTTGGAGTGCCTCCATCGAGCCAACGCAGACAGGCTCCAGCGGCATTGACGACAGCCGCGAGCGGCTGGTTCACCTCATGAGAAATCGAAGCGGTCATTTCTCCCAGGGTCGTCACGCGCATCACCCGCGCGAGTTCCGTCTGCGCCTGGTTCAGCTTCGCCTGAGCCTGTTTTGCTACGGTGACATCCACCACTGCACCGACGTACTCCAGCTCACCCGCAGGATTCCTGCCAGCATGCGCGACGACATGCACGAATTTTAGCGACCCATCCGGCATCAGCAGACGATGCTCGTAGTCAAGATCCTCCGCGTCGCGTAGCGCGCTCTCGCGCGCCAGCGCTACGAGCGCACGATCCTCCGGATGAACACGATCTAAAATCATTTCGAAGGTGACAGAGCGCGGATCGTCAAAACCAAGGATTCTGAAGAATTCCTCGGAGCCCACACGCTCGCCGGTGGACATATTCCAGAAGAAGCTGCCGGTTTGGCTCACCCGCTGCGCTTCGACCAGCTTCGATTCGCTCCGCCGCAATTCCTTCTCGGCCCGCCTGCGATCCTCGATGTCGGTGGACGAACCGTACCATTTGACGATGTTGCCCAGTTCGTCACGCAGCGGCACGCCGCGGAACAGGAACCAGCGATATTCACCGTCGAAGCGCCGAAGCCGTGCCTCGAGCTCGCCCGGCATGCCCGACGCCCGTATCGCGCCCCACTTCTGCAGCATGCCCTTCTTGTCTTCTGGATGAAAAGCTCGAGGCCAGCCAGTCTCGGCCTGGTCCAATTCGAGGCCGGTGTAGTCGAGCGCCTGTTTGTTGAGAAAATCGGGAATCCCCTCCGGAGTGGCCCGCCAGACCAGCGCCGGGATTGAATCAACGACCAGCCGAAGGCGATCTTCCGACCTCTTGATTTCATCGAAAGCCTGCTGCAGCCGTTGGTTTGCGATGTGCTGTTCGGTAATGTCGATATGCGTACCGACCAGTTGGAGCACTTCGCCATCCCCTCCCAGGAAAGGATGTCCCACGGAATGGACATGTCTGATGGATCCGTCAGGCAGGGCGATGCGAAAATCGGCTTCGAAATCTGCTTTCTCGCGAATGGCCCGCTGTGCCATGTCGCTGATCCGCTCCCTGTCCTCAGGCAGAATGCGATCATAGAATGGGTGTGGTGACCCTGTGTCCTCCTTCGGATCGACTCCAAAGAGGCGATATGTTTCCGGCGACCGATACACGAACTCTCGACGGGGCACGTCCCAGGCCCAACTGCAGGTGCGGCTCAAGCGTTGAGCTTCGGCCAAATAGGCCTCGCTGCGTCGCAACTTACGTTCCGTTTGCTTCATAGCTGTCACGTCCGTCACCGCTCCGATGAACTCGACGTTCCCCGACGCATCTCTTTGAGGTCGGGCGACGACATGGACATGTTTCACCGAGCCATCCGGCAATAGAAAGCGATGCTCAAGATCATAATCCGCTCCCTCGCGGGATGCGCGATCGATGGCCGTTTGCACGGCCGCTCGATCTTCGGGGTGAGTGCGCTCGACAACAAATTCGAGAGTCGCCTTCGTCGTCGGGTCAACTCCGAGGATCCGAAAGGTCTGGTCCGACCAGATGAGCTCCCCGCTGGCAACGTTCCACCAGAAACTTCCAGTGTTGCTTAATCTCTGTGCTGCATTCAAATACATCTCGCTGCGCAGCAGCGCGGCCTGAACTCGCCTTTGCTCGTCCACTGCCACATGCAGCTCATCGCGTGACCGCCGAAGTTCCTGCGCCGCCTTTCTTTGCGTCGAGATCACAGACGCGACGATGAGCGATGTAATCAAGAACAGCGATAGACGCGGAATCTCCGCGATCTCTATTGGCAGCAGATCAGTCTTCCAGACAAAGGAGTTGGCGGGAGGAAGCAGGTAATAGTGAAAGCTAAAAAGTGCGAGCGCAATCGCCAGTAACGCCGGACCGAAGCCGGCAGCCCAAGCGGTGAAAATGACGGCGCAAAGCATCGACAATCCGATGGACTCGGCGTGGAGCAAGCGCGTTATCACGTCGCAAAGCAAAACCGCGACGACAATGGAGAAGACCGCCGCATACCTTGCGGGCGAGTTCTGCCATCGTTGGGGGAGTTCAGATATTGTCATGCCTAACCGTCCCCGCTTGAGGTGATGAGACAGCATGGCCGCCGAGAAAGAAGGCCGCGGCCGAATTTCCGGCAATTCGCGATCTGGACGCGCAGCGTTCGCAGGCATTCCGGGTCCCCGGCGAGTAAGATTAGTGCATTTCGAGGAGGAAGTCCGGGCAATTCGACCGCAATCAGGATGGCCGCAGGCTCCGGGAGAGCGAGCTTTCGGCCCGATCATACGACTTTGCCGCGCCCATCCAACC
>Ga0210387_10001842_pt1 | contig 16092 bp, 20 predicted proteins | sample IncBWC7OmetaG_FD_160108 | JGI IMG/M metagenome (GOLD analysis project Ga0210387, IMG submission 160108) | Forest soil microbial communities from Barre Woods Harvard Forest LTER site, Petersham, Massachusetts, United States - Inc-BW-C-7-O ...
GATCCGCAAGGCCTCGTTGAGGTCCTGCAAGGCCGGATCGAGATTGTCCCGCATGCGGTTGATGAAGCCGCGCGTATTGAGCGCGAGCGCCGAGCGCGGGTTGATGCGTAGCGCCTCGTCGAGATCGTGCAGCGCACGGTCGGTCTGTCCTGTGTCGTAGTCGGAGAGGCCGCGGCCGTAACTGGCGTACCAGTTCTGGGGATTGACGCGGACCGCTTCGTCATAGTCGCGGATGGCGCGATCATTGTCACCGCGTTCGCGGAAGATATCACCGCGGCCGGTGAAGAAATCGGCGTTCTTCGGATTGATACGTATCGCCTCGTCGAAATCGCGCACCGCACGGTCGCGATCGCCCTTGCCGACATAGGCGCGCGCCCGCACATTGAAGATGTAGGCGTTGGTCGGCTCCTGCTGCAGCGCGTCCTCGCAGACGTGGATCGCCTGGTCGTAATCGCCCTTGTCGCGATAGGCTTCCGCGAGGTTGACACGGGCGATGTTGTTCTTCGGCTCGACGCGGAGCGCCTCGCCATAGTCGCGCAGGGCGCGGTCGTAATCGCCCTTCTGCCTGAAGGCCCAGGCGCGGTTGTTGAACGCGTGCGAATTGCGCGGATTGAGCGTGATCGCGTCATCGAGATCGTGGATGGCGAGGTCGTATTGTTGTTGGTTGTTGTAGGCGTAGGCGCGGTTGACATAGGCGGCCGAGCGCTCGTCGCGCGACTCACGCTCGCCGCGATCGATGATGCGGCTGCAGGCGGCGATGCGCTCCTCGTTGCTCTCGCCTTTGACGCAGGATGTCTTGTCGCGGTCCTGCCGCGCGCTCGCAGGCCAGGGTGCGAGAGCGAGGCCGAGCAACAGGCCAAGCAACACCACGCCGCAAAGACGGAAGAGACGGTTGTTCATCATGGCTGCCCCCAGCATTGATGCCCAGAACATGTGGCCGAACGGCATGCGCCATTTTATTCGTCCACTTCAACTTGAAGGCAATGGGTGACAGGCCTGTGGCCGGCCTTCTGTGCGCTGGGTCACAGTTCAATGCGGCGGGGACGTCGCGGGGAGGCAAAAAGAAACAAGGCCGCTGACGCAATATACCGTCAACGACCTTGCCAGCCCCGGAAATTAAAATCGGCTACCGCCTTCCGGTGAACTACACGATGCCCCGGATTCGCCCGGGTAAATGTGAGGTAGTTCACAAACGCCATCAAAAAAATGAGGCAGGCCGCTGGGCCTGCCCGGAAAAGCGGCTCTAACTATGTGATTTCGTTGGCTTCCGGACGGCCCTGATCGCATGCGCCCGGATGCGGATCGAGCGGTTGCGCGCGGCCGGCGCCGGCGAGGGATCAGCGCTCTGTGCGCTGGCGAAGGATTGGCGCAAGCCATCGACGGCCTCGGACAGGCCGGCAATCTGCTCCGTGAGCCGCTTGTTGTCGGCCTGCTGGGCGGCAAGCTGGCGTCGTACTGTCTGTAGCTGGTCCTGCATGATCTGGAGCTGGTCGATGGAATCCTGCTGGGTCTGCTCCAGGCCCTTGGTCTTTTCCACGAGCTGCTCGGAAGCCTGCGCGGCGCGGGCCTGCAGCGCGCGGGCGATGGCCGCGCGGTCGGTTTCGGGGGATTGGCCGGTATAGGCGCGCGAGATCGCGATTCCGGCAACGCCGGCGAGGATGAGAACGAGGGCAGCGGCCGTCACCGCGATCGGCTGCGAGCCGATGCGGCCGAGGCTGCTACTCATCGAACGGGTGTCTTTGGTGAGTGGGATCATCGGCTAAGGTCCAAAGGAAAGAAATGTATCGGGATGCCGGCGGCATCAGCGGTCGCAAGGGAACGCGAAGCAACGCTTACATCCGGGCTTCGGCCGCCTCTACGGGGCCATCGAGCCATCGGCGCACGGTTGACTGCCGGCGGCCGCTAATAATCTGGCAATGAATCCGACAAAAGCGAGGCTGGCAAGAACGAAATCCCATGGCAAATCAATGGAAGATCGCCGGATAGGTGGGAAGCGAATCCATAAAAATAAAGCGAAATCAAATGCTTGCGTCTGGTTTTAGTCGGAATGCCAGTCCGATCCTCTCGATTGCCGTCTTGCGATCGAGCTCATCGGGCAAATCCAGATGATCCTGCCCTGCCAGGAAACGGCTCGTGATGTGTTCGCCAAGTGCACGATAAGCTTCGAGCTGCTCCTCCGAAAACAGCTGATCCATCGTGGTCTCATGCGGAAAGCTCGGATGGGCGGCCTTGTAGGTCATGACATAATCGTTTTCGTCGCCGCTGAGCGAAGACTTTATGTAGACAAGGAGACCTTTTTCGCGGGGCCCGCCCGAAATTCCGGGATAGTCGATCAAGCCGACCGCCACATGCGGTCCGTGTTTTCTTTCGACTTTTCGTTTGGCGACCTCCTCGGATACTTCCCTGGAGCGCGCGCCGATTGGCTCCCAATCCAGCACGATCCGTGTGCCGAGATCTATTCTCGCAAAGCGTTCCAGCTGGACGAGCGATCCGCTTGTCATGTCAGGGTCTGCCTCGCCATCGATTGCAATAATGAGCGCGCAGCGTCGCTTGAGAAGCTCGTAGATTCCCAGATTTTCGATGTGACCGCCGTCGGTCAGGAAGACAAACCCGCTGGAGATCGGCTCTTCTGTATCGGGGTTGACGACATTGGTCCCTGATTTGAAAAAGGCCTCGCGCAGAAGATAGCGAGGTCCGGGTTTGCCTCTCCACCGGATGGCCCATTTGGATCTGCCGGCATCCTCCAGCGTGCTCAGGGGATGCCGTAGCCAACGACCAAGCCTGACGTTCATTATTGCGATCGTAGCCGATAGCGGCCGCAGCGACGCCATGCCCATATTCGGAGCGGCCGCGGCGCCGGAGATGGCCATTGCCGTGCCGATGTTCAGGCCGTCATTGACCTTTTCCGCGAGCTCCGTCTGGGTATAGCCGGTTGCCTCGCTGCCGATAAAATTGCGGCTGAAGATGAAGAAGTCGGCGTTGCGGCCACGCCGGTTGGCATAGGCCGACCCCGGAACGTTCAATGCCGCATTCAGCAAATGATAGGGGGCGTGCTTGGGGCAGATCTCCCGCAGCGAAAAGGTGTCGGCGGGTTCGAGCTTGGTGCCGTCGCGCTTGACAAGGAAGGCGCTTCCGAGGCGGTCACGATAAAGCTGATGAAGCGAATTTGCGTTGACGTTCAGGAGCGGCCACAGGATCAGGAAAAGCGCGGCGAGAGCGACATAGGCCCATCCGGCAGGTGATCCGAACGAAAGCCATCCGCCCGCCAGGAGGGCGAACTGCCCCTGAAGCACAGCCGGCGCATGTTGCCAGCTCGCGCTACAATGCCCTGATGCCGAACCGCAAACTCCGATGCCCCAATAGGCGAGTTGAAGCACGGTCAACCACAGCAGCAGAGGTATGATCGCGGCTGCCACGATCAGCAAAATCCGGCTTGCCCATTTCTTCAATTGATCCGAGAAGCCGCCGCCGACTTCCGATGTAGCCTTTGCGCCGATCGATTTCAGAAACGGCAGGACCGCCACGAAGAGCGGCGTGATCCATCTGACGAACCGGCTCGCCTGGTCGATGATGGTGTCGTTGATCTGCAGGGGAACGGCAGAGCCTGCCGGAGGCTTTTCGAGCGCGCCATATGCCGAGAACACGGCCCGCAGCAGGACAAAATGGAGCTCAAGGAGCGCCACCAATGCATAGGCGACCATGATCAGGGTGGCGCCATAGGCAAGCCTACGCCGCGAGGGCAGGGCGATGATCGGAAAGATGGACACGCCGATCGCGTAGATCACCTGCAGGCATGCAACGATCAACAGTCCAAGCACGGACAGCGGCATCGGAGATTTGGCGATAGCCGCCGGCAGTCCCGCTGCAATCGACCAGGGGGTGTTGAGATCGGCGGTGTCCGGCTTGAGGAAGACCAGAACAGCCGCCGCGATCAGCACGAGCGGCATGACAACGATGATGTTCATCGTGATCCCGCGCAGGTAGATCACGACCGCGGAAAGCACCGAGGACAGCCCGTTTTGCACGAGATAGCGGGCGTTGTCGCGCAAATGCCGGGTTTCCGGAGTTTCGCCGACGTCCTCGGAGGTCTTGCTGAACGGAAACTCGTAAGGGCTGGTCGACATCGCGATGGTCGTGGCGGTGCCAATGTAGCCGCCGCCCGAAACGGTCGAGAGATAGTTCACGTTTCGCAAAATATCCGCGGTATTCATCGCCTGCAGTGCGCCGAGACAGAAAGTTGCGGAACGAATACCGCCACCTGACAGCGCCACTCCCACCAGGCCGTTTTCGACAGACGGCTGGCCGCCGGCTTTGTCCTTTGCCCTGATCGTCGGGCACCTTTCATAGAGGTCGTCGTATTCCGCGGCGAAGACCTGCTCGAAAGTCCAGAAATTCTTCTTCTCGGGCTGAGGTTCGGTCGGAGGCTGTGCCTTGGTGTCTTGATGATTCACCGCCGCTCTCCAGGTCAAATATGATCGAAACAATCGCCAATAAAATAGCTGCGTGATCGCACCCGCAAACAAGAACCTCCATGGGGCGCCGCCAGCCAGAAGAGCGCAACTTTGGGTCGAGTGCAAGGCGTCATTGTCCGGCGATCACAGTCGCGGATTGATCAGGCCTTGCGCAAGGCGGCGAAGCTCAACGCCGGCTAATCCCCAAAAAGGGTGCGGCCAGGCTTTGGGGGAGGAAGGTCCCCGCATTGAAAGCGTTCAACATTATCATTCGTTGACCGCCTTTCCCCGAGTATTCCCCAGGTCGGGCAGACTGTCCACACGATCCCATTCATCCCGCGGCACAACATGTGAATAGCGCGCAACGCTGCGAACGTCCTTCCAGTTCTTGGTGCCGGCAAGCCCCTGCAGATCAGCGCCGCCGTACATCCGCATCCAGGTCGCCCAGGTGTGGCGGAAGACGTGGAAGGTCACGAAGCCCAGCCGGAACTTCGGTTTCTTCCAGCCCGTCGGTCGGCGCTTAGGACAAGGCACGCCGCAGACGGCCATGGTGGAGCGCAGCAGCAGATGCTTGAAGTGCCCACCTTCCTTGAATTTGAACAGACTATCCCGACCGGGATTGGCTTCACGGTGAGCCTTCAGGCGGTCGGCGAGGTCCTGTCGCAGCTTGAGCATGCGCGGATCGCCATTCTTGGAATCTCGCAGCCAAGCGCTCAAATCACCCGCGCGGACATCCTCGGCAAGAATGGTGCGGCCCTCTGTCTTCCGGATGCCGGTATAGAGCAAGGTGATCAGATAGAGCCCAAACTCCGGATCGATCTTGTCGGCCTCGCCAATGACAGCGAACGCATCCTCCGGCCACATGAAGTCCTTACGCTCACGTCCTTTCGATCCCTTCGGCCGTTTGAAGACCGGGCACTTGTCGCCCAGCGCTTGGTGCAACACGGCTGACGTCGGGGTGTATATTCTGCGGTTCTGATAATCTGGCGCGCCATGAGGGAGGAGTGCCTTAGCCGCGCGGTCGAGAGCGTCCTGATCGATGTCTTTCACAGGCGTCTCGCCAAAGTGCTTGACCAGCGGCGCCAGATAGACGCGTTCTCCGCCTGCACGCATATAGTCGACCGCCGCGCTCAAGAAGGTTGGCTCCCCGTCACGAGCCTTAGGTTCGGGCTTCGGCTCTGGCCAGCATCCGTGCAGATTGATGCACTCTTCAACGGCCCGCAGGAATTTAATAGCGTCGGATCGCTTAGAAGTTCCGCTGCTTGTCTCCACGCGGAATGATCCCTTTGGCCCTCGGTGTGTTCCGCGGATTTCATAGTTCGGCGTTTTACCGGCGCGTGGCGGCCTGAGACTGAGCGGCATTTCAAATCCCCCCTGAGAGCAGCTTCGATCCGCGCAATATCGTGTTGGTGGAAAATCTTATCGCGGCCGACCGGCGTGTAATAGGGCTCTCCCTGTGCATCCCGGGGATGAGCGCGCAGCCATTCGAGAAGCCAGCGGGGCTTCTTGTGCAGCTCAGCCGCTGCTTGCTCCAAGTTCAATCTCTGGGCCATCGGCGATCAACATCGATTGGAAGGGGGGCGCGGGTCACGGCGTATCACCGCGTTGTGCGGCAATTCGCCAAACCGTTGCGGTCATCCCGCTTTCGTTTTTGCGGCGCGCGCCAGTTTGCACAATCTTGCCCGCGCGCTTGAGCTCGCTAACGCGTGGCCGGACACTCAGAACGGAGAGGTTCAGATCTTTTGCAATTTCATCGGCGGTTGCCCCGCGGGGATGCAGCGCGAATTGCGCCAGCACGATCTCCCGCATCTTGATGGCCGCACCGGCGATGGCCTCGGCCGCCTGTTCGGAGGGGCCTGAGACCTTGAACCCGGGCGCGTCAGGGTAAGTCAGTGTCTCGCTGCACATGCGACACCTTTTGGAGTTGAAACGACGCAGAGGGGATCAGGAGCGGTGTCGGGCGGCAACGTTCGTGGTCGCAATGGCAGAGCTTCGCGCTCGCGCTGTATCCGTTCGGCGTTGGCAGCGTGGATGGGGTGTGCCCGGCGCCGATTTTCGGCCGCGCGCGCGGCGCGCCGGTCACCAGTGCACCAGTCGTCACCACCACTTCCCATAGAGCTATAGAAAAGGGACATTCTAACCAAACTCTTTTTCTAGTGGTGACAGTGGTGACTCTGATGACTGCGCCTGCGCCGCAGGCCATTCCGGCGTCACCGGTGCGTCGGGCGTCACCGGCTTTCCACTGGTGACCGGCCATCCTTCGGGGAACCCGACCGGCGCTGTCACTGGCTTTCGGTATATCCAGACGCGTTTGTCACCACGTCTGACCTGCACGCGCACCAGTCCGAGCGACCGAAGGACACGGGCCACCCGGTTCATTTCCGCTTGCCCACAGTGACTGATTGGGAGCTCGAGTGCGTTGCGTAAGATGGCATCGATTGTCACATCGCCGTCGGCGCTGGTATCGACATAATCCGCTACGTGTCGTTCCCACGGATCGCCGATATATCTGCCGCGCTGTTGGTCTTCTGCTTGCTTCAGAATGTCATCTTTCGCGAGCCACCAGGCGGTGCCTTTTTCGAAGAGCGCCCTGGCTTCCGCCCAAAGCTGATCGCGGTCCCTAATAAGTCCATCAACATCGATCTTACCAATCTTGATGGGCCAGAAGCGCCGGCCGCCTGTTTCGTCCTTCAGGTAGCTGTCACTGTTCGTGGTTCCCCAGAACACGCATTCTCGAGGCGCTTCAATTACTCTCTGCCCATATGGAGGCCTGAAGCGATCGGTTGTGCGGCTGATAAAGGCTTTGATCTTGGAAACCTCGCCGCGCGTCATGGCATCGAGTTCGGAAACCTCAACACCCCATACGCCCTGCGTCTGCAGGCAAGCGTCTTTGCTTCCCAAATCGGCTAGTTCATCGGTAAACCATGGATCGAACAGCGCCTTGACTGCTGTTGACTTACGTGCGCCCTGAGCGCCTTCCAAGATCGGTACGGTGTCCACCTTGCAGCCGGGCTCATAAATCCTAGCGACGGCCGCAATGAGCATAGCCTGACCGACTGCCATGAAGTATGGGCTTAGTTCAGATCCAAGATAGACACTGGGCCAAGTCCTGGCGCGCGCTATGCCGTCATGCTGAAGTTCGTTCAAATAGTCGGCGACCGGATGAAACTCCTGTTCCTTGGCCACACTCTCGACCGCCTGCGCCGCAGTGGGCACGTTCACGGCGATGCCGTGATGATGCAACCAGTCTGTGACGAGAATGTCGTCATCTGGCGTCCAGGCGCGCGGTTGCCAATTGAGTTGCTTGGTGTTGATCGGCGGATCCTGAATGATCATCACACGCCGAGAAAATACATCGAACGCTAGGCATCTGAACCAGCCGGGGGCATGCTTGAGCGCAGTAATCGCATTAGCCAGCAATGCCTTCGGCGCGCCGGTTGCAGTGACCAACAACTGTTGCTCCCACAACTCCTTTTCCCTCTTCTCCGTCATGCAAGCACCGCATTACGTTCGCGGGCTATGCTGCGGGCGGCAGCTTCGGCTTCCCCAATCGTTTCATAGCCGCGATAAATGGCGGCGCTGTCGCCGTCATCGGCCATGTGCACAACAATGAAACCGGCGAACGTTTCTGTTTCAATGTGGTTGTCATATCGGGTTTCGTAGCTTTCGCTGGCGTAGACGAAGCCGTTGCGCGGATTTGGCTCGAGGGGGCGAAACGGGATGATGCTCATGCTTCTACAACCAGTACGTTGCCGCCAATGGTCGAGGCGATTTCCTGCAGGAAGACATCACGCCCGGCTCGGTATTCGCGCGCTTCCTTTTTGCTTAGAGACCTCGGCAAGGGGACATCCGGCGACCACTCGCACCTGAGACCGGCGGTGGGAGACCACGACATCTCACAGACGTATCGGCCGACGAGGAATTTGCTGGTCATTGACATGTTCATCGGCCTCCCTTCCAGCTCGACAGGATCGTCCGAAGGGATTCCAATTCGGCCGCGTTGACGGTTTCGCAGCGCGCCCAGGCTGTGGGCTCGATCAATGCCTTGATCGCCTCCTCGACGCATTCGCGCAGGTCGCGCGGGTCCATTGCGTCGATCTCCCAGCAGCGCGTGCCGTGGCGCTCGACAAACCATGAATATCGTGGGTCCTTGCGCTTGTCGGATGCCGGGAACGGCGGCAGGCCCGCCGTCTGGTCCGGCATCAGCGCAATGCGTCTGAGTTCGACGTGAGCGCCGCCGTATTCCGCAAGCCGTTGCGGCAGGTCGCGCTCCGACATGAACAGGCCGCTCGGATCGAAATCGCCGACGTAGAGCACGATCAGGTTGCGCCCGTCGCTATCCTCGGCAACGTCATTGACCGAGGTGGCGCTGGTAAACCCATGCATGACCCGGAAGCCAACGGCACAATGGTCGAGTACGGGCTTTAATACGCCGCGTATGGTGCCCTTCTCGGACCAGACCTCGACGCGGACGGGTTGCTGGTTCCAGAAGTCGCGGCGATAGGAAGTGGCGACAGCACGCGCGTATTCGGTCGGATCACTCCAGGTCGATACCCGTTCTAGTTCGCGGGTCTCATCGACAATCCATGACCACGGGATGTTGCCCTGTTCGCGCGCGATCCGCAGTAGGCGATAGACCTTCTGCATCTCGTTGACGGACATCGATGCAGTCAGTCCGGCGGTAAACAGCTTGTAGCCGACGCCGCGGCCCGTGATCGGTTGGGCGGCCTTGGCGATGTCGTACATTGCAGCGATTAACTCACGGGAGGCACGCGCCATACCACGGTGGGCCTTTGTTGATCCTGTTTGAATTTGCTCGCTCATCTGCACCCTCCGACCGACGGAACGCCCAGCGCGTCGGTCAGGCGGTCGATGAACTCGCCTATATTTTCGCGCGCGACGACTATCGTCACATCGTCGTCCGGCCAGGATTTCTGCGTTAGCAAAGCGTCGCCGCGATCGTTAAACCCAAATTCGATCTGAGCCTGGGGGGCGCAGAGCAGCGTCGAGCGGCCGATAGGTTGATTGTTTCGTTCGGCTGCGTCGTTGGTTGCCTGCGGTGCGAGAGCGCTTCCCCTGGCCTCGCCACAAGTGTTGGTCTCAGTCATGACAGCACCCCGAAAACCATCGGAGCCAACGTCGTGGCCATGCTGGCATCGACGCCGATGCGCCGAACTAACACCAAGACTTGTAGTTGAAGCTGGAGAGCGGTATATTCCGGATTGTCCGCCAAGACAGTCTTCGGAATCGGCTCGCCGCTCTGGCGGGCCTTTTCTTTGTTGGGCATGCGTTTACGCGACCTCTCGAATGTCAGAGGTCGAGTTGCGCTTGTTGGCGTGCATCCAGGCGTCTAACGCGGACTGCTCATAGCGAACCGCTCGTCCAAGTTTAACGAACTCGGGGCCGTCGCCTTGCACACGCTTTTTCTCTAGGGAACTCTCACAAAGCCGAACGTAAAATGCGGCTTCCTTGGTCGTGAGATATTTCGTTTGCGACACGTTTCAATCTCCATCGTGCTTGGTGACGACAGAAATCGCACGGTGGGGTTCGCTACGTCTCGCGTTTGGCCAAATGTCTCAATGATTGGCCATTTGTCCATCAATCGCGTTTCGCGATGCGCTCGACGTATCTCTCGACAGTTTTGCGACTAATAACCTTGCCCTCGTCAATTAGTCCGGCCCTACGCATCGCATCCAGTTTTCGATTGATCTGCTGGGTGAGCGCGAGCATGCTTTCCGGATACCGCATCTTTCTTTCCGCATGCATTTCCAACAAGACACGGTGAACTATCGCTTGTACCCGCTCCGTCGGCGGTTTTATCGGTAATTTTATTGTCGAGAACTTGGCTCCATTGTCGTCGTGCGTCTCGTCAACCGGGCTGAGGGCGAAATCCGTTGGAGGAGTGAAGCCATTTGCGTTCATCCAGGTCATCAACGGTTCATGCGCGAAGTGGATTTCAGCAAGGATCGGTCGCATTTCTATCTTTATCTCTGCATTCAGAAGCCGGCCGACGTCGGCTGGCGTCCAATAAACGCCCTTAGCCTCGTCGGGTGCTGACGACCCTGGTCCGATGATTGCCGTTAGTGTCGAAGTATTAGCATTTTGCCGATTAAACTTGCCCGCCCGGATGTCGTCGAGCAACAGACTTGTGGCTTGCTGTGAGGTTGCAATGTCTTTTTGTCCAATCAAACACCTGAGCGCGCGATCGAATGATATCCAATCATTCGCTGTCCTCTGATCGCGCTTGAACTTCTCCCATTCGGCCCGGGCTTCGCGAATGGCCGCGATCCGGTCTGCAACGTCCTTCTCCGCTACGTTGTTCAGGTGCCAAACCTCGGCGCGACGCTGGGCCTTGCGTCGCTCCCAGGAACGTTGAGCCTCGATCTCTGCTTGAGCGACGCTGTCAGCATTCTGATTGACACGGTGATGGTCACTTGGCGTTGTCGAATTACTGGCCATCGGGGGGATCTTTCGGGACTGAATGAAAATAATTTTCGCAAATCAAACACAGTGCAACATAGTACGCCATAAAGTAGGGAGCACAAAGCTCCGTCCAAGTGGCAATCCCACGCCGAACTGATAAATTAACGCAAATCGAATGCTAGGATTTGCCATGGACGACGCGACCAAATTTCAAAGGCTGGTGCAGTTTCGGGTGCCCGAAGCCCTTTACGAGGCGATCGACTCCGCGGCCAAAAAGCACTTTCAATCAAAGTCAGAGTTTTTGCGTCAAAGCGCCCAGGATAGACTACGAGCCGATGGCGTGAGGTTCGAGGAAACGCAAGCGGCTTAAGGAATCGAAGACGGCCCAGACATGGCCGGTAAGCTACCAAGATTTAGGACCAGGCATTTTAGACTTCGGCGCCGAGAGTTTTAAGCGCTATCAGCGGTAAGTCGGGCAGTCCCGGACCGCAAACAGGCAAGCGGACGACAGGCAGAGCCGCGGAGCCATCCCCCAGGAACCCGTTGGGCCAACGCTGGTGCGCACCAGCATGGTCACAGTTTTACGTAAGGGCGAGTGCTGTTCGCTTGTCGAATAGCTAGCGTCAACAACGAGCTCGCTACGAGCAACCAATTTGAAGGCACGCGTTCAATGACATCCAAATCAAAGGTCGAACCGATCAAAGCGGCTAAGAAGCTCAAGCCCGCTAAGGATGAAGCGGGAGTGGGGCGTCGAACCGAACTCCGTGACCACGAACGCGCGATTGGTCGCTCCATCACCTATGCCGACGACAGATATCCGATGCAGTCGGCACCGGATCATGGGCCGCACAAGTAGGAGGCTCAAATGGCTGCACCGATTTTAGGACCGAGAACCAAAGCCGCTCAGACTTCTGACGATCCTGCGCCGAACGCCAGTCCGGCTTACAGCACCAACAACGTCGCGGCCCATACCCCTGCGGGCCCTGCGGGGGTTTTCAAGCGTCTTTCAGATCTCGCATCTGATCTTTCTGATCTCACCGGCCCAAAGCCCGCTTATTGAAAATGAAATTTGTTAGGGGCTCAGGTGGCCAATAGATTTTTTTCTCCAAACGAACAATTCTGCGACGCGACGGGAGCGCCATATGCTGGTGGCACTCTGGACTTCTATTCATCGGGCACGTCAACGCGTCTCAACACCTATAGCGATGCTGCGTTGAGCATCCCAAACACCAACCCCGTTGTCTTGGACTCCGCAGGCCGGGCGAACACCATTTTCCTGCAAAATCTGGCCTATAAAGTCGTTCTTTCGGACGTAAACAACAACCAGATCTGGACCGAAGACCCGGTTTACACATCGGACTATTCGACCAGGGCAAAGCTTACGACAGGGGTAGGTTCTCCGAATGGCGTTGTAGCTGGTACAGCGGGCTCGGCAGGCATTGGGGCGGATACCTACTGGGATAGCGCCAACCTGATTTTGTACGTCTGTACGCAGACCGGGACGGCTTCTACAGCGGTTTGGACTGCGGTTAATGCCGCAGCAGCCGCGGCCATTGTCCCGGCGCCACAGGGCTACCTCACCCCGACGAGTGGGACGCCGGTCATCAATACCGATGTGGTTGCCAACACGTCTCTTGTTTACACGCCCTATGTCGGCAACCTCGTTCCGATCTTTTCAGGAACTGGCTTTGTCCCCACCGTCTTTACTGAACTGACACTTACCCTGACCACCTCGCAGGCGGCGAGCACCATCTATGATGTGTTTGTTTTCAATAATGCGGGGGCGTTGACACTGGTTACGGGGCCGGCTTGGACTAGTTCATCGTTCGCTGCCAGCTCTAGAGGAACGGGCGCCAGCACGACCCAGCTTTCAAGGCTGAATGGCATTTGGGTCAATGCGGTGCAGATCACGGGCCGCAATAGCTCGAACACCTATACTATTCCAGCCAACCAGGCGACCTACTTGGGATCGCTATATATGGATACGGCCGCGGGCCAGATTTCTTGTTACGTCACTTGGGGCAATACCCGCAAATGGGCCGTCTGGAACGCTTATAACCGGCAGCCGATCCAGATCAAGGGCGGCCAAAGCGGCTCATGGAGTTACTCGGTTAATAGTTGGAGGCAGGCCAACAACAATACTCTCAGCTCTGTAGTCCTGTTTTCTGGATTGGCTGAAGAGCCGTTCGAAATCAACGGAAGCGGCAACGTTAGTTCTTCATTCTCTGGCGGTGCTGTAGCTGGTCAGGGCGGTGGCGGCATTTCGATCGGGTTGAACAATTCCACCCCACTTGGGTCATCATTCCAAACACAGTTCTCCACCAGCGGTTCTTCGGGGTCTGCGGCGTTTTCTACTTCTTACAGCCTTTCCTCAAGGCACCTTCAGCCGCCCATACTAGGCGTGAACCAGGCCCTATTACTTGAAAACGGATTGGGCGCCACTGCTCTGACCAACTCATGGTCGGGGACCGAAATCCTTCACGGCATTTACATGAAGTGGCGAGGCTGATTCAGATGCTCACCGACAAAAACCTGTTATTGGACGATCTGGTCTTTACCGGCGAGCTAAGGCTCTCTGATGATCAGATCTTACAGGCGTGGATCGCAGGTACTGGCCCATGCGCCTCAATGAGGCTCCGAGAGATCGATTCAAGCGGCGCCGTCATCAAGGAGTGGCCCGAAATTGGTGCCAAGCATCTTCCGCTTCTGAAGGTGATCGTCGGAAATACGATCTCTCTAATGCGCGAGAGAGAGGCGGCACAGATTGTGGCGAGTCACTCATCGGACGCTGCGGAGCGACTCATGTCCATCGAACTGACCTCCAATGCTCCGGATCCGGGAAGCATTGCTTCCACCGCAGCGCCTATGACGGCGCAGCTGGTTGTTCATAATCCGAGCAACACCCCCGGAAAGGCGTCTGTTCTCGTTGTTAACGAGGGCGCGGCCAAGTTTATTGTTGGGCGGAACTGACGAATGGCGCCTCGCACGGTCTACGCGACGTTAGCCGACGGCCTTCAGCCGGTCGGTCTATGGGACCAGTCGTTTGCCGACATGGGTTCGCTTGGAGTTATCCCATGCACGGCTTCGGGTTCGAACGCGATCACGCTCACCCCGATCGCTTCGGTTTTCTCTCCTAACGTCCTCAATCCCCCCAACCCAAACCAGCTATTTTCGTTTGTAGCCACAGCAACCTCTACAGGTGCGGTCACTGTTTCGATCGCTGGTGTAACGGGATTTTTGAATCTCTATCGCATGGATGCTGCTACCCAGGCAGCGTCTCGCGACATTCAGATCAAAGTGACCTATGTCGTTTCGTTCGGGTCAGCGCTGAACAGCGCTGCTGGCGGGTTTCAGATCCAGTCGCCGATCAATAACGAAATCAACCCGATTATCTCGGGCGCGACGATTTCGAACTCCACGATTACGACCTCGACCTATAACGGTAATACCTGGACCGCTGGTTCGGGTATCCTGACGATTGCCGCTCTCAAAACACTGACCGCCTCCAATACGCTGACGTTTTCTGGTACGGATGGGTCAACGCTGAATGTTGGCACTGGCGGCACGTTGGGCAGTAATGCCTTCACATCGACTGCCTACGCTCCCATTGCCAACCCGACGTTCACGGGAACGCAGACCCTAACTACCGCGCTGACCACCACGCTCAACGGCAATACCTTCACGACCGGCACCTACACGCTGACAGGGACGGCCGGGAAGACGTTCACGTTTAGCAACACGCTGACTCTGGCCGGCACTGACAGCACGACGATGACGTTCCCGAGTACGAACGCCAACATTGCGGCACTTAACATCGCTGATCAAACGATGTCCGGTGGTGCAAACTTCACATCATCGAACCAGGGCACGAAATCATCCGGCACGTTCACGGTAGACTGCGGCGCATGTGCGCTTCAATTTGCCACCAATAACGGCGCCTTTACCCTCGCTGCGCCCAGCAATGATGGCGCGTGCTTATTACTGATCACGAATGGCGCATCCGCCGGCACTATAACTTTCTCTGGGTTCACAGTCGGCTCTAACACAGGCGATGCTCTGACAACCACGAACACCAGCAAATTCCTTCTCAGCATCACCCGCGTCAATAGCATAGCCACCTATACAGTGAAGGCCCTGCAATAATGGTATTCGGGCTAACCGCTGCTTGGTCTCTTGGTGTCAAGCGACCTCCTCAAGTCAGATTTTTGACGACCACCGGCGCTGGTACGTGGCAAGTCGAATCCGATTGGAACAACTCCAACAATAGCGTTGAGACGATCGGCGCTGGTGGCGGCGGTGCGGCTGCTACAAATGCTTCTAAGGCGGGCGGCCCAGGCGGCGGTGGTGAATATCGCAAGCAAACCAATATTTCGCTCACTCCTGGAAATAGCGTCACGATCCAGATCGGTACCGGTGGCACTAACGGATCCACGAGCGGTCAAAATGGTGGCGCGGGCGGTGATACCTGGTTCAACGGCGCGAACCTCGCTGCATCTTCCGTTGGTTCCAAAGGCGGACAGGGTGGCGTTTCATCTACATCAGCTCCAGGCCTTGGCGGCGGGCAGACAGGAAATACGGGGGGCGTCGGCGCAACTTCCAACCCAGGTGGCACGGTGGCGCCAACTCCGGAGGTGACGGAGCGGCAGGTGCCGGCGGCGCTGGTGGCCCATTGGGGGTTGGCGGCACTGGTGGCGCTGTAACCAGTTCGCGTGGCGCGGGCGGTGGCGGTGGCAACGGCGGTGGCACTGCAGGTGCCTCAGCGGGTGGTGCAGGCGCTACTGCGGGCGGTGCGGGCGGTAACAACAACGGCGGTACAGGAAGCGGCGCAGGCGGCACGACAGCCGGCACGGGCGGTACTGCGGGCACTAATGGTGGCGGCGGTGGCGGCGGTGGCACGAACAACGCCGGCACGGATGGTGCTGGCGGCGCAGGCGGCGCAGGCACTGAATTTGACGCGTCTCACGGCTCGGGCGGTGGCGCGGGTGGCGGCGCTGGTGATGGCACGGCTTCCAATAGCGGCAACACTGGCGGTGCTTACGGCGGTGCCGGTTCGGGTGGCGGCGTGAATAACACCACGGGCTCACCGGGCGGCGCAGGCGCGCAAGGTCTGATCGTCATCAAGTGGACTCCCTGATGGGCGGGGGTGCGATATGAAATATTTCTATGTCGAACTGAAAACCATCGGCGACTGCAGCACCCACTTATCACTGAGGTGGAA
>Ga0210387_10001843_pt1 | contig 16091 bp, 12 predicted proteins | sample IncBWC7OmetaG_FD_160108 | JGI IMG/M metagenome (GOLD analysis project Ga0210387, IMG submission 160108) | Forest soil microbial communities from Barre Woods Harvard Forest LTER site, Petersham, Massachusetts, United States - Inc-BW-C-7-O ...
AGTATGTCGACGATCCGTCCCATATCCTCGTCCGTCAGGCTGCGCACATCCCGGCCGAGAATGCTCTGCGCTTCCTGGGTTTCGAGGATGGTGACGGATGGCGATGCAGTACTGTCGGGCTGGGCCGCAGCGCCAACGGCGATCAGCACCGTCGTCAGAAAGACAATTCCGAACCTGTCCCCCATTGGACGCCTCCGGCAAAGGCTCGAGGAGCCGTTGATCAACTCGTAGCGGTCGGCCGGGTTGCATTTCCCGGCGCCTCAGAAAGATCTCAGCGCGAAGAAACGAGCGAAATCTGCAGCCTGGTGCCGCGCGTCCGCAGAATTTCGAGCGAAACGTCGTCGCGGTGGCGGCGGACCTTGATGTCGACGCTCGAACCGCCGAGCTGCAGATTGCGCAGCGTCACCTCGTCGAGGAACGCCGGCAGCCCCGGATTGCGGAAACGCACCTCGTGGTGTCGCGGATCGAGCTCCAGTCCCAAGGATGCCTCGATCAGCGAGAACGGCGTGGCGCTCGCCCAGGCCTGCGGCGAGCAGGCGACGGGATAGAGCGTCGGGCCGCGGTTGCGCTGGCGCTGGAAGCCGCAGAAAAGTTCGGGCAATCGCCGCAGGTCCATGTAGGTCGCGGCGTCGAACAGGCCCTTGAACAATTGGCCGACCGACCGCTTCAGGCCGTAGCGCGCCAGCCCCAGCGCGATCAGGGCGTTGTCGTGCGGCCAGACCGAGCCGTCGTGGTAGGACATGGGATTGTAGCGCGCTTCGCCCTTGGCGACGGTGCGAATGCCCCAGCCCGAGAAGAAGCGCGGCGCCAGAAGTCCTTCGCCCACCAGCGTGGCGCGTTCGGGCGACACGATGCCCGTGAACAGGAGCTGTCCGGCATTCGACGTGCGGACGCGGCACGGCTGCTTCTCCCCGTCGAGCGCCAGCGCATAGGTGCCGAGGTCGGGGCACCAGAAGGCTGCTTCGAAGCGCCTGGCGAGGCGCTTGGCGTCGCCTTCGAGCCGGCGCGCGTCCGCGACCAGGCCCATGCGCCGCGCGCTGCGCGCGATCACCGTCTTTGCGGCAAAGACGTAGCCCTGGACTTCGGCCAGCGCGATGTCGCCTTCGGCCAGGCGGCCGTCGGCGTGAAAAATCGCGTCCTGGGAGTCCTTCCATCCCTGGTTGGCAAGGCCCCGTTCGCTGGCGCGGCGATATTCGACGAAGCCGTCGCCATCCGGATCGCCCAGCCCGTCGATCCAGCCGAGCGCCGCCTCGATGGCGGGCCACAGAGCCGTCAGGGTTTCCTGGTCGTCGGTGCGCTCGGCATAGAGGCCTGCCAGCAGCACGAACAACGGCGTTGCGTCGACGCTGCCGTAGTATTGACCAAACGGCACCTCGTGCAGGGCCGCCATTTCGCCGTCGCGCATCTCGTGGACGATCTTGCCGGGCTGAGCGTCGGAACGCGGATCGGTCTTCTTCGCCTGATGCGCAGCCAGGCGGCGCAACACGCCGCGCGCGACGCCGGGGTCGCACCACAGCATCTGCATGGCCGTGATCAATCCGTCCCGTCCGAATGTCGTCGAGTACCAGGGAGTGCCGGCATAGGGGTAGCGGCCTTCGGGCGTGTCGGTCATGAGCATTTGCAGATCGGCCGCCGACCGGCACAGGATCTCGTTCAGGAGGGCGTTCGACGTCTCGATCGTGGTCGCATCGCGCGTGGCGTCGCGCAGCTCACGCCGGGCGGAGAGCAATCCCTTGATGAACCCCACGGATTGCTGGTCGGCCGGCTGGTTGCATCCGACGATCAGGAAAATCGGGCACATCTGCCCCGGCGCAAGCTCGAGGTGGTAGACGGCCTTGCCGGCGCTGAGCTCGTCCGGCTGCGGCTCGAAGGTCAGGGTCGTGGTGCGCAACGCGCCGTCGAGGCCGACATAGGACAGCAATGCGCGGTCCGCGGCGATCACGCGATTGGTGGCGCTGCCGCGACGCGTCCTGCGCAAGCCTCGCACTTCGAACAGGTCGGCGAAGTCGCTGCGGAAAAGCAGGGTAAGCGAAAGGTTGATGCCGTGGTCGCCGTGGTTGCGCACGGCCAATCGCTGGTACGCCCGGCCACGCCAGAGAAAGATCGTCCGCGAGATATGCAGCAGGTCCTTCTGCAGCACGATGCGGCCGTCGACGAAGAAATCGGGGTTGGTCAGATCCACCGAAAGCAACGTGTTGTCGTCGCGGAGATTGGAGCCGAGCAGCAACGGTTGCTCGCCGTTCACCAGCAGTTCGAGATGCGACAAAAAGCGGGTGTCGTTGTGGAACAGACCGTCGGCATCGCCCGCCGAGGCGCCGATGTCGCCGTAGCTGTCCACCACGGCGAAGGTATTGCCGTACTTGAGCGTCCGGCGCGGCCGGGTCGCCGTTCCCGTGGCAGCGATATAGAACGGTGTCTCGGCGACGGCGTCGTCGGGCACGGTCGTTGCGGGCAAGGCCTGGTCGGTCGACATGGCACCTCGAGGCGTTGGTTTGCACCCTGAACACGTATGGTTCGCCGCACCGTCTTCAATGGTGCTGGCGGTGACCATCCTGCCGTGCCCGGAGACCCGCGGTCCAGAGTCGTTCGATTGACGTCGAGAGGCGGCGTGAGCTACCAGCGGGTGCGCGCGAAGGGCAAGGTCGTGGAAGCGCGCGACGGCCGGCAGCCTTCTGGAAGCGGTTGCAGCCGCAGTGCTGCCTGATCGGCGTCGAATGCGCTTGATTAGCGACATTCGCCTAAAGCACTCTTTCCACATCACACGGACAGGCGACGAAATGAACGATCTCGGCCCGCGGTTCCGCCTTTCGAGACGGCAGGTGCTGCGCGATGGCTTGATCGCCGGTGTTGCCGTGTACGTGGCGCCGCTCGGCAGCCAGGCCTATGCCGCGCTGCTCGACGAGCGGCTGCTGACGGCGCCGGCCTGGAACGGCCGTACCGATTCGCTCAAGTATCGCATCGATGCCGCATCGAAGGTGACCGGCGGCAAGGTCTTCGCACGCGACATCCGGGCGCGCGACATGCCGCATTGGCCGCAGCGGCAGGCGCATGCGCTGGTTCTGCGAACCACCCTGGCCGACCGCCTCTATGCAGGGTTCGATCTGTCGGTGCTGGGCGCCGACCTCAAGCCCGACCGCGTGGTGACGGCGGCGGATCTCGCCCGTGACGGGCTGGCCTTTCCGGCCTTCTACGGCGAGGACATGCTGCTGCCGCCGGGCAAGACGCCGGCCTATCTCGGCCAGGCCGTGGCGATGCTGATCTTCCACGACTTCGCCCGCTTCCGCTTCGCCAAGGAAAAGCTGCAGTTCAACGATGCCGTCGTGCGCTACGGCACGGTGACCGGCCCGCTGCAGCGCGATCCCTGGGGAGCCAGCCGTTTCGTGAGAATCGGCGGCAAGACGGGCTACGACGAGGACGTCTTCTCCTCGACCAAGCAAGCGCCGGTTTCCCCGTTGAGCTACGACCAGCACGAACCGGTTTGGCCTGCGCCCGCGCCCGACGGCGACCTCGGCGCGCAGGGCATGTATCACGCCCAGGCAATCGACGAGGAGCTGAGCCGCCCGCCCGCCGATTGGCTGGTGATGACGCGCGACTACGCCACGCAATCGGGCGACACGGCGGCGCTCGAGCCGGACAACGCCAACGGCTGGTACGACTCCGCCCGGCAGGAAATGCATCTCGTCGTGCCGACCCAGTCGCCGCAGGAGGTGGCGGAAGGCGTCGCGACCTTGATGGCCGGGAGCCGCGCGGGCCTCAGGCGGCTGTTCCTGCATCCGTGCTTCACGGTGGGCTACGGTTCGAAGGATCACAACACCATGCCGTATTACGGCCTGCTCGCCGCTTTCTATGGCGACGGCCGGCCGGTGCGGCTCGCCAACGATCGGTTCGACCAGTTCCAGGCCGGCCTGAAGCGGCACCAGTTCAGCATGCGCTACACGATCGGCGTGGACCGGCGGACCGGCCTCCTGCAGTCGTTCCGCGCCGACATCGTTGCCAATGGCGGGGGCCGGGCGAACTGTTCGGTAGCGCTCACGATGGTGGGCGCTACCTCGGCGGCATCGATCTACTATTTCCCCAAGACCGACGTGGCGGCGACCGCCATCGCCTCGCGCGCCCTCGACTGCGGTTCGGCGCGCGGCTACGGCGCGCTGGAGACCCTGACGGCGACCGAGCTGATGGCCGACGAGCTGGCCTCAGCCCTCGGCCTCGATCCCATCGAGTTCCGTCTGCGCAACGTCCTGAAGACCGGCATGAAGAATGCGCAGGGCGCGGTGCCCGACGGCACGCAACGGGCCGAGACCGTGCTGGAGAAGGCGCGCGCCCATGCGCTGTGGACCGGCCGGGCCGCTGCCAAGCAGGCCTATGAGGCGGCGCATCCCGGCAAGTATTACGGCGTCGGCTTCGGCTGCATCCAGCGGCGCTTCGGCGACGGCGCGCAGGCAAGCTTCGCCAAGGTCGAGCTGGCGCCCGATGGCCGCGTCACCCTCAGCCACACCGGCACGGAGATCGGCACCGGCGCCTCGTCAGGCCAGGCCGTGGCCTGCGTGCGCTGGCTGGGCCGGCCGGCCGACGTGCTGGAAATGGCCGTCACCGAATGGCCCGACCTGCCGGTCGAGACGAGCGGCGATCCGCACGCGATGAGCCAGGACGAGCAGGATCACCTGTCGCTCAATCCGCGCTGGACCCCGGCCTTTGCCTCGGCGTCGAGCGCCAGCAACTCGGCCTATTATTTCACCCATACGACCCAGGCGGCGGCGCGCGTGGTCTTTCTCTACGGCCTGTGGCCGGCGGCCGTGGCGATCTGGGCGCACGGCGGCCCGGGAGTGTTGCAGGCGGCCAAGCCCGAAGCGGCGCGCTGGCGCGACGGTGCCCTCGTCGTCGAAGGCTTCGAGCCCTTGCCGTTCGCGCGCCTGGCGCAGGAAGCGCATGCGCGCGGCCTCGTGATTGGTGCTGCGGTGCACGGCTTCAACCGCTGGCAATGGACGGAGGCCGACTTCGACGTGGTTGGCGGGCCGGTACGCTTTCCACTGGACGGGCTGTCGCTGCGCTATGGCGACGGTGCGGCCGCGGCAAAGCAGGCGCGGGCGAGCACGCCCAACCGCTATCACGTGCTCGACCGGCGGACCGTGTCTTTCCCGCCGACCCGCAACAACAACGCCATGGTCGGCTACAACACCGCTGTCGGCACGCTGGCCGCGCTTTCCGTCGATGCGACCAATGGGAAAGTGGCGGTGCTTGCGCATCACACCATTCTCGAATGCGGCAACATGCTGGTGCCCGACCTGGTGTCGGGCCAGCTCCAGGGCGGCGTCGCCTCGGGGATCGGGCTTGCCCTGCACGAGGAGTTGCCGCTCTACGAGGATGGCCCGGGCGACGGCACCTGGAACTTCAATCGCTATCACCTGCCGCGCGGCAGCGACGTCGCGGTGTGGGCGCAGACCGCCGAGATCCTGCCACCGCTGTCGGACAGCGAGCCGCCCAAGGGCATGGCCGAAGTCGTGGTGATCCCGGTCATGGCGGCCATCGTGAACGGCATCGCGCATGCCATCGGCCATCGCTTCCGCACGCTGCCGGTGACGCCCGGCCGGATCCTGAAGGTGCTGGGATGAGCCTGCCGACGCGCAAGCTCACGGTGACGATCAACGGCCAGCGCCGCGGGCCGATGGACGTGCCCGAGGGCATGATGATGATCGACGTGCTGCACGAGATGCTGGACCTCACCGGCTCGCGTCTGGGCTGCGGCGTCGGCATCTGCCACGCCTGCGTGGTGATCTGGGACCGCGATGACCGGACCAGCGAGGCGGTGCAGACCTGCATCACCGGCGCCGACTTCTTCAACGGCAAGCGCATCCGCACCATCGAAGGCATCGCCCGGACAAATGACAGCGGCGAGGTCACGGCACTTTCCCCCGTGCAGCAGGCCTTCCTCGACACGTTCGCCTTCCAGTGCGGCTACTGCACGCCGGGCTTCGTCAATGCCGCCACCGTGCTGATCGAACGGCGCCAGCGCGCGCCGGTGCCGCGGGCCGAGGTCGAGGCGGCCGTCGCCGCGGCGCTCGACAGCCATATCTGCCGCTGTACCGGCTATGTGCGTTACTACCAGGCGGTCCGCGACGTGATCCTGGCGACACCCGGCCTCACCCGGGACGGCGCATGAAATTTCGCCGTCTGGTGAAGCTGGCCGCCGTCGCCGTCGTGCTTGCGGCCGTCGCCGTGTCCGCCTTCATCGCGATCAGGCTTTTAGGCGGCAAGACCGGCGGTGCGGTGCAGGTGGTCAATGCGCCGGCCGAATTGGTCGCGCGCGGAAAGTACCTCGCCGAAGCGGCCGACTGCGCGGCGTGTCATTCCGCGCCAGCCGGCGCACCTTATGCCGGCGGCCTGGCGATGCAGAGCGGCTTCGGCACGATCTACGCGACCAACATCACGCCCGATCCCGACAACGGCATCGGCCGCTGGAGTGCCGACGATTTCTGGCGCGCCCTGCATGACGGCATCCGGCGCGACGGACAGCCTCTCTACCCGGCCATGCCCTATACGTCCTATCGCGGCATGACGCGGGCGGACGCCGATGCGATCTATGCCTATGTCATGCAGTTGCGGCCGATGAAGGTGGCGAACCGCCGGACGCAGCTCGGCTTTCCCTATGACATCCGCCTGGGAATGATCGGCTGGAACCTGCTGTTCCTGACCGACTCCGTTCCCGCGGCCTCCGTTGGAAGCTCCGCCGCCTGGCAGCGCGGCCGCTATCTGGCGAACGTGCTGGGCCATTGCGGCGAATGTCATACGCCGCGCGGCATGCTGGGCCAGATGGAATTGTCGGAGCCGTTGGCCGGCTTCGCGCTGGGCCGTGTCGCCGCGCCCGACATCACGCCGGCCGGGCTCGCCTCGCGCGGCTGGATGGCCGCGTCGCTGCGCACATACCTCGGCCGGGGCATTGGCGGTCCTGGCTCGGCCTTCAGCGACATGCATCAGGTGATCGTGCTCAGCACGAGAAACCTGACGGCGGAGGACAATGACGCCCTGGTGACGTTCCTGCTCGGCGACAAGCCGCCGCCACCGGCGCCGCTGCCGCCGGCCGACCCGGCGATTCTCGGGGCGGCGGCGGGCGGACCAGGACGGACTGACTATGTGGCCTTATGCGCCGGGTGCCACGGCCTGGAAGGCAACGGTCTGCCGAACACCGTGGTGGCGCTGCGAGGCAACAGCACGCTCAGGCTTGCCGATCCGCGCAACCTGCTCGTGGCGATGCTGGACGGCATCGGACCGGAGAATTTTCCGCACCGCGCGAGCCTGCAGGCCATGCCGGGCTTCGCCGACAAGCTCAGCGACCAACAGGCGGCGGGGCTGGCGAACTATCTGCGCGTCGTCTGGGGTGGTCAGAAGCCGGACGTGGCGGCCGCTACGGTGCGGGCGCTGCGCTAGGCGGGAAGCCCGACGGTGCGCAGGGCGTCGAAAAAACGATTGCAGTAGCTTGCCGACAACGGCGGCAGGCCCTGCTGTACCTCGGCGACCGTGAGCCCGGGATATCGATCCTGCAGGGCTGCCAGACTGCGTTGCGCCTCGGGCTTGGCGCCGCCCTGCACATAGGCGGGGCAGAGAGTGCGGTGGATCCAGGTCGCCGAGGGATGCTCGGCGAGCGCGCGCTCCTGCCACTGGGCGGATTCGCGATAGTGGCCGGCCTCGAAATGCGCGCAGCCGATCCCGACCAGGTTGTTGAAGGCAAAGGTGTCGTGCGGCGCAAGGTCGAGCGCGATCTTGAACCGCTCGATGGCCGATTCGGCGTCGCCCTTGTAGAGGTCGATCCAGCCGTGGCGGCTCCAGGCCCAGGCCGAGCCGCCATCGACCGAGAGCGCCCGGCGGATGACGAGGTCCGCCGTCTCGAGGTCGTGCAGCAAGGTGAGCGCGTTGCCGAGCACGGCGAGCCCGGTCGCGTCGCCGGCGAGGGCCTGCGCCTTGCGCGCCAGGTCGGCGCTGCGCGCGCGCTCCTCCTCGGGGGTCGCGGTGAAATGATAGACGACACGCTGGACGTGCGCCCAGGCGGCGAGCGCTGTCGCCAGCGCATGGTTGGGGTCGAGCGCCATCGCGCGTTCGAGCAGGTCGAGCGCGCGCGCATTTCCCTCGGCATCGAGCGACAGGACGCCGGGCATGGCCCGGAGCGCCAGGTCGTGCGCGCCGAGCTGGCCGTCCGGCTTCTGTTGGGCACGATCGATCTCGGCCAGGCGCAGGCAGGGTTGAAGGGCCGCGGCGATGCGCGTCGCAAGATGTTCGCGGGGAGCCGAGTCCTCGCCGATGGCGCCGTCGGCGCAGTGCGCCCACAGGTGACGGCCGGTGTCGACCTCGATCAGCCGAAGGGTCAGGCGCGTTTGCCAGCTCCACCCCCGCATGACGCCGGTCAGACGGTAGCGCGCCGCTCTCGGCTGCCGCGCGACGGCAACGCCTGCCCGTGCCAGCGCGGTGGCGAGCTCGTCGGCCACGAGGCGGGCGATCTCGGCGTTCTCCGGGCTGGATTCGATCGGCTCCAGGACGACGGTCAGACGATCGCGACCGGAGGTGAAGAATGACGGCATCGACGCCAGGACGCCGGTGAACACGGCTTGCCGCTTCAGGGTCTGCGACGGCGTTTCGCCATAGCGGTGGCGGTACTCGATGGAAAACCGCCCGCAATGCGCAAAGCCGCTGCGCAATGCGAGATCCATCACCTTCTCATCGGGCCGGCTCTGCAGCAGCTCGCGGCGCGCGCACTCGAAGCGGATGTCGCGAAGTGCTGCATGGGGCGTCTTGCCGAGAAACATCTTGAACTGACGCTGAAGTGTTCTGCTCGACACGCCGGCCGCCGTCGCCAGATCAACCACGGTCCAGTCGCGGCCGACGTTGGCGCGCATGGCGTCGAGCGCGCGCCGGACGCCGCGCGGCAACAGGTTCGTCTTCGAGGGTTGTTGTTGAGGGCGGGTGTTCATGGCGGGGGACATATACAGATTTCAAGGCACGATTGCGGCTCAAAATTTCGTGCACGGGATAGCTGTGGCGCGAATTGGATAAGAATCGAACCCGGCCATCCCTAGGGTCTTGGCAATTCGGATGTCCGAATCAGTCAGGAGCAACAATGGCAGGCCTTTTTGCGGTTCTCTACGGCATCGGCGCCTACGGCGTCTTTCTCCTCTCCTTGCTCTATGCCATTGGTTTTGTCGGCAATTTCGTCGTCCCGAAGTCGATCGATTCGGGCACGGCGGGCCCGCTCCTCGAAAGCCTGATCGTCAACACGATGCTGCTCGGGCTGTTCGCCGTCCAGCACAGCGTGATGGCGCGGGAAGGCTTCAAGCGCTGGTGGACGCGCCTTGTGCCCCCTTCGGTCGAGCGCAGCACCTACGTGCTTCTGTCCAGCCTCGTCCTGCTGCTGCTGTACTGGCAGTGGCGGCCGATCCCCGAGCCGGTTGTCTGGACGGTGCAGTCTCCGCTCGCCGCGGCGCTTCTCAACGGGATCTTCTGGTTCGGCTGGGGCCTCCTGTTCGTCAGCACCTGCCTGATCAGTCACTTCCAGCTTTTCGGCCTGAGCCAGGTCTTCGCGCGTCTGCTCGGCCGCAAGCTGCCGTCACCGGAATTTAGCGCACCGCTGCTCTACCGGCATGTCCGGCATCCGATCTATCTGAGTTTTCTGCTGGCCTTCTGGGCGACGCCGTCGATGACGGCCGGTCACCTGCTGTTCGCGCTGGCGACCACCGGCTACATCCTGATCGCCATCCAGTTGGAAGAGCGCGATCTCATCCGGATGTTCGGCGATCAGTATCGCCGTTACCGCGAGCGCGTCGCCATGCTGGTTCCGCTGCCCGGCCGCAAGCTCGCCGACGGCGAGGACGCCTAGCCATGATCGAAGACGATCGCGGCGCCATCGACTATGCCGAGAGCGGCGCGGGGCCGACCGTCGTGCTGGTGCCGGGCTCCTGCAGCACAGGGGCGGCGTGGCGGCCTGTCATCTCCGAGCTGGGCAACGGCGTGCGCTCGGTGACGACAAGCCTGCTGGGCTATGGCGGGACAGCCGAACGCCGCACGCTGCGGGATGCCGATATTTCCCGTGAAGCCGAGATCCTCGAGGCCGTCATCCGGCGCGCGGCCTCGCCGGTGCATCTCGTCGGCCATTCCTTCGGCGGCGCGGTGGCACTCGTCGTGGCGCTGCGGAAGCGGGTGCCGGTGTTGAGCCTCGTGGTCATCGAGGCGCCGATGCCGGAGTTGCTGCGGCATGCAGGCGAGCACTGGCATTATCGCGCCTTCCGCGAGATGACCGACGCCTATTTCGACGCCTTTCGGGCCGGCCGGACAGCGGCGATCGAAAGCATGATCGACTTCTACGGCGGCGCCGGAACCTTTGCCGCCTGGCCGGAACGCGTGCGCCGCTATGCGATCGACACGACGCCCGTGAATATCCTGGATTGGGCGGCCGCCTACGATTTCCAACTGACGCCCGCCTGTCTTGCGAACATCGATGTCCCGACCGTCGTCCTGCGCGGCGGCGCCAGCCATCCGGCCATGCGGCGCGCCAATGAGCTCCTGGGCCAATCGATCGCCAACGCCTCGGTCACCACGATCGCCGGCGCGGCGCATTTCATGATTTCGACCCACGCCCGGGACGTCGCCGGCGAGATCGCCCGGCATCTTGCCGGCGTGGAAGGCGCTGGCGCTGCGTCCCGTCCTGCCCTGGTGCTTCGTCAATAGGCTGGAGTCCGGAGGCTCGTGGGGCTCCTGCGGGCCGCGGTCGCCTGACCGCGCGACGATTGCTGGCCTTGCGCGAGTTGGTTAGAGAAATCTCGGGCAAGGTTCCCTCAGGTGAGGTCCGGCGTGACCAAAGCGAAGAGTGCAGGGAAGATACGAGCAGCATCGGCAGCGTCGGTGGCGGGCCAATGTCTTTGCGGCACGGTGCAAATCGAGATCGACTTTCCCGCTCGCTGGGCCTGGCACGATCACTCCAGCGCAACTCGGCATGCCCACGGCTCCGCCTATGCGACTTACATCGGCAGCTGGCGCAGGCGCTTTCGGGTGACCAAAGGCCTGGCAAAGATCACGCGCTTCCGGGATGAGACCACCGGGACTGCAAGGAGCTTTTGCGCCCGATGCGGAACGCCGCTCATTTATGAACGAGCTCGCTCTGCGCACATGGTCAATATACCTCGCGCTCTCTTCAAAGGCCGCACGGGTCGGGAACCCCGCTATCACATTGCCATCGAAGAGATGCAAGACTGGACATATCGGGGCGAACGACTCGTTCCGCTGAAGGGCTTTCCCGGAGTCGTGTGGGAGCGCCCGGCCAGGAAGAAACGGCGCGAGATTGGCCGCCTCTGACGGGTCTCGTCGCCATGCATCTCAGCTTCGCGTCGTTCCCGGCGACGCGGTCAGTCACAGGTCCTTTTCGGCGAGTTCGCGAAACTCGTCGGGAACGGAACTGAAAACGCCCAGCGCGACCGACCCGTATCCGATCGCCGCCCAGCCGAAGCGATCGCGGATCGCGTCTACGGCGCGATCGGCCGCATGACGTGCCATGCCTCTTCTGGTGCCGGGCCGGCGCTCCTCGTTGGCGAGGCCGAGTGAAAGTTCGAGTTGCAACTCCGGGTCCTTCTCGAGATGCGACACGGAGATCGCGAGCAGCGAGATGTACTTCTCGTCCGGGTGATTCGCGAGAGCCGCGCGCACGAGCTCCTCGGCGATCTCGGCAAGGCTGGCGGTCGCCGCAATGGGCGCGTCGAGCGTTACGGAGCGCGTGACGGCGTGCAGATCGGCGAAGCGGACGCGGACCGTCACGGTCCGACCGGCCAGCGATTTGGCCCGGAGCCGGGCACCGATCCTGTCCGCGAGATGAGCGAGTGTGGGACGGAAAACCCGCTCTTCGGCGGGCTTCCTGCCGATCGCTGACTGTGCACCTGCCGATCGCGACCGACGATGCATTACGATTTCCCGTGGATCGCGATTCCACGCCAGCGCCGTGAGCTTCTCGCCCGCCGCGGAACCGAGCAATCGCTCGAGCGACCGTCCCGGCATCTTCGCCAGCTGTCCGATGGTCAGCACGCCGATCTCGGCCAGTCGCGCCCTGGTGACCGGGCCCACGCCCCACATCAGCTCGACGGGCAGGTCGTGCAGGAAATCCAGTTCGGTGTCGGGATCGACGACGACCAGCCCGTCGGGCTTGGCGACCTGCGAGGCAATCTTCGCCAGGTGCTTCGTGCGGGCCACGCCGACCGAGATCGGCAGGCCAAGCTCCGCCCGCACGCGGTGCCGGATCGTCCGCGCAATGTCGGCCGGCGAACCGAAGAGATGGGTGCAGCCCGCCACGTCGGCAAAGGCCTCATCGATGGAAATCCGTTCGACGAGGGGCGTGAAATCGCCGAGCACCTTGATGGCGGCGTCGCCCAGCCGCTGGTAGTCCTTGAAATGGCCGCCGACAAAAGTGAGGTGTGGACAGAGCTCGCGCGCGCGCCGCCCCGGCATGCCACCGCGGACCCCGAAGGCCTTGGCTTCGTAGGAGGCGGCCAGCACAACCCCGCCACCGACGGCGATGGGCTTGCCGCGCAAGGACGGGTCGAGCAGCTGCTCGACCGAGGCATAGAAGGCGTCCAGGTCCGCGTGGAGGATGGTGGCCGTCATATCCATCCCAACTGTAGAGAACAAAAAGAGAACATTCGTTGCTACTTGTCAAGCCACACGCGATTTATTCAAAGCGTTGGTCGATCTGCCGCCGGCTGGTTCGTCGACTTGATTAGCGAGACAGTTCCGCGGCGATGGCGCCGGCGGCTCGCCTCAGGAGGAGTTCAGAGATGCGCTTCATGTTCATCGTCACATCCGCCCACCCGACGGCCCCGACGCCGGAACTCATGGAGGCGATGCACAAGCTCGCCAACCGGGAGATCAAGGCCGGCCGCATGCTCGACAGCGGCGGGCTGATGCCGCTCGCCACGGGTGCACAGGTGCGAATCGTCGACGGGCAGCTCAGCGTGGTCGACGGCCCGTTCGTCGAGGCCAAGGAGGTCATTGGCGGCTACGCGATCTTCGAGCTGCCGGGAAAGGAAGAGGCCGTGGCGTCTGCCCGGGAGTTCATGCAGCTCCACAAGGACTTCATGCCAGGTTGGGAAGGGACGTGTGAGTTGCGCGCTTTCGCCGGGCCTTGAAGCAAGGGTTCCAGCCACACAGTCGGCGGCCATGACGGTCGCCGACGCCCATCGCGCGATCCTGGCCGTCTGGCGGATCGAGCAGCCCCGGCTGATCACCAGCCTGGCGAGGATGCTGCGCGATGTGCCGCTGGCCGAGGAATTGACGCAGGAAGCCCTTTTAGCCGCCCTCGAGCAGTGGCCCGCGACGGGCGTCCCCGAAAAACCCGGCGCCTGGCTGATGACGACCGCCCGGCGCCGGGCCGTCGATCATTTGCGCCGCGGCCCGATGCTCGAGCGCAAGCACGAGATGCTCGCCTTGGACATGGAAGAGCAGCAGCAGGCCATGCCCGATTGGGACGCTACCCTGGACGACGACATAGGCGATGAGATGCTTCGGCTCATCTTCACCGCCTGTCATCCACTTTTGTCGCGCGAGGCCCGCGCGGCCCTGGCTTTACGGATGATCTGTGGCCTGACGACCGGGGAGATCGCCAGGGCTTTCCTGCTGCCGGACGCGACGATTGCCCAGCGCATCGTGCGCGCCAAGCGAACGCTTTCGGACTCGGGGTTGGCTTATGAGACGCCACACGGTGCGGCACTCTCCGGGAGGCTCTCCTCGGTGCTGGAGGTCGTCTACCTCATTTTCAACGAAGGCTACGCCGCAACGCGCGGCCAGGATTGGGTGCGCCCCCAGCTCTGCGATGAGGCGCTTCGTCTGGGCCGCGTGCTCACCTCAATCGCGCCGCACGAGCCCGAGGCCCATGGACTGCTTGCGTTGATGGAACTGAACGCCTCGCGCACGGCGGCGCGGACCGATGCGGCGGGCGAGCCGATCCTCATGCTGGACCAGAACCGCGCGCTCTGGGACCAGTTCCAGATCCGGCGGGGGATGCAGGCGCTCGGCCGGGCGCGCGAGCTTGGCGGAGCGGGCGGTTTTTACGCCCTCCAGGCGGCCATTGTCGCCTGCCATACCGCGGCGAAGGCGGCGGGAGAGACGGACTGGCCGCATATCGCCGGTCTCTATGCAGAGCTGGCGGCGCTCGTGCGCTCGCCAATCATCGAACTCAACCGCGCGGTCGCCGTCGGCATGGCCGAGGGCCCGCAAGCGGGGCTGTCGATCTTGGACCGCCTCCTGCAGGAGCCTGCGCTTAAAGCCTATCACCTGCTGCCGAGCGTTCGCGGCGACCTGCTTCACAAGCTCGGTCGCCACGAAGAGGCGCGCGCCGCGTTCGAAGCGGCTGCGGCGCTGGCGGGAAACAGGCGCGAACAGGATCTGTTGAGGCGCCGCGCCGCCGAGGCTGCCGACGCAGCGACGTCGGCATGAGCCAGTGTGCGCCGCTCGTACCCCATTGACTCGCGCAGGACGTGGAATGAGGGTTGCCGGGACGCGCCCGACGCACGATATCTACCGCAAGCTGTTTGAACTCCAGGAAAAGGAATAGCGACATGGCCACGACCGAACGCGCGATCCTTGCCGGCGGCTGCTTTTGGGGGGTGCAGGATCTGCTGCGCCGCCATGACGGCGTGATTTCCACCCGGGTCGGTTATTCCGGCGGCGACGTCGCCAACGCGACCTACCGCAACCACGGCACCCATGCCGAAGCGATCGAGATCGTCTTCGATCCGCAGAAGATCAGCTACCGCAGGCTTCTCGAGCTTTTCTTCCAGATCCACGACCCGACCACCCGCAATCGTCAGGGCAACGACATCGGCACCAGCTATCGCTCCGCCATCTTCTACACGACCGACGAGCAGAAGCGCATTGCCGAGGACACCATCGCGGATGTCGATGCCTCCGGCCTGTGGCCCGGCAAGGTGGTGACCGAAGTGGCGCCGGCCGGCGCCTTCTGGCAGGCCGAGCCTGAGCACCAGGACTACCTGGAGCGCTATCCGGACGGCTACACCTGTCACTTCGTTCGTCCGGAATGGAAGCTTCCGGTCCGGGCGAAAGCACGACAGACGGCGTGAGCGTCACGCGATCCTGAAAGAGGCTCCTTCGGAAAACCGCTCGACTGGGCCTACAGCAGCTCCAGGCTCCTGAAGCTTGCATGGCCCTTGCGGCCCGTCACCAAATGGTCGTGGATGGTGATGCCAGTGCCTCGGCCGCCGCCTTGATCTCGCGCGTCATCTCGATATCGTCGCGCGACGGCTTGGGGTCGCCTGTCCGCTAGGTGCCAGTGATTGCAATGCTCGCCGGCAGTCACGATCTCGAGAGTCCACGTTTGACGATCGTCAAAGCCCGCCGCGCCCGGCTTTCTCGCTGTGGGCCCCTGCCGTTGCCACGTTCCACCGGAGCGTCGCGACATCGCCCGTCCCCAGCTCCAGCGTTGCGTTACCGCCTCGGTGCTGAACGCGAAAGCGCCTTGCACCATCGGCGTCATTCATGACCAACATCACCATCCGAGAATCAGGCGTCAAACAAGTCACGTTGGGAAGCTGATCCACCGTGCTTGAATGAACCCGCACCGACCCCGGCCGGATAAACCTCGCCGAGTGCGCCATCAGATAATATCCGGGATTTCGCTTGATTGTGGCCCCGACGGTAAAGCCGCCCACGGCGCCGCGGTGGCGCTTCATGGCGACCCCGATGGTAACGCCGCCCAGGGCTCCCACGGCGCCGCGGCGCGTGTGCAAGGCGTACCGGGGATCGGAGGCAAGATTCCACTCCAGCGCGGTACGGCTCCAGTTTCTCAGGGTGCCGATCAAGACATTCTTCGTATGCCAACGCAGTGCGCCCATAAAATCGTCCTGCGCGGAAACCCATTGTTCGGTGAAGTACACTTTTTTCTCCGGATACTGCGCCCGCACTTCCGACATCGCCTCCGGCGATCCGTTGTACAAATGCCAGGCAACGCCGGCGATATAGGCGCGTGCCTCTGCGTCCCCCAGCACTGTGAGGGGATACTCCGGTTCGTCGCAATTGTGGTCCCAGCAGAGTATTTCTGTTTCGGGTGCGCTGCG